>Ga0207695_10006058_pt1 | contig 15782 bp, 13 predicted proteins | sample KBSC54metaG_FD_184354 | JGI IMG/M metagenome (GOLD analysis project Ga0207695, IMG submission 184354) | Corn rhizosphere microbial communities from Kellogg Biological Station, Michigan, USA - KBS C5-4 metaG (SPAdes) (version 2) | ecosystem: Host-associated > Plants > Roots > Rhizosphere > Soil... | reverse complement strand
TGTTGCTTGCGCGCCAGCCCAAGTTGAATCATGTCAACGACGATGAACAGCCCGCAGACCAGAAGAATGAAGCCGATCGCCAGGTTGGCGACCGACGCCGGTTTTTTTGCCGATTCTTCACGCGACGGATCCGTCGATGCAGCAGGTTCGGCGCCGGTGTCTGTCGTACTCATTGTCGCTTGCCGATCATTACGTCCTCCGATTGCAGCCGCAGGAATGAAGTAATTCAGAGAGTCTGAAGTGCTGCTCGAAGTGAGTTTAGCGCACGGCGACGCAGAGTTCGCAGGAAAATAAACCGGTTTCAGGATCCGCGCGGGATCCTGGCACATAACGTTCAAAACTGGGGCGTGCATCGAACTGCAATTGCTGGGCGGGAATCCGGTTTCCGCACATGTTCATCCATGCTTCGCCGATGTCGCGTGCGTGGCCGCGAAAATCTGCGACGGCGTAGCGGCCGCCCGGTAGCGTGGTCAATTGCACCGTGCCGTTGGCGACAAAACTGTCCGGTACTTCCACGCAGGCGTCATAGCGGCATTGTTCCGGTGGCGTGGTGGTGGGATCGTCCAGGCCGACGCCGTAGCAGGTGGGGCCGTCGAGTAGATGGGTTTGCAGCCAGGGGATGAAGGTATCGCGCCAGAAATCGCTTAGCGCAGGGCCGTAAGGGCCGGTGTAACGGAGAAAGGCAACTTTGGTCGGTGGCAAATCAACGATGCGCAAATTCATGTTTGACTCCCCGGACTGGATGGAGCGCACATCATACTCGAAGTCGATGATGGGTTTGAAGGCTAAATCCAGTGTATTCGCAGCAGGTATGGCAACGACGATTGCGCCCGCATTTGCAACCGTAGTCACAACATCAATGCCGGTATTTTCGTGGTGCCGGCAACAGCAGGTTGAGCAGCATCGCCAACACGCCTGCATCCTGCTGTGTATGTGCTTTTTTATTTTCGAACATGCGCGCGTCTGCACGCTGCATCAGGTCACTGATGGTTTGCGTTGCTTCTGTGTGGCTGTCGGAAAACCCCACGCTGTAGTGCAATTTGTAGTCGCGCTTGCTGGCGCGATTGTGCTGTCTGATCGTCTTGTCGAGACAGCGTAAAGCCACTTCAGCTTGCTGTTGATTGGTGTTGGGCAGCAGTACGGCAAACTCGTCGCCGCCCAGACGGCCGATGATGTCGGATTGGCGGAAGCTGCGGGTAAGTATCGTACTGAAATCCTGCAGAGCGCGATCACCTTCGGCATGGCCGAAGCGGTCGTTGATTTGCTTGAACAGGTCGAGATCGAAGTAGAACAGCGACACCGGTTTGTCGAGTCGCTTGCATAGATTCAACGCCTGCTCGGCCATCGCTTCGAAGCCGCGGCGATTCGGCACGCGGGTCAGCTCATCGATGGTCGCCAGTTCCATGGCGAACAATTCCTGCTCAGCCATTTTTGCCAGATCGCGCAGCAGCGCCTGGTCATCGTCGTTGAAGGCGCGCGGTTGATTGTCGAGCAGACACAGCGTGCCCAATTGATCGCCATTGCCGACACGAATCGGGCAACCGGCGTAGAAGCGCACGCTGGCGTCGCCGATCAGCGGATGATCCTGAAAACGCGCATCGAGCACCGTGTCCGGTACGACGAGCAGCTTGTCCGTTACCGCCGCTTCGCTGAAAAAAGCGTGGCGTCCGTCGGCGGCATTGTCTTGTTTCGACGACAACCAGGAACGATGGGAATCCGCCAGGCTGACGAAGGCTACGGGGACGTTAAACAGTCGCTTGGCCAGACGAGTCAGACGTTCAAAACGCATTTCTGCCGAGGATGCGAACAGGCCGAATGCATGCAATGCGTTCACTTGATAAAAATCACGCGGCGACATTTCAGGCATCTTCATGGCTTGGACTCTATTCATGGCAACGGGCTAATAAAACTTCTTCTCGGCAAGAATATCGGCAACATTCTGCGTCGAAGGTAATCCCGGTAACGACAGCGTCGCCGTTTTCTGAAGCGAGACACGCCAAATTTACACTTGTGGTCCAAGCATGTCTTGAAGGAAATATTGGTAAACGGAAATGGCTCGCCGTGTCGGTGAGCTATTTGTTGACAACATAATCAGGGGTTTGTTGCCTGCGTCAGTCCGGTACAAACTGCGCCAGCACCGCACAGGCCTCGTCGGCCATCAGTGGTCCTTCGACAGTCATTGCCGGGCTGGTGTTGGCCAGCACCTCCGCACTGCGCGCTGGCAGTTGGGGGCCGCCCAGTGCCGTGCCGATCTGCTCGGTCGAGGCGGCATACACCACGCGTCTGATTTCGGCCCAGAACATGGCGCCGCTGCACATCGCGCAAGGTTCGCCGCTGGCGTAGACAGTCGCGCCGCGCAGCGCTCTCAGGCCAAGTTGCTTTTGCGCGGTACGCACCAGCACCATTTCAGCATGGCCGGTGCAATCGGCGGCGCTGTTCTGATTGTTGGCGGCGACCAGCAAAATCTCCCCCTGCGCCGACACCAGTGTTGCACCAAAAGGCATATCGCCGTCGGCAAGAGCTTCAGCGGATGCCTCAATCGCCAGGCGCATGGCTTTAACGTCACTATCGTTGAATGTCATTTTATTGATGAAAGAAGTTCTTTCTCACATTTCGTCGATCGGAGTGGAGCTGGCCTGCGCCTTCTCCAGCGAAAACCGCTCGCTGGTCTTGACGTAAAAACTGGCGCCGAAACGGCCCACCGGGTGGTAGTCCTGTAACCGCACGCGCCACAGTTCGGTATCCACCAGGCCGTCGCGCGCTGCGAGCCATTGTACGCGTCCGATAAAAATGTAGCGACTGGCGGTCTCCAGTTTTTCATGCAGGACGCATTCAAAGGCAACCGGCGCTTCGGCGATACGCGGCGGTGTGACGCTTTGCGAAGGCACTGCATGCAAGCCGGCGTGCGCCAGTTCGCTCACGTCGGAGGGCAGCCTGTCGCCGCAGGCATGCATTTGTTCGCACATGGCTTCGTCGGTCAGATGCACGACGAATTCTCCGGTTCTGAGAATGTTGGCAGCGGTGTCTTTCAGATTGCCGTCGTGCAAGCGATTGATGCTGACCATCACGATCGGCGGATCTTCACCGAGCATGTTGAACATGCTGAACGGTGCGGCATTGATGGTGCCATCTTCGCCCAGCGTGGTGATCAGTGCAATCGGCCGCGGCACGATCAGGCTGGCCATCAGTTTGTAGCGCTGATAGACACCCAGTTCGGAGAAATCGATTTCAGTCATGGTGATGCCTTCTTAAGGTTGCTTGCCCTGTATGCCTTCGACGTACCACTTCATGGTCCACAGTTCGGATTCAGGCACGGACTTGCCGGCGGCAACCTGCAACTGGCCGGCTTGATTATTGATCGGACCAGCGAAGGGTTGCAGCGTGCCGGCGATGATGGCCTTGCGGCGTTGTTCGACCAGTGCAACGACGTCTTTGGGCAAGGCGGGATTCAATGGCGCCAGCTGCACGATGCCTTCTTTCATGCCCCATTTGGTGTCTTCCGATTTCCATTTTCCTTCCAGCACCTGACGCACCTTGTGGACGTAGTACACGCCCCAGTTCAGCACGTTGCCGGTGAGGTGCGCATTGGGGCCGAAGCGCGTCATGTCGGAGTCCTGTCCGAAGGCGTACAGGTTGCGGCTTTGCGCCACTTGCACGGCGGCCGGCGAATCGGTGTTCTGGTACAGCGTATCGACGCCTTGCGCAATCAAGGTCTGCGCCGCATCGCGTTCCAGGCCCGGGTCGTACCAGGCATTGATCCATACGACCTTGGCGGTGACTTTGGGATTGACGCTGCGTGCGCCGAGTACAAAGGCATCCAGATTGCGGATCACTTCCGGGATCGGGATCGGTGCGACGTAGCCCAGCGTGTTGGTCTTGGTCATGCGGCCGGCAATGGTGCCGAGCAGATACGCGCCTTCATAGAAACGGGTCTGATAGATGCCGACGTTGCGCGCCGTCTTGTAGCCGGAGCAGTGCTCGAAGATGACGTCGGGATATTCCGCTGCCACCTTGATGACCGGATTCATGAAGCCGAACGAGGTGGCGAAGATCATCTTGCAGCCATCGTCGATCAGTTGGCGCATGACGCGTTCGGCTTCGGGCGATTCAGGCACGCGTTCGACGAAGACGGTTTCGATGCGGGCGCCGAATTCGCGCTCCAGCATGCGGCGGCCCAGGTCGTGTTGGAACGACCAGCCGATATCGGCCACCGGGCCGGGATAGATGAAGCCGATCTTCAGGCGTGGCGCAGGGCTGGTGGCAGCCATCACAGGCGTCGACAGCGCGGACAAGGAAAGGGAGGAGAAGGCGGCAGCCCCCGAGGCAAACAGAAAGTCACGGCGTTTCATGGCAACAAGGCTCCTTACATGGATGGACAAAGTTCAGGGCAGGATGCATTGTTGTTGCCCTTAAATTGTATACATGCAAGTTAAATGCCAGCTTTTTAAATTAACTAAGTATTTGATTTTTATGTAAATATATTATTTATTAAAATTGTATACATTTGTTTGTTTTGGCGCAATCAAAGACGAGTTCGCACCATGCGCGGGCAAACGGCAAAATGTTGGTGCACAAAAGCGGGGCCACGAACGAGCGTGTTGAGCGGAGGAAACTCAGGCAGGAAGTTGCAGGCGCGCTTCCAGCGCCAGTAAATGCTTGTCCATTTCGTCGGCCGCGCCGTTACTGTCGGCGCAAGGACAGCAGTTCGACAGGCGGGCATGTTCGTCGTGTTCGCAACTGGCTTCACCGGGAGCTTCGTACAAGGCGACGATGAGCGAGCAGCGCGTCATCAGTTCGGTCAGCATGCGTTGCAAGACCTGATTGCCGGACAACTCCGCCAGCGCCAGATGGAAGCCGCCGGCCAACGCCACCCAGCGCGGATGATCCTGATCGTGCAAGGCATCGTGTTCAGCACGCAGCCGTTGCTTGAGTTTTTCGATATCGCCGTGTTCGATGCGGCGCGCCACTTCGCGCACGATGGCGCCCTCGATGGCGCGGCGCGCAGCGAAGACGTCGCGGGTTTCCTTGGGGCTCGGCGTGGCGACGGCCGCGCCCTTGTTGGCGACGATGTCGACAATCTGTACTTCCGACAGGCGGCGCAATGCCTGACGCACCACCGTGCGGCTGACACCGAATTGTTCGCACAAAGCGGCTTCCTGCAAACGCGTGCCCGGCTTCAGCCGGCCATGCATGACGCCATTGAAGAGCGCGTCATAGACGGTCTGGTCAAGGCTTTCGGCAGTATCGGCGCTACGTGGAGGTTTCATGGAAATACAAACATGGTCAGATGAGGTCAGATGAGCGGCCCGGCAAGCCGCCCGAGGTCGCCCGTATGATAACTGTAATGCTCCCGCAGTGTGAGCCGCCTGAACAGCTCAGGGAATAGTTCAGGAGCGCACCTTGTAATAGGCGCCACCCATGCCGTCGACCGTGAACTGCATCTGTACTGTGCGTTCCGCGCCGCAGAAGAAGACGTGCCAGTCTTCGGACCATGTTCCTTTGATCGGATAGGTGCCGGCCACGAGAGGTTGCGTGAGCGGTAACCAGACGGCGTCGGCTACTTTGCTGACGTCTTTGATGGCCATTAGACGAAAGTCCTTGCACTGCGTTGCGTTGGGCGTGCCGGCGCGTTCCGAGGCCAATGCCGCTCCCGTCATGACGGTCGGGATTGCATCGGCAACGACCTTCGGCGCTGCGCGTGTGGGGCCCAGCGTATCGACCTGCTGCGCCAGGGCGAGATATTTTTGATAGTCCGCCGGCAGGTTGGGCACACCATCAAGCAGCGTGCGGATTTGCTTGGTGGTGCCCGCGCCGCTTTGCTCCAGCAGCAAGGTGGCCAGCATCAGTCGTGCCGGCAGATAGCCTGCGGCGGCCGAGCCGGCGAGACCGTCGATGGCCTCGATCTGGTCACCGCGTTCGCCAATGCTGCGACGGGCGATGGCGTTGTACTTGCGGTCGTCTGCCTTGCCGTTGACCATGAACTGGTTGGCCGGATCAAGCGTATAGGCCTGCCACAAGCCGTAACCGGCACGCTGATCGCCACCGGCGATGGCTTTGCGTGTCCAGGTGCGCGCTTCGGCGAAGTTGACCGGCAGACCATTGCCCGGCAGGTTTAGATTGCCGTAAATGGCGGCGCAGGTCGGCTCGCCGCCTTCAGCGCATTCACGCGCCAGTTTAGCTGCCTGCGGGACATCGCGGGCAGTGCCCTGGCCACGTAGCGTCAGCAGTACAAGAAACGATTTGGCGCGGTTGTCGCCTTGCGCGGACAACTGCGAAAACTCGCGATAGGCGGCATCGTATTTCTGCTCGCCGTAAGCCTTCATTGCACTATTGATGTCGGCATGCGCGGACAGGGCGCACAGGCTCAACAGCGTGCCGCATGCAGCGGCGATCTTGAGGGACGGCTTCATTCTGTTTCCTGAAATGGAGTGGATCACGATTAGTACTCTTTACTTCGCGGCAATGATGGCGGTTTGGACTGGCGATCATCGCCGGTGTTCAATGGACGCGTTGAATACTCAATACTCGGTGTACTTACGCGACTGGCCTTTGACTTTTTCGACCGGATATTTCTCGCGGTTCAGCTGCATCTTCTCGATCACGGCGTCGTACAGATCGACGTTGACGCGATCCGCCAGACGGATCAGATACACCAGCGAGTCGGCCAGCTCATGGCGGATACCGATGCGTTGCTTGTCGTCGAGTTCATGGTCTTCACCGGTGTTGAGCCATTGAAAATGCTCAACCAGTTCGGCCACTTCGACCGACAAGGCCATGGCCAGGTTTTTAGGCGTATGGAACTGCTGCCAGTCGCGCTCCTCGGCGAACTGGCGCACGATGTCGCGCAGAGCGGTGAGGTCGGAGGCGGGGGAGGAGTTGCTCATGAGATAAGGGCTGGCTAGGGCAAAAACAGACTATAGCCGATTGCCCGGAGAGAGTGAACTTGGCGGCTCGTCTCAGAATACCGGTAGATCGTGCTACCGGCAGTACTTTCGGTGCGCCATCGGGGGCGATGTTGATTGCCGACGACGACGAGGCGGAGCTGGAGATCGGCCGCTATCAGAAAGATGGAGTCAGGCGTCAGACAAGAGAATAAGCTGGAATCTCCGGCGTATTCTTCAAAACGCCGCAGTCCGATTCTGCGACACTGCGTGTTGGCATTTTGATCGAACTCCCCGCAAACATAGACAGCACAGAACAAGGGACAGACAGCGCAATGAACTCTAACTGGACTGACGGCTACGTCACCGACATCGGCTACACCCATGGCTACTACCCGCAACTCAATCCGGCCCGGTTACAGCTGGGATTTGCCGCGGTCGGGCTCGATAGTCCGCTGGTGCGCACAGCCTGCGAACTCGGGTTTGGACAGGGATTGAGTGTCAATATCCACGCAGCGGCCTCGCCGGTGGCGTGGTACGGCAATGACTTCAACGCGCAGCAGGCGGCCAATGCACAGACATTGGCTGCCGCTGCCGGCAGCAACGCACAATTGCTGCCGGCCAGTTTCGCCGACTTCTGCACGCGCGACGATCTGCCGCAATTCGACTTCATCGCCATGCACGGCATATGGAGCTGGGTTTCTGCCGAAAACCGCAACATCATCCGTGGCTTTGTCGAGCGACATCTCAAAATCGGCGGCGTACTCTACGTCAGCTACAACACGCAACCCGGCTGGGCGGCGTACATGCCGCTGCGCGATTTGCTGCTACGCCATTTCGACATGCCCTCCAATGAAGGCAAGGGAAGCGCCGAACGCATCGACGCCGCGCTGGCATTCGCCGATGGCCTGTTCGCCACCAATCCTGTTTATGCGCAAGCCAATCCCTTCATGCAAGAGCGGCTTGAGCTGGTTAAAAAACAGAGCCGCCACTATCTCGCTCACGAATACTTCAATCGCAACTGGCATGCCGAGTCGTTCGCCGACATGGCCGACATCTGGTCCGGAGCAGGACTGGAATTCGCCTGCTCGGCCGACTTCCGCGATTATCTCGACATGGCGAATCTGACGCCGGAACAGCGCGCATTCAGCGCCGGCATTGAAGACCGCCATCTGCGCCAAAGCGTGCGCGACTTCATGGTCAACCAGCAATTCAGGCGCGATTACTGGGTGCGTGGCGCGCAGCAGCTGGATCCGTCCACGCATCAGGCAACGCTGGCACAGCAGCGTGTGGTGCTGCTGAATCATCCCGACAAGATTCCCATGATGCTGAAAACGGTCGCCACCGAGATCACATTGAATCCGCATATCTATGGGCCGATCATCGAAGAACTGTCCGACATGCAGCCGCACACGCTGGGAGAGATCACCGGCGTGGTCGGCTCGCGTAATCTCGGACTGCAACAGGTGCTCGACGCAGTGATGATGCTGATCGGCGCCGGCAATGCCGCGCCGGTGCAGCTCGATGCCGACATCGTGCAGGGCCGTGACGGCAGCGCCGCACTCAATCGGCATCTCATCGGGCGTGCCGCCGAGGAAAGCGCCGACGGCGACATCGAACATCTCTCCAGTCCGCTCACCGGCGGTGGTGTACCGGTTGATCGTATCCAGCAACTGTTCATGCTTGCCGTGCTGGAAGAGCAGCAGACACCGGATGCCATCATCGCTTTTGTGTGGCGCCATATTGTTGCGCAGGGCAAAAAACTGGTGCGCGACGGTGTACGACTTGAAGATGAACAAGACAATCTGGATGAGCTAAGCGTTCAGGCACAACGTTTCTTTGTCGAACGCTTGCCGGTGCTGCAAGCGCTGTTGGTGATCTGAGTGCTGTGCAATGAATTTTGCGATGCAATGAATTCTTTAATTTGTTTCATTGCATTTGAATGCGGCGACTCCCGGTAAATCGCACGGGATTGCATTGAATTGCCGTGGTTTTTGAGCACGCGTCGCATGCCGCCGCGCTATATAGGTGGCATCAAAGTCGGGTAAGATGACATGCTTGCGAGAGAGAAATTTCGCACCTGCATCACGATTATTTCCGAGAAGAAAAACATTTTGAGCAATCTGTCGCAAGTAAAGTGGACGCTGAAGACCAAGGTCATCATGGTCGTGGTCGCCGCCGTGCTGGTGACGACCGCCGTGATCGTATCGGTCTCGCTTTACGTCATGAAGCGAGACATCAAAGCACTGATTGGCGACCAGCAATACACGGCCGTCCGGATGATCGCCACGGCTCTTGACGAGAGCTTCCACACCCGCCGTATCGCCTTGCGCGCCTTGTCACAGGGCTTGCCGGCACCCGCTTACCAAGATCACCAGTTGTTGCAGACCTATCTGGCCAGCCATACGAGCCTGACCGAGATGTTCTTCAACTTTTCCGTATTTGCGGCCAATGGCGAGTTGATCGCCAATTTCCTCGACAAGAGCGCCGTCGGCAAATTTAATGTTGCTGATCGGGAATACATGCGACGCACTTTGTCGCAAAAACAGGGCGTGATCTCCGAGCCTTTGCGCAGCCAGATTTCTGAGCGCGCGATCGTGCTGATGACGGAACCGGTATTCGATGACCGCGGCGAAGTGGCAATGGTGTTTGTCGCCAGCATCGATTTGCAGCAGGCCAATTTTCTGGGCCAGTTCACCAACACCAAGGTTGGCAAGAACGGCTTCATTTTTGTGCTGACGTCCAAGGGCATCATTGTCGATCACATCGACAAGGGACGTATTCTGCAGCATGCCAATAGTTTGGGCGGCAATAGCGGGGGCACCGACAGTGCGCTGAGCGGGTTCGAAGGCAGCATGGAAGCTGTCAGCCGCAACAATCACCCTGCGTTGTTTTCCTTCAAGCGGATGCAGACTACCGACTGGATCATCGGCTCCATCTATTTACGCGAAGAAGCTTTCCTGCCGATTCGCGACATGCAAAAGAAGGCTTTGCTGGTGTCGTTGTCGTTGGCCCTGGTCGCCGGCTGGCTGGCCTGGCTGATCATGTCGCGACTGATCGACCCGTTGCACCGCCTGCACGGACATATCCAGAAAATCCGTGCCGCCAAGACCTACGATGAAGTGCCGCTGTCTTATCGTGAAGATGAAATCGGCGACCTCGGCAGTGCTTTCAACTCACTCATGCGCGAACGCAAGGACGCCGAAATCGAGCTCGATCAGGCTCGCCTGAATCTGGAAAGCATGAACAAGGCGCTCGAACGGCTGGCGTTGGAAGACGATCTCACAGGATTGGCCAATCGCCGCCAGTTCGATCTCAGCCTGCAGGAAGAATTCAGCCGCGCCATGCGCAACGGCGATTCACTGGGATTGGTGATGGTCGACGTCGATCACTTCAAGCAATACAACGATATTTACGGCCATCTTGCCGGGGATCAGTGCCTGCGCAAAGTCGGCCGAGTGATCAAGGGCCAGCAGACGCGTCCCGGTGATCTGATGGCCCGCTATGGCGGTGAAGAAGTGGCGATCTTGCTGCCCGGTGCAGACGAAGCAGGCGCTATGGCGGTGGCCGAACGTATCCGGATCTCAGTGCGCCAGCTGGGTTTGCTGCATGAAGGAAATGAAGCGGGCATCGTCACCATCAGCGCGGGCGTCAGTGCCTTCGTACCGATCCGCGATATCGACGCCGCCGACAAGCTCATGCGCGCCGCCGACAAGGCGCTGTACCTCGCCAAGAGCGAAGGCCGCGATCGTGTGCGCAGCAGTTCCGATCTGCCTTCTTCGGCTGCCTGAGCTCCTGATTTTCTTAAGTCTTCTTGTACTGGCGTGTAAATTTTTTTGCCAGTTCCAGGAAGTTCTTTTCTGACGGTGAAATGCTGGCAGTCCTGCTGACCAGCGTGATTGGCGCCACCAGCGCCGGCCGTGCATCGCGGATGCGGCAGTACACAACGCTGTCGCGATGGAAGTCCTTCATCGACGCCGGCACCACCGAGATGCCGCCACCTGCTGCCACGAGACTGATATTGGTCAGCATGCGTTCGACTTCCGACGCAATGCGTGGCGTGAAACCGGCGTTCTCGCAGGCTTCGATCAGGTTGGAATACATCCCGGGCGCACCATGCCGGCGCACCAGGATGAATTGTTCTTCCACCAGCGATTTGATCGATATGACCGGCAGTTCGCTTTTTTGTGGCTGCTTTTGCTTCTCCAGCAGCGGGTGGCCGACCGGCAGAATCAGCAGCATCTCTTCTTCCAGCAACTGATAAAAACCGATGCCGCGCGGCTGGCTCACCGGCGAACGCAAAAATCCCAGATTGACCTTTCCTTGCTCGATTTCCTCGGTCAGTTCAGCAGCATTGCCTTCGCGCAGCTCGAGATGCACGCCGGGATAGGTGTCGCGGTAGGCGCGGATGATGCCGGGGATCAGCGGGTGCGCTGCGGCGGAGCTGGTGAAGCCGATGATCATCGTACCTTCAAAACCCTGTGCGGCGCGCGCTGCTTTGGCCGAGGCCAGTTCGACGCTGCGCAGGATGGATTTGGCTTCTTCGAGGAAGGCGACTCCACCGGCAGTCAGTTCCGCGCCTTTCGGGTGGCGGCGAAACAGGTCGAAGCCGAGTTCTTTCTCCAGCATGCGGATCTGGTGGCTGAGCGGGGGTTGCTGCATCTCCAGGCGTTCGGCGGCACGGGTGAAATGTTGTTCTTCGGCGACGACGAGGAAGTAGCGGAGGTGGCGAAGTTCCATTTCAGGGGATCTCTTTTTAGTTTTGAGATGAGGAGTGTTGATACATTTTACATCTGAGGATGTTTTGTTCAGCGGTTACGTTTTTGGTCGCCGAAAGAAAGAACAATTTAAGTTACCAACACAAGCAAGCCGGAACAAAACATAAAACAATTCCACAACCGCAATTGCGGATACCCCTCATCCCCATCACCTCCGCCAACCACCTCAAAAAGGATAAAATTCTCTCCAGAAAAGATCGCCTCAAAACGCTCAAAAAGCCAAAAACAACACCGGAGACCGCCCTCACCAGGCACCCCATGAAGCAAGCCTTCTACAAGAACGCCTTCATCCAGATGCTCATCGCCATCGCGATCGGCATCTTGCTCGGCCATCTCGACCCGCATCTGGCGGTGCAGATGAAGCCCATCAGCGACGGCTTCGTGCGCCTGATCGGCATGCTGATCGGCGTGGTGATGTTTGCACTTGTCGTGCTCGGCATCGCGGGCATGCAGGACAAAATGCACGCCGCCAAAGTGGGCGGCAAGGCAATTGTGTATTTTGAGATCATGACCTTCGTCTCGCTTGGCTTCGGCATGCTGGCGGCAAATCTCTTGCAACCCGGGGCCGGATCCAATCTCGATCTCTCGCATCTGGCTGAAAACAGTACACAGTACGCAGCAAAGCTGACCACCACCAGCATCGCCGATTTTTTGCTGAACATTATCCCGAATAGTTTCGTCGATGCCTTCACGCGCAACAGCAGCTTGCAGATTCTGTTGCTGGCGGTGCTGTTCGGTGTTGCGCTGGCACGGCAAGGAGAGCGTGGACGCAGTGTGACCAGCTTCATCGAGGCGATTTTGCGGATTCTGTTCGGCATGATCAATCTGATACTCAAGGTCGCACCGCTGGCGGCGTTTGGCGCGATGGCTTACACCATCGGACGCTACGGCATGGCGTCGGTGCTGCCGCTGCTGCATTTTGTCGGCGCGATTTATATCGCCAGCATTCTTTTCGTGTGCGTCGTAATGGGGGTGATTGCGCGTGTGGCGGGAGTGAATATCTTCCGACTGATCGCTTACATCAAGGAAGAATTGCTGCTGGTGTTTTTCACCACCTCATCGATGGCGGCGTTACCGGGTCTGATCGAAAAGATGGAGCGCATGGGGTGCGCGAAGGCGGTCGTCCGGCTCGTACTGCCGACCGGTTATACCTTCAACCTTAACGGCACCAACATGTACCTGACCATGGCCGCGATGTTCCTGGCGCAGGCTGGCGGTATTGACGTCAGCATGTGGCAGCAACTGTCATTGCTGGCGATTGCGATGCTGACCTCCAAGGGAGCAACCAGCGTGACCGGTTCCGGTTTCATCGCATTGGCGGCGACGCTGAGTACATTGCAGATCATTCCCGTGGGCGGCATCGTGCTGCTGCTGGGCGTGGAACGCTTGATGAAATGCCGCTCGCTGAGTAATGTCATCGGCAACTGCCTCGCCTGCGTGGTGGTGTGTGCGTGGGACAAGGCGCTGGATCGGAAGGCGATGGCACAAGCGCTGTCATCGCCATCGTAATAACCCTGGCTGCAATAAAAAAGTCCCGGCATTGCCGGGACACGTCCTTCCTGCCAGCTTACCACTTCTTGCCGGCTTATTTTCCCAGCTTGTAGAACGTCTGATCCAGATTCGCCGACGCCTTTGCCAACTTCTGGCGTTGCTGCTGTACCCACGTCATATCCTTGTCCAGCTTGGCTTTCTCGACACCCAGCATGCGCAAGACTTCTGCACGCTGCGGGCCACCAAGGCCCTTGCTCGATGCCAGCATGTTTTGTGCCGTGAGTGACTTCTTGTATTGCTCTTGTGTGAGCGGGAACTGCGTGCGCTCGAAATTGAATTTCTTCACCGCCTCGGTGTAGATCTGTTGCACGATATCGAATGGAATATCCGCCGGCTTCATCTTGTTGGTGCGGCCGTAGGTGACCAGATCCGAAGCGAAGTGATGGCCCACACGGAACGGCACGTCGGAATCACGCTGCAAGATGTCGGCCAGTTCGGTCGTGGTGGAATAATCGGCATCCACTTCTTGCAGCGCGCGCTCCTTGTCGATCACCAGATTGTCCAGCAAGTCGGCCAGTTTGACGAAGGCGTTGGAGGTCAGCTCCAATGTCTTCTCGACCTGATCGCGCTTGTAATCGGGCATGCCCGGCGAGACATTGTGCGCCTCCAGTTGGAAGGTCATGGCGCCGCCGACGATATCGCTGGCTTGCAGGCGCAGGACGTTCAGGCCATAGGGATTGCGCTTCTGCGGCATGATGCTGCTGGTGCCGGTGAGGCGGCCTTCCTGGATCATGATCCAGGGATACGGTTGATGGTATTGCGTGTGGAAGTCTTGCACCAGAATGCCCATCGTCAGCGCTGCATTGCTGCACAGGCTGACCAGTTCCATACCCTGATCGAGCGCACCGAGTTGCGCTGCGTCGTAGGAGTTTTCCACCGGGCCATCAAAGCCGAGCAGCTCCGCCAGACGTTTGCGATCAACCGGAAAACTCGATGTGCCCAGCGCCCCAGCACCGAGCGGACTCAGGTTCAACCGCGCATAGGCTTCCTGCAGACGCGTGCTGTCGCGGCCAAACGCCGAGGAAAATGCCAGCAGATAGTGGGCAAACGTCGTCGGCTGCGCCTGCACGCCGTTGGTGTAAGCCGGCACGATGGTGTCGAGATTTTTCTTTGCCAGTTCCAGCACTTCCGCTTTCGACTTGTTCATCGCATCCATCAGGTCCAGGGTGCGTTCGCGTTGCATCAGACGGCGGTTGGTCGACAGGATGTCCTGGCGGCTGCGGCCCGAGTGCATGCGCGAGCCGTCAGGGCCGGCGATGGCCAGAATCAGCGGTTCGTATTGCAGGTAATCGGCAGGACGTTTGGCACCCGGCTGGTCACCGTTCCTGATGACCTGATCGACGGCCGAGACGATCTTCTTGCCGAGGTCGGGCGGTACGATCTTGTTCTCGATCACCATCACGGTAGACGCCTTGTTCATCTCGCCGAGAAAATAAAAGGCATCGTGATAGGCCGGCTTGTTGTCGGCGGCGATAGCGGTACCGAGAGTCATCAGCGCCAGCGGCACCAGAGCAAGTTTTGCGATGCGCGCTGTGTGGCGCGGCAGCATGGCGCGAAGAGAAGGGGATTTAGTCAGCATCATTGGTTACCTTGAGTACTGGTGTTGGTCGGAGTTAAAGTGGGCGAAGTATCAGTTGGTGCGTCAGCAGCGATGGGCCCGGCGGATGCCAGCTCAATGTTCATGCGACGCGCGCTTTCATTGAATGGAGAGAACACATTGCTGTTGCCGCCAGGGAGATTCCACGTGTTGCCGGCGAGCTGTGTTTGCAGCACGGTAGTGACGGGAGCGGTCAGTGGATTGGTCAAGATGTTGCTGATCCCGTTGCCGAAGTTCAGGATGACTAACCCCGTGCCGGTTGCTGCGAACGTGGTGGCGTCACCGGATTGCCCAAGCGCCGCGCCATTTGGTGCTCTGCCGGTAATAGCCAGAATGCCGTCCGCGACCTGCAGCAGATTGGTGCCGCCATTGAAACGCAAGCCATAGCCGCCGTTGCCGGTGGCGTTGACGGTCACGTTGCCGCTACCGCTAGTACTTACCGTGTTGAAGCCATTGGTGCTGCTGCCGACGAAGGCAATGCCTTCACCCGCGCCGTTGCCGCTGCCGGTCAGTGCGATGTCGCCGCTGCTGGACTGGATCTTCACGCCGGCCGCTGCGCCTGAACTTGGACTGCGGATGGTGATGCCGGCGGTGCTCGATGCGCTGCCGCTGGTGCCGGTCAAGGCCAGCTTGCCGGTATTGGTCGAGATGACGGCGCTGCTGGCGTTGGTCGACGGATAGATCGTGATGCCGCCGGCGTTGACCGAGGTACCGGTCAGACTGACTGAGCCGCTGCCGGTGGCGCGAATGACGCTGGCGCCGGTCAGCACGCTGATGCCGTCGCCGTACACGCTGCTGCCGGTGATGCTCAGTGCGCCATTCTCCACACTCAGCAACGCGTTGCCGTTGCTGTAGAGGCTCACGCCGTCACCCTGGTCTGCTGCATTGCCGATCAGTGTGACATTGCCGGAACCTGTGGTCTGAATCTTGTTGGTCACGTTGAGAATCGCGATACCGTGATCCAGCTCCGGCACA
>Ga0207695_10006057_pt1 | contig 15783 bp, 13 predicted proteins | sample KBSC54metaG_FD_184354 | JGI IMG/M metagenome (GOLD analysis project Ga0207695, IMG submission 184354) | Corn rhizosphere microbial communities from Kellogg Biological Station, Michigan, USA - KBS C5-4 metaG (SPAdes) (version 2) | ecosystem: Host-associated > Plants > Roots > Rhizosphere > Soil... | reverse complement strand
GACCTTCGGTTGCAGATGCAGTTCGACGGATTCCGGTTCCAGCGAGTACGCAGCCCCGTCCGCCAAATCAACCGCCCACGGAATGATGAAAATCAGATCGACAAACGTGACAGCCGAAAATGAGGAATGAATCTGCGTGGTCTGGGTTTCGTATCCCGGCTTGGTGACGATGGCTTGATATTCCTGATCGCGCGCCAGCGACACATCGGCGGGCGTGATGTATTGCGAGCCGCCGATGCTGAGTTGTGCGCCGGGCGGGTCACTAGTTATCGGAACGGTTTGGTGACTGCCGTGAACCAGCGTCGCACATCCCGAACATCCAAGCGCCAGAGCCGTAATGATAGCACAAGCCATTCTTGCAAAATTCACGTATCAATCCCCTCCCGCGTGTTCTTAAGTTGTTCAATCCTCTTATCGGTCAAATTTACAATTCTGTCATGCAGAAAGTAATCATTATAAATTCGATAATGCAAATTCAATCTTTAACCACGCGTGATGAGGGCTATTCATATCCGATCACCAATTTTTTCGAGCAACTATCAAGCAAAAGAGCCAAATTTTCGTTAAATGACGCGCCTCATCTGCGTGGGCGCGGAAACCCGCTAGGATGACCCCTATGAAGGTTCGCGGGCCGCGCGGCACGCATGGCCTCAGAAAGGAATGATGGTGGGGACGCTGGGTTTCAGGTCGACCGATTTCGAGGTCTTCAGGATCGCAGGTTTTGGCGCGCGAATGGAGAAAATCTACGAGCATGTGCGGCCGAAACTGACGCGGCTGGGCAATGAACTCGCGCCGCAACTATCGCGCAAGCTGGCGCTGGAGTTCTTTCCGCACGTCGCCAAACATATGCGCCGCACCATGAATCCGCCGCCCGAGACGTGGGTCGCGTTCGGGCCCTCATCGCGGGGGTACAAGCGTTACGGCTATCTCGCCCTGTGTATTTCGGGCGCCGGTCTGCATGCGCGGGCAGTGGTCAAAGCCGAGGCCGACGATCGTGCCGAAATGGCGGAGCGGTTGACGGCGCGTAGCGGCGATTTGGCAAAAGAGTTCGCGGGCACGAAAATAGCGCGCTACGAGAAGTGGGATTTCGCGCGGCTGCCAACGCCGGTATCCGCCGAGCCGGAATTGTTTGCGGACCTTGGAGCAGCGCTCGGCAAAAAGACCGGATGGATAGATCTCGGTTTCGGCTGGACCGTGCGCGAAGCGCTGCGGCTCGAACGCGGCGAGATGATCGAAGCGTTTTGCGAACTCGCGCCGCTGTATCGGACGTTGCGGACGGGCGGCTGAGAAAATGGCGGGCAGTTGGTCGAGGAACTCAAACCTTATATTTTTCTGAAACCTTAAGGTTTCAGGCTTCCCTTTTACTAAGATGCGGGCTTCGCCCTGTGAAAAAGGGTTCGATAGATGTTGAGGTCGTGCAATGACAGGTGCGCCATATAGGATGCCAACCTGGGCGTACGAGATAAGCACGATGATAGCGGGATCGAGCATCGCGAGCGTCAAACATTGAAAGTGGCAATTCTGGGGGCGGGCGCGTGGGGCACCGCCTTGGCGGTAACGATCGCGCGCGGCGGCGGTATGACGGTGACGCTCGGTGTGCGCCGCCGAGCACATCTCGAAGTGATCTGTGCCAGCGGCGAGAACGCGAACTATCTGCCGGGGATCAAGTTGCCGGCGACGCTCGCAGTGGTCGAGGACTGGAGCGCCGCGGTAAGCGACGCTGATACCGTCGTGATAGCGGTGCCGTCGCGCTTTGCGCGCGCGGCGATCGCGCCGATCGCACGGGCGATTCCGGCGAGGGCGATGATCATCAGCGTGACCAAGGGGATCGAGCCAGACACGCTGTTGACGATGACGGCGATGATTCGGGAAGTTATCGAAAATGCGAGTGGCGCTGGCCAGGCGGAGCCGGTCCCTGCGGCGGACCGCGTCGCGGCACTCTCGGGACCCGGGTTTGCGGCGGAAGTCGCGCGCGGCAGACCGGCGGCGCTGGTCGCCGCGGCGCACGACGAGAGTGTCGCCGGGCGCGTGCAGACGTTGTTCGCGGTGCGGCCGCTGCGGGTCTATAGCAGTAGCGACGTGGTGGGCGTCGAACTCGGCGGGGCGGTCAAAAACGTAATCGCGATTGCCGCCGGAGTCAGTGACGGCCTCGATTTGGGCTCGAGTGCGCGCGCGGCGCTGATCACACGCGGACTGGCCGAGATGATGCGTTTGGCCGTGGCGGCCGGCGCGCGCAGCGAAACGATGGCGGGGTTGGCGGGCCTCGGCGACCTGGTGTTGACGTGCACCGGGGAGCTATCGCGCAATCGTGCGCTGGGGTTTAGAATTGGGCGGGGCGAGGCGGCGCCAGAGCTGGCGGATGGCGCGCCGGTGGCCGAAGGGGTCGCCAATGCGCTGGCGATCAGCAAGCTGGCGGCGCGAATTGGCGTGGAGATGCCGATCGTCTCGGCGGTGTGCCGCGTGCTATATGAAGCAGCGCCCGCAAAGGCTATGGTCGAAGAATTGTTGAGCCGTCAGCTCAAGGCCGAATTCTAGAATCCAGGAATTAAAGTATTAATTGAAGAAGGAATCGAAGAAGGACTAATGCCGAACACAGAAACCTGCAAGGCCGCCGATTGCAATCACGAAGTGATCGCGAGGGGCTATTGCCGCAAACATTACCGCCTCTGGAAGGCCGGCGAAATGCCGAAGCCGCGCTACAAGACCTGCACCATGGAAAAGTGCCGCAAGCCGCGTTTTCGCGCCAGCCTGTGCGAAGAACATTGGAACGCCGCGCATGGCAAGAAAGCCGAAGCGGCGGCGCCAGCAGCACCTGCGGCGCCGGCGACCCCTGCGGAAGGCGCGAGCGCGTAAGTTCGTTGCCTACAGAATAGTTCGCGGCCGGCGGGGCTGGTCGCGAATCCGTACTGCGCAAACGACCCAGCTTCGAGTCGCGGCGTGGTCGCGCTCACAAATCTCAATTGATGGTCGTGGAGGAATCCCATGGCTAATCTGATCGTATCGGGCGCGGCCGGCCGGATGGGGCGGTTGCTGGTCTCGATCATCGTCAACGAAGGGGCCCATCGGTTGGCAGGCGCGATCGAAGCACCGGGCAATCCGGTGATTGGCAAAGACGCCGGGGAAGTTGCGGGGGTGGGTACGCAGGGCGTCAGGATCGTTGACGATTACGCGGCGATCGCGCGCCCCGATACCGTCACGCTCGATTTCACCAATGCGGCCGCTTCGCTGGGACATCTCGAAATCGCCGCAAGCAAGGGCGCCGCGATCGTGATCGGTTCGACCGGCTTCACGCCGGAACTGGAGGCACGCGCCAAAGCGCTCGCACAACGGACGCGCACGGTAATCGCGCCGAACATGAGTATCGGCGTCAACGTGCTGATGAAGATCACCGCGGAGGTGGCGCGAATTCTCGGCAACTTCGACGCGGAGGTGATCGAGATCCATCACAACACCAAGGTCGATGCGCCGAGCGGCACGGCGATCGCGCTCGGACGGACGATTGCGGAGGCTCGCAAGCTCGATTACCAGGCGAACGCGGTGTACGGGCGCGAGGGCATTACGGGGGCGCGTCCGCACGACAAGATCGGGGTGCTGGCGCTGCGCGCGGGAGACGCGGTCGGTGACCATACGGTGATATTCGGCGGGCAGGGCGAGCGGCTGGAACTGATCCATCGCGCGCAGAGCCGCGAATCGCTCGCTCGCGGCGCACTGCGCGCAGGCGAATGGCTGGAGCATCGGCCGGCGGGGTTGTACTCGATGCGCGACGTGCTCGGACTCTGACAGCGCCTGCGAGCGCATCTTCCACGACGATTCCGCTTATCCAGATCATCCGATAAGCGGTCAGCGACCAACGCCACTGATCGCTTATCGGCGCGCACAAATTCCGTCAGCTCGATCGCGAACGATAAGTTAAACGTTGCGCGGCACGACGCGCCGGCGATCGGACGGGCGCGCATTCGCCGAGGAGCCCTCGGACTTAAGTTCCTGCCAGCGCTCGAAGATGCGCGGCACGACACGCGGATGGCGATGCTCGTACCACGCGATGATCGCGGCGAGCGCGACGATGTTGCCACCCGCGATGTTCCACCAGCCCAGTTGCTGGACTGCGGCCTGATCGAGGAAAGTCAGGAAGCCGGCGAAGCATAGCTCGAACCAGAGGAAGAGCACGACCACGCCCAGCGCCACCAGCGGCTCGCGCTCAGAGGCGTACATCGTGATCGACGCGGCGATGCCAAACATGATGAAGGCGAAGAAATGGAGCCCGGTATAGCCGAGCACGAGCGCGGCCGTGACGGCGAAGCTGGACGGCTGACTCATCCCGTTGAAGATGATGGCGCCGAGCAGGGCGGGCGTATGAAAGGGATTTCCGGCGATGACGTCGGAGACCATGAACCATACGGCGACGATTACCGCGCCGATTAAGCCGGCGATGATGCCCTCGCGCGCTACGCCTATCCAGGGGCCGAGGAGATTCGCGGCGAGGTCCGGCTGGCGCCAGAAGAAATACGCGAGGATCGCGGCGGTGGCCATCAGGTTGCCGATCATGCCCTTCCACCAGGAAACCGCGGCCTGCGCGGCGGGGCCGAGCAGCATCACGAGGGCGATGAAGAAAACCTCGAAGCCGATGGTGAACAAAAAGAGGGTGCCGAAGAGCTCGGAATGTTTTTCCGCCGACGACATCAGCATTGCGGCGGCGGCGCCGATAATCGCGAATGCGATGAAGTGAGCGACCATGTATTCGGCGACCAGAACCCAGGCCGCGCCGCTGAGCGTTGGATGGTTCGCGCCGTGAAGCAAGGCACCGGCGAGGATCGCGGGCGTTCTCAGAGGATCGCCCTGAGCGGCGTCGAAGATGAAAAACCAGACCGCAATTACTGTCCCCCCGATCAGCCCCGCCACCGCACCGTCAACGATCAATCGTGTCCTGGAATGCTGCATTGGATCCTCCACAAAGGCTTACCGGCCGGTTCTATGCGAGCACCGGGATGGTCGGCCGCACTGGAGATTTCGGCTGAAAAATCAGGATGTTTGGTTCGGCTAACCTCCGGGTGACGCGCTTTTCAAAAGCGGCTACCTAGATCCACGAATAAGCCAATCCGCGGAGTCGGGCAAGCCCGATCCATTAGCGCAGCATCATCATTGAATAGCCCGGCGCTAATACATTTTGGCGCGGCGGGATGAGGTCGGAACGGATGCGCCTGCCAATTCACCGCGGCACTTGCTATTAATGCTCGCGTCTCATGGAAGTTTCCGCAGATGCAGCCACGCGTATGGAGATCCGGTGCGCGCGAATTCCGATTGATTTTTTCGTGATGGCGACGCTTTCATTCGCGTGCGGGGTAGCGATGGCGCCGTGGGTTGTTGGATCGCTCGCGGTTTATTTCTACCAGGCGCCGGTGCTCGCGCTGGTACACACTTTTGCGATCGGCTGGATCACGGCGGCGATTATGGGCGTGATGTATCGCTACGTACCGGCGTTGACGCATGCGACGCTGCCCTACCCGCGCCTGCTGATGCCGCAGCTCGTGCTTTACGCTATCGGGGCGAGCGGGATAGTCGCGCACTTCGCACTGGGATCGTGGTCGGGGATCTGGTCGGCGGCGCTGGTGGTAATGGCGAGCGCGGGACTGTTCGCGGCAAACATCTTTCCACTGCTGTGGCCGCAAGTCGGGCGCGGGGTCGCCGAAACCGGGATGTTCATTGCGCTGTGTTTCCTCTTGATAGCGGCGACGCTCGGCTTCCTGCTCGCGCTCGACAAGAGCTATGGCTTTATGAGCGGCAGCGTAATTTCGAACCTTGCGGGTCACGCCCATCTGGCGGCGGTCGGATGGGTAACGCTGACCGTGTGTGCGGTCTCGTACCGGATGGTTCCCGCGATCGCGCTGCCGCGAATCACCCTGCCGAAGAGCGCGGGATGGCAACTCTACGCGCTCGCCGCCGGGGTCATCGGCCTTGCGGTTACGCTCCTGGCCAGCCTTCCAGGACTGACTCTGTGGAGTGCGGTTATTGCGATAGCGCTACTCGCATACATAGTCACTATCGTGCGACTGGTCTGGACGCATCGCAGACCGATCGATTGGAGCGTGCGTCATGCGATCGCGGGGATCGCGTGGCTGGTGATCGCGATCGGACTGGGTATCGCGCTCGGCTTCAGCGGGGCGCAAAGCGAATCGGGAGCGCGGCTCGCGTCGATCTACGGCGTCGCGGGAATCCTCGGCTGGATGGGCAACTTCATCATCGGCATTTCCTATTATCTGTTTCCGGGCTTCGTCGTGCGGGTGCGGAGCCTTCACCATTGGGGTGCGCGGAGCGCGGTGGAGCTCTCGATGCCGCAAACACGCGCAACGGTCTTCGTCGCCTACAATGGGGGGTTGGTGGCGGTGATCGCAGGACTAGTCATCGCGAATGCCACACTCTGTGAAATCGCGACAGTGGCTATCGCGCTCGGAGGACTGATCTACTCAGCCACAACGATGCGCACGCTCAGTTTTGCGTATCGCCGGGCAGTTCGCTGAGAGATTCTGCGCAGCCGTTGCGACTGAGTAGCGCGAGCGGCGTCAGATGACAGGACGTTCTTGCGAACGCAGCACATGGACTTGCGCGGGCATCCGGTTGGCCGCGGGAAATTCACTATCCTCACGCTGCGCCCAGCGAAAGAAGATTCCGCTGAAGACGAACATGATGTACACGCCCTGCCCAACCCACATGATCAGCCCACCCAGCACCTGATCCGCGAGTGGTGACAGGCCAAACGGATGTTGGCCCATCCCGTAGTACATATAGAGGACGGTCTCGGCCATCGTGATCGGCGCGGCGACTGCGGTCATCGGAATCATCAGCAGGAACAGATAGAGGATCTGCATCGGATAGGAGAGGCGGGGATACTCGGGCAGTGGGCTCAGGATCGGCCACCAGAGGAGCAAGCCGACCGAGACCAACCCGACGCGGATGCTGCCATAGAAGGGTCGCGCGTGGCAGAGACGATCGCATACAGCCGGGTAGTGGAGCAGCGCGAAGAACATCGAAAAGGTCAAAAAAGCGACGAGCGGGCGCGTGAGAACCCGCGCCACCGGCTCGACGAAGCGGTTCTTCATAACCGGGCGCAACATCCAGTCGGGCAATCCCAGCAAGATCAGCGGCGGAGCCACGAAGACCAGGAGCATCTGCTGGAAGATGTAGGCAGAGAAGCTGAAACCCTTGGCGTAGGCGCCGAGCGGACCGGTCAGCGCGAGGATCAACACGACAATGCCGGACCAGAACGCGAACTGGCGGCGCGAACTGGGCCGGCGTTTGATCGCCAGCGACGCGGCTACGTAAGTGAGCGCGACGAGCGCGATCGAGAGTACTACTTGCGGCTCAGCTTCCCACATTTTATGGCTCGCGGCGGTGGTCAGATCGATTCGGCAACCACCAGCATATTCCTATCCGGCGTGGTGTCCCAGATACAGAAAGAGCAGCATCAGCGATCCGCAGATCATCATCGCAAGCAAGAGTGGAAATGCAAACAGAGTGGTAAAGACACTGCTATCGTATTTCAAGTGCATATAGAATCCCGCGACCAGAATGAACTTCAAGACCGCGAGGATTATCAGCAACGGCACCAGCCACGCCTGAAGAAACGGCGCGTAGAAAACGCCGATCTCCATTGCCGTGAGCACGATCAGTACGACCGCGACCAGCAGATAAACCGCTGCTCCGGGGTGATGGTCTTCCGTGATGGCGTGCGCGTGCACGCCGTGACCGTGTTCGATAGCGTGATCGCTCATGCCCGATTAATGGTCCTCATTAGATAGATCAGGGTAAAGATGACTACCCAAACGATGTCCACGAAATGCCAGTATAGACCGCACAACTCGACCGAGAGCGCGCGCTTCGAACCGATTTTGCCTTTCATCCCGGCTATAGCCACCGTTATCAGCCAGACGACGCCGATGAACACGTGAAAGCCGTGAAAGCCAACGAGGGTATAGAAGCATTGGCTGAACAGGTTCGAATTGTAGAGCATGCCTTCGTGATAGAAGCTGCCGAATTCGTACACCTGGCCGCCGAGGAAGATGAGACCGAAGACGGCGGTACCAAATAGCCAGAAGGTGCCCCAGAAGCGATTGTTGCGCTGAAAGCCGGCCAGCGCGAGGACCATCAGCAAGCTCGACATCAGCAGGATGAACGTACTGAAAGAGGTCAGTGGAATGTTGAGGATCTGCGCGTCGGGCACTCCGATGCTGCGGGACTTGTAAACCATGAAGGTCGAAATCAGACTCGCGAAGAATACGCATTCCGAGCCGATAAACGACCAGACCCCGAGCTTGCGATTATCCAGACCGAGGAAGCTTTCGCTGACCTGGTGCGGATTGTCTTCGCCCCACTCGCGGTACTCGAACGACATGGCAATTGCGCAAAACGCCAGCAGGCCGAGGCCCATAAAGACGAGCCGGAACCATCCGACCAACATGCCGAGTCCGGCGAGGAAGATAGCGCCCGCCATGAGTATCGGGTAGAGCGAGGCTGCGGGTATGTGGATGCCGGCTACTTCCTCGGGGCTGGCCGGCGGCAGGAATTCCACGTTCACGCGCTTTTCGCCGAGTCCGGAGGCTTCGACATCACCGTACTTCTCGACCCAGAAGGCGTCGCGCGAATGGACAACAGGAACCTTGACGAAGTTATAGATCGGCGGCGGCGAAGGGATTGACCATTCGAGGGTGCGCGCATCCCAAGGATCGGCGCCGGCGTGCTCACCGTTAAACCAGCTCCACGCGATGTTGGCGAAAAACAGCAGAAAGGAGGCGCCGAGACAAAAGGCGCTGATGCTCTCAAACTTGTTCCAAAAGTTCCAACCCATATCCGGCGCATAGGTATAGATGCGCCGCGGCATTCCCCATTCACCGAGGAAGTGCATGGGGAAAAACGTGCAGTTGAAGAAAATCGTGGTAAGCCAGAAGTGCCACTTACCCACAGTCTCGTTCATGAAGCGGCCGCAGATTTTAGGGAAATAGTAATAGAAGGCCGCCAAAATCGCCATCAGCACACCACCGAAGAGCACATAGTGGAAGTGCGCGACGATGAAGTAGGAATCGGTCTGCTCGAGGTCGATCGGTGCACTCGCGTGCATAATCCCGCTCAGGCCGCCGATAGTAAATTCCAGGATGAAGCCCAGCGCAAACAGCATCGCTGTCGTGAAGCGCAGCCGTCCTCCCCAAACCGTCGCGATCCAGGAGAAGACTTTGACCCCAGTAGGTATCGCGATAAGCATCGAGGTGATTGCGAAGGCCGAATCCGCCACCGGTCCCATGCCAGTCGCGAACATGTGATGGCCCCACACGCCATAGGACAGAAAGGCGATCAGGATGATCGAGTAGGCCATCATCGGGTAACCGAACAAGGGCTTGCGCGAGAACACCGGCAGGACTTCGGAGATCATGCCGAAGGCCGGCAGCGCCATGATGTACACTTCAGGATGGCCGAAGATCCAGAACAGGTGCTGCCACAACATCGGCGTCGCGCCGGCGATGACTTCGTAGAAGTGCGAACCGAAGTAACGATCGGCGAACAGGAAGATGAGGCCTACCGTCAACGCCGGAAAGGCCAGCAATATCAGAATTACTGTCACCAGCAGCGCCCAGATGAACATCGGCATACGCATAAAGGTCATGCCGGGCGCGCGCATATTGACGATAGTCACGAAGAAATTCAGCGCGCTCATCACCGAAGAGACACCGAGGATGAGCAGGCCAATATCGTAGTAATCGATATTGATGCCCGGAGCGTACGCGCGCTCGGTCAGGTTGGCATAGCCAAACCATCCGCCATTAGGCAGTCCGCCGAAAATCCAGCCCAAATTGAGCGCGATCGCACCGAGCAGAAAAATCCAGTAACTTAGTGCGTTGAGGCGCGGAAACGCGACGTCGCGAGCGCCTATCTGCAACGGAATCAGGAAGTTGCCAAAGAATCCGGTTTCGAGCGGCATGAGGACGAGGAAAATCATCGTCAGGCCGTGCATCGTGAAGATCTGGTTGTAGAAGTCAGCCGAGAGGAAGTGATTATTCGGCACGATCAACTGCGCGCGCACAAGCATCGCTTCGGTGCCGCCCAGCGCCATCAGGACCAGCGCGCTGATTCCATACAGCACGGCGATGCGCTTGTGATCGATGGTGGTGAGCCAGCCGTAGATTCCACCACCTTCGAGGTAATTCGCTTGTTCGAGATGTAACGCTTTTGGTTGGGCAGCCATTGGCTATTTTCCTACTTCAGGCTTTCGAGGTACGCAACGAGGTTGTTCAGATCGGCGCCGTCCAATCCAAGTGTCGGCATGTTAGCGCCCGGCTTCACAGCATCGGGATTCTTGATCCACAGCGCGACGTTCTCGGGAGTATTCTTCAAGATACTACCGGCCATCGTGCCGCGGCTGCCGAAATGAGTCAGATCGGGACCGCGAAAACCGTAGGTGTAATCCTTGGAAAAACCCGAGACGCCTTTGATGGTGTGACAGATCGCGCACGGCGCATCCGCCCAGATTTTCGCTCCTGCGGCCGCCGCCCCTTCGGTCGGTTTGACCGGCGGTTCGTTTTGATGGGCAACCCATTTGTCGAAGTCGGCCGGCGTGTCAACGAAGACGCGAAACCGCATATTGGCGTGAGACGTACCGCAGAACTCGGTGCATTGGCCGTAATATTCGCCTGGCGTATCGGCTTTCAGGGTAATCTGATTTTCCTGGCCAGGGACGACGTCGCGTTTGCCACCGACCGAAGGCATGAAAAAACTATGAATGACGTCTTTCGAGGTCATCGCGAAATGAATAGTGCGATCGGCCGGAATATGTACTTCGTCAGCGGTGATGACGCCCAGCGACGGGTATTGAAATTCCCACCACCACTGATGCGCGATGACCTTTACTTCGAGAGTTTCGGCCGGCCATGTCTCGGGCTGTGTGCGTATGATGGTGTGCACGGTAGGCACGGTGATCGCGACCAGGATGAGAGCAGGAATAACGGTCCAGAGCATCTCGAGCGTAACGTCGGAATGCATCGCCGAGGGTTCGCCGGGATCACCTTCACGACTTGAATAGACGAAGATTGCGCCGATCATCGCGATGATGACGACGACCAGCACGATCGAATCAAGGATGGTAACTTCCTTGAAGAGACTCAGAATCGATCGCGTCAGATCGGACTTGGGCGACAGGGTATCGAGCGGATACGGACCGCCCGAGGCGCAACCGGCGAGGCTGCCCGCCATCGCAAGGAAGGCGGCCATGAAACTGGCGCGCTTGAGTTTAATGTTGCGCGGCTTCATTACTTGTCTCCAGTCCGTCGGACACCGCGACCTCCGCCAATACCTTGAGTCCCGGAATAGCGCAGATAATAAAGGCGCCTAGAAATCCTGCCGTGATACACAGTTCAATCCATCCCAGCGGAAGCTTGTCAGGCGACAACGAAGGTACAATCAGGATGTAGTTGAGGTCCCACACGCCGATGATGCCCAGTAGTGCTATGGTACCCAGGATCTTCGGCGTCTTTTTGGGTAAAACACCCATCAATCCAGTAAAGGGCACCACCCAGAGCAATACCGGCACCATCCAGGTCAGAAACATCCACGGATGATGCCAACAACGCCCCACTATGAAGAAGGTCTCAGTCGGAATGTCGCCGTACCAGATGACCAGATACTGCGCGTAGGTGAGATACATCCAGAACACCGAGAAGGCGAAGACCAGCTTGCCAAGGTCGTGCATTACCCGCGGCCGGGTGAATATGTTGACCGACGGCAATAGTCTGCGCATCTGCACGGCCGTGAATGACATTACGCAGATGGCGCCCCAATAAATTGTCGCGAAATACCACCACCCGAAGAGCGTGCTATGCCATTGCGGCGAGAGCGAAGAAATCAGATCGTAGGCAAACAGGGTGTACGCCACCGCGTAGCAGATAGCGAGCGTTGGCGCTAACCGCCGAATCGGAACCGGCGGCATCTCAATAGTGTCGGGTTGATGATGCCAGATCACAGCTTCGCGAGCACGCGAATATCCGATAAAAATCCAGCTCAAAAACACCATTATCGCGATGGCGATAAAGTCACGAGTGAGCAGGAACGGTGCACTCAGCCAATGTGCCTTGATCTTGTTAGTTACCGGATGCGCTATCCAAGGAAAGATATAGTCGCGACCAATAACGACACCGAAGAACAATATCAACGCCAATGGCAGGAAACGCCAGAAACATTCGGCAAGGCGGTAGTGGGTCGAGCCCGCCCAGCGTCCCTGAGTCAGATAGAAACCGGTTGACCAGACTACGCCGGCCTGTGCGATGCCCATGAAAAAGAGCAGATCGACCAGCCATGTAAGCCACACGCGTTGGGGCTGCCCGGCGACGAGTCCGAGAATAACGCCGAGCACCCCAATCACGACGAGAACCGTCGCAATCGTCGTCAGGCGGCTCCAGTTGAGTTGCACCGGTTCGCCGATCGGCCGCATGGCGGCCGCTCCAAGCGATGCGGGTTGATTAACGCTCATCTGCCTTTAAACCTTGCTCCAAGCCCTGCACTAAGCCTTAGGTCGATCAGATATGCGGTGATCATGCGGCCTCGCGCACGACATCTTCCGCGCCGGCTTCCCGCATCAGCGTTTCAATTTTTGCGTCATCACCTTCGGCCACGCGCACGACAAGGCCGAACCGATCGGCACCAAACCGTGTCCGATAGCCCGGCGCCAGCTCGAAAGACGGCAGCCCGCTCAAGATGAAGAAGCTATTGATTGCGCCCATTACTCCGAAAAGAATCATCAACTCGAACATGATCACGATGTACGGCGCAATCGAGGCAATCGGGCGTCCACCGGTGTTGAGGTTCCACTCCCACGACGTTCCGACTGTCAACACGATGGCGGTAATTACGCCAGTGATGCCGCCCGCGAGCACCCACTTACGCACCGGGCTTTTACCCCATTCCCGCACCTCATCTACGGCTTCCGCAATTTTCTCGCTCGGGAACGGCGCGAAGGTGTGGAATCCCAGGATTCGCACGTGATGCAACTGTTCGACCGCATGCGCACATTGATCGTCGGTCGTAAAGACTCCTACCAATTCGATATCGCTGCTCATGCCGCCTTCCGATAGGGGTAACTGTTGCGTTGTGACTTACGGAGCCAGCCAATCCCTTCTTTTAATTCCGTCATCGACACAATCGGCAAGAATTTCGCAAACAGAGAGAAATTCATCAGGAACCAGCCGAAGCTTCCCACCGTGATAAGCACCTCGGTTGCTCTCGGCACGTAGAACTTCCACTGCGACGGCATCGTGGCCGTCGAAAGCGATCCCGCGATCAGCACGAAACGCTCGATCCACATTCCGATATTGACGAAGATCGAAATGACGAAAAGCCAGACGGTGTTGGTGCGGACGCTCGGTGAGAAAAGCAGCAGCGGCACGAGACAATTACAAAACAACATGCCGAGGCCGAGATAGCCTTGCGCACCGAAGAAGCGCTGGTGGAAAGTCGCCAACTCGATCGGGTCCTGCCCGTACCAGACCATAAATATTTCGGTCGCGTACGAGTAAGTGACAACCAGTGAGGTCAACAGTACGACCTTTGACAGATTATCGAGATTCCAGATCGTTACCAGATCCTCGATTTGCAGCATTTTGCGCATCGGGATGAGCAGCGTCAGCACCAGCGCACAGCCGGAGAAGATCGCGCCGGCGACGAAATACGGGGCAAAGATCGTGCTGTGCATGCCCGGCGTCTGCATCATGGCGAAATCCCACGAGACGACGCTGTGGACCGAAAGTACCAGCGGTGTAGCGAGCCCTGCGAGCAGCAGATAGCCCATCGAGAAATTACGCCACTGAACATCGCTGCCCTGCCAGCCGCACGCCAGAATGGTGTAAAACTTTTTGCGCCATCCGACCGCAACGTCACGCTGATTTGCGATGTCAGGAATCAGACCCATAAACAGAAACAGCGCGCTGGTCGTCAGATAAGTGCTGATCGCAAAGAAGTCCCATGTCAACGGCGACCGAAAGTCAGGCTGCAGGTAGCGCTCATTCGGATAGGGACACAACCAGTAGAAAAACCACGGGCGGCCCAAGTGGATAATCGGAAAGAGGCCGGCAGTGAGAACCGCGAACAGCGTCATGGTCTCCGCGCATCGATAAACCGCCGTGCGCCACCGCGTGCGGAACAAGTATAGGATGGCGGAAATCAGCGTGCCCGAGTGCGCTATACCAACCCAGAAAACGAAGTTGGTAATATAGACCGTCCACATCGCCGCCTGACCCAGGCCGGTAACGCCCAAGCCTTCGTAGATCTGACGGGTCCAATATGATCCGCCGACTGCCACCAGGAAGGCGCAGAAGCCGACCCACAGCCAGTACTTCAGGCCACCCGGCGCCATCACCCGCTGAGCGGTGCGATCAACGTCGATATAGGTCAGTTGATGATTTCTTTGATCGACAGCGGCTGCCATTTAGGCCTTCCCCTTCTCCTGATAGAGATCCCGCAAATAGGTCACCGCGGGCAGGGCGTTGTATTCCGGAAGCATCGTATACGTACGGCCTTTATTGTCATTGCGCCGCTTCATCATGGCGCTGTTGGGATCGTTGAAATCGCCAAAAGTTATCGCACGCGAAGGGCACGCTTGCGCACACGCCGTTATGATCTCGCCCTCGAGCACCTTGCGATTCTCGGTGCGCGCGTTAATCTCGGCGGTCGTGATGCGCTGGATGCAGAAAGTACATTTCTCCATCACTCCGGCACCGCGCACGGACACGTCGGGGTTCAACTGGTAATTGAGCGGCTCCACGAATTCAGGTGCATACCAGTTGAAGCGACGCACCTTGTACGGGCAATTGTTCTCGCAAAAACGCGTCCCGATACACCGGTTATAGATCTGCGCGTTAAGACCTTCGTCGGTGTGATGCGACGCGAACACCGGGCATACCGGCTCGCACGGCGCGTGATCGCATTGCTGACAGAGCACCGGGGCGATCTGAATCAACGGTCCCTCGCCGGCCTTGTCCGCGGGCCGGATGTACCGCTCGACGCGAATCCACGACATGATGCGGCCGAGATCAACGTACTCCTTGCCAACGACCTGCACGTTGTTCTCGGCGTAACACGCGGCGATACACGCACTGCATCCGGTGCATGAGTTGACGTCGATCGTCATGCCCCATTTGTGGCCGGTATAAACAAAGGGCGTGTACATCTCATAGGGGCGATCGACTTTCTCTTCGCCAAAGTCAGGTTCGATACCCTTGGCGAGATCGCTCACGCTCATCGCCTCGATAATCGTGCGGCCCATCATGTCGCTACTGCCGAGCGGCGTGACCAGCTTGTAGGTCTTGTCGGTCTTGCGTGCGGTCACAGAGACGCTGCGAGTACCTTCCGGCAGGAACGAAAACGGATTGACCCCAATACCCTTCGCATAGCGCCCGTACGACGAATGGCCCTGGCCAAAGGGCACCGCGATCACACCCGGCTTAACCAGCCGGGAGATCGTCACCGTCAAGTCGACCGGACCGCCGGGGGTAGCAATCTCGATAACGTTGATGCCGGCGAAGAGCCGCGTCTGCTCGTAGTCCTGTTTGAGGCCGAGCTGAGCGGCGGTATCGGGATGCACCTCGGCCCACGTATCCCACACGATCTGCGTGACCGGGTCGGGAATTTCCTGCAACCACGATTTATTGGCGCCGCGTCCGTCGTAAAGAAAGATATGTGGAAACGCCCACAAGGTGAGGCCCGCCGGCGGCGACGGCGGTTGGACCGTCGCCTGCAAGGCCGCCGCGTTCAATT
>Ga0207695_10006055_pt1 | contig 15788 bp, 13 predicted proteins | sample KBSC54metaG_FD_184354 | JGI IMG/M metagenome (GOLD analysis project Ga0207695, IMG submission 184354) | Corn rhizosphere microbial communities from Kellogg Biological Station, Michigan, USA - KBS C5-4 metaG (SPAdes) (version 2) | ecosystem: Host-associated > Plants > Roots > Rhizosphere > Soil... | reverse complement strand
ACGAACGCGGACGTGTGCTGCAGCATGCGTCCGCGTTCGTGCATCACGAGACGGTGTCGGGAACGATCAGCGCGTTGTACTCCGGATGTCGCTCGAGAAACGCGCGCACGAACGGACAGAGCGGCACGACGCGCAGGTGCTCACGGGCGGCGCGCTCGAGCGCGGCACGGGCGAGCATTTCTGCGTACCCGCGTCCCCGCTGTTCGCGCGGCACTTCGGTATGGAGCAGCCGGATGCGATCGCCGGTGATGCGATACGTGAGTACCGACACACCGCCGTCCGCGTACAGCTCGAAGCGCCGCTCTGCCTGGTTGTCAACGACAGTCGGTTCCGTGCTTTGCTCGCTATTCATTCTGGAAATATCGCGCGATGCCGTGAAAACTCTCAGGTGTGGTGCAGCAAATGCGCCGCGCTGGTGCGTGAGGCGTGGCGGCAGGGAATCGCGAATGCGAGCGCGCCAGCGCCGCACACGATACCGCACGCAATAACAAATGCTAACGGATCACGCGGGCTCACGTCGTATACGATGGCGCGCAGCACGGCCCCGGCAGCGAACGCGAGCACGACGCCGGCCGTGACACCGCACGCCAATATTGCCACGCCCTGTCTCAGCACCAGTCGCGTCACCTGCGCTGGCGTGGCGCCAAGAGCGACGCGAACGCCGATCTCGAATTCGCACTGGCGAACGAATGTCGCACCGACGCTGTAGAGCGCGATCGCCGTCAAGAGCACGATCGCGACCGCAAATGCGCCCAGCAGCTGTGCCTCGAGACGCTGCGCGGCGAGCGAGAGGCCGACGCGGTCCGCCATCGATGCGAAGTCCGCGAGGTAGAGACGCGGATCGAACTCCCGCACAGCGTCCCGAATCGCAGGGATGAGCGCCGCGGGATTTCCCGTGCTTCGCACGGCGATGTAGGCCGGTACCAGCGCCGACTGCGCATAGGGTGTGTACAACGTCGCGCGCGGCGCGAGGACGTCACGGTACCGCGTCGGCGAAACGACGCCGACCACAGTGTAGAACTGTGTGCCAACGCCGATCTGCTTGCCGATGGGATTCTTGCCTGGCCACGCGTCGCGCGCGAGGAACGCATCGACGATCGCGACCGGCGGGGCTCCAGGGCCGTCGAACGCGGTGAACTCGCGTCCGCGCTCGAGCGCAATGCCTAACGTGCGAAAGTAGTCCGGGCCGGCGCCAAGATAGTCCACCATGGGCCGGTTGGTGGCGGTATTCGGCGGATCGTCAGGCAGACTGTACGCGAGGTCGTTCCCTGCAGCTCGAAACGGCGGCGCGATGAGGCCCGACGCGTCGCGCACACCGGGGACGTCGCGGACGCGCCGGATCGCTCCCTCGAGCGCGGCATTGAACGCGCGCGGATCGCCGACGCTTCGGTTCTGGCCGAACCGCGCGATGATGAGATGGTCGGGATGAAAACCAAGCCGATCGTGCGCGAGCGCTTCGAAACTGCGTAGGACAACGACTGCGCCGACGAGCAACGCGACCGCGATGGCCACTTGCGTCGCGACGAGTGCCGCGCGGGTGCCGCGCGCGATGGTGTGTCCTTGCGCCGCGCGGCGCTCGCGCAGCGTGTCGCCAGCTTCGACGCGTCCGCCGATCGCGGCGGGAATCGCGCCGAAAAGCAGCGTCATGGCGGCGCACAAAGCGATGGCCGCGGCGAGCACCGGCATATCGAGTGCGACCGCGTGCACGCGTGGCAGTTCGGCCGGCGCGAAACGTGCGAACGTCGTGACGGCGTAGCAGGCGCATCCAATGCCTAACGCACCGCCCGCCGATGACAGCACCGCGGCTTCGATCAGCACGAGCTGCACGATGCGGCGACGGCCCGCGCCGAGCGCCGCGCGAACCGTGAGCTCGTGCCGTCTGGCGAGCGTGCGGAGCAGCATCAGGTTGGCCACATTCACACAGGTGACGAGCAGGAGCAGTGCGACCGCGCCAAGCACGATGTGCAGCGCCGGTCGAACCGTGCCGACGACGGCCTCGGCGACAGGAACCGCGACCGGCCGCACGATGTTGCCTAACAGGCGGCGGGCCCCGGAGTGCGGCTCTTCCGGCCGCGACAGGAATGCGCCGAGCTCGGCCCGGGCGCCGGCGACCGTGGCGTCCGGCGCCAGACGTCCAACGACATCGAAAAACCCGGGAAGCGTGTCCTTCACCTGCGCGTAGTTAGGCCAAGACCCCCAGAGTTCGGCGCCGCTGGGATAGTCGACATTGCCGGCGACGACGCCGACGATGGTCATCTCCCGCAGATAGAACTTGGTCTTGGTGCCGATGACGGACGGGTCGCTGCCATAGGCGCGCCGCCATAGGCGTTCGCTAATCACCCCGACGAACGGCTCGCCGTAGCGATCGTCCTCCGGACGCAGCAGCCGCCCGACGAGCGGACGAGCGCCCAACACGTCAAAGAAGGTGCCCGTCACCAGCGCAGCCGGAACCGACGCGACCGTGTCGCCGAACTGGATGAGGCGGGGCAGCGTTCCTTGATAGTCGACAGCCGCAATACGCGAAAAGCTCCTCGCCTCCCGCGCGAATGCCGTGTACTCGCCGCCGGAGAGCGGAATGTGCTCGGGTTGCTTGGTAGGGTTGTCGCCCCACATCACGACGACGCGCGCTGGGTCGCGCAGCGGCAGCGGCGCAACGAGGACACTGTACCAGACACTGAGTACGCTCGTCGTGGCGCCGATACCGAGGGCCAGCGTTAGGACCGCAGCCACGGTAAAGGCCGGTGTCCGCCGTAGGCCGCGAACGGCAAGCCGGACATCGCGGAGCCATTCCTCGAGCCCGCGTCCGCCCCATGCATCGCGGCTCGCCTCCGCAATCAGGCCCGCGTTGCCGAAGCGACGACGAGCCGCTGCGTCGGCATCGCGTTGCGGCAGCCCCAGCGCGGTCTGGGTCTCGGCCCGCATCGCGATGTGCGTGCGCATCTCCTCGGCCAGCTCGCGCGTATACTGGCTGCGGCGCACGAACCGTGCGATGCGTCGTCCGAGCCTGGCGAACCAATGCATGGCGCTCGCGCCGTCGGTTAGGAGGCGGCCGGCTGAATCACTCGCGTGATCGCGCGCACAATCTCCTCGAAGCCGTTCACCTCGGCGTGCATCCGCTTGCGTCCTTCCGGTGTGAGGCTGTAGTAGCGGGCGCGGCGGTTGTTCTCGGTCTGCTTCCAGGTGCCCCGCACCCAGCCGTTGATCAAGAGGCGTTGCAACGCCGGGTACAGCGTGCCTTCTTCGACCTGGAGCACGCCGTCGGTGGTTTGCGCGATGAATTGCGCGATGCCGAAGCCATGCAGCGGTCCGCAGCGGTTGATAGTCTTGAGAATCAGCATTGCGAGGGTGCCGGGCGGAATGTCGCGGCGCTTCACTCCCGTTCCCATAGGTCGCTTACCCTAGGTTGCATATGTGAGCAACGATGGCATCGACCGCGTGCAGCCGCAATAGGCTCCTTGCCATACCGAGTCTCGCCGGTCTGCTTCTGGCCATCACTGGCGCTCTGCACGGCCGACGACGCACGCCGAGGCTGCGCAGCCAAGGCCTGTGCACCTCTTCGTGCAGCGAGTGAGTGATCTGTCGCGCACGCTGATCGTGGTCAACGGCGGCCCTGGTGTGTCGCACGATTATCTCGTCCGGAATGAGATCGCGTTGCCGCGTTCGCCGGTCTCGTCTACTACGATCAACGCGGTTGCGGAAAAAGCGAGCGACGTCCGCCATATACGTGCCAGACCCACGTGAGGATCTGGATGAATGGCCTGTGCGTATCTGCGCCGAGACTTGCCGGGACGCGTGCGTGCGCACGTGGATTCGCTTGACGGGATATCTGGTTCCAGAGCTGATTCTCGATTCGTCGAGCAGCACGACTCGCGATCGAGGAATCGACTCGGCGATCGTCGCGCATGCGGTCCTTCGTGAAGGCACTTCGTTAGGCGTCGGCGCGGTCACCGCCGTTCGAGCAGCGCCAGCGGCGACCGGGATTCTCGCTCGACCTGCGTGAGCGTGCATTGCCGCGGCGCCTTGTCCGGCCGCCAGCGGTGAAACGAGGTGCCGTGACGAAACCGGCCGCCCGAAAAATGATCGTACGCGACTTCCACCACGAGTTTGGGCGCGAGCGGATTCCATTCGCCGCTCCGCTCGGTGCTCCAGCGGCTCGGACCGCCCGGCGCACGCCCGGTGAACCCGGGCGGCTCGATCAGTGCCTCGAGCCGCTTCGTGATCGCCGGTTTCTCGGCCCGCGGGATGTTGGACGTGAACCCCACGTGATGCAGCAGGCCGTCGTCGTCGTACAAGCCGAGCAGCAGCGATCCGACCAGCTTCTCCTTGGACCCGTAGCGGAATCCTCCGACAACACAATCGGCGGTGCGCGTCTGCTTGATCTTGACCATGCCGCGGCGGTTGCCGCTTTCATACGGCAGATCCACGCGCTTGGCGATGATGCCGTCCAGGCCGCTGCCCAGTGAACGGAGCCAGCGTTCGACATCGCGCAAGTCCGACGTCGCCGGCGACAGCCTCACGCGTGCGCCGGGCGGCACATGTTCGCCGGCAAATGCTTCGAGTGCCTGGCGCCGGACTTCGAGCGGCTGGTCGACCAGCGACGTTCCGGCGGCATCGACGAGCAGGTCGAACGCAATGAACGTCGCGGGCGTCTCGCGCGCGAGCTTCTCGACGCGGCTCTGCGCCGGATGGATGCGCATCAACAGGTCGTCGAACGAGAGACTCGTGCCTAACGGCACGACGATCTCGCCATCCAGGACGAAGCGCGGCGCGGTGAGCTCGAGCATCGAAGCGACGACGTCGGGGAAATACCGCGCCAAGGGCTTGCCGGCCTTGGACATGAGCTCGACCCGGGTCCCGTCGCGGAAGGCCAGACATCGGAAGCCATCCCATTTCGGCTCGTATTCCCATTCGTCGCCGCGCGGGATCTCGCCCACCGACTCCGCTTCCATCGGCGCAAAGGTCGTGCGGATGGGCAGCACCTAAAGCAACCGCGCCAGCGGAAAGCGCCCGCGCCGCGCGAGCATGGGCTTCCACCCGTCGCCTAACTTGGCCACGCGCGCCGGCACGTTGTCCATGCGAAAGTCGTCGATCGCGATACCGCGCTCGACTTCGGGCCACGACACCGGCGTGGAGACCGGCGCGCGCGGCCTCGGGCGCACCGAGTACACCGACGCCAGCGTGCGTCCCCAGGCATTCTGATTGTAGTCCACGAGCACGCGCTGGCGCGGCCGCCGCGCGATGCGATACTCGGACGTGAGCAGCGCGGGCTGGAGCGCCGCAATGGAGACGGCAAAGCTCTTGGCGAACGTCCACACGTCTTTCTGCGTCGGGCCGCGCTCGATCGGCACGTAGATGTGGACGCCGCGCGAACCCGTGGTCTTGACGAGCGGTTTCATGCCTAACCCAGTGAGTCCGGTGCGCACGACGAGCGCCGCCTCGCGGACGTGGTCGAAGGTCGCCCCCGGCGTCGGGTCGAGGTCGAAGTGCAAGACGTCGGGACGATTGGTGTCGTCGCACGTCGCGTACCACGGGTTGAGATCGATGCAGCCCAGGTTGACGATCCAGAGGAGCGACGCGAGGTCCTGCACCATGGGAAAGTCGATCACGTTGCCCGAGCGGTGCTCGATCGTGCAGGTCTCGATCCACTCCGGCCGCGGCGAGGGCGCGCGCTTCATGAAGAAGCTCTTGCCCGTGATGCCGTTCGGATATCGCTTCATGACCATCGCGCGGTCGAAGAGATGCGGCAGGAGCACCGGCGCGACCGCGGCGTAGTACCGCAGGACATCGCCCTTCGTTAGGCGCTCGCCGGGCCAGAACACCTTGTCGAGATTGGTGAGGGCGACCGATCGCCCCGCGAGGCGCAGCTCGGCGTCCCCCTGCGCCGGGATGTCGACGGCCGGCGGCTGCCCGGCCATCACCGCGCTCGCGCCAGCTTTGGCGGACGGCGGCCGTGTCGGACCGCGCCCGACACCGGGATGTACGTCAGCTCGTCCTCGGCACGCGTCCTCCGCAACAGGATGCCGCCGCGGCTCATGTCGCCGCGGCCGACGAACGTCTCGGGAAAGAGCAGTCGCGGTCCGAACACCGTTAGGAGCGGGTCGACATACTTCCCGGTCGCGATGCTGCCGAGCAGCACCACCTCGGCTGCGTCATCGAGGGCGGCGCGGATGCGGCTCGCATCGCGCAGCAACGGCGCGTGAAAGCGATCGTCGCCCGCCGACAGGTCGATCTCCGCAAAAGCCTCGAGCTCGCGGCGCGTGACGCGCGTCTCCGGCGGCAGGAGGCCGCGTGTCGTGGTAATGAGGTGCACGGCCGCGACGCTGGCCGACGGCCGGCCGAACATCTGCGCGTAGGCGTGTTTGCCCCGAAAGTAGAGGCCGCTGAGGAAGCTGAAGACGTCGGAGAGTGCTGCGCCGTCGCGCGTGCCCAACGCGCGAGCCAACGGGAACGCAGCGTCGGGATTCAACAGAACCCGTGCGCGCGCGCCGTCCAGGCGCGCCGGCGAAAGAAGAAAAATGCGCGTCGGCATGTCACCGAATCATACTGAGCCAATCGGCGCAATGGCTTCAGGGCGTCGCGCCGCGTGCACCCGTGGTGGTGAGACGGTACATGAGCAGCGCGGCGCGCTTGGTCTGGACCGGCAGCATGCGCAGATCCGCGGTTTCCTGCTCGCTGTGGTCGTCGTGGCCGGAGAGGCCCAGCGCATCGATGGCCATCGGCACGATGTTGGCCACGAACGAGACGTCGGCCGCGCCGGCGCGCGACGGGTCGACCGCCACGACGGGCCCGAACCCGAGATCGCGGCTCGCGCGATCGTACATGGCGAGCAGCCGGCGGTTGCCGGCGGTGGGCGCCATGGGCGGATAGCCGTCGGCGAACACGAGGTGCGCCGTGGTCATGGGCAGCGTTTGCGCGACGATGCGCTGCATCGCGCGTTGGGCGTTCGCGAGCTGCTCGGGGCTCAGCGTGCGCAGGTCGCCGGAGACTAACGCAGAGTCGGCGACGACGTTCGTCTTGCCCGCGGCCGTGCCCGCGCTCTGCGTCGAATCGAGCGACACCGCGGTGCCTCCGACGATGATGCCGGGATTGAAGGTCAGATAGCGTTCCGTGGACAGCTGGCGATAGAATTGGGCGAGCACGCGCGCGGCCTCGTAGATCGCGCCCGCGCCGTATTCCTTGGTGAAGATCTGGGACGAGTGCGCGGTGCGGCCCGTGGTGGTGAGCGTCCACGAGATGTCGCCGCGGCGCGAGATGACCGCGGTGCGGGGATCGCCCGCGCCGTCTTCGAAGCCTAACGCCGCGGCCGCGCCGTGCGCCGCGTCGATCAGCGTCTTCCGGGCCAGGGAGAGCGGCGACCCGGCATCTTCTTCATCGCCGTCGTACACCACCACGACGTGCATCGAGTCGAGCGCACCGGCCTCCTTGAGCGCGCGCAGCGCGTAGAGCGCGATCACGTCCCCGCCCTTCATGTCGATGACACCGGGCCCGCGGGCCGTGCTGTCATCGAGCCGCACGAATTTCTGAAACGGGCTCGACGGATCGAACACGGTGTCGAGATGGCCAATGATCAGGATCTTGGGACCGGGGCCGGGATGCTCGGCCACGAGGTGTCCGGCGCGATGAAACGCCGAGCCGTCCACCCAGTGCGTGGTAAAGCCGAGCGAGTCGAATTGGGCGCGCAGGATGTCGCCGACGTTGCGCACGCCGGCGTGGTTGGTGGTGCCGCTGTTGATGTCGACGAGCCGGATGAGCAGGGCGAGCGCGTCGCTGTTGTGCGCGTCGATCGACGTTACGATTCTGCTTTCGACACCGGTAAGCCGACCCCGCGTGCTTGTTTGGGCGGCCGCGGTTGGGCCGATCGCTGAGGCAATGAGCAGCGTCGCGGCGGCGAGAGGCGCCACGAGCGCGGGAGAATGAAATCGCATGGAGGTAAGGTACACGCTTCTCAGCGGCTTTTCTTCGCGATGGCTGCGAGCACAACCCGCGATCGTCTCACTTGACGGCGACCACTGCGCTGGTCGGCGACGCAGTGCACGCAGACGTGCGATACATCGGATACCGCGCACTCAAGAACGGGCAGACGTCGCCATAAATGATGTCGCCGACGCGCTGGGCGCCCGCATTCGTATAATGGACGTAATCATAGAAGTAGCGGGAGCTTTTCGGCATCTGCCGCGCCAGATCCACCACGAGAACGCTGTCTTCTTCACCGACTCGTCGCACGACGTCGTTGTAGAGCTCCATCACGTCCCACATCTCGGCGCCGTTCCCTTTGCCCCAGCGGACGGTGGCGAGATCGACGCCGGTTACGTCATCGGTGACCGGGCCGATCAAGAGCGGTTGCGTCACGAGAATGGGTTCGATGCCGTTGGCGCGCGACCGTTGTACCAGCGCGCGAACGCGCGCGTCGTACGCGGGGATGTAGCGCGCGCGGTTCTGCGCGAGCAGCATCGTGCGCTCCGCGGTGCGCATCGGCTCGTGCTCCGAGCGATGCAGATCGACTTGCAGGTTTTTCATGCTCCAACCCTGCCCTTGCACGAGGCCGCTGCGGCGCGCTTCGATGGACCGATATGCATTGACGCCTAACGCAAGCAGCTCGCTGTGCTCCACAAGGCGGCGGGCGAACCGGCGCACACTGTATCGCCGGTACAGTGTGGTATCCTCGGCGGTCGGCGCGTCGTGGCCGATGTCGTTGACGCCGATGAGAAAGACCGCCACCTTCGGTTTGGCGCGCATGTGCACGATGCTGTCGAGCAACACGAGGTGGCCGAACGTCGACTGTCCATCGAGCCCCGCGTCGTCCACCCACACCGGGCGAAAGGTCTGCGCCAGGTCGCGGCCGAGGACGTCGGTCCAGGTGTGACCGTCGGAGAGATAGAAGCACTCAGTCGTGCTGCCGCCAATCGTCATGATAGTGAGGATGGACGATGGCGTCGCCGGTGGCTCCGGCCCTCGAAAGCCGAGCGAATTCGTCGTGTGAATGATCGTCGGGTCGAGCTTGTCGTCGTCGAGATTCTTGATGATGTAGCGCTGATTCACCGGCAGCGCGATCGCGTACCCCTTCACACGCGACTCGAAGGGGTTGTACACGCGCAGCATCAGCTCGCCGCCGGCGAGGGCCAGCACCAGGCCGAAACAGGCGAGGCCGGCATATTGCAGCGTCGCGACGAGCCAGCGCGTTAGGCGCATGCTATCAGGCTCAGAACAGCGTGTAGATGAACGGGGACAGCGCGCTGCCGTGCGCCAGCACCATGAGAATACTCAACAACACGAGCATGATCACGAGCGGCATGAGCCACCACTTCTTGCGCACGCGCAAGAACAACCACAGGTCCCCGAGCATTCTCGTCCTCGACATCACGCACCTCCACGACTCAGTTGGAACGACGCTGCGGTCAGAACGGCCGCAGGTGCCGGTCGGGCACGTCGATGCGCTCGTGCGGCTTCCAGTACGTGCGCTGGGTTCCCGGCGCCCAGGCGCGCTCGAGCGTGTCCTTGCCGGTTAGGCGAGCGAACAGGCCGAAGAGCGGAAGCACCAGGAGATAGAGCACGGACAGAAGAAGCGACGTCGTGACGATGCCGAGGCCGGTGGCGAACGCCATCCACGGCTTGTAGAGTGGCAAGAGCACCGGCGGCGCAACGGCGCCCAACAGCATGAGCGCGGCTCCAGCGATCCAGGCATACCCTTGCGCATGCCACGCGGGATGCCGCCAGAGCACGATGCCGCCCACGACTACCAGGGCGCCGCCGACGGCGACGCCGAACTCGCGCAACTGCTTTCGCGTTGGAGTCTTTGGCCAGAGCGATTCCATAATCAGTCCAGGGTAAACTGCGAGCGCCAATCACCGGCATCCTCGAACCTCGGCTGGTCACGCTTGAGCAACACGCAATCCTCGAGGACGAGCGCATCGATGCCCGTCCGCTGAAAGCACGTATACGCATCGGCGGGACTCTCGACGATCGGTTCGCCGCGCACGTTGAAGCTGGTATTGATCAGCACGCCGACATCGGTTAGGCACTTGAATTCCCGCAAGAGCCGGTGATACCGCGGATGATCGACGGCGTCGACGGTCTGGATGCGCGCTGAGTAGTCGATGTGCGTCACCGCGGGGATGGCGCTGCGGGGCACGTTGAGCTTGTCGATGCCGAACAGGCCGCGCTGTTCGTCGGTCATCACGGTGCACTTGTCCGGCCGCACGTTGGCGACCAGCAGCATGTACGGCGAATCGGCGTCGAGGTCGAACCAATCGGCCACGTCTTCGCGCAGGCACGATGGGGCGAACGGTCGGAATGACTCGCGGAACTTGATCTTGAGATTCATCACCGATTGCATCGTCTGGCTGCGCGCGTCGCCCAGGATCGATCGCGCGCCTAACGCGCGGGGGCCGAATTCCATGCGTCCGGAGAACCAGCCGACCACGGACCCGTTCGCGAGCAGGCGTGCGACGTACGGCAGCAGTTCCTCGTCGGGCATGCGCGTGTACGGCGCCTTGCGCTCGTCGAGGAAGCGGCGAATCGTGTCGCCATCGTAGCGCGGGCCGAGATAACTCCCGCGCTGATGATCCCGCCCATCCCCGCGCTCGAGCCGCGGCTGCCGCTCGACTTGATACCACGCGTAGAGCGCGGCGCCCAATGCCCCGCCCGCATCGCCGGCAGCCGGCTGAATCCAGATTCGATCGAAGACGCCTTCTTTGTGAATCTTGCCGTTCGCCACACAGTTGAGCGCGACGCCGCCCGCGAGGCAGAGGTTCCGCTCGCCGGTTTCATGGCGCACGTGCTTCGCCATGCGCATCATGACCAGCTCGGTCACATCCTGAATCGACCGGGCGAGATCCATCTCGCGCTGCGTGAGGTGTGTCTCGGGTTTGCGCGGCGGACCGCCGAACAACTCGTCGAATGCGCCGTTCGTCATCGTTAGGCCGGCCGGATACGCGAAGTACTTCATGTTCATCTTGAACGACCCATCGTCCCGCAAGTCGATGAGATGCTCGAGAATGCGGTCGACGTACTTCGGCTCGCCGTACGGCGCCAACCCCATCACTTTGTACTCGCCGGAATTCACCTTGAAGCCGGTATAGTACGTGAACGCGCTGTAGAGGAGACCGAGGCTGTGTGGAAATCGCATTTCCTCGCGCAGCTCGATGCGGTTGCCGCTGCCCACGCCCCAGCTCGTCGTGCACCATTCGCCGACGCCGTCGATCGTGATGATCGCGGCCGAACCGAACGGACTCGGGAAGAACGCGGACGCAGCATGACTCTCGTGGTGCTCCGGATAACACACTGGTCCCTCGAAGCCCAGCTCGCTTCGAATCGTGCGCTCCATCCAGAGTTTTTCCTTGAGCCAGAGCGGCATGGCCTTGAGGAAACTTCGAACGCCACGCGGCGCATACCAGATGTACGTCTCGAGCAGGCGCTCGAATTTGAGGAAGGGTTTGTCGTAGAACGCCACGCTGTCGAGATCACGTGCGGTGATGCCGGCTTCTGCCAGACAGTAGCGCGTCGCGTGCGCCGGAAACCGGTGATCGCCTTTGACGCGCGTGAATCGCTCCTCCTGCGCAGCCGCGACGATGGTTCCGTTGTCGACGAGCGCCGCCGCACTGTCGTGGTAAAAGGCGGAGATTCCCAGGATTTTCATAGCGGCAGTGTCACACGCCTGACGGATGATTCCGCATGCCGCGAGGCACGACTGCACTGGTTGGGCCTGCGACGCAAAGCTTTTCGCTCCGCGTGAGGCACCAGCCGCCTCGAGAAACGGGCGAGTGACGCGGCGAGTCGACCACAGTAATTATGCCGACTCGCCACACACGGCAAGACGCGGACGGCGTCTACGGTTACACAGCAAACTCTGCCATACAGCTGGGCGGCCGCTTTACCGGGCGACGACCTACTCCGCCACGCGTGCCGGCCTCATGCATTCACCGCGTCTTCGCGGCCCAACGGAGGGCCGATCCGGCGCCTTACGGCGCGCCGAAGCACGCCTTTGCGCCGGAGGCCTCTCCGATCGAAGCCATGCATTCATGCGAGCCTCCGGCGCGAAGATGTTCGAGGGACATGCTCACCGGCGTGGTTGTTGGTGCCGCTGTTGTTGTCGACGAGTCGCCTGACTCCCCGTCGTCGGTTGCGCGGCGGCCGTTGGGCCGGGCGCCAACGCGGCGAGGAGCGTTGCCAGGGCGAGAGACGCGCCGCGCGCGGGAGAAAGAATTCGCATGGACGTAAGGCACGCCTCGGGCGGCGGGTGACCGCGCGCGGTACGATCGGGCGAGGTGCTCGGCCGCCCGGCCGCCGCCATCGCCGTCGCCGGCGAAGCTGAAACTTGACGAAACACTAGGTCGTCTATATAACTAGACATCCTAGTGCTCCGACCCGTGACCAAACCCATCCCGCTCCTCCAAGGCACGCTGGACCTGATCGTCCTCGAGATGCTCCGCGCCGAGCCGACCAACGGCTACGATCTCGCGCAGCGCATACAGGCAGTGTCCCGCGACGTGCTGCACGTCAACGCCGGCTCACTCTATCCCGCGCTCTACCGGCTCGAAGAGCGCGGACTCGTCCGCGCCGCGTGGAAGGACACCGATACCGGCCGCCGCGCCCGCGTCTACTCGCTCACCAACGCCGGCCGCAAACAGCTCGCCGCGCAGCGCGACGAGTGGGAACGGTTCGCCGGCGCCCTCGCCACCATTCTCAAGCGAGCCTAACGCCATGTCCTTCATCGCGCGGATGATGCGCCGCGTGCGCGCCGCCCTCTTCTTCCGGCGGCGCGAGCGCGAGATGCAGGAGGAAATGCGCGGCCATCTCGAGCAGGCCGCTGAGCGGTTCGCGGCGCGCGGGCTCTCGGGCGCCGATGCGCGCATCGCCGCGCGACGCGAGTTCGGCAACGCGACGGTGATCGAGTCCCACGCCCGCGAGGCGCGTGGCGCACTGTGGGCGGAATCGCTCGCCACCGATACGCGGCTCGCGCTCCGCGGCCTGCGGCGCACGCCGCTCGTCGCCGTGGTCGCCGTGCTGTCGATCGGCATCGGCGTCGGCGCGACGACGGCGATCGTCACGATCGCCAACGCGCTCCTGCTCGAATCGCCGGCCGGCGTTGGGCATGCGGATCGCGTGGTGAGCATCGGCAGCACGCGTCAGGGCCACGGCTTCGACACGTTCTCGTACGCCACCTATACCGATTATGCGCGCGCGCCGAGCCTCGCCGCGATGGCGGCGATGGACCTGGAGCCGCGCGCCTTCAGCGTGGTGGACCACGACAACGGTCAGGCGGCGCAGGGCGGCGTGGTGTCGGGCAACTTCTTTCGCGTGCTCGAGGCCCGGCCGGCGTTAGGCAGCTTCTTCGGCGCGGGCGATGACACCGATGCCAATCCTGCGTCGGTCGTCGTGCTCAGCGACCGCTACTGGCGCAAGCGATTCGGCGGCGATTCGAGCGTCGTCGGCCGCACCGTCGACCTCAACGGGTCGCCGTTCACCATCGTCGGCGTGGCGGCGCCGGGATTCGATGGTCCGTTCGTCATCGCTCCCGATCTGTGGCTGCCGCTGCATGCCTGGGCACAGCTGTCGCACTCGCGCTCGGTCTTCACGGAACGGGAATCGGTCTGGCTCATCGGCATCGGACGCCTGAAACCGGGCCGGACGCCGAATCAGGCGCAGATCGAGATTGGGTCGATCGCCGCGCGGCTGCGCACCGCGTATCCGAAGGAGTCGGACCTGGATGGCGTACGCGTGGCGCCGGTGTCGCTCATTCCCGGCGACGGGCACGCCGTGGTCGGCGCGTTCATGCTCGTCTTGTTCGTGATCGCCGGGTTGGTGCTCGTGGTCGCCGCGGCGAACGTCGCCGGGATGCTGCTCGCGCGCGCCGTGGGCCGGCGGCGCGAGATTGCGCTGCGGCTTGCGTTAGGCGCGTCGCGCCTCCGGCTGGTGCGCCAGCTCGCCACCGAAAGCGTGGTCCTCGGCGTGGCCGCCGGGGCGGCCGGCCTCGTGCTCGCCCACTGGCTCGTGACGGCGCTGATGTCGCTCCAGCCCAAGCTCCCGGTACCGCTGCGCGTGCATCCGGCGATCGACGCCCGCGTGCTCGCGTTTGCCACGTGCCTAACGCTTCTCGTGGCCGTGCTCGTCGGGACGCTGCCCGCGCTGGAAAGCGTCCGGCCCGATCTCGTCCCCGCGCTCAAGATCGATACCGGCGCCACCGCGCGCCGCCACCGCGTGCGCAGCGTGCTGCTGGTGTCGCAGCTCGGGGTGTCGATGCTGCTGCTCGTGGTGGCGGGATTGTTCGGCCGGTCGCTCGTGCGCGCGCGCGCCGTCGACACCGGTTTCACGGCGCACGGCATCGACATCGTTTCACTCGACCTGGAGCTCGCCGGATACGACCCCGTGCGCGGCGTCACGCAGGCGCAGGCGCTGCTCGAGGAGAGCCGCACGCTGCCCGGCGTCACCCAGGCGGCGCTCTCGGCGATGCTGCCGCTCTCCGGCTCTGCGATGGGCTTCGGGCCCATCGCCATCGATGCGCACCCCGCTCCGCGCGGCGAAGACGGATGGACGGCGGACTGGAACGTGGTCACCCCAGGCTACTTCGAGACGTTAGGCGTGCCGCTGGTCGCCGGCCGCGCGTTCACCGACGCCGACCGCGCCGGCGCAACGAACGTCGCCATCCTGAACGAGACCTTTGCCAAGCGGGTGTTCGGCACCACGAACGTCGTTGGGCAGACACTGCGGAACGCGAACCGCGTGATCACCGTGGTGGGGGTCGCGCGCGACGCGAAATATCGGTCGCTGGACGAGGCACCGCTGAATTACATCTACGTGCCGCTGGCGCAGTTTTATCGGCCGGCCACGAATCTGATGGTGCGAACGAATCGGGAGCGTTTCGTCGCGCCGTTGCTCCGGCGCCTCGTCGCGCGGTTCGATCCCCATCTGCCGATCCTCAATCAGCAAACGATCGAGGACGCGACCGCATTCTCGCTCTTCCCGCAGCGGCTGGCCGCCCTGGTGAGCGGCGCGCTCGGCACGGTCGCGCTCGCGCTCGCGATGCTCGGGATTTACGGGGTGATCGCGTACACGGTGGCGCAGCGGACGCGGGAGATCGGCGTGCGCGTTGCGTTAGGCGCAACGCACCGCACCATCCTTGCGATGGTGCTGCGGCAGGGGCTGATGCTCGCGGGCATCGGCATCGCCATCGGTCTTGCCACGGCACTGCTCGTGACGCGGCTCCTGGCCGACTTTCTGTTCGGCGTGCAGCCGACGGATGTGCCGACCTTCGCCGGCGCCGCGGCGCTCCTGGTGAGCGTTGCGCTCGCCGCGAGCTGGGTGCCCGCCCGCCGCGCGGCGGCGAGCGATCCGATGATCTCGTTGCGGGCGGAGTAACTGTCGCGTTCGGTGGCGCCGCCAAGTCACGTCGGCGAGGCTCGCCGATCGAAGACCGCAGTTGACGCGAGCGTCCACCGCGAAGATGTTCGAGCGACACGCTCACCGGACGTCGCGATCGATGCGGACACGATGGATTCTTCAGTCGCTCTTGGCGGCTATGACAGCGGGGGTGGTTCTCGCCGCGCACGGCCCGGGTCGCGGCGCAGCCGCCGGACCCCGAATCCAGCCGCTTCTTGGCGATGAAGGTCCGATGCCCGAATTGAAGGGCGACAAGGGCTGGCTCAATTCCGCACCGCTCTCCACCAAGTCGCTGCGCGGGAAGGTGGTGGTCGTCGACATCTGGACATATTCGTGCATCAACTCGCTGCGGCAGCTGCCCTATCTCGAGCGTTGGGCGGCGCAGTACCAGAATCAGGGCCTCGTCGTGATCG
>Ga0207695_10006054_pt1 | contig 15789 bp, 17 predicted proteins | sample KBSC54metaG_FD_184354 | JGI IMG/M metagenome (GOLD analysis project Ga0207695, IMG submission 184354) | Corn rhizosphere microbial communities from Kellogg Biological Station, Michigan, USA - KBS C5-4 metaG (SPAdes) (version 2) | ecosystem: Host-associated > Plants > Roots > Rhizosphere > Soil... | reverse complement strand
GCCGCCCTCGTGGCGTTCCTCGCGGTGGGCCTCACGCGCGATCCCCGCGAGGTGCCTTCTCCCTTCATCGGCAAGCCCGCGCCGCAGTTCAAGCTCACCGAGCTCGCCGCCCCGGAGCGCACCTTCGGCCCCGAGGACATGCGCGGCAAGGTGTGGCTCCTCAACGTGTGGGCGTCGTGGTGCGTCTCGTGCCGCGTCGAGCATCCGCTCCTGGTCGACATGTCGAAGCAGGCGCTGGTGCCGATCGTGGGCCTCGACTACAAGGACAAGCGCGCGGACGGCCTGCAATGGCTCGCGACGCACGGCGACCCGTACCGGCTCTCGGCCTACGACGACGAGGGCAAGGTGGGCATCGATTTCGGCGTCTACGGCGTGCCGGAGACCTTCGTGATCGACAAGCAGGGCGTGATCCGCTACAAGCAGATCGGCCCCATCACGAAGGAAGCGCTCGACAAGACGATCCTCCCGCTCGTGCGGAAGCTGAACGGATGAGGACGCTCGCGGCCGCCCTGCTGCTGGCGCTCGCGGGCTCCGCCTTCGGCCAGGCGGACGAGGTCGCCCACCCGGACCCGCGCGTCGAGGCGCGCCTGAAGGACCTGGGCGAGGAGCTGCGCTGCCTCGTCTGCCAGAACCAGACCATCGCCGATTCGGCCGCCCCGCTCGCGCTCGACCTCCGGAACCAGATCCGAACGCAGATCGCGCAGAGCCGCAGCGACGACGAGATCCGCGCGTACATGGTCGACCGTTACGGGGACTTCGTCCTCTACAAGCCGCCGTTCAAGGCCGCGACCGCGCTCCTCTGGGTCGGGCCCTTCGCGCTCCTCGCGGTGGGCATCGGCGTGCTCGCGGTCGTGTTGCGGCGCCGGAAGGCGCCGCCCGCGGCGCCCGCGGCGCCCGAAACGGGCGCGCGCCGCGCGGAAGTTGCGGCGCTCCTCGAGCCGGACCGCGCACCGCCGGGGAAGGACCGCTAGGCGCCGGTGGGCTCGGCCACGCGGGCGGGCGGGGTCGCCGCCGCCTCGACGAAACCCAGGTCGCGCGAGACGTCCCGCGCGGCGACGATCAGCAGATGCGCGAGCTCGTCGCGCCGTGCGCCGAGGATCGCCTTCTCCGCGCCCCACACGCCGATCGCGGCCACGATGCCGCCGGTGCGGTCCCGCACGGGAGCGGCGATGCCGGAGACGCCCACGCGGAACTCGCCGCGGTTGATCGCATAGCCCCGCAGCCGCGTCTCCTCGAGGTCGCGCTCGATGTCCTTGCGCCGCGTGAGGGTGAGCGGCGTATAGCGCTTCACGTGCGCCATCGCCTGGTCCAGGCATTCCGGCGGAAGCCAGGCGAGGAGCGCCTTGCCCGTCGAGGTGACCGTCGCCGCCACCCGCGAGCCGATGCTCGTCATCGCCTTCAGGGGCTGCGCGCTGTCCGCCTTGTCCACGTAAACCACGAAGCCGGAGTCGAAGATCGCGACCTGGACGGACTCGTGCGTCTCCGCGCAGAGGCGCCGCACCCGCGGCTGGGCGACGCCCACGAGGTCCACGTCGCGCACGAGGAGCGAGCCCAGCTCCCAGAGCTTGAGCGTGGGGGAGTAGAGGGTGGTCGCCGGGTCCTTCTTGACGTAGCCCAGGATGGAAAGCGTCGAGAGCAGCCGGTAGACGTTGGGCTTCGTGAGGTTGAGCTGCCGGGAGAGCTCGGTCAGGCGCCGGGGTTGTCCGGAATGGACCAGCGCTTCGAGCAGGTTCAGGGCCTTCTGAACCGTCTGTTCCATCGCGGGGCTCGTCCGAGGGGGCAGTGGCGCATATCCTACCCCGAGCGCGAAAAACGCGCCTGATGCGGGTCAAATCAGGACGGGGCGGTCCGGGAGCTCGTTCGGGCCGCGCCGCCGGCCCGGAAAGTGGCGCGCGAGGAGCGCCGAGACCGCGCGCACCCCGGCGATCGCGCCCTCCTCGTAGCGGCGGGCGCGGAAATGCTCCTCCATCATCCGGCAGATGGCGTGCCACTCGGCCGGCTCGACCCTCGCGTCGATGCCCCGGTCGGCCACGATCTCCACCCGGCGGTCCGCGAGGAGCAGGTACACCAGCACGCCGTTGTTGTGCTCCGTGTTCCAGACGCCATGCTGGGCGAAGACCTGGCGCGCGCGCTCGCGCGAGCCGACCTCGTGCCAGAGCTGCGCGGTGGTGAGCTCCGCCTCCACGACCAGCACCACCTGCCCGCCGTGCGCGTCTTCCTGCGCGGCGATCTCGCGCTGGATGGCGTCCAGCGTCGAGCGGGGAAAGGCGAGGCGCTCGCGCGCGGGGCTCATGAGGAGATGCCGCCAGAAGCGCCCGAGCTCCATCACCAGCTCCCCGATGCGCCGCCGCCGTCGAAGCTTCCGCCCCCGCCGCTGAACCCGCCGCCGCCCCCGCCGAACCCTCCGCCGAAGCCGCCGCCGAAGCCGCCGCCCCACCCGCCGGGCCGGATGCCGCGCCCGATGCCGGTGCCGCCCACGATCGTGAAGAAGAACGCGAAGAGCGCGGCGAGGACGCCGAACCCGATGCTCCCGAAGAAGAGCGTCGCGGCAATGCCCGTGAGGCCCCCGGTGACGCCGGCGCCGAAGAAGCGCCCCACGATCCCGCGGAGCACCATGCCGATCACGGGCACCAGGAAGAACGCGAGCACGAAGAAGCTCGAGTACGACGATTCCGCGCCCACCTTGCGCGCGGACGGGCGCACCGGCGGAAGCGGCAGGTCCTCGCCCTTCACCGCCTGGATGATCGCGTCCACGCCGGCGTCGATGCCGCCCGCGAAGTCGCCGTTGCGGAAGCGCGGCGCCACGATCTCCGCGATGATCCGATTCGAGAGCGCGTCGGTGAGGGTCCCCTGCACGCCGCGCCCCGTCTGGATGCGGATCTTCCGCTCCTGCTTGGCGATCGCGAAGAGCACGCCGTCGTCCACCCCCTTGCGGCCGAGCTGCCACGCGTCCGTCACCCGCGTCGCGAAGTCCTCGATGGGCTCGGTCCCGATGGACGGGACGATGAGGACCGCGACCTGCGAGCCGCGCTCGCGCTCGAAGGCGGCGAGCTTCGCGTCGAGGGCCTCGCGCTCCGGCCCGGTGAGGGTGCCGGTCTGGTCGACGACGTGCGCCGAGAGCTTCGGCACCGGGATGGGGTCGCTGGGCGCGGCGGCCGCCGCGCCGGCCACGCCCAGCACGAAGGCCGCGAGCGCCGCGAAAGCGGCGAATGGGACAACCCTGACCGCGATCCGCATTACTTCGTCGTCGCGGGCGCGGGCTGGGAGGTCGCGGGGATCACGGATTTCGGCGCGAAATCGACCTTCGGCGGCTCCGAGATCGCCTTCTCGTTCTCGACGGTGAAGCCCTCCTTCGCCTTGTACCCGAACATCATCGCGGTGAGGTTGGAGGGGAACTGGCGCACCAGGATGTTGTAGTCCTGGGTCGCCTTGATGAATCGGTTGCGCGCGGTGGTGATCCGGTTCTCGGTCCCCTCGAGCTGGGCCTGCAGCTCGCGGAAGTTGGCGTCGCTCTTGAGCTGCGGGTAGTTCTCCGCCACCACGAGGAGGCGGGAGAGCGCGCTCGTGAGCTGGCCCTGCGCCTCGGCGAAGCGCTTCATCGCCTGCGGGTCGTTCAGGGCCTCGGGTGTCACCTGCACGGAGCCCACCTTCGCGCGCGCCTGGGTCACGCCCAGGAGCACGTCCTTCTCCTGGCTCGCGTAGCCCTGTACGGTCGCCACCAGGTTCGGGATCAGGTCCGCGCGGCGCTTGTACTGGTTCAGCACCTCGGCCCAGGCCGCCTTCACCTGCTCGTCCTTCGTCTGGAACTCGTTGTATCCGCAGCCGGAAAGGGCGAGCGCCGCGAGGAGCGGCAGGGCCCACAGGATCTTGCGCATGTTGTTGTCTCCAGGGTTGCGGCGATGGAATCGCCCACGCCGAATGTTGTGGGCGATGGCGCCCGTTTCAAGCCGCCTCGCGCAGGAGCCGCCGCGCGAAGAGGAGATCCTCCCAGGCCTTCGCCTTCTCCGGGAGGGTCCTCAGGAGATAGGCCGGGTGGTACGTGACGACCACGGGCGTGCCGCGGTAGCGGTGGGGGCGGCCGCGCAGGCTCGCGAGGCTCGCTTCCGTGCCCAGGAGGCGCGTGGCCGCCGTCTTCCCGAGCGCGACGATGAGCTTCGGCCCCAGGAGCTCGATCTGGCGGTCGAGGAACGGCGCGCACGCCCGGGATTCCTCCGGCGTGGGCGTGCGGTTCCCGGGCGGGCGGCACTTGACGACGTTCGCGATGTAGACCTCGCGGCCGCGCGCGAGCCCGATCGACGCCAGCATGCCGTCCAGCAGCTTCCCGGCCTGGCCCACGAACGGATCGCCCACCTCGTCCTCGTCCGCGCCCGGCCCCTCGCCCACGAAGAGCCACGGCGCCGCCTGGGCTCCGACGCCGAACACGGCCTGCTTGCGTTGCGCGCACAGGCCGCACGCGCGGCACCCGGCCACCGCCTCGCGCAGCTGCGCCCAGTCCATCGTGGCCACGGCGCTCGCCGGGGTGTCCGCCTGCGATGCCGCGACCGGCTCGGCGTCGCGATCCAGGCCGTAGAGCGCGGCGAGCGTCCCCAGCTCGAGCGCCGCCGCGACGCGCTTGTCCATCAAAGCGTGAGGCCGAGGAAGAGCGCGTCCTCGCGCCCCGCGGCGGCCGGATAGTACTCGGGCCGGATCGCGATCTGCTGGAATCCCGCCTTCCGGTAGAGGTGCCGGGCGGCGTGGTTGGAGGGACGGACCTCGAGGTAGACGATCTGCGCGCCGGCCTCCCGCGCGACCTGCACCACGTGCGCGAGGAACGCGCGGCCGATGCCCTGGTTCTGCCATTCGGAGGAGACCGCGAAGTTGAGGAGGTGCGCCTCGTCCAGCGCGACCATGAGGATCGCGTAGCCGATCAGCGCCTCGCCGTGCGTCGCGACCCAGCAGTCGTAGCCCGCGGTCACGGAATCGCGGAAATTGCCGAGGCTCCACGGGAACTCGTAGAGCGACTTCTCGAGGCGCGCGACCTCCGCCAGGTCGGCCGCGCGCATGCGCCGGTAGTGCAGCTGCGGGATGGGGACCGCGCTCAACGTCTCGCCTTTCGCTCGTCCGTCGTGAGTGCCACCTTGTCGCGCAAGTATAGGGGCGCCGCGTCCCGCGCCGCCACGGCGGCCCCGCGTGCGAGGCGGCGCGCCGCAAGGCGTGCGACCGCGCCGGCGCGCGGAAGATCGGCGCCGTAGCGCATCTGCACCACCTCGAGGTAGGCGTCGCGCAGCCAGGCGAGGCGCTCGAAGCCGCTCCCCGTCGCGGCCCATTGACGGCCGGGAAGGCTCGGCACCGAGGCGGCGTCGGCTAGGCGCGGGGCGATCACCTCGTCCCAGTCCTCGCCGTTCCGGGCGTAGGCGGCGATGTACGCCTCGTTCATCCGGGCATCCAGGGCGGCCACCACGCGGCGCTCGTGGGACTGCTCGGCCAGCGCGAGGAGCGAGGGGATCGGAACCACGGGACGGTGCGCGGCGAAGGCGAGGCCCTGGGCCACGCCGCAGGCGATGCGGATCCCGGTGAAGGACCCGGGCCCCTGGCCGAACGCGAAGGCGTCCATCGCCGCAGGCGCCAGGTGCGCTCGCGCGAGGACCCGCCGGATCATGGGGACGAGGAGCTCGGAATGCCGGTGGCCGGCGAGAGCCTCCTCCACGAAAAGCTCGCCGTCCCGCAGCAGGGCGACCGAGCAGAGCTCCGTGGACGTCTCGAGGGCCAGCAGGTTCACGCGAGCATTATAGCGGAGACCTTGCTTGCCATTACTGACTTGTAAATCAGTCTATTATAAGATTCTATTGAAGTAATTTCTAGGCATCGCGGAGCAGATCCAGCGCGGCGAAGCGCCCGCCCAGGACCGAGCGCGAGTCGATGCCCCACCAACGGTCGAGGAAGGTCGCGTAATAGGCCCGGAAATCGACGGCGTGGGGAAGGTTTCCGTTTCCGTCCAGGCGGTCCAGGGCGGGCTGGGCGCCGTGCAGGCCGCCCTTCACCGCGCCGCCCAGGACGAAATGGGCGCTCGCGGTGCCGTGGTCCGTGCCGCCGCTGTCGTTCTCGCGCGGCCGGCGGCCGAACTCGCCGTAGGTCGCGATGACCGTCCCGCTCCAGCGATCCGCGGCGACCAGCGCGGCGCGCAGCGCCACCAGGCCCTGGGCGAGCTCACCCAGGAGGTTCGCGTGGACGCCCTGCTGGTTCGCGTGCGTGTCGAAGCTCCCGAGCGAGAGCCGGACCACCGCGACGCCCGCCGGATGGGCTGCGAGCTGGGCCGCGGTCTCCACCGCCTTGCCGAAGGGCCCCGGCGGAAAGTCGCCGGATGCCGGATGCGTGCCGCGCAGGCGCTCGGCCGAGAGCGCGATGTCGTTCTCGACGCGGAGAATGTGCGCGAGCGAGGCGTTCTGCGTGCGCACGGCCTCGGGATGCGCGAGACGGGCGTTCCTCACGAACTGCTCCGGGTTCGCCAGGGCGAGCGCGCGCGTCTTCCGCCCGGCGAGCGGGCCCATGCCGCCCCCGCCCACGACGACGCCGTCCGCCGCGAAGCTTTCCGGGCAGGGCGAGCGCTCGAAGGCGCGGGCGAGCCAGCCCTCGTCGAGGTATTGGTCGCTCGCGGACGCGGTGTCCCAGATCTCGATCGAGCGGAAATGCGAGAGGTTCGGATCCGGATAGCCCACGCCGCGCACGATCGCGAGCTCCTTCGCGTCCCACGTTGCCCGAAGGGGTGCCAGCGCCGGGTGCAGGCCTTCGCGCTCGGTGAGCGCGACGACCTGCTCGCGCGGGATGCCGAGCCGCGGGCGCAGCCGCGCATAGCGCGGATCCGCGTAGGGCACGACGGTGTTGAGGCCGTCGTTCCCGCCCTTGAGCTCGACGAGGACCAGCAGGGGCCGCGCGGCGGGCGATGCCGCGGCACGGGCGAGCCCCGCCATGCCGGCGAAGGGCACGAGCGCTGAGAGGCGGAGGAAATCGCGTCGGTCCATGGTCCTCACTTGAGCTGGTAGGCGGGATCGGACACGAGCGCGTGCAGGCGCGCGGCGCCCTCGACGCCCGGCGGCGGCGGATCGACCGCCGCGCTCGCGAGGACGAGGCGGTCGATGTCGCGCCCTTCCAGGCTCGATGCGATCCCCATCGCCTTCACGTCGCCCAGGACGCGCTCGACGAACTGGCGGCGTCCGAGCAACGTCGCGGAATCGATCCACGCGTCGCCGCCCGGCCAGCCCTTCACGTTGGGCGGGGCGAAGAGGTTCTGCCCGAGGAACGCGCAGGCGACCGCCGCCGGGCGAAGGTCGTTCGGCCGGACGTCGAGCATGTGCAGCGTGCCCACGACGACGTCGACCGGCGATTTCACGAGCGCCGCGCGGTTGCCCGCCGACCAGAACGCGTCCGAGAGGAAGATCGCGCGCAGCAGCGGCTTCACCTCGTAGTGCGCCGCGCGGAAGACGGCGGCCCAGCGCTCGACCTCCGCGGGATCCGGCGTGGGCGAGACGAACTCGCGCCACATCTTCGCGGCGATGAAGCGGGCGGTCTCCGGGCGCGCGAGGAGGATATCCAGCACCTGGTCGCCGTCGAGCGTGCCGCGGCGGCCCAGGACTTCCTTCTCGCCCGCGTCGTGGAACGCGGGCCGGTAGCGATAGTCGCCGGTCCGCGGGTCGACGCTCCAGCCGGTGAAGGCGCGCGCGGCCTCCTTCACGTCGCGCTCGCCGTAGTGCCCGACGCCCAGCGTGAAGAGCTCCATCACCTCGCGCGCGAAGTTCTCGTTGGGCGCCTCGCGGCGGCTCCTCGCGTTGTCGAGGTAGACCAGCATCGCGGGATCCTTCGCGACCTCGTGGAGGAGTGTCGCGAAGTTGCCGAGCGCCTCGCGGCGGAGCAGCACGTTCTGGCGGTAGAGGAGCTGCGGCTGGCGGACCTTGCGCTGGCTGGTCGCGAAATGGTTGTGCCAGAAGAGCGTCATGCGCTCCGTGAGCGGGCTGGACGTCGAGAGCATTTCCTCGAGCCACCACGCGCGGAGCTCCAGGCCCTCCTGCACGAAGCGCTGCTGCACGGCCTTGCGCTCCTCCGGGGCGAGCGCGCGCAGCTCCCGTGCCGGCACGACCGGTTCGGCGACGAACGACGGGGCGGGCGTGGCGGCTTCGCTGCGGGCGCCGGCGAGGAGGCGGTCGACGGCTTCCACGCGGCCCAACGCCGCGTACTCGCGGACCTCGCGGTCCGTCGCGCCGAACCCGGCGCGGTCGAGCAGGTGGCGGGCTCCCTGGTAGCCGATCGCCTCGGCCTGCGCCGCGAGCGAGAGGCACGCGGCCAGCACGGCGAATGGAATTCTCATGGTGCGGCCAAAAGCATGACACAGCCGCGCGCCGGCGGGGAGCCGGCGCGCGCTGCATCTGTCATTGACCTTGACTCGCGCCGTGGCGGTGCCGGGCGAAGGCGGCCTTGAGCTCCTCCGGGGTGAGGAAGCCGTCGCCGTTGGCGTCGAGCTGGTCGAAACGCTGGAAGAGGCGCGGGGCGTTGGCCTGGGCCTCCGCCTTGCTGATCCGGCCGTCGCCGTCCGTGTCGATCTTCTTCCAGTGCTCCGCGCGCTTGCGCTGGGCGAAGGCGCGGAGCTCCTCGCGGGTGATCTGGCCGTCGTGGTTGGCGTCGATCGCGTCGAAATGCTTCGCGAGGCGCGGGAGCGCGGCCGCCTCTTCGCGGCTGATCATCCCGTCGCCGTTGGTGTCCGCGGCGCGCAGGCGCTCGGCCATCCCGTTGCGGGCGTGGCCGCCCTGCGTGCCGAGGGGACCCTGCGGCGAGTCTGCGAAGGTGAGGAATGCGGCGGAGCCCAGGCCCAGCGCGGTGAGGATTGCGACGTATTTCATGGGGGTCCTTTCAGTTTTATCGAGGGGGCTCGAACAGTGCAACCGAGCGTAAGCGTTTCAACGCGCGAAGGCATCTCCGGGCGACGCGTGGTGGTAACCGGTTGTAAGCGGGGCGCTCCCCCACGGCGCGACTGCTAACATTCCCTTACAAATGGCGGCGGGAAACCCGCCCGCGGCGGCTACGATCCTCCCATGCAGAGCGCGCAACGCCAGAAGATCCTCGTGGTCGACGACGACCTGCGCCTTCGCGACCTCCTCAAGCGCTACCTCTCCGAGCAGGGCTTCGCCGTGGACACCGTGCCCGACGCCGCGGCCATGGACCGCAGCCTCGCGCGCGTGCGCTACGACCTCCTCGTGCTGGACCTGATGCTCCCCGGCGAGGACGGGCTCGCCATCTGCCGGAGGCTGCGCGCGGCGGGCAACACGGTCGCCGTGATCATGCTCACCGCGAAGGGCGACGACGTCGACCGCATCGTGGGGCTCGAGATGGGCGCGGACGACTACCTCGCGAAGCCGTTCAATCCGCGCGAGCTGGTGGCCCGCATCCACGCGGTGCTGCGCCGCCAGGCGCCGCAGGAGGCGCCGGGAGCCCCCAGCCAGGAGACGAAGGTGGTGGAGTTCGGCCCCTTCGCGCTGAACCTCGGCAACCGGTCGCTCGCGCGCGCGGGCGAGCCGATCGCGCTCACCACCGGGGAGTTCGCGCTGCTGAAGGCGCTCGCCCTCCATCCGCGCGAGCCGATGTCGCGCGACAAGCTGATGGAGCTCGCGCGCGGGCGCGAGCACGAGAGCTACGACCGGTCGATCGACGTCCAGGTCTCGCGGCTGAGGAAGCTCCTGGCCGAGGATCCGCAGGCGCCGCGCTACATCCAGACGGTGTGGGGCTTCGGGTACGTGTTCATCCCGGACGGCGCGCCGCAGAAGTGAAGCTCCTCCCCTCCTCGCTCCTCTGGCGCACGCTCGCGGTGATGGTCGCCGCGCTGGTGCTTTCGCAGGCGGCGGCGCTCTGGCTCCTGCAGCAGTACGTGACGCACCCCCGGCACGCCGTGCGCGTGGGCCAGTTCGTGAGCCACCTGAAGACGATCAGCGCGGCGCTGAACACCATGACCCGCGAGCAGCAGGAGCGCTTCGTGGCGGACATCGCGGAGAAGGAAGGCATCCGCATCAGCCCGGTGCGCGGCGACGAGCGCATGCGTCCCGCCGGGAAACTCGTCCCGATGCAGCTCTTCCGCCAGCGCATCAAGGAGATCTTCGGGCGCGAGGCGGAGGTGTACGTGCGCGGCGACGGCCGAGGGCCGAACGGCAGCCGGCCGCAGGTGCTCTGGGTCCGCCTTCCCGCCGGCGAGCGCGACTTCTGGGTGGCGTTCCCGCGCGGGCGGATCGACCGCGACCCGGCCGCCGCGCTCATCGCCTGGGGCGTGGCCGGCCTCGCGATCGCCATCGCGGCGACGTTCTTCCTCGTCTACCGCCTGAACCGCCCGCTCGCGGAGCTCGCGCGCGCCGCCGCCAAGCTCGGCAAGGGGGGCGATCCGGCACCCGTCGCCGAGACGGGGCCGTCGGAGATCCGCGCGGTCGCGCGGGCCTTCAACCAGATGAAGGACGACCTCCAGGCCGGGGAGCGCGAGCGGGCGACCTTCCTTGCGGGCATCTCGCACGACCTGAGGACGCCGCTTTCGCGCCTGCGCCTCGAGGTGGAGATGCTGGGGGACAAGGTCGACTCGGGCACGCAGCGCGGGATCGTGCAGGACCTGGACGACATGAACGCGATCATCGACCAGTTCATCGATTTCACGCGCACCGAGGCGGCCGAGGCGCTCGCGCCCGTGAGCCTCGCGGAGCTCGCGCGCGCCTGCGCGGAGCGTGCCGCGCGCGGCGGCGCGGACATGCGTTGCGAGATCTCCGAGATCCCGCTCATGATGCTGCGCCCGCTCGCGATGCAGCGGCTCGTGGACAATCTCATCGCGAACGCCGCGCGCCATGCGGGGGGCGAGATCCTGGTGCGCACGGCCCGCGGGGACGGCCGCGCCACGCTCTCGGTGCTCGATCGCGGCCCGGGCATCGCGGCGGCGGACGTCGAGCGCCTGAAGCAGCCCTTCACCCGGCGCGACGCCGCCCGGAGCGGCTCTTCCGGGGCGGGACTGGGGCTCGCCATCGCCGACCGCGTGGCCGTGCTCCACGGGGGTACGCTCGAGCTCCTGCCCCGCGAGGGAGGCGGCCTCGAGGCCCGCGTGAACCTTCCCCTCGCATGACCTCAACGGAGAATGGAAGAGCATTGATTTGGAATGTATTTTTTTGTCATCCGAAACGGGGTCTCAATCGTTGAATCCTGTTGGGCGTACGATGTCCCTCGAGGGACGGATCCAAGGAGCACTCACATGAAATCGACGAGAAACCTGCTCGCCGCGGCGCTCGCCGCGGGCGGCCTGGTCATGGCGGGAAGCGCGTTCGCGCAGCACAGCGGTCATTCGGGCGGCGGGCACTGGTCCGGCGGCCATTCCGGCGGCCACTTCAGCGGCGGCCACTTCGGCGGCCATTTCGTGGGCCATCACGCCCACTTCTTCGGTCCCCGCTTCTCCTTCGCCTTCGGGGTGCCGCTCTTCTGGGGGCCGTACTACTGGGGTGCGCCGTACTACTACCCGTACTACGACGGCTACTACGGGTACCCGGACGCGCCGGTGGTCTACGACGAGCGCGAGGTCGTGCCGTACGACACGGTGCCGCCGACCACCCAGGCGCAGCCCGGCCCGGGCGCACCGAGCCAGGGACCGCTCTACATGAACTACTGCGCTTCGGCGAAGGCGTACTACCCGAAGGTCACGCAGTGCCCGGAAGGCTGGAAGTTCATCGAGCCTTCGCGGTAGCCGCGTCGCTCGCCCGGGGGTCGAAGAACCTCTCGACCTCCGCGAGCGAGCGCGTGCGGCGGAAAGGCGGGAGCGCCCGCCAGATGCGCCTGCCGTAGGGCTTGTCCACGAGGCGCGGGTCGCAGATCACGAGCGCCCCGCGGTCCGCCTCGTCCCGGATCAACCGCCCCGCCCCCTGCTTCAACGCGATGACGGCGCGGGGGATCTGGTAGTCCATGAACGCGTTTCCCCCGGCCCGGTTGATGCGCTCGATGCACGCCGCGAGCACCGGCTCGTCCGGCGGGTTGAACGGCAGACGGTCGATCACGACCACCGAGAGCTGCTCGCCCTTCACGTCGACGCCCTCCCAGAATGATTGGGAGCCCACCAGGATCGCGTGGGGCGAGCGCCGGAAGCGCTCGAGGAGGTCGTTCTTCGAGCCGCTCCCCTGCAGGAGGAGCGGCCAGGGGAGCCCCTCGGCCGCGAGCTTCGCCGCGAGCCGCTCGTGTCCGCGCTCCATCGCGCGCAGGCTCGTGAAGAGGAGGAAAGCGTGCCCTGCGCTCGCGCGCACGACCGGCCACGCCGCGTCGATCACCGCCTCCCCGTAGCGCTCGGTGTTGGGATCCGGCAGCCCCTCCGGCACGTAGAGGAGCGCCTGGTTCGCGAAATCGTAGGGGCTGGGCCACGTGAGCGTGCGGGCCTCCGCGAGGCCCATCTCCCTCGCGTAGTGCGAGAAGTCGCCGTTCACGGAGAGGGTCGCGGAGGTGAAGATCCACGCGCGCTCGCCGTCCCGGGTGCGCCCCCCGAAGATGCGCCCCACGTCGAGCGGCGTCACGTAGAGCGCGCAGGACTGCGGCCAGGCCTCGATCCAGCGGACGACGTCCGCGCCCTCCGATTCGCCGAACGCGTCCTCCTTCGGCCTCGCGTCCGCCTCGCGCCATTCGCCGATCCGGGCGAGGTACTCGTCGGCGCGGGCGCGGCAGTTGCGAAGCTCCTCCGCGCGCTCCTCCTGCGCCCGCAGGCGCTGCGCGAGCGCGGCGAGGCGCTCGCGGAGCGCGTCGATCGCGCGATCGAAGGCGGTCCGCTCGGGGAGCGCCGCGAGCGCCATCCGCCCGGCGGCGGGACCGAGCGCGAGGCGCAGGTCGCGCGCCGCGCGCTCCATGTCCGCGGCCGCGTCGCCGATCGCGGTCGACTCCCGCGCGTGGGCGGCCTCCGCCAGGCGGGCGTCGCGCGCGAGCTCCACGAGCTGCGCGGTCGACAGCGACTGCCCGAAGAAGAGGCGCGCGAGGTCCGGCAGGTGGTGCGCCTCGTCGAAGATCACCGTGTTGGCCTCGGGCAGCAGGTCCGCCGCGCCCTCGTCGCGAAGCGCCACGTCGGCGAAGAAGAGGTGGTGGTTCACGACCACGATGTCCGCTTCCGACGCCTTCTTGCGCGCCTTCATCACGAAGCAGTCCTGGTAGTGCCGGCACGCGGAGCCCAGGCAATTCTCGCGCGTGGACGTGGCCTGCGCCCACGCGCCGGAGCCCTCCGGCACCCCCTCGCACTCGGCCCGGTCGCCGGTCATGGTGCGGGCGGCGAAGCTCCGGATCTTCTGGAGGTGGCTCGCCTCCTCGCGCAGCGCGAAGCTGCCCTGCGCGGCGGCGAGCTCCAGGTGATGCAGGCACACGTAGTTCGCGCGACCCTTGAGGAGCGCCACGTCCGCGCGCAGGCCGAGCGCCTCGCGCACGCGCGGGAGGTCGCGGTGGAAGAGCTGGTCCTGCAGCGTCTTCGTGCCGGTGGAGACGATGACGCGTCCGCCCGCCAGCAGCGCCGGGACCAGGTACGCGAACGTCTTCCCGGTGCCGGTGCCCGCCTCCGCGATGAGCGTCTGCTTCCCCTCGATCGCCTCCAGCACCGCGCGCGCGAACTCGACCTGCTGCGCCCGGTGGCGAAAGCCGGGAGCCGCGCGGGCGAGCGGGCCGCCCTCCGCGAAGAGCGCGTCGAGCGCGACGGGCTTGCGGGCCGGGGCGTTCACGTGCGGCCGAACACGATGCGCTCCTCGCCCAGGAGGCGCGCCACGAGCGCCACGCACGCGATCGCGACGGCGAGGGCCGCGGCCGACGGGATCGCCCAGTCGACGATGCCGAAGGGGTCCCCGCGCACGATCCGTGAGAGCACCGCCTGCTGCCCCAGCACCGGCACGGCGAGCTGCCAGCGCTCGTCCTTGAGCCCCGTGAAGAGGACCACCACCGGGACGAACGAGACGGCGGTGGCGAGGTAGCTCACGTAGGTCTGCGCCTCGCGGTACGAGCGGCCGTAGGTGCAGATGAGCATCTGGAGCGCCGAGGTCATCGCCGCGAAGGGGACCACCATCGCGACGAAGCCCAGGAGCTCCGGCGCGCCGAACGCCATGACGGCGGCGAGCTTCTTCTCCGCGTAGACGGTGGCCGCCGTCGCGAACCCCGCGAGCGTGAGGAAGGCCACCATCGTCGCGAAGGTCCACGCGGCGAGCCATTTCCCGATCACCACCTGCGCGAGCGCGACGGGATTGCCCAGGAGGGGCTCGAGCGATCCGCGCTCGCGCTCCCCGGCGGTCGAGTCGATGGCGAGCGTCATGCCGCCCAGGAGCGGCGAGAGGAGCGCGAACATCGGGATGAGGAAGAGGAGGAAGGCGCCCTTCTGCCGCGGCGTGGCGGTGTTCACGCGCTCGACCTTCACGGGGTTCGCCAGGTCCGGGCTCACGCCGCGGGCGATCATCCGCAGCATCCCCGTCTCGCGGTTGAACGCCTGGAGCAGGCGCTCGGCCTGGCGCGTGGCCGGCCCCGAGTCGGTGCGCGAGTCGTCGTACACGACCTCCATGCGCGCGCCGTCCCCGGAGAGCCAGCGCTCCTGGAAATCCTCCGGCACCACGATCACGGCGTCGAGCTTCCCGGCGCGCACGCGCTCCTCGTAGTCGTCCGGCGCGGCGTCGATCTTCACGTCGTTTCGCTCGAGGAAGTTCACGAACGCGGGCGCGCGCTCCGCGCCGTGGATGCGCACGTGGAGGACGGACGCCTTCTCCTCCAGCCCGGAGACGAAATGCACCACGAGGACGAGCGTCACGGGGCCGGTGAGGATCGCCGCGACGAGGACCATGAGCGCCGTCCGCCGGTCGCGCAGGCCGTCGCGCATCTCCTTCAGGAACACCGTGAGGAAGGCGGGCCTCATGGCGCGAGCGACTCCCCGGCGAGGTGCACGAAGGCGTCCTCCAGGTCCGCGCGGCCGCTCGCCGCGCGCAGCTCCTCCGCGGTCCCGCGCGCGACCACCGCGCCGCGCGCGAGGATCACGATCTCGTCGCAGAGCGCCGAGACTTCCTGCATCACGTGGCTCGAGAAGAGCACGCACTTCCCGTCCGCGCGGAGCCTCCTGATCACCTCGCGCAGGCTCCTCGTGTTCATCACGTCCAGCCCGTTGGTGGGCTCGTCCAGGATCACGTTGGGCGGATCGTGGACGAGCGCGCGGGCGATCGCGACCTTCGCGCGCTCGCCCTGCGAGAAGCCCTCCGCGCGCCGCCCGAGGAGCGAGCGCATGTCGAGGAGGTCCGCGAGGCGCCCGATCGAGGCCTCGAGCGCGGCGGCGTCGAGGCCGCGGAGCGCCCCGTAATAGGCGATGTTCTCGCGCGCCGTGAGGCGCCCGTAGAGGCCGCGGGCATCCGAGAGCATCCCGATCCGCGCGCGCACCGCGAGCGGGTCGCGTGCGTTGTCCAGGCCGTCCACCGCCACCCGCCCGCGGGTGGGCGCGACCAGCGTCGAGATGATGCGCAGCGTCGTGGTCTTCCCCGCGCCGTTGGGCCCCAGGAGGCCCGTGATGCGTCCGTCCGGCGCCGCGAAGGACACGTCCCTCACCGCATCCACGTCGCCGAACCGCTTGGCGAGGCCTTCCGCGACGATCAAGACGACGCCCCCAGCGGAAGCATGTAGAGCGGCCGCGGGATCTTCCCGAGGCAGCTTCCGTCGAGCGTCGCGGCGCTGCCCTTGCGGATGAACTCCTCCACCAGGTGCGGCGCGCACCCGTGCAGGCTCACGCCGTGGCCCAGGTGCGGGGCGATGAAATGCCGCGCGTTGGGG
>Ga0207695_10006049_pt1 | contig 15795 bp, 12 predicted proteins | sample KBSC54metaG_FD_184354 | JGI IMG/M metagenome (GOLD analysis project Ga0207695, IMG submission 184354) | Corn rhizosphere microbial communities from Kellogg Biological Station, Michigan, USA - KBS C5-4 metaG (SPAdes) (version 2) | ecosystem: Host-associated > Plants > Roots > Rhizosphere > Soil... | reverse complement strand
ATCGGACGTTCCCTCGCTTACTCTCTCGTTGAGAGAACAGCGTCGCCCAGAACACCCGCAGCTACAACGCACGCGCGCGTGACAAGGCTCCGCGCCTCGAGACCTGGGCGTGCGAGGGTGGAATGGCGGCCGCTAGAAGCCCTGTCCCCTGGGCGCCAGGCGCGCGAACGGCCCGATCATGAGGACGCCCACCGCGAAGCCCGCGATATGCGCCTCCCAGGCGACGCCGGCGCTGCCCGAGCCCGGCAGGAACGAGCCGCCGACCAGGGCGATGATCAGGTTGATCACCAGCCAGCCGCCGCCCATGCCCAGCACCGGCTTGGAGAACACCCGTCCCGGGCGGCCCTCGCCGCCGATCAGCCGGGCCGCGGCGCCCATCAGGCCCGACACCGCCCCCGAGGCGCCCACCACCAGGCCCTGCCCGCCCGGGTGGACCGCGGCGTAGCCGAGGTTCGCCAGCACGCCGGCCAGCACATAGAAGCCGAAGAACAAGAGCGCGCCTTCCAGCTTCGGTCCGAACAGGCGGGCGAGCGGCGTCGAGAAGGCCAGCGCGAAGGCGCCGTTCATCATCGCGTGCGCCCAGCTCCCGTGCAGGAAGATCGAGGTGATCAGCGTCTCCCAGCGGCCGGGAGCCAGGTTGACCGGCGAAAAGGCGTAGGCCGACAGGATGGCGTCCACCGGGAACAGCGTCTGCACCGCATAGCCGCCGACGATCAGCACCACGACCGCCACCGCCTGCCAGGGCGCGTTGAACACCGGCTCCCGCGCCGGGCCCGCGTCGGGCGCGGGTCCCGGTCCGCCGGACCACGGCTGGGGCTCAGGCTTCGGCGGGGTCTCTTCGAAACGCGATTCAGTCATCGGGCTCATTTAGGCCCTTTGTCGCAGATGTGCGACACCGCCCCCTTCTTGCCTTGCCCCCGCCATGTGGCTTGGCGATTGTGCGGCTCGTTGTCGGACCCCTTCAGGACTTCTCTATGATCCGTTTCCTGCGCGCGGGCGTGGCGCTCGCCGCCGTCCTCTCCCTGACGACCACGAGCCTCGCCCAGGCGATCGAACTCCCCCACCTGCCGAAGTTCGGCCTGGGGGGCGCCGCCAGTTCCGCGGCGAGCTTCCAGAAACTGGCCCCCGGGGAATGGCCGCAGGCCCGCTCCGACGTCCGCGCCGATCCCGACATCCGCTTCGGCGCCCTGCCCAACGGCATGCGCTATGCCATCAGGCGCCAGGCGATCCCGGCCGGCCAAGCGGCGCTGCGCCTGCGCTTCGACGCCGGCTCGCTGATGGAGAGCGACGCCCAGCAGGGCCTCGCCCACTTCCTGGAGCACATGGCCTTCAACGGCTCGAAGGCGGTGCCCGAGGGCGAGATGGTCAAGATCCTCGAGCGCCACGGCCTGGCCTTCGGCGCCGACACCAACGCCTCCACCAACTTCGACGAGACGGTCTACAAGCTCGACCTGCCGAAGACCGACGAGGACACCGTCGACACCTCGCTGAAGCTGCTGCGCGAGGCCGCCTCCGAGCTCACCCTCGCCCAGGCCTCCGTCGACCGCGAGCGCGGCGTGGTGCTGTCGGAGGAACGCGCCAGCGACAGCCCCGCCTACCGGGTCTTCAAGCAACGCCTGGCCTTCCTGCTGCCCGGCCAGCGCATGCCCACCCGCCAGCCGATCGGCCAGGTGGACATCCTGCAGAAGGCCCCCGCCGGCCTGATCGCCGACTTCTACCACCACTACTACCGCCCCGAGCGCGCCGTCCTGGTGGCCGTCGGCGACTTCGACCCCGCCGCCATGGAGGCCAAGATCAAGGCCCGGTTCGGCGACTGGAAGGCCGTCGGCCCGCCCGGCGCCGACCCGGACCTCGGCAAGGTCCGCGACCGCAGGATCGACGCCAAGCTGGTGGTCGAGCCGGGCGCCTCGATGAACCTCCAGGTCACCTGGGTCCGGCCGCCGGACCTGCGCGCCGACCGCCTCGCCAAACGCCGCAGCGACGTGATCGAGCAGCTGGGCTTCGCCGTGCTGAACCGCCGGCTTTCGGCGCTCGCCCGCTCGCCGCAGCCGCCCTTCCTGGGCGCGGTGGCCTTCAAGGCCAACCAGGGCCACTCCGCCGAGGTCACCATGCTGAACCTGGTGGCCCAGCCGGACGGCTGGCGCCCGGCGCTGGCCGCCGTGGACCAGGAGGAGCGCCGCGCCGTGCAGTACGGCGTGCGCCAGGACGAGCTCGACCGCGAGATCGCCGAGGTCCGCGCCACGGCCCAGAACGCCGTCGCCGGCGCCGCCACCCGCCGTCCCGCCCAGATCGCCGACGAGATCGTGGGCTCGCTGGGCGACCAGGAGGTGGTCACTGCGCCCGCCGACGACCTCGCCTTCTTCGAGGCCACCGTGAAGGGCCTGAAGGCCGATACGGTCTCCGCCGCCCTGAAGGCCGCCTTTTCCGGCCAGGGCCCGCTGGTCTTCATGTCCTCGCCCAAGCCGGTGCAGGGCGCGGAGACCGCGATCCTCGCGGAATACGACTCCACCCGGAAGGTCGCCGTGGCCGCGCCGAGCGCGCCGCACGAGGTGGCCTGGCCCTACGCCAGCTTCGGCGCGCCGGGCAAGGTCGCCGAGACCAGGGAGGTCAGCGACCTCGACACCGTCTTCGTGCGCTTCGAGAACGGCGTGCGCCTGACCGTCAAGCCGACCAAGTTCCGCGACGACGAGGTGCTGGTGCGGGTCAATGTCGGCGACGGGCTGCAGGACCTGCCCAGGGACCGCCAGAGCCTCGCCTGGTTCGGCAACGCCTTCATCGAGGGCGGCCTCAAGCAGATCGACAACGAGGACACCGAGCGCGTGCTGGCCGCCAAGGTCTATGGCGCGCGCTTCGCCATCGGCGAGGACGCCTTCGTGCTTTCCGGCGGCACGCGCACCGCCGACCTGCCCACCGAGATGCAGGTGCTGACCGCCTACATCTCCGATCCGGGCTGGCGCAGCGAGGCCTTCCGGCGTCAGCAGAACGCCGGCAAGACCGTCCACGACCAGATGGAAGGCACCGACAGCGGGGTGATCGGCCGCGAGCTCTCCGGCCTGCTGCACGGCGGCGACCGCCGCTTCACCTTCCCCAGCCGCGACGACATCGCCAAGGCCCAGGTCGCCGACCTGCAGGCCCAGATCGCCCCGCATCTGGCCAACGACCCCATCGAGGTGGTGATCGTGGGCGACGTCACGGTGGACAAGGCGATCGACGCGGTCTCGCGCACCCTGGGCTCCCTGCCCGCGCGCCGCGGCGCCCAGCCCGTGCCCGCCGTCCAGCGCCAGGTGGGCTTCCCCGCGGCCACGGCCACGCCGGTGCTGCTGACCCACAAGGGCCGCGCCGACCAGTCCATCGGCTACGTCGCCTGGCCCACCAACGACCTGTGGGCCAATCCGCAGCAGGCGCTGGAGACCGACCTGCTGGGCGAGATCATGGACCTGCGGCTGATCGACGAGCTGCGCGAGGCCCAGGGCGTCACCTATTCGCCGTCGGTGACCTACACCCACAGCCAGACCTGGACCGGCTGGGGCTACCTGGCGGCCAGCGTCGAGGTGCCGCCCGCCAAGCTCGACGGCTTCTTCCGCGACGTGGCCAAGATCGCCAACGACCTGCGCACCAAGGACGTGACCGCCGACGAGCTGCAGCGCGCCAAGAAGCCCCGCATCGACAAGATCGAGAAGTCGCGCGTCACCAACCAGTACTGGCTGGCCGAGCTCTCCGGCGCCCAGGCCGACCCGCGCAGGCTCGACTTCATCCGCCACATCATCCCGGGCACCGAGCGGGTGACCGTCGCCGACATCAAGCACGCCGCCGAGCTGGTCCTGAAGGACGACAAGGCCTACCGGCTGGAGGTCGAGCCGCAGGGCGTCAAGCGCGGCGATTAGAAGCGGCCGGGCGATCGTCGCAAGGAAACGGCAATCGGTCGGGCGTAATTGACCTGCAGCCTGGATTCGCCAGGACGGGGGGACCATGGCCTTGCAGCTTGCGATCGGAGACCGGGCGCCCGAGGTCCTGGGCGCCACGGCGTCGGGACGGTTCTTCTCGCTCGACGGCCAGGCCGGCCGGCCGGCGCTGCTGGTGACGCTGGGCGGGCTGGAGCCCGATGCGGCGGCGCTGGTGCTGGACCGGCTGCGCGCCGCGCGGGCCGAGCTGGCGGCGGCCGGCGTCGACGCCGTGCCGATCGCCCCGGCCCTGATGCCCTTCACCACCCGTTTCGCGGACGATCCACAGGCCGGCGACGAGCTGGTCTACGCGACCGGCGGCGACCTGGCCGCCTTCAGCCTCGGCGGCGCGGCGGCGGCGATCCTGATCGATCGCGGCGGCCGCATCGTCGAGTTGCTGGCGTTCGACGGCGCCGCCGACCTCACCGGCCTGCTCGCCCGTTCCGCCCCGCGCCTCGCCTCCGAGCCCGCCCGCCTCAGGACCTCGGCGGCCCCGGCGCTGATCGTCCCGAACCTGGCCTCGCCGGCCCTCTGCCGCGCGCTCATCGACCACTTCGAGGCCTCGCCCCACGCCGCCGGCGTCATGGCCTCCTTCAGCGACGGCGGCGCCTACGCCAAGCTCGACGAATCCAAGAAGCGGCGGCGCGACACCGAACTCACCGCCGAGAGCCCGCTCTACGCCGAGGTGCTGGACCTGCTCTCCGCCCGGGTGATCCCGGAGATCAAGCGCGCCTTCCAGGTGGATATCGCCAACGCCGACCGCATCCTGATCGCCCGCTACGACGACACCGGCGGCTACTTCAAGCGCCACCGCGACAACTCGGCCCCGCACACCGCCTTCCGCGAATTCGCCATCTCGCTGAACCTGAACACCGGCGACTACGAGGGCGGCGAGCTGCTGTTCCCGGAATATGACGACGCCCGCTACAGCCCCCCGGCCGGCGGCGCGATCGTCTTCTCCGCCGCCCTGCTGCACGAGGCCGCGCCCGTCACCCGGGGCAGCCGCTATGTGCTGCTGTCCTTCCTGGGCAGCGCCGCGGCCCAGGCCCGGCTCACCGCCTGGATCGAAAGCCAGAAAGCCATCGCGTCTTAACCAAGATGCAGGCCCGCGGCCGGTAGCTTCGGGGCGAGCCTTCCCGGAGCCCTTCGCGATGCTGATTCGGCGGTCGACCTACGTCCATCTGACGCCGCTCGGCGAAGACCGCGTCCTGATCGTCCACGCCATCAGCCACCTGCGCCTGGTCGTCGACGCCGAGGTGGCCGGGATTGTCGGCTGGTTCGACCAGCCCCGCGACATGCCGGGCGACCTGGCCGCCCTGCGCGAAGGCCTGACCATCGACGCCGACACCCTGGCCGGCTGCCTGGCGAGCCTGATGGAACGCGGCGTGCTGACCGCCGAGGACGCGGCCGGCGAGGCCGCCGCCGTCGCCGCCAAGCTCGCCGAGCTGCACGGCCGAGACCCGGGCGAGGCGCTCGACCATCTGCGCCGCCAGGCCGGCGAAGGCGCCAATCCCTACTGGTCGGTCACCGCCGCGCTCGGCGCGGACGATCTCGGCGGCGCCAGGACGCACCGCTGGGAGGCCCTGCTGTTCGGCGACTGCGACCTGCAGATGGAGGCCGACTTCCTGCGGCGCGAGGCCGCCGCCCGCGACATCGACCTGCGGATCGCCGCCAGCTTCCCCGACGACCTGCGCCTCGCCGCTGAGAAGCCGCACCAGGCGATCTTCATCGGCGCGCTGCGCTCCCGCCACCTCGTCGCCAAGGGCTCCGCCGCCGACCATGGCGGCGATCCGGCCGCCGTCTACATCGCCGAGGCGCGCCACGTCATCGAGGGCCTGCGCGCCCATTCCGACGCCCCGATCCTGATCGATGGCCTGCCCGAGCCCACGGTGCAGCCGCTGGGCCTGGCCGACCGCGGCCCGCACGCCCACCGCAACCGCTTCCGCGCCGTGAACCAGGGCCTCGAGGCCCTGGCCGCCCAATTCAGCGGCGTCTACGTCGTCGACATCGCCGCGGCGCTCGCCGCCGAGGGTTCCGCCGCCCTGATGGACGACGGCCTCGTCGGCTTCACCCACTTCGGATCGCCCGGCTGGATGCTGCAGCGGCCGGCCGGCGAACTGGCCGCCGTGCACGGGATCTTCCCGGAGACCGGCCCCTTGCAGGCCCTGGTCGGTCCGGACCTCTACCGGCGCGAGGCCGTGGCAGCCCGCGCGCACATGGACCTGCTGGCCGTGGTCATGGGCCTCGGCCGCAAGAAGTGCGTCATCGTCGACCTCGACGGCACCCTGTGGCCCGGCGTCCTGGCCGAGACCGGCGCGCCCTACGCCTGGACGCCGGAGATCAGCGGCCACAACTCCTACATCGGCCTCTACTTCGGCTTCCACGAGGCGCTGAAGGCCCTGAAGGCCCGCGGCGTCCTCCTGGCCTGCGTCAGCAAGAACGACGAGGCCCTGGTCCGCGAGCTCTGGAAATATCCCGACCACTATCCGCACGATCGCCTGCTCACCCCCGACGACTTCGTCACCTGGCGGGTCAACTGGCAGGACAAGCCCTCCAACATCGTCTCGATCGCCGAGGAGCTGGGCTTCGCGCTGGACGCCTTCGTGTTCATCGACGACCACCCGGTGGAGCGCGAGCGGGTCCGCCAGGCCCTGCCCGCCGTCGACGTCCTGGGCGAGGATCCCTTCGCCCTGCGCCGCATCCTGCTCACCGACCCGCGCTTCCAGGTCCTCGGCGTCACCGAGGAATCCGCCGCCCGCACCGACCTGGTGAAGGCCCAGCTCGGCCGCGAGCGCGAGCGCGCCGCCGCGGGCGACGACTTCCTGGCCTCCCTGGAGGTGGTCACCACCTGCGAGCGTCCCGCCGACGCCGCGACGCTCACCCGCGTCGCCGAACTCTTCCAGCGCACCACCCAGTTCAACACCACCGGCCGCACCTTCACCGAAGCCGAGCTGGCGCGCCACGCCGCGGCCGGCCAGGTCTTCGTCGCCTACTGCCGCGACCGCTTCGGCGACTACGGCCTGGTGGCCGCCGCCGTGGTCGACGGCGCCGAGATCGCCGCCTTCGCCATGAGCTGCCGGGTCATCGGCCTGAAGGTCGAGCACAGCTTCCTGGGTTTCATCCTCGACGCCATCGCCGACCGGCACACCCAGGTCCTGGCCCAGATCGTCGAGACCGCCCGCAACGGCCCCGTCCGCCACCTCTACGCCGACAACGGCTTCGTCCACGACGGCAAGGCCTGGCGCAAAACCCTTTAGTTCCGCTCATCCCCGCGAAGGCGGGGACCCCGGCTTTTTGTCCACGAACCACACGAACCCCACGAACGGACGCTCGCCCTCGAGACTCCGCGAAGCGGAGGCTCAGTCCTTTTCAACCGCGGAAGACGCAGAAAAACGCGGAAAGCGCCGGCGGTCTTCCGCGCCTTCCGCGTTTTCCGCCGTTCCAAATGGCAGGCGCCCGCTGCGCGGGCCTGTCAGGACGATCCCGTTCGTGGGGTTCGTGTGGTTCGTGGACTCCTATTTCGGCGTCGGACGAAAGCCCTGCGACCCAGCTAAGCCGCCACCGCCGCATCCCCGAACACCGGCGCGTCGTCGGCCGGTAGGAAGGCCCGGCCGCGGATCGCGTCGGCGATCTTCTCGGCGATCATGATGGTCGGCGCATTGGTGTTGCCGCCCACCAGCGTCGGCATGACCGAGGCGTCCACCACCCGCAGGCCCGCAACGCCTTGCACCCGGCACTGCGCGTCGACCACCGCCATGGGGTCGCCGTCGGCGCCCATCCGGCAGGTGCCGACCGGGTGATAGATCGTCTCGGCGGTCTGCTTGATCCAGGCGTCGATCTCAGCGTCGGTCTGCACCGCGGCGCCTGGCGAATATTCCTCGCTGCGGTAGGGGTCGAGCGCGGCCTGGGCGGCGACCTTGCGCATCATCTTCACGCCCTCGCGGATCGCGCGGCGGTCCTCCTCGGCGGCCAGGTAGCCCGCGAAGATCGCCGGGTCGTCCAGCGGATCGGCGGACTTCAGGCCCACCCGTCCGCGGCTCTCGGGCCGCAGTTGGCACACGTGGAAGGTGAAGCCGTCGTGCGGCACGGAGACCTTGCCGTGGTCCTGCATGATCGCCAGCACCGTGTGGACCTGCAGGTCCGGCCGGTCGAGGTCGGGCCGCGAGCGCAGGAAGGCGCCCGATTCCAGGAAGTTCTGCCGCCCTGCGCCCTTGCCGAACAGCAGGTAGGCCAGCCCCACGCCCAGCGTCTTGATCAGGCCCTTGCGCATCGAATAGGCGGTGATCGGCTTGGGGCAGATCCACGACAGGGTGACGTCCAGGTGGTCCTGCAGGTTGGCGCCGACGCCTTTCAGCGCCTTGACCACCTTGATCCCGTGGGCCGTCAGGTCCTCCGGGTCGCCGATCCCGGAGAGCTGCAGGATGTGCGGCGACTGCACGGCGCCGGCGCAGAGCAGCACCTCGGCGTCGGCCTGGACGATGCGCCGGGCCTTGGTCTTCTCGTCGTGGATCTCGACGCCGGTCGCGCGGCCGTCCTCCACCACGATCCGCGTGGTCCGCGCCCCCGTCAGGCAGGTCAGGTTCGGCCGCGCCAGGGCGGGGTGCAGGTAGCCGCGCGCCGCGCTCCACCGCTGCCCGTCGTGGATGGTCAGCTGGTAGGGCCCGAAGCCCTCCTGCTGGAAGCCGTTGAAGTCCCTGGTCAGCCGGTAGCCGGCCTGGGCGCCGGCCTGGATGGTCGCCGAATAGATCGGATTGGGCGACGAGGCCTTGGAGACCTTCAGCGGCCCCTCCCCGCCGTGCCAGGGATCGGCGCCGCCCTCCAGGCTCTCGGATTTCTTGAAATAGGGCAGGACGTCGGCGTAGCCCCAGCCGGGCAGGCCCATCTGGCGCCACTGGTCGTAGTCGCGCGCGTGGCCGCGGATATAGATCATGCCGTTGATCGAGGACGAGCCGCCCCAGCCCTTGCCCCTGGGCCACCAGAGCCTGCGGTCGTTGAGGTGCGGTTCCGGCTCGGTCCAGAACCCCCAGTTGGCCGGCCCCGGCTTGCCGATCAGGCCGCCGACGCCGGCCGGCATCTTGATCATCAGCGAGTTGTCCTTGCCGCCCGCCTCCAGCAGCAGCACCCGCTTGGTCCCGTCCTCGCTCAGCCGGTTGGCCAGCACGCAGCCCGCCGAGCCCGCCCCGATGATGATGTAGTCGTAGCGATCCATGCCGGCGCGCGCGTCCCTGAACGGTGGTTACTCGAGACGCAAACCTGACGCCGGCGTCAGGTTCTGGCAAGGGGCCTACGCGCCGACGGCTGGCTCCGCGCCAAACCGGTTGTCGCCGCGGGTGCCACGCCGGAAGCCGATCTCGACAAGTCCCCAGACAATGACCACCAGCGCCGCAAGCACGGCGGCCAAATACAATAACACCGTCGAGGTCTGGATGGCCTTGCCTTCGACCAGGGCCATCAGAACGCCTGGCAGGAAGATGAAGACCAGCAGCCACCACCCAGAACGATTCCTGTCGTGCAGACGCCTCACGCAGATCGCCAGCGACGCGACGAGAACCGGAATGAGGGGCAGGAAGAGCACGGCGGCCCACGCACCCACCGCCAAGCTCCCCGTCAGCGCCACGCCCCACGCCACCGCGCCGATGATCGCCAGCGTCAGATAGCGCCTCCAATAGCCAAGTCGGCTCAGCCGCCCGTCAAAGCGCATCAGCTCTCGCAGTCTCTCCATCACCGCCCCTTCCACGCCGGCGCCCGCTTTTGCGAAAACGCCAGCGGCCCCTCCACGAAGTCCTCGCTGCGGTAGAGCGCCGCCACCGCCGGATAGCGGTTCTGGCCCTTGATCGCGGCCTCCAGGCTGGGCTCGTCCAGGCCCTTGTAGACCGCCTCCTTCGAGGCCCGGATCGACATGGGCCCAAGCTCGCAGATGCCCTTGGCCCAGTCGCGGGCCACCCGCATCAGGTCGCCGGGCGCGGTCACCTCGGCCACGAAGCCCAGCTCCTTGCCCTCGGCCGCCGAGACCCGCCGCGCGGTCAGGATCATGCTCATCGCCCGCTTGACGCCGATGGCGCGCGGCAGCCGGTGCAGGCCGCCCGCCAGCGCCGCCAGGCCCACCCTGGGCTCCGGCAGGGCGAAGACCGCGGCCTCCGAGGCGATGATGATGTCGCAGGCCAGCGCGATCTCGAACCCGCCGCCCATGGCCACCCCGTTCACCGCCGCGATCACCGGCTTGGTCAGGTCGAAGCGGCTGGTGAGGCCGGCGAACCCCGACGGCGGGCTCTCCATCTTGCCGCCGCCGGCCTGGTGCTTCAGGTCGTTGCCGGCCGAGAAAGCCCGCTCGCCCGCCCCGGTGACGATCGCCACCCATTGCTCCGGATCGGCCGCGAAGGCGTCGAAGGCGCCCGCCAGCTCGAAGTGCGCCGGCGAGTGCAGCGCGTTCATCACCTCCGGCCGGTTGAGGGTGACGATCGTCACCGGCCCCTCGCGCTCCACCTCGATGAATTCATAGGCCATGGCGTCGCTCCTCTTTTCCCTCCCCTTTATGGGGAGGGTGGCGAGCGCAGCGAGACGGGTGGGGAACTGTGGGACGGAGCGCCGACTCAGCGCTTGAACGCGACTTCCCCACCCGTCTGTCGCTTCGCTCCAGCCACCCTCCCCATAAAGGGGAGGGAAATCAAATCGCCTTCAGCTCCCGCCGGTAGCGCTTCCAGTTCTCCACATAGTGCGCCGCCCCGCCGGCCAGCATCATCGCCTGCTCGGGGCTGATCTCGCGGACCACCTTGCCGGGCGCGCCCATCACCAGCGAGTTGTCAGGAATTTGCTTGCCCTCGGTGATCAGGCAGTTGGCGCCGATCAGGCAGTTCTTCCCGATCACCGCGCCGTTGAGGACGATCGAGCCGATCCCCACCAGGGAATTGTCGCCGATCGTGCAGCCGTGCAGCATCACCATGTGCCCCACCGTCACATTGGCCCCGAGGGTCAGGGGCGAGCCGGTGTCGGTGTGCAGGACCGAGCCGTCCTGGACGTTGGAGTTCTCGCCGATGGTGATCGGGTCGTTGTCGCCACGCAGGGTGGCGTTCCACCACACCGACGCATTCTTCTTTAGAATCACTCGCCCCATAACCGCTGCGGTGGGCGCAATCCAGTATTCGTCATCGTTCGGTAATTCAGGTGTCACATTGCCTAAGTTGTAGACACTCATCCGCACACCCCGTTTCTTGCGACAATCCGTCCGTTTAACATTTCCGAAACCCGGTTAGGCTCATTCTAGTCGGGCGATTCGAGAGGGCGAAATCCTTACCGAACGCCGCTGCGGGGCCGAGCATCATCGGCTCCGTGTCCCGCGCTGGACGGAGTTGATGGCGCTGAGTGAGTTGTCACCCCGGGTCTTCGGACCTGGACCGGCATCCCGGGGAGAGCCCCCCGGAACGTCACAGGCCCGCGCACGCCGCCTGCTTCGATTCACCCCGACCAACCAAGGGCGCTCCCACGCGGAGACGCCCTTTTTTCTTGCCCCCTGCCTTGGGGGGCCAACGGAGGCTTTTGATGACCAAGCGAGCCCTGAAGCGACAGCTGCGCGAAGGCGCGTTCGACGCCGGCCAATTCGCCGGTGACGATAAGATCCGTCGGCTTCCGGTCGACCGGGGCTGGTCGCCGCTCGCGCATCACAACTCCAACGACGAACGCGAGCAGGGCTACCTCAAGACCATCAAGGCCAAGTCGCCCGGCCAGGAAGAGCTGATCAAGGCCATCGACGCCAAGAACCTGGTCATGGCGCTGGGTCCCGCCGGCACCGGCAAGACCTACCTGGCCATCGCCAAGGCCGTCGAGGCTCTGGAAAGCGGCAGCGTCGGGCGCATCGTGCTCTCCCGCCCGGCGGTCGAGGCCGGCGAGAGCATCGGCTACCTGCCCGGCGACGCCGAGGACAAGCTCGCCCCCTACCTGCGCCCGCTCTACGACGCGCTGTCCGACCGGCTCTCCATGAAGCGGGTCCGGGCCTTGATGGCCGAGGGCGCCATCGAGATCGCGCCGGTGGGCTTCATGCGCGGGCGCACGCTGAACAACGCCTTCATCGTCATCGACGAGGCCCAGAACTGCACCTATGTGCAGCTCAAGATGCTGCTCACGAGGCTGGGCTGGCACTCGACCATGGTGGTCACCGGCGACCCCGACCAGTCGGACCTGCTGCCGGAGTTCTCCGGCCTGCGGACCGTGGCCGAGAAGCTGGAGGCGGTGGGCAACATCGCCGTCGTCCGCCTCGCCGACCGCGACATCGTCCGCCACCCGCTGGTGGCCGAGATGCTGGGGGTGCTGTAGCCGCTCATCGGGGCCCTTCTCCCCTCGCGGGAGAAGGGCGACTTGTCCAACTGGCGATCTCACCATAGATAGTTCGACGACCTAACTATCCTTGCGTGAGTCCCCGCATGCCCGCGGCCCTGGCCGATCCCGAGATCTTCGCCCTGGCGGAATCCCTGCGCGGGCCGCTGCTGCGCGCCTCGCGCAAACTGCGCCAGCAGGGGCAGACGGCGGGCCTGACGGCGCAGGAGGCCCTGATCCTCGGCTACCTGAAGAGGCGCCCCGGCGCGGGCGTCTCCGAGCTGGCCGACTTCGAGCAGATCTCGCGGCCCACCATGTCCAGCCACGTCAAGCGGCTGGCGGCCGCCGGCTGGGTGGCGCGCACGGACGACGCGCAGGACGGCCGGCGCCAGGGCCTCACGCTCACCGCGGCCGGCGCGCGCAAGCACGAGGCCATCCAGCGCCACCGCAGCGACTGGCTGGCCGCCCGGCTGCTGCGCCTGACGCCGGCGGAGCGCCGGCGGCTGGCCGAGGCCGCCGGTCCGCTGCTGAAGCTGGCCAGCCTCGAGGCATGACCACGCGCGCCGAAGAGGTCCTGGTCGAGGACGTCCTGGACGAACCCGGGGCCGACGCCGCCGCCGTGCTCAACCAGGGCCGCGACGCGACCCTGCGCGGCTGGGTGATCCCGGCGATCATCGGGATGGCCCTGATGATGCAGACCCTGAACGCCACCTCGATCAACAACGCGCTCCCGGCCATGGCCCGCGCCCTGCACGTCGAGCCGCTCCGGCTGAACGTGGCCATCACCATGTACCTCTTGGCCTCGGCGGTCTTCCTGCCGATCTCCGGCTGGATGGCCGACCGGTTCGGGGCCAAGCGCATCTTCATGGTCGCCATGGTGCTCTATGCGCTGGCCTCGGCGGCCTGCGGCTTCGCCAACAACCTCGGCGAACTGATCGCCGCGCGGCTGTTCCAGGGGTGCGCCGGCGCCATGATGGGGCCGGTCGGCCGCCTCGTCCTTTTGCGCACCACGCCCAAGAGCGAGCTGGTGGGCGCCATGTCGGTGGTCACCATGCCGGCGCTGCTGGGGCCCGTGGTGGGCCCGGTGCTGGGCGGCGCCATCGTCACCTTCGTGAGCTGGCGGTGGATCTTCTTCCTCAACCTGCCGATCGCCTTCGCCGGCGTCTTCCTGGTCCGCGCCTTCGTGCCCAATGTGAAGGAACAGACCGTCTCGCCGATCGACTGGCCCGGCATCTTCCTGACCGGCTTCGGCCTGGCGGGCCTGATCTTCGGCTTCGAGAACCTGGGCCGCGACGTGATGCCGCCGCTCGCCGTGGCCGGCCTGTTCGCCGGCGGCCTCGCCTGCCTGGGCCTCTACTGGGCGCACGCGCGCAACAACCCGCACGCGATCATCGACCTGTCGATCTTCCGCATCCCGACCTTCCAGGCCTCGGTGCTCGGCGGAGCCTTCTTCCGCCTGGTGCCCGGCGCGACGCCGTTCCTGCTGGCCATGCTGCTGCAGGTGGGCTTCGGCATGACCGCCTTCGCCGCGGGCCTGATGACCTTCATCTCCGCGGTCGGCGCCCTGGTCATGAAGACCACCGCCCCGCCGATCCTGCGCCGCTTCGGCTTCCGCGCCGTGCTGATCGCCAACGGCCTGATCTGCGCGGCGACCTACATGATCTACGCCTTCTTCCGCATCGACACGCCGCACTGGGTGATCATGGCCACGCTGGCGGTCGGCGGCTTCTTCCGCTCGCTGCAGTTCACCAGCCTGAACGGCATGGCCTACGCCGACCTGGAGCAGGACCAGATGAGCCGCGGCACGACCACCGCCTCCATGGCCCAGCAGTTCATGCAGTCGGTCAGCATCGGCCTGGCCGCCACCCTGCTGCACTTCCTGATGGTCAGCCGCGGCGAGACCCACCTGACCGGCGCGACGGTGGCCCCCGCCTTCGCCATCTTCGGCGCGCTAACCCTGGTCTCGCTGGCCTGGTTCTACCGCCTGCCCGCCAACGCCGGCGACGAGATGAACAACCGCGCCAAGGCCGCGGCCCGAGCGTCCTAGCCTTCGACCTCGGTATAGGGCCGGTCGCGGCCGTCGGAGAGTTCCTCGCGCCACTGGCCGGTCGCGTCCTCATAGACGATGCCGTGGGTGTCGCCCGAGACGCGCTGCTCGCCCGCCGCGCGTCTCGCCGCCTTGCGCGCGGCGTCGTGGCTCGGGAAGGTCTCGGAATAGGTCCCGTCCGCGCGGTAGGCCCAGCCGCCGTCGTGCTGGACGATGTGATAGGTGACGTGGCCCATCTGAAGTCTCCGGTGGATGCGGGGTCCTACATGGGCTCCGCGCCGGCGCGCGGCAATCGCCAACGGACATCGCGCCGATCCCCGCGGCCTCGCCCGGCCGTGGCGAAGAGGCGTCTAGTCGAACCGGCCCGCCCTGCCTAAGGTCGGCGCAAGTTTCCTCCCCATCGAGCGTTTCCTCCATGAAATTCATCCCCGTCGCCGCCCTCCTCGCGCTCGCGCTCGCCTCACCGGCCTGGACCGCGCCCGCGCATCCCAAGGCGGCAAGGACGGCTCCGCCGGCGCACGTGGCCCTGCCGGCCAATGTGGCGCCCGAGCGCTACGCCATCGTCATCCGGCCGGACGCCGGGCGCCTGACGTTCTCCGGCCACGAGGACGTCGCCCTGACGGTGAAGTCGACGACCAACCGCATCGTGCTGAACGCCGCCGACATCGCCTTCCAGAAGGTGGCGCTCTCCGGCGTCGCGGGCGCCCCGACCGTCGTCCTCGACAAGAACCAGCAGACCGCCGCCTTCATGTTCGACCATCCGATCCCGCCCGGCCGCTACAGCCTGGCGATCGACTACACCGGCGTGATCTACGAGCAGGCCTCCGGCCTCTTCGCCCTCGACTACATGGGCGACCACGGCAAGCAGCGCGCCCTCTTCACCCAGTTCGAGAACTCCGACGCCCGCCGCGTCATCCCCTGCTGGGACGAGCCCGGCGTGAAGGCCGTCTATTCGCTGACCGTCGAGGCGCCGCTCGGCCAGATGGCCGTTTCGAACATGCCGGTCGCGCGCACCGACCACGTCGAGCGCCGCGGCGGTCCGCCGGCCGACATCGTCCACTTCGCCGACACCCCGAAGATGAGCGCCTACCTGCTCTTCCTGGCGCTGGGCGACTTCGAGCGGATCCACCGGATGGTCGGCAAGACCGACGTCGGCGTCGTGGTCCGCCGCGGCGACACCGCCAAGGCGCAGTTCGCCCTCGATGCGGCGAGCGACCTCCTGCCCTACTACAACGACTATTTCGGCGCGCCCTACCCGCTGCCGAAGCTCGACTTCATCGCCGGTCCCGGGCGCAGCCAGTTCTTCGCGGCCATGGAGAACTGGGGCGCGATCTACTACTTCGACTACGCGCTCCTGGTGGATCCGAAGCTCACCAGCGAGGCCGAGAAGCAGAACATCTACGTCGATATCGCCCACGAGATGGCCCACCAGTGGTTCGGCGACCTGGTGACCATGGCCTGGTGGGACGACCTTTGGCTCAACGAGGGCTTCGCCTCCTG
>Ga0207695_10006048_pt1 | contig 15796 bp, 16 predicted proteins | sample KBSC54metaG_FD_184354 | JGI IMG/M metagenome (GOLD analysis project Ga0207695, IMG submission 184354) | Corn rhizosphere microbial communities from Kellogg Biological Station, Michigan, USA - KBS C5-4 metaG (SPAdes) (version 2) | ecosystem: Host-associated > Plants > Roots > Rhizosphere > Soil... | reverse complement strand
GAGGAGAGCGAGCTGGCCGAGGAGCGCGCCATCCTGGGCGCCTCGGAAAAGGCGCTGGCCGACATCTCCGGCGCGCGCGAGGTGTTCGAGGGCCTTTCGGCGCGGGTGGCGGGCGCGGTCCGCGCCTTGAGCCGCGCCCACGAACGCGCCCTGCTGGCCGGCGCGGCCGAGACCGGGACGGCGGTGAAGCGGCTGACCGAGGCGTCGGCGGCGCTGGACCGGGTGCTGATCGAGGCCGGGGAGGCCGAGGCCGCCGTCGACGCCGCGGCGGAGGCCTTCGATTTCGAACCCGACCGCCTGGAGAAGGCCGAGGAGCGGCTGTTCGACCTGCGCGGCCTGGCCCGCAAGCTGCGGGTCAGCGTCGAGGAGCTGCCGACGCTCAGGGCGCGGTTCGCCGAGCGCCTGCGCGCCGTGGAGACTTCCGGCGACGCGCTGAAGGCCGCCGAGCGCGTCCTGGCCGCGGCCCGCGAGGCCTATCTCGCCGACGCCGCCGCGCTGAGCGCCGCGCGGGCCGCGGCCGGCGAGCGCCTGGCCAAGGCGGTGATGGCCGAACTCGCACCGCTGAAGCTCGACAAGGCCCGCTTCCGGGTGGCGGTCACGGCGCTGGGCGAGGACAAGGCCGGCCCGACCGGGCTCGATCGCGTCACCTTCGAGATCGCCACCAATCCCGGCGCGCCGTTCGGCGACCTGGGCGCCATCGCCTCCGGCGGCGAGCTCGCCCGCTTCGCGCTGGCGCTGAAGGCGGCGCTGGCCGGGCGCGCCGGCGGGCCGCAGCCGCTGATGATCTTCGACGAGGTGGACCAGGGCGTGGGCGGGGCGGTGGCCGACGCCGTCGGCCTGCGCCTCAAGCGCCTGGCGGCGCCAAGTCCTGGACAAGAGGGGGCCCAGGTCCTGGTGGTCACCCACTCGCCCCAGGTGGCTGCCCGCGCCGAGGCCCACTGGCGGATCGCCAAGGCCGGCGAGGGCGAGCGCCTGCGCACCGTCGTCGAAGACCTCTCCGCCGCCGACCGCGAGGAGGAGATCGCCCGCATGCTCGCCGGCGCCGAAGTCACCGATGCGGCTCGCGCCGCCGCCCGGGCGTTGATGGAGGCGTGATTTCCTTTCCCGCGAAGCGGGAGAGGGGGACCGTTCCCCGAAGAGGGAACGGTGGAGAGGGCAAGCCACCGCATGGACTCCAATGCATCGCTCAAGATCGCGAAGCGGGCGCGAGCTCTCCGAAAAGCCATGACCGAGCCGGAGATCATGCTCTGGTCGAGACTCAAGGGTCGCGGGCGCGGGCAGCCCATCTTCAGGCGTCAGTTCGCCTATGAGTCGATGATCTTCGACTTCTACTGCCCGTCAGCGAGGCTGGCCGTCGAGATCGACGGATCGACCCATTGGACAGAGGAGAAGCGCGGCAAGGACGAAGCGCGCGATGCCTGGCTGTCGACGCGCGGGATCGCGGTGATGCGCATCGGAGCCGGCGCGGTCTACCGCGACCTCGATCAGGTCGCCGATGGCGTGATCCTGCGGGCGCTGGCGCGGATCGAGAGCCATGGATAGCCGGTGCTTGTCGCTCGCCCTCTCCACCACCCGCTCTTCGGCGGGCGGTCCCCCTCTCCCGCTTCGCGGGAAAGGAAGATCGCGCTAGATCGTAACGTATGATCCCCGTCGCCGACCTCACCCCGACCGACGCCGCCGAGGAGCTGGCGCGGCTGGCCGAGGAGATCGCCCAGCACGACCTGCGCTACCACCAGCAGGACGACCCGACGATCTCGGACGCCGACTACGACGCCCTGAAGCGGCGCAACCTGGAGATCGAGGCGCGGTTTCCCGAGCTGGTCCGCGAGGACTCGCCGTCGCTGAAGGTGGGCGCGGCGCGCGCGGCGCAGTTCTCCGAGGTGACCCACGGCGTGCCGATGCTCAGCCTCGACAACGCCTTCGCCGACGCCGAGGCCCTCGAGTTCGACGCCCGCATCCGCCGCTTCCTGCGTCTCGGCGCCGACCAGACCGTGGGCTACACCGCCGAGCCGAAGATCGACGGCCTCTCCTGCTCGATCCGCTACGAGAACGGCCTGCTGGTCCAGGCCGCCACCCGGGGCGACGGGCGGGTCGGCGAGGACGTCACCGCCAATGTCCGCACCATCGCCGACGTCCCCGCGCGGCTGGCGGGCTCCGGCTGGCCGGAGGTCGTCGAGGTCCGCGGCGAGGTCTATCTCAGCCACGAGGCGTTCATCGCCCTGAACGAAGCCGCCACGGCGGCCGGGACCAAGACCTACGCCAACCCGCGCAACGCCGCGGCCGGGTCGCTGCGCCAGATCGACCCGAAGATCACCGCGGCCAGGCCGCTGAGCTTCTTCGCCTACGCCTGGGGCCTGATCAGCCAGCCGTTCGCCGAGACCCAGTGGGAGGCGCTCGGCAAGCTCAAGGCCTGGGGGTTCCAGACCACGCCGCAGAGCGAGCGGGTGGAGAACGCCGACGGCCTGCTCGCCGCCTACACGCGCATGGAGGCCGTGCGCCCGCATCTGGCCTATGACATCGACGGGGTGGTCTACAAGGTCGACCGCCTGGACTGGCAGCACCGGCTGGGCTTCGTGACCCGCACGCCGCGCTGGGCCATCGCGCGCAAGTTCCCCGCCCAGCAGGCCCGCACGATCCTCGAGGCCATCGACATCCAGGTCGGCCGCACCGGGGCGGTCACCCCGGTGGCCCGGCTGCATCCGGTGACCGTGGGCGGGGTGGTGGTGGTCAACGCCACCCTGCACAACGCCGACGAGATCGCCCGCAAGGACGTCCGGATCGGCGACACCGTGATCCTGCAGCGGGCCGGCGACGTGATCCCGCAGATCGTCAGCGTGGTGCTGGAGGAGCGGCCGAAGGGCGCCCGGCCCTTCGCCTTCCCGACCCACTGCCCATGCCCCTTGCATACCCCGCTGGCCAAGGAGACCACCGCCTCGGGCGCGGAGACCGTGGTGCGCCGCTGCACAGGGGAGTTCGCCTGCCCGTTCCAGAAGCTCGCGCACCTGCGCCACTTCGTGTCCCGCCGCGCCTTCGACATCGAGGGGCTGGGCGAAAAGCAGCTGACGCTCTTCACCGAGCGCGGCTGGCTGGACTCGCCCGCCGACATCTTCCGCCTGCACGAGCGCCGCGCCGAACTGCTGGAGACCGAACGCTTCGGCGAGACCAGCGTCGGCAACCTCCTGGAGAACATCGAGGCGCGCCGGGCGATCGGGCTGGACCGCTTCATCTACGGCCTGGGCATCCGCCACATCGGCGAGACCACCTCCCTGGCGCTGGCCCGCCACTTCGAGACGGCCGAGCGCTTCATCGAGACCGCCCAGGCCGCGGCGGGCCAGACGGCGGGCCCGGTCTACGCCGAGCTCTCCGACCTCGACGGCCTGGGGCCCACGGCGGTGGAGGCGGTGCTGGCCTTCGCGCGCGCCGGCCAGGCCCTGCTGATCCCGCCGGAGATCTCGCTCGAGGAGCATCTGCGCCTGGCGATCCCCCGGCTCAACGCCAAGGCGCGCGGGGCGCTGGCGGCCCGCTTCGGCGACTGGGCGAGCTTCGAGGCCGCCGCCCGCCAGGCCGCCGCCGAAACCCCGGGGGAGGCGTTCGAGACCCTGGCCTCGGTGGACGCCGTGGGGGTCGTCGCTGCCCGGATGATCGCGGCCTTCTTCGCCGAGAGCCACAACCGCGCCCTGGTCGGCCGGCTGATGGAGGAGCTCAGGGTCATCCCCGCCGAGCGGCCCAAGACCGACACCGCCGTGGCCGGCAAGACCATCGTCTTCACCGGCGCGCTGGAGAAGATGACCCGCGACGAGGCCAAGGCGCAGGCCGAGGGGCTGGGCGCCAAGGTCTCGGGCTCGGTCTCCAAGAAGACCGACCTGGTGGTGGCCGGCCCCGGCGCCGGCTCGAAGCTGGCCGAGGCGACGAAGCTGGGCGTCCAAGTGATCACCGAGGACGAGTGGCTGGCGCTGGTGGGCGGATGAGCCAGCCGCCGCTGCGCGACCGCCCGACCGTCCGGGTCCTGCTGTTCGACCCCGACGACCGTCTGCTCCTGATGAAGGGCCGCCTGCCGGGCGCGCCGGACGGGCCGGCCGCCTGGTTCACCGTCGGCGGCGGCGCCGAGCCCGGCGAGACCGTGCTGGAGGCCGCGGTCCGCGAGGTCCGCGAGGAGACCGGCTTCGACGATGTGGCCTTCGGGCCGGTGATCTGGCGGCGGGAGGGGCCGCTCGCGCTGTCGAGCGGCGAGGTCGTGATGTTCCGCGAGCACTACATCGTCGCGCGCTGCGCCGGCGGCGAGCCCAGCCGCGACGGCTGGGAGGACCTGGAGCGCCAGCTGGTGGACGATCTGCGCTGGTGGTCGCTGGCGGAGCTGGCGGCCTGCGAGGAGCGGGTCTATCCCCAGGGCCTGGCCGATCGGCTGCCGGACGTCCTGGCCGGGCGTCATCCGCCGGAACCTCTCGCCATCCCCTGGGCCTAGGCCGCGCATTTCCGGTCAGCCCTGCTTAGAGGGGCTTGGCGCGCGGCGATATCCGGCGCAATCTTCCGCAAAACATACGGGAGGTTCGAAAAATGCCCTACGCTCAGGGGCGCGTCATCAACGACGCCGACAGCCACATCATGGAGAGCCTGGACTGGCTCCCGTCCTATGCCGACCCGAAGATTCCCGAGGGCTTGATCAGCATGCGCCTGGAGGCCGGCGGCTCAGGCGCGGCCAAGGCGATCGAGCGCGCCCAGGCCCGCCAGCAGGACGCCGCGGCCACCGCCGAGATCGCCAGCAACGTCGTCGAGGGGCCGAAAGGCTGGGCGGCCTATGGCGCCATGAACCCGTCGGAGCGCACCAAGGCCTTGGACGACCTGGGGTTTTCGCGGCAGCTGGTGTTCACCACCTTCGCCGGTTCGCAATTCATGCCTTCGCCGGACCTGGACGTGAAGTATGGCGGGGCCCGCGCGCTGAACCGCGGCATCGCGGAGTTCTGCGCCAGCGACAAGCGGCTGATCGGCGTGGGCGTGGTCCCGCTGGACGATCCCGAGCGGGCCGCGGCCGAGATCGACGTGGCCATCGCGGCCGGCTGCGGCGCCATCTGGGTCCCGGCCGCCCCGGCCGGCGAACGCTCGCCCGGCCATCCGGACCTCGATCCTGTGTGGCGCAGGCTTTCCGAAGCCGGCGTGCCCTTCATGCTGCACGTGGGCGCGGCCTCGCCGTCGCTGCCGCCCGCCTACCACAAGAACGGCCACCCGCGGCCCAAGGACTGGCTGGGCGGCGGCGAGAACCTCAGGGCCAAGGACTATTTCTCGCTCTGCTTCGCGCCGCAGAACTTCCTCTGCTCGCTGGCGCTGGACGGGGTGTTCGACCGCTTCCCGGCCCTGCGCGGCGGGGTGATCGAGCTGGGCGCCGGCTGGGTTCCGGACTTCCTGCGCCGCCTGGACGGGGCCTGGAAGGGCTGGCGCAAGACCGACCCGGTGATCGCGGGCCTCTCGGCGCCGCCCTCGGAGTTCATCCGCCGCGCCGTGCGCTTCACGCCCTTCGCCACCGAGAACGCCGGGACCATCATCCGCGAGGGCGGCGAGGAGCTCTTCCTGTTCTCCTCCGACTACCCGCATCCGGAGGGGACGAAGAACCCGATCCAACGCTTCGAGACCTCCTTCGAGGGGTTCAGCGAAGAGACCAAGGACCGCTTCTACCGCCGGAACTTCGAGGACATGTTCGCCGGCGCCTGACGACTAGACCCTGATGGGTTCAGGTCGAGGCGACCTGAACGCTGAATCAGGGTCTAGGCTTTGTTTCTAGAGCACGATTCAGCGGTCAGACGAGTCCACCTGACCCCATCGTGCTCTAGCGGCGGCGCGCCGGAGGCTTCACAGTGGCGTCATCGTCGCTTGCTGGAGTGCGCCCATGATCGCCGCCCTGTTCGCCGCCGCTGTCGCGCTTTCGCCGGCCTGCGACCTCGAGCACCCGTCCGGCAAGGCCGGCTGCACCCGCGCCGCGGTCGACGCGCTGAAGATGAACCAGCTGCAGACCATGGGCAGCCACAACAGCTACAAGATGGCCATCGCGCCGCTGGAGATGGCCAACCTCCGGGCCCGCAACCCCAAGGCCGCCGACACCCTCGACTACAGCCACGAGCCGCTCACCGACCAGCTGAACGACGGCGCGCGCCAGCTCGAGCTCGACTTCGTCTACGACCCCAAGGGCGGCCGCTACCTGACGCCGCTGGGCCGCAAGATGGCGCCCGCCACCACGCCCTATGACCTCAGCCCGCTGGCCAGGCCGGGGATGAAGGTCATGCACGTGCCCGACATCGACTACCGCTCGGTCTGCCCCCTGCTGGTCGACTGCTTCAAGGAGATCCGCGCCTGGTCCAAGGCCCACCCCGACCACGTGCCGATCCTGATCATCTTCAACCTGAAGCAGGACCAGCTGAAGGTGCCGGGCGCGGTCCCGCTGCTGCCCTTCGACGCCGCGGCCATGGACGCGGTCGACGCCGAGATCCGCTCGGTGTTCAAGCCCGGCGAGATCATCACCCCCGACCAGGTGCGGGGCAGGCACGCGACCGTGCGCGAGGGCGCCATGGCTGGCGGCTGGCCGACGCTGAAGGCGGCCCGCGGCAAGATCATGCTGGCCATGGACGAGAGTCCCGAGGTGGTCGCCGTCTACCGCGGCGCGCGCAAGAGCCTGGAGGGCCGGATGATGTTCGTGAACATCGACGAGGCCTCGCCGGCGGCCGGCTACATCACGCTGAACGAGCCGATCAAGGAGCACGCGCGCATCCAGGCCGCCGTGAAGGCCGGGCTGATCGTCCGCACCCGCGCCGACGCCGACACCTGGGAGGCCAGGCGCAACGACACGGCCCCGCGCGAGGCGGCCTTCACCTCGGGCGCCACCTACATCTCCACGGACTACCGCCATCCGGACACGCGGTTCTCGGCCTATGAGGCGCGCCTGCCCGACGGCCTCGTCGCCCGGCCCAACCCGGTGACCGCCAAGCCCTAGACCCTGATGGGTTCACGTCGAAGCGACCTGAACGCTGAATCAGGGTCTACACCTTTGTTTCCGGAGCACGATTCAGCGGTCAGGCAGTCCACCTGACCCCATCGTGCTCTAGGAGGGGCGGTCGGGGTCGGCGGGGACCGCCGGGCCCTCGGTCGGAGTCCGCGCCGCCTGTTCGGCGCCCTCGCCAGGCGCCGGCGCACGCTCCACGGCGGCGGCCGGCGCGCCGGCCTCGGGCGCGGCGGCGGCCTGCTCGACCGGCGGCTCGGCGGGCTTCTTGCCGTGGTGGAAGATCTTCTTGCCGGCCCGCACCACGCCGGTCCCGACCTTGTCGCCGACCAGGCTGGCCGCGATGCCGCCCAGCGGGCCGCCGGCCGCCGTGCCGGCCACCTGGCCGATGATGCCGCCGGCCAGGCCGCCCGCGGCCTCGCCGACCTTCGGCTTGGGTTTCTCGGGCGCGGTCTTGCCCTGATGGGCGTCCAGCGGCAGGTTCTCGTCGCCCGGATGCAGCGGCCCGCCCGGCGTGGGCGTCGGCGGCGGCGCGGGGTCGCCGGGCTGCGGCGTCGCCGGGGCGGCGGACGGCCGGGGCGCGTCGGCGGCCGGCGCAGGCAGGCCATCCGGGGGCGCAGGGGTGTGGCTTGGCGGCGACGGGGCGGCGTCGAGCGGCGGCGGCGGGCGGTCCTGGGCCATGGCGGCGGACGTCAGGGCGCTCACGGCCAAGCCCACGATCAGAACTCTACGCATCGAAGGTCCTCCTCGACCCGACCGGGTGAGGTCCATCAACGCCCAGGCTCGCGCGCAGGTTCTGGCCACGCTTGTCCGCGCCTAGCGCCGGGCGCCGGACTCGCGCGATGCTGCGCCCCGACGGGAGCGACCATGGCTGAGACGCAGATCAAGGGCTGGCGACGCTGGCTGGGCCCGCTGGGGCCCCGTCCGCGCCTGACGGCCTCGATCCTCGTGGGGCTGGCGGTCGGCGTGCCCTGCGCCCTGTTCGCCGCCGACATGCGGGCCTCCACGGCGCTCATCCTGGGCTGGGACGCGCTGTCCTTCACCTTCCTGGGCTCGATGTTCTTCACCTGGTTCCAGCACCAGCCCGACGACATCCGTCACCAGGCCGCCCTGGACGACGAGGGGCGCGGCGCGATTTCGGCCCTGGTGGTGGTCGCCGCGGCCGCCAGCGTCTGGGCGGTGGGCGCGGAGCTGTCGCTGGCCAAGGACGCGCACGGGGTCATGAAGGCCGGGCACGTCGTGCTGGCCTTCGTCACGGTCATCGCCTCATGGACGATGGTGCAGCTGATCTTCGCCCTGCACTACGCCCACGAATACTACGGGGTCGACGACGACGACGGCGCGCGCGACGCCGAAGGGATCGATTTTCCGGGGAACGAGGCGCCCGACTACTGGGACTTCCTCTATTTCGCGATCGTCATCGGGGTGGCCTGCGCCACGGCGGACGCGGACTTCACGTCGAAGGGGCTGCGCCGGCTGGGCACGATCCACAGCCTGGTGGCCTTCGCCTTCAACACGATCATCGTGGCCCTCACCATCAACCTGACGGCCGGGTTGTTCTGACTTCCTTTCCCGCGCAGCGGGAGAGGGGGACCGTTCCCCGCAGAGGGAACGGTGGAGAGGGAAAGCGGCTGCGCCGAGTGTGCGGCCCGCCCTTTCCACCCTCCGCTCTTCCCCCGGCTTGCGCCGGGGTGGGCGTACGTCCCCCTTTCCCACAGGTGGGAAAGGAAGCTAGTCGTTGACGCGCAGGTTGGTCGCCGAGGTCTTGCCGCTGCGGCGGTCCGCCTCGAGGTCGTAGGCGACGTGCTGGCCCTCGTTGAGGCCCCGCAGGCCGGCCTGCTCGACCGCCGAGATGTGTACGAACACGTCCTGGCCGCCGTCCTCGGGCTGGATGAAACCGAAGCCCTTGGTCGGGTTGAACCACTTCACGGTGCCCGCGCCCGCGCCGGCCGGATCGCCCGCGGGCCGCCCGCCGCCGCCGCCGCCGCGCGGACGGTCGAAGCCGCCACCGCCGCCGCCGCCGAAGCCGCCGCCGCGCGGACGGTCAAAACCGCCGCCGCCACCGCCACTGCGCGGCGGGGCCGCGCCCTGTCCGGTGACCACCAGCTGGCCGGCCGAAAGCTTGCCGGACCGTCGGTCCTGCTCGAGTTCGAAATTGACCAGATCGCCTTCGTTCAGGCCGCGAAGGCCTGCCTGCTCGACCGCTGAGATGTGGACGAAGACGTCGCTTCCGCCGTCGTCCGGTTGGATGAAACCAAAGCCCTTAGCGGTATTGAACCACTTGACTGTGCCGCTCGCCATTCGCCTGACCTAACCGAGATAGAGTCTTGCGCCGGCAGAAAATGCGGGCGCCCGGCCCCCGATTTTGGCTGGCCGTATGAGCTATGTAGCGGGCGAAAAGCCGTGAGGCCAGCCGCACCGTGACATAAGCGCGCAATCGGCCTATTTGAGCGCCCCTCTCGATCGCCCTCCACACCCCTGGAACGCCCCCTTGAACAGCATCTGCGTCTACTGCGGTTCGGCGCCCGGGAACGATCCGGCCTTCCACGCCGAGGCCGTGACCGCCGGGACCCTGATCGCGCGCCAGGGCCTGACGCTGGTCTACGGCGGCGGCAAGGTGGGCCTGATGGGCGCGGTGGCCGACGCGGCGCTGGCCGCCGGCGGCAAGGTGGTGGGCGTCATGCCGGCTGACCTGGTCAACCAGGAAATCGGCCATAAGGGCCTGACGGAGCTCAGGATCGTCAATTCGATGCACGAGCGGAAGTGGGCCATGGCCGAACTGGCCGACGGCTTCCTCTGCCTGCCGGGCGGCCCGGGGACCTTCGAGGAGATCTTCGAGCAGTGGACCTGGGCGCTGCTGGGCTTCCACGCCAAGCCCTGCGGCTTCGTCAACGTGAACGGCTACTACGACCTGATGCGGGCCACGGTGCAGCAGATGGCCGACAAGGGCTTTCTCGCCCAGCAGTACGTCGACATGCTGGTCTACGCCGACACCACCGCCCAGGCGATCGAGGCCTTCCGCGCCTATGTCCCGCCGCCCCCCAAGTGGGGCGTGGCCGCGGTCGAGCAGCGCTACTAGCGGCCGATCCCTTCGCGCCGCGCGCGATGTGCTAGGGTCGCGCGACCTTCGGGACGCAGAGGCTCACAGCCTCACCGCGCGAGAGGGCGAAAGGCCGGCATGAGTCTGTTTTCCTGGATGAACGCGGGCGGCGTCAGCGAGGCCGACGTCCGTTCCGAGGTCTGGAGCCTGGGCGCGCGGCATCGCGGCGAGCCCCTGGCCGGGGCGCTGGAGGAACTGAAGGCCTCGGGCCTCAGCGCCGAACGGGCGCAATTGCTGCGCGCCTGCGTCCGAAAACTGCGCCAGGCCTGAGCGCCCCGCGAAAAAAAGCTGAATTCGCATTGAGCATGGGTGATCGAAGCGCGCTCCCTTTCCCCTCGATGGGGAAAGGGCCGGGGATTGGGGTGTTCGCCCGGCGTCAGGGTGAAGGACGCGTTCGGCGTCCGCGCCGCGTGAGGGGCGATCTCAATCTCGGCGGCCACACCCCATCCCAACCCTTCCCCATCGAGGGGAAGGGCTATCGTAAATGCGTCCTGCGGAGACCGCCCACGTTCAACGTGAATTCAGCGAAAAGGCCCCCGGCTCGCGCCGAGGGCCTTCGCTAGCCGTGGGCCTTTAGGGATCAGCCCTGCTTGTCGTAGCGAACCTGGGCCGCCAGGCTGTCGAGGCGGGCCTGCAGGGCGGCGGTGTCGCGCTCGCCCAGACGGCCGTCGCGGCGGCGCATCTCTTCCTCGCGGCGGATGTCGTTCAGCGTGTTCATCGCCCGCTTGGCCTCGCGGCGCGACAGGCTGCCGTCGCGGCGGCCGTTTTCGATGCGCTCGCCGATCCGGTTGATCCGGGTGTCGACGTCCATCGTGTTGGCGCGGCTCTCGTACGACGCGTTGGCGCTGTAGCCGGCGACGTTCGCCGGATAGCCGTCCACCCAGGCGCCGCTGCGGTCGTAGTAGCCGGAGGCCACGCTGCGATCGACGCCGTTGTCATGCCAGCGGTTGTCGTTGTCGTAGTAGCCATAGGCGTGCTGGCAGTCGCGCGGACCCTTGGCGAGGTTGTTGCCGATCGCCGCGCCGGCGACGCCGCCGATGATGGTCCCGCCGGTCTTGCCGCCGCCGTGCGACACGGCGTTGCCGACCAGGGCGCCGCCGATGGCGCCGATCACGGTGCCCGCGGCGCGGTTGGAGCTGCGTTGCTCGCAGGTTTCCTGGGCCATCGCCAGGGAAGGGATGAGGGCGGCGACGGCGAAGCCGGCCAGAAGTAATTGCTTACGCATGATTTGTGTCTCCTGAAAGGATCAAGCTCCCTTCGTTGCAGACCAAACGCAGCCTGCCAGCTAAGGTTCCGTCGTTCTTCGGGATTCTTAGGTGCGGCGAATATAGAAATAAGAATAGCCGCGTTCATCTGTTGTTCATTGCTCTGTTGAGGCGGCCGAACCACCCGATATCGCTCATCCACGTCGGCGAACGCCTTCGCACCCCGTCCCCGCGACGACACCCCCTGGCGCCGGCCGGCCGGTCGTCTAAGCTCCCCCCCCGCAAGCAGGATGGGAGAGCCGGGATGGGCAGGAAGCGTGGGCTGGGTGTCGCCTTTGCAGGGGTTTTCGCCGCGCTGACGGCCTTCGGCGCGGCGCGGGCCGAACCGCCGCTCCAGCCGCACGACTTCATCCTCAAGGACTTCCGCTTCCGTTCGGGCGAGACCCTGCCGGCGCTGAAGCTGCACTACTACACCCTGGGCCAGCCGAAGAAGGATGCGGCGGGCCACATCGTCAACGCCGTGCTGATCCTGCACGGCACCGGCGGGTCGGGCCGCCAGTTCACCGCCCCGCAGTTCGCCGATGTGCTGTTCGCGCCGGGCGGGCTCCTGGATCCGGCCAGGTACTTCCTGATCATGCCCGACGACATCGGCCACGGCGGCTCGTCGAAACCCTCCGACGGCTTGCGGATGAAGTTCCCGCACTACGACTACGCCGACATGGTCGAGGCCGAGCACGCCGTCGTCGCCCAGGCGCTGGGCGTCCAGCAGCTGCGCCTGGTAATGGGCACCTCCATGGGCTGCATGCACAGCTTCATGTACGTCGAGATGTATCCGGACGGGGCGAAGGCGGCGATGCCGCTGGCCTGCCAGGCCCTGGCGCTGGGCGGCCGCAACCGGCTGTGGCGCGAGATGGCGGTGACCTCGATCAAGGCCGATCCGGCCTGGGCCGGCGGCGACTACAAGGCCGAGCCGGAGCTGGGGCTGCGCGGGGCCGAGAACCTGCTGATCCTGGCCGGCCAGTCGGCCTGGCCCATGCAGATCGCCATGCCCAAGGGCGAGCAGGTCGACGCATGGTACGCCGAGCAGCTGCCGCAGCGCCTGAAGACCGCCGAGGCCAACGACCTGATCTACCAGCTGGAGGCCTCGCGCACCTACGACCCTTCGCCGGACCTGGAGAAGATCAAGGCGGCGCTCACCTGGGTGAACTCCTCCGACGACTTCATCAACCCGCCGGAGCTGGGCCTGGCCCAGGCCGAGATCAAACGGGTCAGGGGCGGCAGGTTCGTGCTGATCCCCTTCCGCCCCGACACCCACGGCCACGGCACCCACACCTGGGCGGCGTTCTGGAAGAACGACCTGGCGGACCTGCTGAAGCGGTCGGGCGGGTAGACCCTGATGGGTTCAGGTCGAAGCGACCTGAACGCTGAATCAGCGTCTAGGCTTTTGTTTCTGGAGCACGATTTAGGGGTCAGGCAGTTCCACCTGACCGCATCGTGCTCTAGGACGGGCGTCCTGCCGCGGAGCGGCCGGAGTCTCGATCCGCGAACCACACGAACAGACGACGATCCTGACGCCGAGCCGAACCGGTCGGGCGCGTTCGTGAAGTTCGTGTGGTTCGTGGACAATCGAGGCCGCGCCGCGGCGGCGCTGGCCTCTACCCCACGTTCCAGGGGTCGATGACCGGAACGCCGAGGCCATCGAAGTCGGCGACGTTGCGGGTGACGACGGTCTTGCGGTGGATGGCCGAGGTGGCGGCGATCAGCGCGTCGGCCATGTTCTGCGGGCGCACCGCGGCGATCCGTCCCCACGCCAGGGCGACCTCGTCGGTGATCGGCAGAATCCGATCCGCGTGGTCCGCCCGCAGTTGCTCGAGCCATCGGTGCAGCGAGACCGCCGCGGCCGCATCGGAACGGGCCTTCAGACTGATCCCCTTCATGATCTCACCCAACGTCACCACGCTCAGGAAGACATGATCCGGATCGACCGAGCGCAGCCAGCTTCGCGCCTGCGGTGATCCGCGCCGCGCCTCGGACAGGACGTTGGTGTCGAGGAGATACATCAGAAGTCGATACTGCGATCCGGTCCGCGCGGCCGCTCGTTGATGGCGTCCACCAGGTCGTCGGGCCACGGCTCTCCGGCGAGGATATGGTCGACGACCGACGGCCGTTGGCGCGTCAGTTGCCGATAGTCCTGTTCGGATAGGACGACAGCGGCCGGCTCGCCCCGCACGCTGACATGCTGGGGCCCTTCGTCGACGGCGCGCCGGACGACCTCACTGAACCGCGCCTTGGCCTCCTGCAATTGCCAGGATGGGTCGTGGCGGGGCTGTCTCGTGTTCGTGGCCATGGGAGCCATCCTGACTAGTCAGACTAGTCAATATCGAGCGACTCCACGTTCGTCAAATTCCGCCTCGGCCGCCGTCGCGAAAAGCGGCGTCGGATTTCGTCTAGCGCACGTAGCTCGCGCCGTTGATGTCGAGCACCGCGCCGGTCATGGAGGGCGGGGCTTCCAGCGCCAGGTAGGCGACGGTGTTGGCCACCTCCGCCGGGTCGGCGACGCGGCCCAGCGGGATGTCGGCCAGCAGCTTCTCGCCGCCGCGGCTCGACAGGTAGTCCTCGGCCATGCCGGTCATGGTGAAGCCGGGGCAGACCGCGAAGGCCAGGATCTGTTCGGCCGCATAGCCGCGGGCGATCGACTTGGTCATGGCCACCATCCCGGCCTTCGAGGCCGCGTAGTGCCAGTGGGCTGGGCTGTCGCCGCGGTAGGCGGCGCGGCTGGCCACATTGACGATCCGGCCGCCGGTCTTGCGCTCGCGCCAGTGCAGCACCGCGCGGCGGCAGAGGTCGGCCGAGGCCTGCAGGTTGATCTGCATCGTCCGCGCCCAGGCGGCCTGCCATTCGGCGTCGGGCGCGTCGACCGCGATCGGCTCGAACACGCCGGCGTTGTTGACCAGCACGTCGATGCGCCCGTCGAGCTTCGCCAGCGCGCGGTCCCAGAGGCCGTCCGCGGCGCCGGGCTGGGCGAGGTCGGCGCCCAGCACGTCGGCCCCGTCGGCCCGGCCGTGGCCGACGAACCGCACGCCGCGGTCGGCCAGGGTCCTGGCGATCGCCGCCCCGATGCCGCGGGTCGAGCCGGTGACGAGGACGTGGACAGGCTGGGTCATGGCGCCTTCCTAGCCGCCGGACGCCGTTGCGGCCAGGGCGGGGCCGTGCGCATGATCGCGGTTCCGGCGCGGCCCAGGCGGCGCCCAGGCGGGCACAAGGGGATGTCGTGGATTACCGAGCACTTGCCCTGGCGGCCCTGCTGGCCGCCGCCCCCGGCCTGGCCATGGCGCAGGCGCAGGGCGACGAGGCGGCCCCCGTTCAGGCGGGCACGCGCTTCAAATGCCAGGAGGGCGGCGACCTCGTCGCCCGCTTCGCGACCCAGGGCAGCGGCCTGGTCGCGGTGGTGGACGCCGGCGAGGGCCCCCACGCCCTGCCGATCCGTCCCTGGGACGGCGGTCCGGTGCGCCTGACCTGGAGCGACGGGCGGCGCACGCTCACCTGGAGCCCCGGCGTGCAGATCATGTGGATGGACGGCGAGGCCCACCGCATGTGCGGCCGCGCGGGCGGCCACAACCACTAGAACATCCAGTCATTCCAACGGCTTGAGCGCCGGCCTGCGGTGACGTCCACTCGCCGGAAAGAGAACATCTTGCCAACCTGAACAAAATGGGTACAAATGAGTCCTGCCGCGGCGACGCAAGGGCGGCCCGGTTGGCGGAATCGTGGGATAGAGGGCGGATGACATGGCGACGGCATTGAAACTCGTGGGCAAGGAAGACGGTGACAAGCAGCGGGCGCTGGAAGCGGCGCTGACGCAGATCGATCGGGCCTTCGGCAAGGGCTCGGTGATGAAGCTGGGCGACAAGGGCAAGATCGTGGAGATCGAGTCCGTCTCCACCGGCTCGCTCGGCCTCGACATGGCGCTGGGCATCGGCGGCCTGCCGAAGGGCCGGATCGTCGAGATCTACGGGCCGGAAAGCTCCGGCAAGACCACGCTCGCCCTGCATGTGGTGGCCGAGGTCCAGAAGGCCGGCGGCACCGCGGCCTTCGTCGACGCCGAGCATGCGCTCGATCCCTCCTACGCCCACAAGCTGGGCGTCGACCTGGACGAGCTCCTGGTGTCCCAGCCGGACACCGGCGAGCAGGCGCTGGAGATCACCGACACCCTGGTGCGGTCCGGCGCGGTGGACATCATCGTGATCGACTCGGTGGCCGCGCTCACGCCGCGCGCCGAGATCGAGGGCGAGATGGGCGACAGCCTGCCCGGCCTGCAGGCCCGGCTGATGAGCCAGGCGCTGCGCAAGCTCACCGGCTCGATCTCCAAGACCCAGACCCTGGTGATCTTCATCAACCAGATCCGCATGAAGATCGGGGTGATGTACGGCTCGCCGGAAACCACCACCGGCGGCAATGCGCTGAAGTTCTACGCCTCGGTGCGCCTCGACATCCGCCGCACCGGCTCGG
>Ga0207695_10006047_pt1 | contig 15796 bp, 12 predicted proteins | sample KBSC54metaG_FD_184354 | JGI IMG/M metagenome (GOLD analysis project Ga0207695, IMG submission 184354) | Corn rhizosphere microbial communities from Kellogg Biological Station, Michigan, USA - KBS C5-4 metaG (SPAdes) (version 2) | ecosystem: Host-associated > Plants > Roots > Rhizosphere > Soil... | reverse complement strand
AAAACCCGGCATTGGCGATAACTGCCTTTGCACTGACTAAGTCCTCCAAAAACTTGTCCATGGCCGGCTTTCTGTAGATCACGTTGCCGCTCTGTCCTTCACGCCCGAAACCATAGGCGACGAATGGACAGCGCACCGAACCCAACAGTTTGGCGAGCGCCGGCGCCGGAGAAGTTACATAAACCAGCACATGCTCGCCGGTCGTGGGGACGGCCTTGAGTACCTGCTCGCGCAGGATCGGAGGAAACAGAAACGTGCGCGGACGCTTGACTCGCGCCTCAAAGAACGAAGTCACCAGATACGCATCCGCCCGCGGAGTCATGATCCGCGTCACCAGCTTCGCCACGGCAGCGTCGCGCCGGTGCTTCCTGGGATAGGTCACGTCGGTGTTGGTAAGGCAGTGCTGGTTGTCGATCGAGATGACAGGCAAGCGCAGGTGGTGGCCCACGTGGCAGGTAAGTGGTTCAAAATCGGTGATGACTACCTGGATTTTCCATTCTTCAACCTGTTCGGACAGCAGCGCAATGCTCTTCGCACGCTGCCGCACCGAAAGCAGGTTCCGGGTCAGCGTGCGTCCGTACCTGACCTGGTTGTTCACGTAGGTCAGCCGCAAACCGTAGATTTCGGTCACTTCAAATTTTTCCCGCAGATTGCGCAGCCCGCGATCAAAAGACGCGACGTGGACGGTATGTCCCCTGCCGATCAGGTGCGAAATCACTTCCTGCGCCCTGGTCGAATGTCCTGACCCCTCGCCATTTACTCCATAGAGAATGTTGGCCATGAGATGCCGCAGTATATCGCGCCCACCGTGTGCGTCAGACACTCTTGTCCGACGTCGTTGAAGTTGATTTTTGTATGGGCCGTCAGAAACTGCAGCAGGAATCAAAACAAAATCAGAAGCGGCGGACAGACCCGAGCGAAGTCGAAGGGAGTGTCAGCCACACAACCATTGGATTTCAAAACATTTAAGAGCAAAACCTGGGGTGGGAGACGGGGATTGAACCCGCAACGTCCGGAGCCACAGTCCGGTGCTCTACCAATTGAGCTACTCCCACCGTTTCTCCTCGATTATAGCAACTGGGGTGAGAGCTGTCAGAGGCGCGGGGAGGGTTGTGCAGACGAGCGAAATAAGCCTAGTGCCGGCCGACGCCGACATACTGGAATCCCATGGCGCGCAGGCGGGTTGAGTCGAGGAGGTTTTTCGTATCCACAATCACGGGGCGCTTCAGCAGGTGTTTGATGCGATCGAAATCAAGGCTGCGGAACTCGGGCCAGCCGGTGCCGACTACCAGCGCGTCCATGCCCTCGGCTGCTGCGTAAGGCGTTTCGCAGTAGTGGACCGTGCCGTTCAGTTCGATGCGTGCGTCCGGAATGGCCACCGGGTCGTAAGCCCGGACCCGCGCGCCCCTCGCAACCAGATTCTGCGCCAGGCGCAGCGAGGATGATCCGGCTACCGAGTTGGTATTGGGTTTGAAAGCCAGGCCGAGAATCCCCACGTCTTTGTTCTGCACCGATTGCACAATGGTTGAAATCTTGTCCACAATGCGGTCGGCCAGGCTGAGATTCACCTCTCGCGCCGCGCTCAAAATCTTGAGCGAGACTCCCTTGGCGCGAGCCAGTTCGGCCAGCGACTCCATGTCCGACTCGGCGAAGATTCCGCCCATGCCCGCCCCGGGTTGCAGGCAGCGCGGAGCGATTTTCTTGTCCAGCCCCAGCGCCATGGCCAGGCTGACCGCATCGGCGTTCACCTTCTCGCACAAGCTCGAGAGCTCATTGATGAAGGAAATCTTGGTGGCGACGAATGCCGTGGCCGATTCCCGCACCAGCTCCGCGGTTTCGTGATTGGTCACGATCACGGGAACGCCCCGCATCACCAGGGGATGGAGAATCTGCTTCAACGCCAGCACCGCGTCGTTGACGGACGTACCCAGAATGATCCGGTCAGGCCAGTTGAAATCTTCGACCGCGCAGCCCGGAGTAAGAAATACCGGCTGCGACACGATGGTCGCCTTCAATCCGGCGTCCTTCAATCGTTTCTCTACGCTGGTCGCGGTACCCACCGGCACCGGCGTCATGATGGTCAGAATGGGAGGCTTGGGCGCCAGGCGGGCAATCCGCACGGCCAGGTCGGCCAGATGCTGCGGCGTGTCCTCAGCCAGAAAAATCACCTGGGCCTTTCTGGCGAAGGATTCCATGTCGGTGGAATACGCCAGGCGCCCGGAACGCACATTACGCTTGATGACTTCGGTCAGGTTCTTTTCGAAAAAGGGCACATTGCCCTGGGCCATCTCGACCATGCGGGTACTATCGGGGTGGCAGCAGGTTACCGGAGTTCCAAAGTCGGCCAGACAGGCTGAAACCACCGTCCCGAGATAGCCGGACCCGTAAACTCCTGTCTGCATAAGCCTCCTGGCTGTGGTGTCCTGAAACCCGCGCGGGCAGCGGCTTTACGCAGCAACCCCACATCCTATGTACGCCCTGAATGCGACCTTGGCAATAGACGGGAAGGCCATGTACTTCGGAGGTTGAAAGGGGGCGCCGGACGCCGGACTTCGGCCCTCAAAGGTCTGAAATTCAAAGCCACGGATTTCACGGGTTCACACGGATAAGGCAAAAAAGATGAGCCAGACAATGAAGAGACGAAATTGTCGATGTTGATCCGTGCAAATCCGCGAAATCGGTGGGTCGATTTTCCCGAAGTCCGAAGTCCGACGCGCGAGGTCCGCGGTCCGCCCGCCCTACGACACCAGTTGCCCGCCCAGTGGGACTCCGGCCAGATCGACCCAGCAGTTCTGCTCGTCTTCGCGCACGAAGGTCAGTTCGCTTACCTGGATGTCGCGGCTGCACTCGAAGTGGCTCCAGCGCTCAAAAGCAATGCGATAAGCCTGCTGCGCCTGGGCTTCGGCACTCATCTTTATGATGGTCAGGTGAGGCATGTAAGGCCACTCTTCCTGGGCGGCCAGGGCCTTGGTGTTGAGCTGTTCGTGCAGTTCACGCATGCGGTAGGAGCCGTTGCCCACGCGGATAAAGACCGTGGGCGTGCGCGGGATGAAGGTCTCGACCTCGCCCAGCGTCACCGTAAAGGGCGCCACCCGGCTGCAGGTTTCTTCCAGCATTTCCAGCGCCGAGCGCTCCGTCCCTTGCAGCAGGCGAGGCGGAAGCACGGTCAGATGAGCTGCCAGATGAGGGAGTTCGGGGTGCAGCTGGCGGCGCAGGCGTTCGACAAATTCCCCGACGGGATTTCTTACGTAGGCCACCAGGGCATAACGCGGAGTCAGCATGGTCCAGTGCGAATTATACGCCGTGAACGTAAACGGAGCACTGGATTGGGCCTTCAGGATGGCTGTGAGAGTTTGGCCGTGCCTGCAACTCACGCCAGGCGGCCATGGCGTTTCCACAGGTCGAGCATGTCACTGCGGCAGACCCAATTGCTTCAGCAGATCGATATAGAGGGGATCGTTATGCCACTGGTCCAGGGCCTTGACGATTTTGACGGGCTCCACTCCTGAGGATTTTTCGGCACGCGCTTTATCCAGCCAGGCAAAGGCTTGCTCTTTGTCGCCGATGGAGGCGTACAGGTAGCCGATTTCGGCGGGGTCCTGGTAACGGCGTTTGCCCAGTTCCTTCCGCATTTCGATTTCGCGGGCGACGGCGGCCTTGATACCCGACTTGGCATAAACTTTCGCTGAGTCCGCCGCGATGGCGATTTCCTCGGGATCATTACTGATCGCCGCGCTTTTCTTCCACCTTCCATGGCCAGATCATATTTGCCCGTGTCCCGGTAGATTTGGCGCAGCTCGGCATGGGCATAGTTGAAGTTCGGATCCATGTCCAGCGCTTTCTTCAACTGCTCCACGGCGGCGTCTGACTGCCCTGCATTGTGCAGGACCTGGCCGAGGTTGCATTGGTATTGCAGGTTCAGGGGATCGAGTTCGATGGCGCGGCGCAGGTGGGTAATCGCTTCCGGGTGACGTGCCTCCCATGACAGAAAAAGCCCGTACCAGTGATGGGCATTGGAGAGATTCGGGTTGAGTTCGAGGGTCCGCTGAAACTCAGCTTCCGCAGCAGAGAAATCAAACATAGTCCAAAGCGCGCCGGCCAGGGCAGCGTGAGCGTCGGCTGAAGAACTACCTATACTGAGGGCCTTCTCGGGATCAGCGAGAGTGGTTTTGCCCTGCGCCCAAGGCAGGTGCGCTACCAGGCTGCGCTACGCCCCGACTGTCAACGCCCAAAACACTTGCACACGTTTGATCCGAAATAGCCCACCTGCTTCGGAGGAAAACGTGAGCTTCGCTCAGTTCATCAAAGAACGCAAATACCTCAGCAACGTCTCTCCCGCAACAATCGAGTGGTATGAGCAGAGTCTTCGCTGGCTCGATTCAGAATCACCGAGCGAAGCGCAGCTAAAAGATCTTGTGATACGGATGCGTGTGAAGGGATTGAAGGCGACCGCCTGCAATTGCCGCATTCGCGCGGTCAATGCCTGCCTCAAGTGGTCAGGATTACCGCACCGCATTCCGCGACTGAAAGAACCTCAGCACATCCTGCCGACTTTCTCCATCGCACAAGTCACGAGCATGATTGAATCGAAGCCGCGAGACTTTTACCCGCGCCGTCTGCACTTGATCGTGCTCGTGCTGCTCGACACAGGATGCAGGATCAGCGAAGCTCTGGGTATCCGCGTTCAGGACTGCGACTTCGACAATCTCTTGCTCACCATTACGGGCAAGGGTAGCAAGCAGCGCAAAGTTCCAATGTCATTTGAGCTTCGGAGATTTCTCGTGCGATACACGGGAGAGTTCTGCGAACATCCGCAAATGCTTGTTTTCAGCACGCGACGCGGGCGCAAGCTCGGCAGGCGAGTTGTTCTCCGCGATGTGAAACTACTCTGCGCTCGGCTCGGCTTCGATGCGCCAGAGCGCACGCTGCACGCCTTCCGCCACACGTTCGCAGTGAACTATCTTCGACGCGGTGGCTCAGTGTTCCACTTGCAGAAGGTACTCGGGCACTCCAGCCTTGAGATGACCCGGCGCTACGCGAACCTGATGACGGAGGACTTGCAAGCTGTTCACCAGAGATTGACACTGCTTGCCTGACGTTTTTGACGGCTCTGGATTTACTTTGAAAGCCCAACGCTGCGCCCACGATGGCACAGGAACGAAACGTAGACCCTCCCGAGGGGATCGCCCACAATCCGCGCCCAGCAAGGGCGACAGCGCGTTCGACAAATGTATAGTATACGCACGCGAATCCGAACCTGATCCACTGACGCGATCCATAGTCCCAGAGAGACACGAAGGATTCGAAAGACAGCAGACACACGAGAGGAGCCAGATCAGACCCTCTCCCAGCAAACACTCCTCGGACCCACGCCGTCCGAAATCGGACTCCTTCGGACAAACACCGGGATGCGCGATTCTGGTGTAATTATCCCTTTACTAATCGCATTCTAAAGGGCTTAGGCTGATGAGGAGAATAGCACGGGAGAGGCTGCTCGGACCCAAAGTGTACGATTTTGGGGGGCCTGTCCGAGACAATTCTCTTGCAAATCGTTGTCTACAAGAAGTAGCTGGCAGAGCAATGCCGAGCGCCTGTGCCCTCATGCTTCCTCCTGCTGTCTCTGCCAACCACAGTTCTCGCATTCCAAGATGTACGGACGCGGCATCAGTTCAGGCTCGAAGCCAACATCGAGAGAGTACGAACCGCATTCTGGGCATTTTTCCGGTGTTCCACTCTCGTGGCGCATCACAGCGTTTCCGAACGTGTCGATTACGCTCTGTGTGGCGTCTAGCACAATTCCCGCATCCGGTCGTATCGCTCCACCTTGATGGGTCAGCCAGTTCGCTAAGTCCCACGCCGACTTTGAAATCGCCTTCAGGTGCCCTCGGACGTAGGAATTGCGGTCGCCGGGTGCAATGTTGTTGGCGATCAGATTCGACCACCCAACCACATCCGCCCGCTTGGGAGCTTCCAGACCTGCGGGAACCATCTCAGGCTTAGCCAATACGCGGACGAATTGAATGAGAGTTTCCCGGCATCTCATGCCCACCGCTTGGAAATCTTCTGCTTCTTCCGCATCATCGTAGGATTCCGCAGCTTGTTCCCATCGCCGCCATACTGGAGTGAACCGAGATTTGTGTGCTCGACTCGGGGCACCACGCTGGAGAGCCGAAACCCTGAGCATGACGCCGATGTGGAACGACAGCGTGAAGTCGAGACTTGGGAAGTAGTGCTGAGAGTAGAGATTTGTCGGCGACGTGATTACCCAGTAGCGATCCTTGTTGGTGTGTACATCCCAACAATCGTGATCGTGTCCAAGGACGTGCTCAGTCATCACCCGCTCTGCGTGCTGAACCTTCTCGCGTGCCTGAATTTCGACGTAGTCGGAGACTGCCCGCTTACTGATCGGGTTGGACATTGTGTAACTGCTGAGGATGTGTTTCACGGGGGGCGGCGGGATCGTGCATTCGCCCTTGACCTTCCGCTTCTTACCCTTATCTCGCTGACGCTTCAGCGCGAAACCGTCTTGGACTTCGGACACATGTTTTGCCATACAAGTTAGTCGGCGTGCCTTGGAATGCCGCTATTTGTCGGGCAACAGTTGAACCTTGCTACCGATGATGGGCTGTGTGACTTCTGATGGACCCCACGAGTCCAGCCGGACATCGAGCGATGACCCATCCGATCCGCTCAGGGTTACGACACCAGCCGAACGGTCGATGTTCGTGACCGTGTGAACTGGAAAGCTTCTGGAAAACACATCGGGATTGGTCTGAATAATCATCCAGATTTTAACATCACCTATGTCGTAAACTCTCCGTGACATGAAGACGACCGATCTTGTCGCATGGATTGGCTGGTTCGTCAAAGTGCGGGCAGTAGCGGATGCGTTATGTCAGACGATCTGAGCGAAATTGCAAAGCAGGGTCTCGAACCCATCGGTGAAATAGTCAAGCGAGTCGCCGGACCGCTTGCAGACGAAATCGGCGAATCTCTTGCGGTTCTTGCGAGGCCGTATCGCAACGATGTAGCTTTGCACCGCTCCTTCGTCTTCCACCAAGAGAATTCTCACTGAGACCCTTTGTCTGCCCGCAGGACTGGTATAGCGCAAGGCGGGTTCTCTTTGGGTGTGGGTGCGGGTTCCGCTTTCCGGTCTGTTTCGCACATGAAACACCAACCGGGATAATCCCCGCAGGTGTGCGCATAGCGTGGTGCATTCTGCGTTTCTGGGACACTGCGTTCGTTTTTCATGGGTGCAAACTTTACCACGTAGGCCGATCCTCACCAGTTACCAAGGTAATCATCTCGGCAGATTCGAGTCAGAACTGCAAGCTGCACTCGCATACGCCGCCGCCCGTGAGCACTTCGGAGAGTTTGGCTCTGCAATTTTCCGGCCCGCGAAACCTTGCGTCAGCAGCGCACCTGCCTCTATGATTGCGACAGGACTGAACGTCGCGTAAGTCGTTGACAGTCGGGGCGTAGCGCAGCCTGGTAGCGCACCTGCCTTGGGCGCAGGGGGTCCGCGGTTCAAATCCGCGCGCCCCGACCAAATCCCAATGAGTTTGACGTCCGTCTTCCCACCCTTCGCAAAGAACGCGAAGGATGGGGCAGCCAAGCTAGCCTGCCAATTTACGCATCAGTTGCTTCATTCTTGAGCAAGGAGATGTGCTGCGCCGACAACGCGAGTTCAACTGCAACGATTTCGACTAGATCTTACTCAGCGGCACTCCCATTCACGATTACATCAATCTGTCTCGGCGCAAGCGGTCCCTCTGGTTCTGCCACCATCAGCAACCGTCCGTCGGGTCCAATATCGTAGCTCCGGCTAAAAGTGATTGTGTAGTTAAACAGCCCTTGAAAAAGCAGCTTGGGCCGCCCGGAGTTCATTCCACCATTGTTCTCTTCCATCGGGACCACGAAAACCTGGCCTCCGAGTCGGTAAAAGAGTTCTTTGCCTGAGTGAGACCAGGCGGGCTCTTCGCCTCCGCCGCTTGAAACCTGGCGTTTCGGCCCTGGGCCCGGAAAAGCCTGCACGTAAATCTGGCTCTGCCCGGCCTCGTCCGAAGTAAATGCGATCCAATGGCCGTCGGGCGAAAATGTTCCCTGCTTTTCCATGAACTTGCTGTTTGCGACGGGGCTCGTTGCTTTCGAATCCAGATCGACTGTCCAGAGATCGGCGCCTTTTTCCAAATTCCAATCCACATACGTCAGGCGTCGTCCGTCTGGGGACCAATCGCACAAGTAATGTTCACTGTTCCCACTCGTCACTTGTAGCGGATCGCCGCCTTCAGCAGAGACTACGAAAAGTTGGTGAGGTCCATTCCGGCTGGACTCAAATGCGACTTGTTTCCCGTCCGGCGACCACGCAACTGTATGGTCATCTCCGAAAAAAGTAAGGCGCCCGAAGGTGTCTCTCGCAGGATCGTAGGTCCAGATGTTGGCAACAATATCGTGCATGACCCACAACGCGATGTGTCGATTGTCCGGGGACAATCGTGGGGCTGAATATGGGTCGCGAGCGCTCGAAATAACCTGTCGTTCGCCGGTGCGATTCACCCAGACGAGCGATCTTTGGGGGCCGCTTGCTCCGCCTGACACATACGCCAAGGTACCGTTGTTCGCGGTCGCGAGATAAGCGACTCCGACGTATAGATTCTTCCAGATTCCTCTTGCGACTTCTTGCGGACGTCCGGTCGCCCGCAAATGCTCCCAGTCGAAGGGCACAGAGAGCAACGACTCGCCTTGAATATACAGAAGGTGCCCGGGAGCGTATCTCGCCGACCAACCGCCTTCCATAATGACGCGCACCTTGCCGGTTTCGAGTGAGAGAAGAGCTGTCTTGGATTCGTCCAGGCTCGAGCCTGTACCGTTCCAGATGGTAAACAGCACCTCCGTGCTTCCTGGCACAAAATCCGGCAGGAAGTGGAATTCCCCATGGTTGGGCGTAGTCAGCCGCCGTGGGTTCCCTCCTCGCCCGGAAATCGCAAACAAGCCTACGTTGAAGTTCGGAGAGTAGACAATCGTGTCGTCCGGTCCCCAAGTAGCTCCGGGCATTACAGCCACATCACAGAGAGTCTGGGGTTGGCCTCCCTTCACTGCTACTTTCTTGAGCTTGCCATCTGCGGCAAACCCGAGCCATTCCCCGTCTGGAGAAAAAAAAGGCGCGCTTCCGCGTTCAGTTCCAGCGACACTCGTTCCCTCAAGCTGGTCCAACGGCCGAATAAAAATCGATCGCTCGGTGCCATGGTTCACGACATAGGCCAGCTTCGTACCGTTTTTTGATAATCCGACGGATGACCCGACGAACTCTCCAAGAGAGTCGGACGACGGAAGCTCGACAGAGAACTTCACCCGAGACAGGTTCTGGTTCGAGGGCACGGATTTTCCGGGCCAGAGGACCGCCACGAGCAAGCCCGCCATAACCAGCAAACCGGCGATTGCGATAAACCACGGCCGGCGTGGCTTTTTCACGAACTGAGCACTGCTGGTGTCGCTCAGGATCGTGATCGCTTCGAGAGCAAATCCCAAGTCGGAGGCTGACTGAAAGCGCTGCTCCGGATTCTTTTCAAGACAGCGGCGCACGATCCTTGACAGGGCTGGCGCCAAAGCCTCAGGCAAAGGTACTGGATCTTCCTTTAGAATCGTGCTCATTGTGTCGGCCAGCGTCTGCCTGTGGAAAGCTCGCGTGCCGGAGAGCATCTCGTACATGATCGCGCCAAAGGCAAAAATGTCGGAGCGGCTGTCTGCCGTCTGTCCGCGAATTTGTTCTGGGGACATGTAGCTTGCTGTCCCCATAATCATGCCTGGCACAGTATCAGCCGCGGTTTGGTCGTCATGACGCGGCTCGGAACCCATCAGTTTCGCCAAGCCGAAATCCAGGATCTTGATCCGTCCGTCTTTCGTGATGAAAATATTTTCGGGCTTCAGGTCGCGATGCACGATGCCCTTGCCATGTGCAGCAGCAAGCCCCTGCGCAATCTGGATGACGAGGTCGATGGCCTTGCGCTGGGCAACCGGTCCGCGCCGAATCAGTTCGCGCAGGGTCTCGCCCTCAAGAAGCTCTGTCACCAGGTAGGGCGCGCCCTCGTAGCTGCCGAATTGAAAGACAGAAAGGATGTTGGGATGATTCAAGGTGGCCGTGGCTTGTGCTTCCAACTCGAAGCGACGGAGTCGGTCCCGATCGGAGGAAAGATAGACCGGGAGAACTTTTATTGCGACATCGCGGCCCAACCGAACGTCACGGGCACGATAGACTTCTCCCATTCCCCCTGAGCCGATCAGTGTCCGCACTTCGTACTCGCCCAGTTTGCTGCCTCTGGTCAGCGTGACAGGGGGGATGGCGGAGTGCAGAAAACTGGATCGTACGTCGTCGTTGGAAGAGAGCAGCGACTCGAGTTCGTTGCGCATCTCAGCATCATGGGCGCAGACTCGATCGAGAAATGCGGTTCGTTGTCCCGGCGGAATCTCCAGTGCTTTTTCCAGCAGGGTTTTGATTTGCTGCCAACGCTCCGGACTCATGGAGCCGGCGTCCTGCTGAGTTCACGGTGCAGCCACAGCCTGGCTGTAGCCCACTCTCGTTTCACTGTGGCTGGAGAGATTTCTAAAACATCGGCGGTCTCTTCAATCGACAAGCCACCGAAGAATCGCAGCTCGACAATCCGACCTTGCCGCGGGTCCATCTTTGTCAATTCCTCGAGTGCATCATCCAAGGACACAACGTCTATACGTTTCTGGTGCCCAAGCTGGAAAGCATCCTCCAGGATCAACCGCTGGCCGCCATCACGTTTTGCCGCACGCCGCCTGCGACCGTGCTCCACCAGGATCTGCCTCATCAACTGCGCGGAAATCGCCACGAAGTGTGCACGATTTTCAAATTGCCCGGCATCCTGCTTCTTCAGCCGCAGATATGCCTCATGAACCAGGGCGGTACTCTGCAAGGTATGACCGAGGCGCTCATTGCGAAGATAGAGGTGAGCAATCTTACGGAGCTCGTCGTACACAAGCGGCAAAATCGAAGATAAGCCTTCCGATTCTCCCGATGACAACTTCACGAACAGTTCGCTGACCGGCTGGGAAGTGTTAAGCGGCACCGCTTTTACCCCTGGCGCGCTCCGGGGACGAGCGTTGGCGAAAAACCGTATCATTCCTTCGATTCAAAGTCAACATGTTGAAAAGAGGAGGTTTGCGACTCGTTTCGCTGCAGAGCCGCTCTCTCCGTGGATTTTTTTTGCTCTGCCTGAGCCAATTCCACAAGAAATCGCACTTTACCAGGTGAGAGGGCATGGCTATGCGCAGCGTCCGGCAAATCGCGTTGGTGAGTTGCACCATTCTTGTTATAACCTCCGTCCTCTGGCCGCAATCGATCCCCGAAAGTTCTCAACTCGACGCGAGCCTTGCTGCCGTCCTTCATAAAAACCACTTCACTGGCCGTGTTCAGTCTTCCTTGCAACGTCGCCTCGGGCGCAGCCTGAACCTTGAACTTGCCAATTTAGGACGCCTGCTCTGGTTCGACACCATTACGGGCCTGAACAATGACAACACCTGCGGCGGATGTCATTCCCCAACCAACGGCTTCGGTGATACGCAGTCGATTGCGATCGGCATACAAAACAACGGCGTCGTTGGTCCCGATCGTCGCGGTCCTCGCAATATGCGGCGCACCCCGACGGCAGCGAACTCGGCATTTTTCCCGAATCTGATGTGGAATTCCCGCTTCGCCTCTTTATCGGGCAATCCGTTCGACAACTCATCCGGCTTGCGCTTTCCGCAGCCCGAGGGGCTGACGCTCTCCTACTTGCCCCATCTGCTCGTAGCCCAGGCTTTCATTCCGCCGACAGAACGTACTGAAGTGGCCGGGTTCGAGTTTTCTGGAGACAACGAGGCGATCCGAGCTGAAGTGTTGCGCCGGCTGAATTCGAACTCAGCGTACCGCACACTCTTTGGGCAAGTCTTCCCCGAAGTGCACACGGGCACCCCGATTAACTTCGACATGTTTGGGAGGGCTATTGCTGAATTCGAGTTCAGTCTGATCTTCGCGGATGCGCCGCTGGATCGATTCGCCCGGGGCGACAGAAATGCCATGACCGCGCCGCAGAAGCGCGGGGCGTTGCTATTTTTCGGCCGCGCGGGCTGTGTCTCTTGTCATTCGGTTGCTGGGCAATCCAACGAAATGTTCAGCGACTTTAAAGACCACGTCGCGGGCACGCCGCAAATTGTGCCTCGTACTACGAACAACAATTTCGATGGCCCTCAAGCCAACGAAGACTTTGGCCTTGAGGAAGTCACCGGCAATCCGGCAGACCGTTACAAATTCCGCTCATCGCCGCTGCGCAACTTGTCACTGCAGCCCCCCTTCTTCCATAACGGCTCGTTCTCCCGCCTGGAAGATGCGCTGCGGTATCACCTTAATCCCAGAGAGCAGACGAAGCTCTATTCTCCAGCCCGCCAGCATCTCGATGAGGATCTCGTCGGACCCACCGGCCCCATCGAGCCTGTGCTGCAACGCCTTGATCCGCGGCTAAAGCAAGGCACGCCGCTCACTCCCGGGGAGTTCAACGACCTGCTTGTGTTCCTCCGGCAAAGTCTACTCGATTCACGAGCTCTCCCCGAAAACTTGCGTTCCCTGGTGCCGCCGTCGGTTCCCAGCGGCAGGCCAGCGCTGCAGTTCCAATTCACAAAGAAAAAAAGGAGAACACAATGAACAACCGAATGAAATCACTCGCCCTGGCTCTGATCGCAATACTCTTGCCAGTCGCGGCACAGGCATCGCAATGGGGCTTTGCCATCAACCATCCGACCACAGCAGTAAACCCCGACACAGGGCAGCGGATCCGGACCAATGGCGCCGGTTTGTTTGACGATGTTTCCGGTGCTGTATCGGGAGGTGGGGCGTATTCCATTACGAATGCGATTGGCAAAGTGATCGAGCGCGGCACATGGGCAGCAACTTCCTACGTCGGATTCATCCCGCAGGGCGGCGACAACAAAGGCATTCAAGGAGGAACGCTTCGTATCCTGATCACCCTCATGCCTGTTCACGGATCAGCGAGAACAGGCCAAGAGATGACCATCATCTGTCCATTCGAAGAATCGGAAGGATTCGACGAGTCTGACGATTCCGCCACGGTTGGAAACTTCAGCGTGCCCGCCGGCGGGGTAACCGTCTTCCATCTGATTCAACCTTGAGAGCAAGTCAAGTTATCGACTCTTTTGTTGAGGGAAGTTGGTTCGGGTTAGCGGCCGGGTCCCCTACTGATTCGCGTTTTTTGTGACTAGACAAAAGGGCGAGAAGTGTGGGCACCCGGCAGATATCGCACAGCCGTCTTGATTGGGCGCATCGCACGAATAGCGATCATCGAAAATTACTGATCAGGATGACATCGCTGCTTTCGCTTCCCCGAGTCAACGCCAGTTGCCTGCCATCAGGCGACCATTCAAAGTCGAAAATCTCGCCCGAGTCAAAGTGTGTGACCTGCTTCGGTGGTCCGCCGGCGAGACGCTGTTGCCAGATGTTGGAAACGCCGTCCTTGGTTAACACGTACTCAATGGCTTCTCCTCGTGGCGCCCAGCGGGGCCGCCAGGCCGATGCAGGCCAATCAAACTGATGCATGAGGGTCCCGCCATCGAAGGCAATTACCTTCAGCTGATTGGGTTGCGATCCAGAGGGCGAACTGGGGTTGATAACCGGAGTCCCCGGGGCGGCGACATATGCGATCCGCTTGCCTTCTGGAGAGATCGCGAGAACATCTAACTCCCAAGCCGCCGGGCTCTGCGTGATCATTTCCGGAGGTTTCTCGGCCGTGATCGCCACACGCATCAGAGTCAAGGAAGGAACCTGGACATAGATTACCCACTTTCCATCCGGCGAACATTGGGGTGAAGTGGCGACGGGTTCGTCCGCGATGCGGACCGGGTTGGAACCATCGGAGTTCATCCGCCAGATTCCAGCTGTTTGTTCACGGTGGGTGGAGTAAACAACATAGCGCCCATCGCCACAAACCGATGGGTCCCCGCCTTGATAGTCATTGGCGGTCAGCTGGGTACGCGCACTCCCATCGGAATTCAGGACTGAAAGATTGCCATCGCCGGCAGCGAAAAGGACCCGACCTCCGGGCGTCCAGGAGAATCCTCCAACAGCATGGTCATTTCGCGTAACCTGCCTGGCCCTGGCGGTATCGCCAGCAGGTGCAATCCACAGATCCGAGACTCGCGTCTGCGCGACGTCAACTAGAGTCCTGCCGTCCTGAGTGACACTCAAGGAATCGGGCTGGTAATCCATCAAATCATTCGTAAGGCGCCTTGTTTGTCCCTGAGGAAAAGAAATGAACCAGAGTTGCCCGCGAAGGGACTGATAGATGTTGCTGCCAATCGGCGCCAAAAGGCCACTTCCGTCCGGCAGCCAGCAAGGACGGCCGATCTGGTTGGGTGTCGAATAGACTTCACGGACGGATCCATCGCCGACCGAGACTGCCCAAAGTATCGAACGAATGCTTTTCTTCGATTCCACAGTTGAGAAGGCAATGGTTTTGCCGTCGGGGGACCACGCTGTACCAGCAGTAAACCCGTCAAGATAAGGACGCGTCGCGAGCACGCGTTCATTGCTCCCATCAGCGTCGGCAATTAACAGGTCAACTTGGTCACCACCCTTTACCCGTAAGAAGGCGAACCGAGCGCCGTCCGGAGAATAGCTGGTTGAGAAGTCCATTCCCTCCTGCATCACGAGATGCGAGGGTCCTCCCAGCGTGGGAATTCGATAAAGAAAAGTGTTAACGGCGTTGTTCTTCTGGGATCGGACAAAATCAATGTAGTTGGCGTCGCGCGAAAAGGTCAGGCCGTAAATCAAAACTTCATCCGGTGGCAAAATCTGCACGTCGCTGCCGGTAGCTACCTGGCGAACATTGAGGCCCTGCTTTTCCCCTTCACGCAGAGCGTAAACCAGGTAGTGCCCGTCGGGCGAAATCGCCGCATTGACAGCGTTCCCGCTCTGCGTCACTCGGCGGAGTTTCATGGCCTGGAGGTCCCATTCATTGCGGCTTCGACTCGGCTTGATGGACAACACGGCCACCGCAACAACCGCCAAGACTGCCAATATTGAGACTCCACCGAGTAGCAGTTCGAGTCGTCGAGAGACAGGTTTTCGCGCACCGGCTTGCGAAACGGGCAAAGCACCCGGACTTGTGACTGTGGGCGCCGGACTGAGGTTTGATTCTGAAGCCGGTAACGTTGCTCCTGTTGGCCGGGAATCGACCAGCGGCGCTATAAAGCGGTAGCCACGCCGCGGCAGAGTTTCGACAAAGCGCGGATTCTCGGCCGAGTCCCCCAGAGCTTCCCGCACGCGGTTGATGGCGGCGTTAAGACCGCCATCGAAATCCACAAATGTGTCGGATGGCCACAGCCGACTCTGTAGCTGCTCGCGGGTAACCAGGTCGCCGGGATGTTCCAGTAAGATGACCAGAATTTGGAATGGCTGGCCGGTGAGCTTGACTCTTATTCCATTCTTGCGCAGTTCTCCCTGGCGCAAGTCCACTTCAAACATTCCAAACCGCACCACGTGAGAATTGGGAACTAGTTCCGGCACAGGCAAACCACAAGAAATGCCGACAGTCTAGCACCGCCGTGCAACTTTTAAAGCCCTGGTTACAGCCTCTAACATCTTGGGTTAATCCCCGTGTTTGCAATAACTTAACGATCGACCTCCTTCCAACATTCCTTTGACAACTAATTGAGGCTCCATCCATTGAGGTAGCGGGACTCTGGGCAGAAGTTGTCCCCGGCGCGGCACTCCGCGAGAGGGGAC
>Ga0207695_10006044_pt1 | contig 15800 bp, 14 predicted proteins | sample KBSC54metaG_FD_184354 | JGI IMG/M metagenome (GOLD analysis project Ga0207695, IMG submission 184354) | Corn rhizosphere microbial communities from Kellogg Biological Station, Michigan, USA - KBS C5-4 metaG (SPAdes) (version 2) | ecosystem: Host-associated > Plants > Roots > Rhizosphere > Soil... | reverse complement strand
CTCAAATGTCGCAGTTCTGGCCTTTGAATCCACGGCGATCAGATTGTGCTGGTAGGAAATCTTGACGCCGCAGGCTTCGGCGATCTTGACCAGTTGCCGCGCGAAAAAGGGTACGCCGAAGATCACCGGTGCATGAACGTAATATTCGATTTCGACCTGATCGCGTATGCCCCTGCGTTTCAGATCGTCGACCGTCAGGTAAACGATCTTCTGCGGCGCGCCGGGGCATTTGAACGGCAAGGGCGGCTGGGTGAAGACGGCCCTGCTGCCAGGCTTGAGCGCCTTGATGCAATCCAAAGTGTAGCTGACATAGGTGGGTGAATAATTGCTGCACACCCCGTCATGGCCCAGTGCATCCGCCAGGCCTTCGACCTTGTCCCAGTCGAGCTTCAATCCGGTAGCGACCACCAGATAATCATAGGTGATCTTGTCGCCGGTCGAGAGCGTGACGCTGTTGTCATCCGGCGCGAATGTGCTGGCCGATGCGGTGATGCGCGTGACACCGGGCGGGATCAGCGTGTCGGTGCTCCGGCGCGTTTTTGCCAGATCGAAAAGTCCGGCGCCGACCAGAGTGAAGGCCGGCTGGTAGTAATGCGTGTCGGAGGGCTCGACGATGGCGATGTCGCGCGCCGGAACGCCATGCCGTTGCAGACTGGCCGCGACCGTGATTCCCGCCGCGCCGCCGCCGATGATCAGAATCTTGTGATGCCCTGCCATGACCCGTGCCCCCGTTTTTGAAACTGGACTGAACCGATCGGCGATCCCCGGCGGGGACATTAGAGAAGTTCCGGGTGGGTGAGGAGTGGTCCGTAGCGACAGCGTACGGACAGCTTGGGCGTGGGGCCGGGCAGCCCGGGTTTGGGCGCGCCTCGGGGCTTTTTCTTAGACCGCTGCCGCGGAGGCATTAAAAAAGGCCCGGCCGTTAGGCCGGACCTTTTTTAATGGTTGCGGGGACAGGATTTGAACCTGTGACCTTCAGGTTATGAGCCTGACGAGCTACCGGGCTGCTCCACCCCGCGTCACGAGGTGGGGGGATATAGGCCAGCAGCGCCCCCCTGTCCACCCCTGTTTCATGCCCGTTTCCCCGGCTTTTTGGCCGTGTTTGGGCAGTTCAACCCGCCTTAACCAGGGGGGCGGAAAATGCCCCCATGAAGAAGATTCTGGCCATGCTGCTGGTTCTGGCGCCCTTTGCCGCCTTCGCGGACGATGCGCACACCATCGTGCAGCAGGGGCGGGCATTCCGTCCCGGCGAGATCACCATCAACAAGGGCGAAGCGCTGATTTTCACCAATAACGACGACTTCATCCATCAGATCTATGTCAGCAGCGGCAGCTTCAGCTTCGACAGCGACGAACGGGCCCCGGGGCAGAATATTACCCAAAGCTTTACCCAGTCAGGCACCTTCCAGGTGCGTTGCCACATCCATCCGAAAATGAAGCTTGTGGTGCATGTCCGCTAGCGGAAGGCCCAGAGTTTCAAAGGCTTGACGGAGCCGTCGCCTTAAGCGGCCATCAATACTCGCCGGAGCAGAATTAAGCCTGGAAACCCGCTTTTTGCGCGGGCCAGGTCTTTGCATGTCATTGGCGAAATATTCCATCGGCGCCAAGATCTTTGGCGCTTTCATCGCGATGGGCGCGCTGATCGCGCTTCTGGGCGCGGCCGGCTACGGCGTCTTGTCCTTTGCCGGGCAGATGACCATCACTACCTTTGACGGCCCGCTGATGGCGATCAATTACGCCCGCGCCGCGCAATCAGATTTCATCGCGCTGCAGATGGCCGAGCTGCGCTATGAGCATGCCGACGCCAAGACGCGCGAAAGCATCACTGCCGAGATCGCCGACCTCGCGACGACCTTCGCCGATGACCTGGAAGTCGCGGAGCAACGCTCGCTGGCGGATGACGAAAAAGCCTTGATCCGCCAGATCCGGCCCCTGGTGGCGAACTGGCGCGCCGCGCGCACCAAGGGTGATATCGCCGCCCTGGAAAAGATCGACCAGCAAGTCGACGCCAAATTCGACCTACTGATCGAACTCAACACAGACCATAGTTTCGTCGGGCGCCGCCGCGCGGTCACCAATATCGATCGCTACAAATACATCACCGCAGGCGCCACCATCCTGGCGTTGCTGCTGGCGGGCGCGATCACCCTGTTCCTGCGCAGCCGGATCGTGCGTCCCTTGTCGGCGGCAGCCACGGTAGCCGACCGCATCGCCAGCGGTGAGTTGCAGACCCCGATTCCACCGGGCGGCGCCGACGAGACCGGAGCCCTGCTCCGGTCGATGACGGTGATGCAGGACAATATCCGCGAGATGATGGCCCGCGAGACGGGTTTGCGGCGGTCCGCGGAAAACCGCCTGTCCGACGCGCTCGAAACCTCGCGTGAAGGCATGATCCTGGTCGCGCCCGACGGTGTCATCGCCCTTTGCAATCGTCAGCTGGATGCCTTCTTTCCCGCCATTGCAGGCAAGCTGGCGAGCGGAACGAATTTCGACCAGGCATTGCGGCTGATCGAAACGCAGCTGGTGCCGGGTAGCGGGCAAACGGCCGATCCGTCCGGCCATACCGAACTGGAACTGGCGGATGGCCGCTGGGTGCGCATGATCGCCAGCGCCACCTCGGAAGGCGGCTCGATCGTCTTCTTCTCGGATTTCACCGCCATCAAGGAGCGCGAGGAAAATCTGCGCAAAGCCAAGATGGAAGCCGAAGCGGCCAATGCCACCAAGACCCGCTTCCTGGCCAATATGAGCCATGAATTGCGCACCCCGCTCAACGCCATCATCGGCTTTTCCGAAATCATCAACGGCCAGCTGTTCGGTGAATTGGGCAACGCGCGCTATCTGGATTATTCCGCCGACATATTGCGCTCCGGCCGGCACCTGCTGGAGGTGATCAATTCGGTGCTCGATCTCTCCAAGAGCGAGACTGGCAAGATGATCCTGGATGTCCGCGATGTGGACATGCGCGAGATCCTGAAGGATTGCGTCACGATGGTGGGCGAACAGGCCAAGGAAGCGGGCCTGGATTTCGCCCTGCGCGGGCTGGAGTCCGAATTGCCGCTACAGGGCGATCCAGCCAAGCTGCGCCAGATCTTCCTCAATCTTCTCTCCAACGCGATCAAATTCACGCCGCGCGGCGGCTATATCTGGGCAGAGGCGCGCCATACGGCGACCGGCATCACGGTCACGGTGGGGGACAGCGGCATCGGCATGTCGCCTGAGGATGTGGCAGTGGCACTGACACCGTTCGGCCAAGTCGATAACCGGCTGGAGCGGCGTTATGAAGGTACTGGCCTGGGCCTGCCTTTGACCAAGGCCTTTGTCGAACTGCATGGCGGGGTGATGCAGTTTGAAAGCGCCCGGGGTGCGGGCACCCGCGTCACGATCAGCTTTCCGGCCAGTATTGCCCTGGCCCAGGCGGGTTAGTCGCTGACCTCAGACTTTTCCGGACTCAAAGCGCTGCGCCACATGTTCCCTGGCGGTCTGGATGGCGCGCACAAATCCCACCGGGTCGGCGATGCTGGGCGTGGTGACCGCATCCACGCCGGTGCCTTCGATGCGGATGGTGCCATAGCCGAAGACGCGGCCGAGCAGGCTTTGATGGACTTTCACACCCTCGATGTTGGGCAGCGCGATCTCGTTGGTGCGCATCGACAGCACGCCATATTTCTCCACAAAGCGATGGCTGGTAACCCCCACTTCGGTGGTCCATTTGCGGATCATCATGCGCAGGAAGCTGATCAGGCCCAGCACAAACCACACCGCGACAAGGCCAACCGTCCAGGTCACGGGATTGTTGGTGTCGAGGAAATTGGGTTGCTGGTTGGCCCAACCGAGCAGCGCCACCAGAAGCGCCGCGGGGATCAGCAGTTGGAGCCAGGCGCTGAGATTGTAGAGCCAGTGAAATCGCGCGCGCGCAATGATCGCTTCGCCATCACCCAGCGATTTGTCGATATAGGACATGAGGGCTCCCACCGCTGCGGAAGCCGCTTTCTACGCGATTTTGGCCTATTCGACCAGCGCCCGTGCGCGGAGGCGCACAATGGAGTAAAGAAGGGCGTGCTCCTCAGTGGTCGTGATCCGGAAGCAGAACTTCCCGCACGCCCTTATGATTGGGGGCGGAGATCACACCATCCTGTTCCATGCGTTCGATCAGGCTGGCGGCGCGATTGTAGCCGATCTGCAGCCGGCGCTGGATGTAGGAGGTGGACGCCTTCTTGTCGCGCGCCACCACCGCCAGGGCCTTGTCGTACAGATCGTCGCCGGAGTCGCCATTGCCGCTCATCATGCCGGCATAGGGATCGTCGCTGTTTTCGTCCGGCTCTTCGGTCACCGCATCCAGATATTCCGGCGAGCCCTGGGCCTTGAGAAATTTCACCACATCCTCGACTTCGTGGTCGGACACGAAGGGGCCGTGGACGCGGCGGATGCGCCCGCCCGCCGCCATGTAGAGCATGTCGCCCTGGCCCAGAAGCTGTTCGGCGCCCTGTTCGTTGAGGATGGTGCGGCTGTCGATTTTCGACGTGACCTGGAAGGAGATGCGGGTGGGGAAGTTCGACTTGATCGTGCCGGTGATCACGTCCACCGACGGCCGTTGAGTCGCGGCAATCAGGTGGATGCCGGCCGCGCGCGCCATCTGGGCCAGGCGCTGCACCGCGCCTTCGATTTCTTTGCCCGAGATCATCATCAGGTCGGCGACTTCGTCCACCACCACCACGATGAAGGGCATATGCTCGAGCTCCAGCAGCTCGTCTTCATAGATCGGCTTGCCGGTCTCGCGGTCGAAACCGGTCTGCACGGTGCGCTTCAGCGTCTCGCCTTTTTCCTTGGCCTTGCGGACCCGGTCGTTGAAGGCTTCCACGCCGCGCACGCCCAACTTGGACATTTTGCGGTAACGCTCTTCCATTTCGCGCACCGCCCATTTCAGCGCCACCACCGCCTTGCGCGGATCGGTGACCACGGGGGCCAGCAAATGCGGAATGCCGTCATAGACCGACAATTCCAGCATCTTGGGATCGATCATGATCAGGCGGCATTGTTCCGGCGCCATGCGATAGAGCAGGGACAGGATCATGGTGTTGAGGCCAACCGACTTGCCCGAGCCGGTGGTGCCCGCCACCAGAAGGTGAGGCATCTTGGCCAGGTCCGCCATCACCGGTTCGCCGCCGATGGTCTTGCCCAACGCCAGGGTGAGCGGCGCGCGGGCTTTCTCGTAATCGTTGGCGGACAGCAATTCGCGTAAGTACACGGTCTCGCGGATATGATTGGGCAGCTCGATGCCGATCACATTGCGGCCGGAGATCACCGCCACGCGCGCCGACACCGCCGACATGGAGCGCGCCACATCGTCGGCCAGCGAGATCACGCGCGAGGATTTCACGCCCGCGGCGGGCTCGAATTCATACAAGGTCACCACCGGGCCGGGACGGACTGCGGTGATGCGGCCCTTGACACCGAAATCCGTCAGCACCGCTTCCAGCATGCGGGCATTTTCTTCCAAGGCTTCGTCGGACAGGCCGTGATTGTCGGCGACCGGAACCGGTTCCGCCAACAAGCCCAGCGCGGGCAACTGATATTCGCCGCTGACAAGATTGAGCGCGGGCTGTTTGGATTTTTTGTTGAGCGCGGGCGATCCCTTGCGGGCTTCGTCGCGCTTGACCCGGCTTTCCCGGCGCTCCGCCAGCTTGCTGGCGGCCAGAGGTTCGGGCCTCACATCCAGATGATAGCCGTCGCCGCTGTCTTCTTCGTCATCCTCAATCTCGGCGTCGCTATCCTCATCGTCATGATCGTAATCTTCGTCATGATCGCCGTCGTCGTTGCCCGCTTTCTTGAATTTGGGGATTTTGACGTTGCGGGCTTTGCCGCCCAGCCACCACAGCGCCGCCGCCGTATTGATGCTGCTGCGCGCCAAAGTGGTGAAGCGGATGCCGGTGGCCAGGAAGGCCAGCGGCAGGCCGGCCAGAAGCAGCACCAGCGGCAAGACAAAGCCGATCCAGCCATGGCCATAGACCTGGCCCGCATGGTTCGAAAGCCCGGCGGTGGCAATGCCGATCATGCCGCCCAGACCGGCGGGCAGGCTCGATGGTGCCGGGAAAATACCAAGGCCTGCTGCGATGGTCAGCGTCCCCAGCGGCCAGGCCAGCAGGCGCCACATCGCATGGCGCAAGGTCTTGCCCGACAGAGCGCGCAATCCCCAAAAAGCGGGGGGCGCCAGGAAGGCCACGGCGGCGAAGCCGAATGTCTGCAGCAGCAGATCCGCCGCCACCGCGCCCAAGGGGCCCAAAAGATTGGAAACCGCGCGGCCATTGGCATTGTTGAGGCTGGCATCGTCGGCGTGATGAGAGATCAGGGCGAGGAGCGCGGCACAGGCCACGGCAAACAACAGCAACCCGGCGCCGCGCAGCATGGCCATGCGGGCAAGCCGGGCCACGGCCGCCCGTGCATCTGCCAGGGCGTCGCTCATGGCGCCGCCCCTGGCGCGGGGATGATAAACGCCGCCGTGACTCATGTCTTTTTTACCCCGAACTGTCCGCCACGCGGGCAAGCCCGCTAGCGGACATCTTCCCCCGCCAAGGCTCCGCCTTGTGGGGGAAGAAAGTTTGGACCAAGGCGCGCTTTCCTGGGAGATCATGGTTACCCCAAGAAATTCTTCACCCTTTCGAGTGCAGTAATAATGGTTGATAAATCGCTAACGAGCGCGATCCGGATATAAGAAAAACCAGGGTTTGACTGGGTTTTCCCCGGTTCGATTTCCCGGCCCATATAGGCGCCGGGCAACACTTTGACCCCCTCGTCCCGCCACAAGCCAAGGGTGGTTTCCACGCCGTTGCCGGTCGGCAGCCAAAGGAAGAAGCCTCCGGCGGGCCTGGTGATCCGGTTCCCCAGAATGCGTTCCGCCGCCGCCATTTTCTCGGCATAGCCAGCCCGGTTGGCCGCGACATGGACTTCGTCCCGCCAGGCTGCCGCCGAAGCCGCCTGGATAGGTCCGGGGACCTGCGGGCCCGCCACAGTGCGAAAGCCACGGAAGCGAGCGATCAGTGCGGCATCACCCGCCACCATGCCGGAGCGCAGTCCCGGCAGCCCCGAGCGCTTGGAGAGCGAATGAAAGGTCAGCAGCCGGCTGAAACCACCTGTTTGCTGGAAGCGCGCGGACAAGGCGCAGAGGGGCGGGTGGTCGAAGTAAATGTCGGCATAACATTCGTCCGCCAGCACGATGAAATCATGCCGCTCCGCCAGTGCGAACAATCTGCGCCAATAGTCTTCGTTCGCTGCCGCACCTTCGGGATTGGACGGCGAGCAGATATAGACCGCCGCCATCCGCTCCAATGTCGCTTCGGGAAGCGCCGCATAATCGGGCAGAAAGCCGGTTGCCTCGGTGGCTGCGACATAGAGCGGCTCGGCATTGGCGCCCAGCGCGGCGGCGGCATAGGCCTGATAGAACGGATTGGGCATGCCCACGATGGGCTTGGCGCCGGCTTTGATGCGCGGCAGAACCGGAAACAGCACGCTGAACAACCCTTCGCGGGTTCCGTTCAAGGGCAGCACATGCTCGGCGGCACGGATCGCGCCGTTCAGGGCAAAGCGCCGGTTCAGCCAGCTCGCCGCGGCATCGCGCCATTCTTCTGTGCCGGTGATGGCCGGATAATTTCCGAAACTCGCGGCGGATTTTGTCAGCGCCTCGGTGACGAATTGTGGAACCGTGCCGCTGGGATCGCCGATGGAAAGATTGATCGGCGCCTTGCCCGGCTTGATGTCGCCCAGCAATTCGTTCAGCCGGGCGAACGGTCCCAGCGGCAATTCAGACATCAGCGTATCGGTCACAGGCGCCCGGTGCGAAGCAGCGCTTCCACTTCTAAGCAGGAGATCTCCCGGCGCCAAGCCTCCCGGCCTTGCGCGATTTTTGTCCGCCCGCCTCGCGCCTGCGTGAATAAGCTATTGTTCTATATAATCTAATTATCCGCCTTTCCTTTGTCTCCGGTTTGCGGCTTAAGCGATGGCGATGAAGCAGACCGATGTGATCATCAGCGGCGGCGGCATGGTCGGCCTCACCCTGGCTCTGGCGTTGGGGCAAGGCGGGCTGACGGTGGTGGTGGTGGATGCTTTGCCGCCGGCCCAGACCGTGATGCCTGCCTTCGATGGGCGCGTCTCTGCGCTGGCCTATGCGGCGGTCCGCATGATGCGCGCGCTTGGGGTATGGCCGCATCTGGAAGCCGAGGCCCAGCCTATTCGCGAAATCCTGGTGAGCGATGGTGCCCTGGGGCGTGCGGCTTCGCCGTTCTCCCTGCATTTCGACGCGCAGGAAGTGGGCGCCGACAGTCTGGGCCATATTGCGGAGAACCGGCATATCCGCGGCGCGCTCTATGCCGCGATGGCCGCGCAGAAAAATATCACCCTGATCGCGCCCGCATCGATTGCGTCACTGACGGTCGAACCGGCGCATGTAACGGCCAGGCTTTCCGACGGCAATGAGTTCCAGGCCGCGCTTGCGGTGGCCGCGGATGGCCGCGAATCCCGGTTGCGCGACCAGATGGGCATCGGGGTGATCGGCTGGTCCTATCCTCAGACCGGTATCGTCGCCACCGTGCATCATGCCCGGCCGCATCAGGGCGTGGCCTATGAGCACTTCCTGCCGTCCGGTCCTTTCGCCATCTTGCCGATGACGGGCGACCGCTCGTCCCTGGTGTGGACGGAAACCAAGGAGAAGGCGCCCGCCATGCTGGCGCTGGACGATGCCGCCTTCAATGCCGAAGTCGCTGTCCGTTTCGGCGCGCATCTGGGCGAAACCGAAGTGGTGGGCGGACGCTGGAACTATCCGCTGAAATTCCATCTCGCCCGCGATTTCGTGCGGCCGCGTTTTGGCCTGGCAGGGGATTGCGCCCATGGCATTCATCCCATCGCCGGGCAGGGGCTCAATCTCGGCTTGAAGGATGCGGCGGCAATGGCCGAGACCCTGCTGGATGCGGCGCGCCTGGGCCGCGATATCGGCACGGCGGATGTGCTCAAGCGCTATGAACGCTGGCGGCGGTTCGACTCTTTTACTCTGGCGGCATCCACCGATGCGCTGAACCGGCTTTTCTCCAATGACATCGCGCCGATCCGGCAGTTGCGCGACCTGGGACTCGGCATTGTCGATGCCATCGGGCCGGCCCGGCGTTTCTTCATGCGCCATGCGGGCGGCGATATCGGCAAGCTGCCGAAGCTGATGAAAGGCGAAGCGGCTTAGCCGCGGCTGCGCCAGCGACGCGCGGCGCGCTCCCGTGCCGACAAGGGCGCGCGGGTTTCGCGGCCCGCCAAAGCTTGCGGCAGTTCCGCATAAAAGCGGCGGGCGATGGTGCCGATGCGATTGGCGCGCGCTTCTTCGGCATCGTCGCGGTTGGTGAAGATCTGCGCTTCGAAAAGATATTGCACAGCGTTGCCGACTTTGATTTCGGCAACCGGCTCGACCTGTTCTTCGGCAGCTTCAAGCGCATGGCGGATATGGGCGCTGGGATCGGACTTCTCACCTTCCTGCCGGGCGATGCGGGCCACATTTTCGGCATCGAAACGCCTCAGCGCCGGCAGGCCAAAGCGGAACGCCAGGATGCAGGCCAGTACAAAGCCACAAGCCCAATAGACATTCTCAAGCATTGGGAGCTTCCCTCATTTCCCGTCAGCCCTGCGGGTTGAGAATTCCGTGTCCGCGCCTGAGATAGTCGTCGCTCTGCATTTCGGCAAGGCGCGAGGCGGTGCGGCGAAAGGCTTCGGCGCCGTCGCCGGTCGGGTAGAGCTGATCCGGCGCGGCTTCCGCCGAACAGATCAGTTTGACGCCCTGGTCGTAGAGCGTGTCGATCAGAAGCACAAAGCGTCGCGCCGGGTCGCGCCGGGTGGGATTCAGCACGGGGATGCGATCGACCAGCACGGTGTGGAATTGGCGGGCGATCTCCAGATAATCCGCCGCTGCCAATGGCTTCTCGCAGATATCGGAAAAGGAAAAACGTGCCACGCCGCGCGCCGCTTCGGGCACCAGCAGGCTGCGGCCGAAGACCGTCAAACGCATCGGCTTGCCATGGGCGCTGTCGGTCAGGCGTCGCCACGCCGCATCCATCGCCGCGGCGGTCTCGCGCGAAAGCGGCACCAGATATACCGGATGCCCGGACAGCCGATGCAGGCGATAATCGACGGGGCCACTCAGCTTCAGCACGTCCATGCGGGCCTGGATCAAAGCGACGAAGGGCAGAAACAGCTGCCGGTTGAGCCCGCCTTCGTAGAGATTTTCCGGCGCGACATTGCTGGTCGCCACGATCACGGTGCCCGCGTCCAGCAGCTGTTCGAACAGCCGGCCCAGGATCATCGCGTCGGCCACATCGGTGACCTGAAATTCGTCGAAGCACAAAAGCCGAGCCTCGGCCGCCAGCGCACGCGCCACCGAAGGAATGGGATCGCTCACCTCCGGCTTGGCCCGCTCGGCATGCAACCGGGCATGGACGTCGGCCATGAAGGCGTTGAAATGTACGCGCCGCTTGGGCTCGGTGACGGCATCCGCGAAGAACAGATCCATCAGCATGGATTTGCCCCGCCCGACATCGCCCCAGATGTAAAGTCCGCGGGGCGGCCTTGCGCGGCCGAAGAAGGAAAATCGCCCTGGGCGAAATTTGGCCAGATGGCGGGCCAGACTATTGAGCTTCTCGACGACCGCCTGCTGCGCCGGATCGGGCTTGAGCGCACCATCGGCCAACGCTTGGCGATACCGCGTCGTCAGCAATTGCTGGACCCACACAAAATGCCGGGCCCAAGCAATTTGCGGCCGTGGCAGACAGATGGGGGAGAGAAATGCTTCACGCCCCTTCCACCACCAGGATTTCACCCATGCTGGCCTTGCGGCGGAATTCCGCCGCCGCCCGATACTCCGCGGACCGGTAGCAGGCGAGAGCAACGTCATAGCTTTCGAATTCGATCACCACATTGCGGCCGCGCGCAGGGCCTTCGACGGCTTCGCAGCGTCCGCCGCGCACCAGGAATTTCGCGCCATATTTCTGATAAGCCGGCGTCGCGGCCGCGACATAGGATTTGTAGGTCTCCGCATCTGCGACATCGATGCGCGCGATCCAATATCCCTTCGCCATCAGGCGGCTCGCAGCAATTTGCGATTGATCAGGCATTCGGCGATCTGGACCGCGTTCAGCGCCGCGCCCTTGCGCAGATTGTCCGAGACGATCCACAGCGACAGGCCGTTTTCGACCGTGGGATCCTTGCGGATGCGGCTGACATAGGTGGCGTCTTCGCCCGCACATTCGATCGGCGTGGCGTAGCCGCCATCCTCGCGCTTGTCGACCACCAGCACGCCGGGGGCTTCGCGCAAAAGGGCGCGGGCTTTTTCGGCAGTGATGGGCTTTTCGAATTCCAGCGTGACGGATTCACTGTGGCTGACGAAAACCGGCACGCGCACGCAGGTGGCGGTGACTTGAATGTTCGGGTCCAGAATCTTCTGGGTTTCAACCATCATCTTCCATTCTTCCTTGGTGTAACCGGAGTCCAGGAAGACATCGATATGGGGAATGACGTTGAAGGCGATCTGTTTGGGAAATCTCTCGACTTCCACGGGATCGGCCACGAACACCGCGCGGGTCTGGCGGAACAGCTCGTCCATCGCCTCTTTGCCGGCGCCCGAAACGGACTGGTAGGTCGAGATCACTGCCCGCTTGATGACGGCGTAATCGTGCAAGGGCTTCAGTGCCACCACCAGCTGCGCCGTCGAGCAGTTGGGATTGGCGACGATACCCTTCTTGATGTCGTTCAAGGCGTCAGCATTCACTTCGGGCACCACCAGGGGCACCTGGCGATCCATGCGGAACGCGCTGGAATTGTCGATCACGATGGCGCCCTGGGCGGCGATCTTGGGCGACCATTCTTTGGAAATCGCACCGCCCGCCGACATCAGGCAGATATCGGTGCCCTTGAAGTCGTAATAGTCCAGCGCTTTGACCTTCAGGACGTGGTCGCCGAAGGACACCTCGGTTCCAATGGACCGGGTCGAGGCCAAAGCCACCACTTCGCTGATGGGAAACTGGCGCTCGGCCAGCACGGACAACATTTCGCGTCCGACATTGCCGGTGGCGCCTACGACGGCGATTTTGTAGGCCATGACCAATCTCCCGCGGAACTTCGGGAGCAATACTAAAAAGCCGGTGAACCGGCTAGTTCTTTATTGCCAGGCCTTTATTCCCGCCGTCATTCGCCCGGATGCCACCTCAGCCGCAGCATGGCGCCGTCGCTGCCCACGCCCCCGCTGATGCTGGGCATATAGCTGGACGAAGACTGGGTGGAAAAAACATCCATCCGCCCATTCTGGACCCCAAGGGACCGGGCCGCTTCGTCCACATAGGTCATGGCGTAAGGCGTGGGGTGAGGATCGTTACTGACCGGTTTGGGCGCTCCCGGATACTGCAGGATGCCGGACACATGGCTCTGGGTGGGAATGGACACGGAGAAAGCGGGAGTTCCGCAAAAGGCCCCAAACAGGGACGTCAGTAACAGGATCCAGATCTTCATAATGCCGGAACCCGGCAGGATTACAGACTGAAAACGCGGGGCTGCCCCTCATCGTTGCATGGGCTTTTCGCGGTCCGGTAAGGATCTTCTGGAAAGATCGGTACACAGACCATAGGATGCGTCGGCCTGGGCGGGCGCAAAACGCGAGAAAGCACTGATGAAGAAAACTTTCCGGGCCGGCGCCTGCGCCACCCTTTTGTGTTTTACCAGCGCAACCCTTGCCGAAGCCAAAGGTGCGGCCTGCGCCACCGAAGCGGAAATTTCGGCGATTCAGGTTTCGGCCGTGCATCAGGAACTTACGGACGCTGCCTTGGCCTGCGGCGCGCAGGAAACCGCACTGTACAACCGGTTCCAGACGGTCTTTGCCAAGGAATTGCGGCGGTCGGACGCCCAGATGCTGGCCATGTTCAAGCGATTAAACGGCGCAGCCAAAGGCAATGCCGCTTATGATTCCTACAAGACACGGGCGATCGCCCACGCCGAGCAGCGCCGTACCATCCCCGGCGCGGCGGAGAATTTTTGCAAGACCGCTCAGATCGTGTTTGCTGCAGCGCTGGCCCCCGACAAGCCGGTGTTGGAAGATTTCGTGGCTGGAGTTCCCGTCTATGAGAAGAATCCGGTCGATGCCTGTGAAGTGCGGGTCTCTGTGACATTGCAAGGCGTTGCCGCCGGTTCTGCCATCCAGCCCAAGCCGCGTCCCGCGTTGCCGGGCGATCCGCCGAACCCGAGCTTGTTTCCTTGACATGAAAACGGCGGCCGTGGGGCCGCCGTTTTTGTTTTGGCCGCGCGTTGCAGCGTGCTCGCTTCACCAACCGCTGCTCGCTTCGCTCGGCGCGGGGCAAGGTTTTCTAATTCGCTTCGCTCATAGGAAAACCTAAGCCAAAGAAAAGGGCCGGTCTTTCGACCGGCCCTTTCGCTTCATATAGAGGTCTTATCAGCCGCCCAGGTCGATGACCGCGCGGCGGTTCTTCGGCTCGCGGACATTCGGGCCCGTCGGCACCATCGGATCGTGGAAGGACTTGCCTTCGATCGCGACGGAGTCGGCACCCAGACCCTGACGGACCATCTCTTCCTTGACGGTCGTGGCGCGGCGCACCGAGAGGGCCTGATTGTACTTGTCCGAGCCCATCGTGTCGGTGTGGCCGGTGACCATGATGCGAACCGAGCCAAGCGTCTTGGCGGCGGCCACAGCCTGGGTCACGGTCGACTGCGCTTCCGCCGTCAGGTCCGACTTATCGAAGTCGAAGAAGACGATGTACGTCTTCGCCGGCGGCGGCGGAGGCGGCGGGGGAGGCGGAGGCGGCGGAGGCGGCGGAGGCGGCGGCGGCGGGGGAGGCGGCGGCGGAGGAGGCGGCGGGGTCATGAACCACCGGAAACCAACCACCACGGCATTCTCCGTCAGAGTGCCGACCTTCATCGGCGCCAAGGCGCTGTAGGAGGTGTTGTAGGTCGCGTCATTCTGATTGGCGCGATAGCGATAATCGGCGAACAGATCCACGTCCGGCGAGATCGAATAAGCGATGCCCGCGATCGCCTGATATTCCAGCGAAACGTGCGAGCCCTTCACGAGGTCGAGCGAATTGTTGACACCGTTGGTCCAATGAGCGCGGGCATTGCCGGCGCCGACACCGCCGCCGACCGACAGCTTCCACATGTCGCCCAGCGGAATGTCATAAACCAGGTTGAACATGGTGCTGGCGACGCTGGATGAACCGCCGAAGCCGTTCTTCGCATCATGCTCGGTATAGGCAATTTCGTTTTCCAAACGGAAACCGGATGCCCAGGAATAACCGAACGAGGCCATTCCGATGCCGCTGTCGCTGTTGCGGACGGTCGAGAATGTGGAGGGGAAGGGAGCGGACTTCACCTTTACGGATGGCATTTGATCATAACCACCGGCCAGGCCGAGGTACCAACCCTCGGTAGCGGCAAACGCCGGTGCGCTGAACGCCACCGCCGCGACGCCGGCCAAAGCCAACATGCGAATTTTCATTGTTCTACCCTCGCTTGAAAAATGCAGACGGGTAGGAAACCCCCCACCCACAGAAATCGATACTCGGCTTATAACGGCGAAACCAGCAAAAGTCTCCCCCGGCAATGATGCTTTAGCCCGGAATGCCGCCTTTTTTCCAAGGTTTTACCGCCGACCTGTGATCGGTGAGCCACAGAAAACAGGGAACCCGTCCCGTTTTACATTTTCCCATGCGAGAAAATGAAGGCATAGCGGCCGAACAGCAGGGTCAAGTGGCCCCTTTCCCCGGCAACCTGTTCCAGCGCCGCGAGAAATTCCACTCGCGGGGTCACGTGGAATAACGTGAGCCAGCCGCGCATCACCCGCTCGGCCAGCTTCCCCAGTCCGGTCAGATCGGCGAAATCCACCACATGCAGCCGGCCCGATGGCGACAGCGCCGCAGAGCCCGCGGCCAGCGCGCCCCGCCAATCCGGGATCATCGAAAGACTGTAGGAAAAAAGCACATTTTCGAAGCCTTCAACCCCAAATTGCGCCGGGGTGAAATCTTCTGCCAGACCCTGCTTCAGGATGATGCGGTGTTCCAGACCGGCCCGCCGGATCGCCATTCGGGCGCTTTCCAGCATGGCCTCCGAGGCATCCAACCCATAAAGCCGGGTCCCGGGATAGGCTTTGGCAATGGCGATCAGGTTGCGGGCTGTGCCGCACCCCACCTCCACCAGGTTGGCGCCGGGCGGCAGGGAGAGATCACGGATCAGCCTGTCGCGGCCGAGCAGGTAATACTTTCTCGTAAAATCATAGACATACCGCTGACGCCGGTAGACCCGGTCCATCAGTCCGGCATGGGTCTCAGGAGAGGGGGCGGCGCGCATAAATATGAAACCCGCCATAGATGGAGGACCGGTCCTGGGCATGCAGCACCCGGCTCTGCCATTCATGATAGAGCCAGGGTGCCAGAAGATCGGGCGCAAGCTTCTGCGGCAGCGGACTGGCTTCTCCGGCGGTGCGGAAGATCACCCGGGCATCGCGGGAATGGGCGGTCCGGTCAATCTCGGCCCAAAGCGCGGTGAGCTGTGCCGGGCTCATCCAGTCCTGCGCATCCAGCAGGACAAAGCGGTCCAGCGACTGGGGCGGCTGGCTTTTCAGGAAATCCAGCAGCGAGGCGTGATGCACCGACACAGACGACACGCGCGATTTCAAAGCCGCGTAATTTTCCGCCTTCAGATAATCGGGCACGGCTTCTCGGCTTTCCAGGTCGTACCCACGGCCAAAGGCCTGCCATGCGAAATAATTGTCACGGATGGGA
>Ga0207695_10006042_pt1 | contig 15803 bp, 19 predicted proteins | sample KBSC54metaG_FD_184354 | JGI IMG/M metagenome (GOLD analysis project Ga0207695, IMG submission 184354) | Corn rhizosphere microbial communities from Kellogg Biological Station, Michigan, USA - KBS C5-4 metaG (SPAdes) (version 2) | ecosystem: Host-associated > Plants > Roots > Rhizosphere > Soil... | reverse complement strand
GCTCGGCCACCGCCGATACGTCGAATATCGTGATTGATCCCAACACGCTGGGCGATACCGACGACACCACCTCCACCGATCTCAACCTCGCGCAATCGAACTACGATTTTTCGATCAAGCCCGACCGTGCCGGCCCGCTGCTGCGCCGGCTTCTCGCCAACACCAATATCCGCGGGCAGATCATCGATTCGGATGGCAATCTGGTGGTCGATTCGGTCTTCCTCTATGGCGGCAGCGATATTACCCAGACGCCGATTGCCCCGCCGGAAGTCCCCACGCTGCGCTCGCGCGTGGCCGAGATCAGCAACGCGCTCGATTATTTTTTCTTTGGCTCGCGTTATCCGCTGCATCAGGATTATGGCTGGGACAGCAACCAGACGCGGCCCGAAATTTCTTCGGCCCTGAGCGGCGCTACGCTCAGCTTCCAGCGGCTCAATCCCAAGAACGAAATCACCGTTCTCGTCGCGGTACCGATCCAGCGCTTCCGGGCGGTGCAGGGTGTATTGGTGCTTTCGACGCAAGGCGGCGAGATCGACAGCGTGCTGCGCGAAGAACGCCGCATCGTTTATCTCACCTTCGGATTGACGGCTTTGGTAACGCTGTTCCTTTCCGCCCTTCTCGCCCGCACCATTGCGCGCCCGATCCGCCGGCTCTCGGCTGCGGCCGATCGTGTACGCCGGGGCATCAATCACAGCCGCGTCGAGATCCCGGATTTCACCAAGCGCTCGGACGAAATCGGCCAGCTCTCCGGCTCGCTCCGCCACATGACGCAGGCCTTGTACAATCGCATCGCTGCCATCGAAGCCTTCGCGGCCGACGTGGCGCATGAATTGAAGAACCCGCTCACCTCGATGCGCAGTGCGGTGGAGACTTTTCACTATGCGAAGACCGACGAGCAACGTGGCAAGCTGATCGAGATCGTGGTGCATGACGTGCAGCGGATGGACCGCCTGATCAGCGATATTTCCGATGCGTCCCGTCTCGATGCCGAATTGGCGCGCTCGGAAGTGCAGCCGATCAATTTTGCAGATCTGGTGCAGAACATCGCCGAACACGCCAATGACACCGCCAAGGAAGGCATGGCCAAAGTCGAGTTCTCGACGCAGGACCAGAAATCACCGCATGCCTTCATGGTGCTCGGTCACGACTCGCGCCTGGGCCAGGTGCTGCGCAACCTGATCGATAATGCGCGCTCCTTCACCGCGCCCGGTTCGGCGCTGCAGATTCGCGTGCGCCGCGTCGGCGATGAAGTCGAAGCCCGCGTCGATGACCATGGCCCCGGCATCAGCCCGGAAAATATCGAGAAGATTTTCGAGCGCTTCTATACCGACCGTCCGCATCAGAACTTCGGTGGCAATTCCGGCCTTGGCCTTGCGATTTCGCGGCAAGTGGTCGAAGCCCATAAGGGCCGCATCTGGGCCGAGAACCGCCTGGGCAAGGCCGATGCGCATGGCCAGCGTCCGGTTCTCGGCGCGCGCTTTGTGATCCGCCTGCCGGCCATGCCGGAAGGTTGGAGCGCCGACGCATGAGCAGCATCCACGCCACCTGCATTGCCTTCGGCAAAACCGGTGTTCTGATCCGTGGACAGTCTGGTTCCGGTAAATCCAGCCTCGCCTTGCGTCTCATGGATAGCGAAGGCTATGGCCTCGGCTCAAAACTCATGGGCGCCACCTTGGTGGGTGATGATCAGGTTTTGCTCTGGGTCAGCGGCAAGCGCCTGAGCGCGTCACCGGCACCACGGCTCGCCGGCCTGATCGAAGTGCGCGGTGTGGGTATCCTTAAGACCAAACACAAGCGCCGCGTGCATATCAAACTTGTCGTGGACCTGAAGCCCGCCGTCTCCATCGAACGCCTGCCGGACGAACACGACACGGTTGAACTCGAGGGCATATCCGTGCCGCGCATCCATCTCGATGCCTCAATGCCGCATGCGCCGGCCGCCTTGCGCGCCGCCCTCGGCAGGCTGAGACAAAAGCGCAAAGCATAAGGCTTCAAATCTGTTTGGAATTGCTCTAATGCTTGCCCTCTTTCGGATTTTTATGACATGCAGTTGAAGGCTTTTTGGCGATGATCGGTTTGGTGCTTGTCACCCATGGGCGGCTGGCGCTGGAGTTCATTCATGCGCTGGAACATGTGGTGGGCAAGCAGGATTGCATCGAGGGCGTCTGTATCGGCCCCGATGACCGGATGGATTCCAGGCGCGATGACATCGCCGCGGCCATCGGAAAAGTGAACCGCGGCGAGGGCGTCATCGTCCTCACCGACATGTTCGGCGGCACGCCGTCCAACCTCGCGATTTCCCTTCTCGAGGAAGGCAAGGTCGAAGTCGTGGCCGGCCTCAACCTGCCAATGCTGGTGAAGCTCGCCCGCGTGCGCAAGGATTTCAACCTGCACAAGGCTGCCGCCGCCGCGCAGGATGCCGGTCGCAAATACATCAACATCGCCTCACAGGTTCTGCAGGGAGAGTGATGTGGGCACGCTGACACGCGAACTGGCCATCATCAACCAACGCGGCCTGCACGCGCGCGCCTCCGCCAAATTCGTGAAATGTGCTGAAGGGTTCGATGCCAATATCATCGTGTCCAAGGATGGCCAGGCCGTGCCCGGCACGTCGATCATGGGCCTGATGATGCTGGCCGCCAGCATGGGCACGTCGATCTCGGTCGAAGCCTCAGGCCCGCAAGCCGAAGCGGCGATAGATGCGCTGCAGGCTCTGGTCGACGCCAAGTTTGACGAGGATTAGCGCATTGAACGAGCAAGTTGCAGACTTGCGAGCGGAAAAATGCGCCATGAAAAAGAGGCCCTGATGGGTGGCGTTCCGCTGTTGAAGCCGGATGGCCGCCAGTCCGAAACGGCACTGAGCATCCAGCGTGGCGTGGCGCGGATGCTACGCGATCACAACTACACTTTGCTCACCGAATTCACCCTGGCCTCAGGCCGCCGCGCTGATGTGATCGGGCTTTCCGCCGAAGGCCAGATCTGGATCATCGAGATCAAGTCCTCGCCCGAGGATTATCACGCCGATGGCAAATGGCATGAATACCGCGATTTCTGCGACCGCTTCTCTTTCGCCATCCCGCCCAGCATGGATGAAGTGATTATCCCATCTGAAGTCGGCCTCATCGTCGCCGACCAATGGGGCGCCGAAATCCTTCGCCCGGCTTCCGAACATCCGCTCCACGCCGGCCGCCGCAAGGCCCTCACCCTGCAATTCGCCCGCACGGCGGCGGCGAGGCTGCAGGCGGCATGGGACAGCGGGATTGTGGTTTGACTACCCTCGACTCACGTCTGGGGCAATATTGGAGTCAGCAGCATGCATTCTGAAATAAGCTGTTTCCGCTGGCTCATTGGGTGTTGGCTTATGGCCAACCTGATCAGTCCGAATTCAGCCCATGCTGACGATCTTTCAGCCAAGTGGCATTTGGTCGTGGACAGCTATATCAACATGGCCTTTTCGGGCGGCAAGCGCCCCTTCATTACGAAATTCGATTTGCAGGGGCCAATACCGCTGGAAGTCAATTGCAGCATACCGAGTTCTGCCAAGTGCGCCGAGCTGAACACCACGCTGTCCCATGCCGTTCAGACTAACCTCAATGTCAGGTTTTCGTTCGGCTTGGATCCAGCTATTCGGGTCGAGTTTTTCCCACCGGAAAGCTCCCGAGACATATTGGGCCTTGCGCAAGAGGAATTTGTGGCCGGGACGTCTGACGTTTCAGATCCGGAATGCATGACCTTCATGATGAAGAGCGAAAACGTCATCGTTAAATCCAAGATTTTGATTTCGAGCGGCCAGCCGGAAAATAAACTGAAAGCCTGTATCTCCGAGCAATTCGCGCGGGCCTTGGGCTTGGGGTCGGTCGGTGATAGCGGCTTTGCCACGCTTTGGACTAACGGCCTTAGAGTATTTGGTGATCAGGACTATGTGAAGCTGGAAGATTCGAATGGCATTCTGGAGGATGTTCACCAGTGCCCAGAAATCCAGGCGGGAATGACAGCCGCAGAAGTGCGGAGCAAGCTGGAGCTTAAGACCAGCTGCATTTCAAAGCTCGGCGGGGTTTAATAAGGGCAAGTCGGCGGCGCCGAAGCGGCTTTCTGGTGGTCAGTGACGAAGCTTGATCGCTGTTACCCAAGCGACCAGCGGTGCATGATGATGCCCGGTCTCGGCGCCCATCTGGTCCTTCAGATTCACGACAACACTACGGTTGATCAGCTTTTTCATCGCGGTCCAGATGGCTTTCTCGCCGATTAAATGGACTGTTGAGAATTTGTTTTTGGGATCAGCAAATTCATCGCCTGAAATGCAAATGGCACTCTGAAGCTGAAGAATATAAGTCGGTTCGGGCTTGTCTCCGCTCTGAACGTTCTCGAAGTTCGGCGGGCCGGGAAATATCAGATGCAGCAGCTTGCCCGACAGAACCCCGGGCTCGCCTTTTGACATGTCATAACAGGATTCATCTGCCTTTGCGGTTCCGGCCAATGCCAGGAATAACGCTGTGGCAATTCCGAACCCGAGCGACTGCATCAGTGGACTCTGGGGCGCGGCTTGAGCGGATCTTCCTGGCAATACTGAACCCGGTTGGTGCCGCAGCTGTTGACATTGGTGCCATCGGACGCGCCGCTGCTCAGAAAGCTGCTATCGGCGCAACCGCTCAAAGTCATCATGCCGAGGGCAGCCAGAAGCACAACGCGGAGGGTGAAAATCTTCATAATCTTATCCTGCTTGTTTCGGGCGGGACCCTAGGCCCGAACCCGCTGCCGGTCCAGATCGAAGACAATCCGGCCCAGTTTGTTCTATAAATGTTCTTGACACGATTTTAATGTTCGGCCTAGGTTTTCCGTGACTGGCTGGGAAAGACGCGATGACGGCGCGGGTTGCAACTGTGGCATTTCAGGGGATCGAGGCTGTGCCTGTCGATGTGCAGGCACAATTCACCAATGGCCAAGTGCATTTCAACATCGTGGGCCTCGCCGACAAGGCGATTTCCGAAAGCCGTGAACGCGTGCGGGCCGCGCTCCATGCCATTGGCCTCGGCCTGCCGGGCAAACGGTTGGTGGTCAACCTCTCGCCTGCCGACCTGCCGAAAGAGGGCAGTCATTATGATCTTCCTATCGCCATGGCTATTCTCTCCGCACTGGGCGTAATCCCGCCGGACTTCCTGTCACGCTTCGTGGTGCTGGGCGAGTTGGGGCTCGACGGCAATCTGCTGCCGGTTTCCGGTGCCTTGCCTGCCGGCATGTCCGCGAATGCGCGCGATCTCGGCCTGATCTGCCCCAAATCCTCTGGCCGGGAGGCGGCATGGGCGAGCGATAAGCTCGACATTCTCGCGCCCGCCAATCTGGTGCAGCTGATCAATCACGTGAAAGGCACGCAGCTTCTGTCGCGGCCCACCCCGCATCTCTCTTTACCCGATGAAACACTGCCTGATCTCGCGGACATCAAGGGGCAAGAAGCCGCCAAGCGCGCCCTCGAAGTCGCCGCGGCCGGTGGTCACCACTTCTTAATATGATAATCAATTAAATGACAAGGATTTAGTACCGTTTTCTCCTTGCAATTGACCTTATCCCCGAATTTCCGTGAAAAAGGCGAGAACAGGGTCTATATTTGTACGCATGCTATACAGATTTGAAGTCGAAAACTTTTTCTCTATCCGGGATAAACAAGTAATCGATCTGACCATCGACAAGAAGGTCATTGCCGATGGCCAAAGGTTTGCTCGCGCGTTCAAGGGGGCAGATTTTCGCGTCCCCAAAGTAGTCGCTTTATTCGGGGCTAATGCTTCAGGAAAGACGACTGTGCTTAGGGCGCTTTCATTCTTGATTTCATTCGTCCGTGACAGTGTCAACAATTCCAATCCCGGCATTCCGGATTGCGAAAGGTTCAATGATGCGTATTCGGCTTCTCGCCCCATGAAGTTCGCCCTTGAGTTTGGGGGCCTTATGAATCCCAACGAAGAAAACATTAGTAAGGCGCGATTGGGTGAATCAGTACAGGAAGGGATTTATAGATACGAATTGGAGTTAGAAGTTTCGGACGGCCACGTAAGACGTATAGCAAGAGAAAGCCTCCGGCAGCGGCCAAACGCTTTTGGTAAATGGCAAAGGATTTTTGAACGTGGCACCGACGGGAGCGTGACGGGGTCTTCATGGTTCCGAGAAAGTGGGTTCAAACACCTTCAATTGACCCTCGCAAATAACCACACGATCATTTCTTCCTTCGCAAAGTTTCAACATCCGACGGCGAGACTTTTCGCAGACGCTGCACGCAAGGTTTATTTCCTGATAGCTCCGCTCGAAGAACCGGTCCGCAATACCGATCCTGAACTGATAAATTTTCTTAAGCAGCAGCCAGAGGTACTTTCCAAACTGAGCGGTGAACTTGGAAGGATAGATGTCGGGATTGAAGAAATGAAGTTCACGGATTCCCCGAACGGTCCGCTACTGCGCTTTAGACATCGCGGCCTTCAACTCGATATGCCGTGGGGCCTTCAGAGTCATGGCACTCGCGCATTTATTAGAATGTATCCCGCGTTACTAGCAGCACTTGATAGCGGTGGTATTTGCCTAATCGATGAAATGGATGCGGCGATACATCCAAACATTCTTCCGGAAATCGTCCACTGGTTCAACGGTTCTAACGACAGGAATAAGCTTGACGCTCAACTATGGATTACATGCCACTCTGCTTCGCTGCTAGATGATCTGTTGAAGGAGGAAGTGATAATTTGCGAGAAAGATTTGCAGGGCAGGACCCAAGTTCACAGTCTTATGGACGTAAAGATACGTCGAGACGGTAATCACTATCGAAAATATCTGAGTGGCGTTTATGGCGGCGTGCCGCGTATCGGATGAAAAGAGCGCGCCCATTTTGGATTCCAGAGCGTACGCCAGTCTTTGTGGGCTGTGAGGGCCAATCGGAAGTCGGATATGCGGGCGTGTTGCAAAATATGGTTAGGGAAAGTGGGCTGCCATTTCACCTTCACATCCATGATCTAGGTCAAGGTGCGGGGGACCCATGCGCAAGAATGCAACTCACGTTGCAGCGCCTGAGCGTACTGAAACGTACTCGCGTAGAGCCGAAACATAGATTTGTATTTTTAGATAATGATCGGAACGCGCTAATTCCAGAGCGTGTGAAGCTCGCAGAAACACTTGCACAACAAAACAACATTACCATCATTTGGCAGGAGCCATGTTTTGAAGCAGTTCTGCTCCGACACCTGCCTGCGCTCCAAGGAAATCGGCCCCCGGATACCCAAGCGGCATTGCAAGCTCTAACCCGAGCATGGCCGAACTACCAGAAGCCCATGTCGAGCGCCTCCCTTATGCAACGCATCGACAGAGCGGCGATTTCAAGAATCGCAACAGTTGAACCGGACTTGCAAGCCTTATTCACGCTCGTCGGTTTGTACCCATAGGCAGCCTAGCGCTTTGCTACGTTACGACCCCTTCCACGGATGTGCGGCCTATAGGACCACCTTATTCTTCCGTAGTCATTCACAGAGAGGCGTATTGAATCTTTCACAATGTCGCTGTCGCTAGCCCCAGCCATATGAAAAGCGTCCAGTGCCCAAATTATCGCAAATACCCATCCCAAGCCAAAAAAGGGACCGCCAAAACAATTTACCGCCATAATGAGCCAGCGGTTTGGATGGTGTCTTGAAAACCCAATGATTGTTGGAAGCAACCCAATCAAGACCAAGGGCGTGCATACAGCCCCGATTAAGAGAATTCCGCCGATAGGGTCCATTTTGATCGTCTATCCTGTAGGGTCATAGGGCCGCATTGTCAGAATTTTGGAATTTAGGTCAAGCATCAGTTGCAAGTTCACATTTCCACGGGTGGCCCGGTGTGCAGGAAGCGGCTTGCGGGGCATTTTCGGATTTTGACGGGGTCGGGTGGCCAACCGTATGGATAATCTCTGTGGACGCTCGCTATTCGATCCTATGGCTATTGGTATACATAGGAGACCGAAAGGGTTTAAGGAAAGAAGTTCGAAGAAGTTTTGGACAGGTCACAAGCTGGGGTCTCAGTGATGTCACGGGCGGGTTGTCTGCTAGCATTTTCTAGCCTTAATATTTTTTCCTGCGCCTCTAACGCGCTGCCTTCCGACAGACACAGCCTGCCGTCGCACATCTTTGAATCTCAATATGTTCGAATGATCAATTCCACAGACGGCCTTCGGTGTACCTATCAATCGCAGCGAAGTATGGTTGTTTGTGATGTAACGATCGACAGCCTCGATATCAGTGACGTAGTTTTGAATCGTGGCAATTGTCGCAGCCCAGTCAGAAAGCCCGAAATCAGGGAGCGCGACGAAGCTATACTCAACTCAGTTTCTGAGGATGAAAGGACGAAAAACGAAGCATTGATGGAAATCTTTGGGCCAATGTTTTTGGTGATAGAGCAGGCCGCAAAAGATAAGACGAAACTGGACGAATATAAGCCTAACGATCGGCTCGGAATTGCTCAAGTTTCTAAAAATATGGACCCTGCCAAGCATTACGTTTTCGGAGATCAAGTTCAAATCTTAGCTACTAATTGCAACCTACTGGAACTGAGCATTACTGCAAACGGCAGAACCGAGACTTTCTCGTTCGAAAACTAATTTTCTTTGAAGCAGAGCGCAAAACTCAGAGAGCGGGTGGTGGGCCGTATTTGTTCGAGCCTGAGGACCCCGGCATTAAGCTGTAGAACAGTAGCTCCGCGAGGAAAACCAAACCGGATGCTATAGCCAAGTTCGTCCCTAAGTATTGTCCAACAAATGACAGGGCTACGCTGAAAAGGATAGGAACGACCTGCATCCAGCCCGAATAGTTCAAATCGTGCCACCTTTTAGCGACGACTGAAAACCGCGATATCCCGGTGGGGATGCCGATTAGAAGAATAATCCAATGCCAAATCGACAGCGAGCCTAGTCCATTGCCGCTGGCCAATGCCAAACCCATACCGATGGCGATAAAGGTAGCGGACGCAAGGAGGACGATCACAAGCGTGATCAAAATCGATAGAAGATAAGTTCGCCGCCCAATGCGGCCAGTAAACCCAAACAGCAACTGCTTTAGCTCAAGTCCGCCGGTGATTTTTTGAAGCCCCCTAATAGGCTTCATCTCCGATGCGGTGAAAACAGCGTCGTGTTGCTGAGGCATTGAGGCATCAGGACTAGCAAATTTCGGTGGCGCACTAGCAGGGGACGTTACCGTTGGCTTTGATTTTGTAGTCGGTGGAAATAGATGGCCAAACTCTGGTAAGTCACGAGCATTTGTCCATTGCGCCATGCCTTCGCGCCAAAGCCAAATATCAGCGTTCCTGTCTGCTCGCACCAAATCATAAACGTCTGTCTTAAGAACTGGGCCAGTCTGCTGGTCGTTCTGAAGAAAAAACCATTCGTCCCGAACTTCGGTGTCCATTGTCGTTTGCCTCCCCAGCTAGTTTACCAAACAGTACATCCTCTCATTATATGCTTTAGAAACCAAGAGGAAGCCGTTGAACCGCCCACGCACGTAAGGCGTGAGGGCTATCACGATGAGGGTTCTAAAATGAGCGTAGAGGAATTGACAACAGGAGATAGAATCGCGGCTGCAAAAAAATGTGTAGAGAAGGTGGTTGGGCATGTTTTGCATTCGATTGCGCTTCACGAGAACAATGAAGTGTTCATCTATTCAGAAGTGATTTCCTCCCAGATTCCCGAATCCTTTGCGGCCAACGCATTCAATCTGACTCGCGATGCTCTTTTTCGATATAGCCTAATTAGGCTTTGCGCCGTCTGGGATCACGATCTTGGCGAAGAAGCGGAGACCATACCGAGAGTAGTGAACCTCATCAGCAACCGCAGTGTGATATCAGCGTTGATGCAAGAGACCTGTTCTCAATGGCCAACGCAACCGCTTCCTAATTCCAAAGCAATTAAAAATCCGGCAGAATCGGACAGCGAAGGTCATTCTAATTGGACCTTTACCGATAACTTCGGACGACAACAGGGTGCAAAAGCAGGCCGCCAACTTCGAAGTGCAGTTCGCAGCGCGAATGCGATAATCGCTTCTCAGGAACTTCGGAGCATTAAAAACTTCAGGGACAAGCACATTGCACACGCCCTAAGCGCGACTAGGAAGGAAAAAGCGATCGGCCCAATACCTTTGCCCGCCCGTCGAGCCGAGATCGATCTACTGAAAACCACAGTTGATCTAGTTCACACGTTTTATTGCTGGGTAAATGGCACAGACTTTGATTTTGAGACTAGCTTTGAAATTCGCCAACGTCACGCTGAGGCGCTGTGGAAAGGCTGCACCGTGCAGCCCTTGAGCTAGTACATGGGTGAGGAAAAGCGAAAAAGAGAAGCTGTCCTGAATGGGCCCTGCCCCTGCAGTTCTAATAAGCCTGCTCGAATTTGCTGTTTCACCGGGCAAGGATGGCAATGGCATAAATCGCCAGCAAATCTTGGACTCCGAACGTTGCCTTTGGGGCACCATCTGGAAAAATGCTACATGAAAGAACTTGGTTCATGTGTCCCCGGCATTTCAAGAGAACACATTATTTCGAATTCTGTCTGCAAGGTGCTAGTGGGAGACGGCGATCTTTCAGTATCTGGCGTACCTTGGCTCGAAGCCGGCGAAACGAAAATTATCGCCCCGCCAACAGCAAAATGTCTTTGCAGAAAACACAATAGCGCGCTGAGTCCGCTCGACGCTGCCGCACACTTTTTCTTCGCATCGCTAAAATCATATCTTGAGCGCGACGGCGGCATGCGACACGCTCTTATTTCCGGCCATGATCTTGAACGCTGGCTTCTGAAAACCGCAAAAGCGGCGGCAATATCACGTAATCTTGCGCACGATAGGAAGCCGCTGTCCGGCACGTTCGCGAGAGATGAAGCAATAATCGACATGCTCGATAACCCAACGAACTGGCCCGAAGGCGCGGGGCTATATTGTGTTATGAACACTGGGGACGTAACTGAGAAAACGGCGCGATTTCAGTTTCAGCCATTGATAGACGAAAACGATAACATCGAAGCACTTGCAATCAACATCATGGGGTTCCGGTTTGTGCTTATACTCAGCACAAAGGACGTTTCCAGATACCCATTTTTAAGTGGGGCCAAATTTCGACCGGGCCGAATTCAAATCTCGTATCCAAAATCTACTAGTTGGTTGACGCTAAGCTGGGAAGGACAGACGAACCATGACGTTTTGTCACTGAAATTGCTGCAGCATTAGCAGCGTGATGCACGCGAAAAGATGCTTTAAGTAGAAGGGCGTTCGGAATAATCAACGAATTTGATGACCTAAGTTGTTGAAAAATATAGATTATAGCCGCTAGTATAAAGTTAATCCGTACACGGATTAATATCAAAAAAACAGATGCATGCCTTTGAAGAAGGGCGTTTTCTGTTGATTTTAATTAAGTGTTGTGCTATGGTTTTCCTGTTGTTTTCGCTGGCCCATAACAAAAAAACGGCCTGAAAACTTCAACCCGCGCTTTCATTTAGACGGTTCATCAGCCTGCTAACTGCAGTCGGGTGCCATTTGCCGCCGCGCGCTGTCGTAATTCCTTGTCGTTCAAATTCGGTCGCAATGGCTTGAAGTGTTGTGTGGCCCGCATTGCGCACAGTCTCAAGCTTGTTACGGAGACGTTCAGCGCGAAGTTGAGCAGTCCGGCGCTGTGAATCAGTGGAAGCCTTATTGGACTTCGCAGCGAAATTCAGGTGCCATTTTGGATTTCCAAGTTTTGTGCCACGGGCTTTGGCTGCAAGAAGTGCAGCTTTGGTTCGTTCCGAAATTGCCCTTACTTCGTATTGCGCGATCTGGGCCATAATACCGACGACCAGTTCGTTGGCTTCAGGCATGTCACAGGCCACAAAGCGAACGCCACGGTCGGCTAAGCCAGTAAGAAAGTTGGCGTTGCGGCTAAGGCGATCCATCTTGGCGATAACCAACGTGGCTCCAGTGAGCATCGCATGTTCCATCGCTTGTTCAAGCATGGGGCGGTCGTTGTTTTTTCCGCTTTCGATCTCAACGAATTCCTGCAGCAGCACGGCATCGGGGATGCGCCCAAGATACGCAGTTACTGCGTGGCGTTGGGCTTCGATGCCAAGCCCAGAAGCGCCCTGCTTTTGCGTGGAGACGCGCAGGTAAGCAACAAATCGCTGGTCAGTTCTTAGTGCTGGCATGCCGAATCTACCTTTTACAACTGGCGATACGTCCGTTTCGCCGATTGTGAAATTTAAAGCAAGTAAAAAGCCGTGAAAAACGGCTCAACAAATCGAAATCTGGGTTGAACCCAGTCCAAAGCTTCAAAACACGATAAATACAACATGACACATGAAAACAGCCACCGCCGCCGTTCCCGATCTGACCGGGAAACCGCTATGAAGGCGGCTTTAAGAAACTGGCTTTGCCCTAGAGAAATCACCCACTTTCTGACACTGACTTTTGTAGACGGAATGCACGAACCTGCGGGCTACGTGGTTCTTTCAGAAGAACTGATTAGCAAGACGGTCGATCACCTGATGCACAAGTTAGAGCGCGTAGCTTTTGGCAACATAAATCGGAAGCGCAAAAAGAATAGAAAGCCAATTAGGGGCAAAGTGCCAAAAAAGCAGGAACTGTCACGGGTCACTTTCATCGAATGGAGCGCAGCCGACAAGTTACATGCGCACGTAGGTTTGGAACTTCCATCTTCAATGACGACTGCTGATTTCCAAGGATGGATGTACAAGACCATACCCAGCATCAATTGGCTAAGACCCCAATTCAAAATCAAGCAGATTGATGACACCAAAGGCTTCATTCGTTACGGCTCAAAAGACGGCGCAGCATCCTTTTGCCCGCATTCGACAAGACTTTCGTTCTCACGAACAAAATAACGAAAGAAACAAATAACAAGGACGCGACCGCGTCCTGAGGTTCAAATTGGTCGAGCTACCTACGCGAACTCATTCAATACAAATAATCAGGGAAGCTGCTGTTTCCTTGATAAGGAGTCATGTCTAGATGACATCAGAAAACTAAATCAAATATTGTCAGTGATCATGTGATCTAAATTCCGGCTTCAAGACACCTTCGATTATGAACACAAAAGCAGTCGGGTCATCCTTACTCACACCCACCTGTTTGACCGTACCGCCAGACAGTTCCACTTCAAAAGTAGGAGGAAGGTCAGCTCTCGACTTGATCAGGTGAGTTTTGTTGTGCCTGATACGCGCCTTTCCCGCGAAAGCTTGATTAGGACGATACAACGGGTTTTCGTGACGCTTGCCTCTCGGGGCCAAAGTAAGCTTTTTTACAATCTTTGAAATAAGATCACGCATCCGAGAGCGAGCCACTTCGTCCGCATTCTCTAAGTCCATCAGAAGCGCCCTGATTACATCCTCCTGACCTGCGTCGTTGACCTGTTGAGGCGCTGTTGCAAATTCTGTTTCTAACACCTTCAGCTCGGCACGCTTTTCTTTCACCGTTTTTGACAGCTCAACGATTTCTGACGCAATCCAACTTTCCTGTTCCTCAGAAAGTTCAGCGATCTTATCAGCAATGGCAATTCGCCTTTTCATCGTCAATTCCGTTGCCGAGATTTCTGCCTTCAAGTCGGCCACCTTTTGGTGATGACTTTTGTTGTTGAATTCGACGGCGGCAGCTTTCAGCACGGAGGAAAAGTCAATTTCGTTGCGCAAAAAATAGAAAAAAGATTTTTCAAATTTCGAATATGACCAAGACGGCTCATTACATCCCGATGATTTAATTGCGCCTGAGCAGCGCAAATACTTTCCCCCTTTTGGGCCACTGCCTTTATCAATCAGATGCATTGGCGCACCACAATTTTCGCAAGTGGCTTTTCCGGTGAAAACGTTGGCCACGTTGAACCCGCGTCGGCCAGCACCAGAAACTCTGCGCTCCATTCGTTGGATTTGAACTTGGTTGAATAAGTCAAGTTCGACAATTGGCGGGAAGTAGTCGGAGTGAGGTACGCCTTCTGGAACTCTTTCGTTTGTGTTTCTTGGCTTTTTGTGTGGCTGAAATTCCCCAAGCACAGCGCGTGATTTCAGCAATTTCTCCAACGAAGATTTTGCCCAAAACTTTCTCCCGGTCAAAGTGGGAACTGCACCTTCATTCAAATGCTTCACAAGCGCATAACTTCCATAGCCGGATGCTGCTAACCGAAATACATTCCGCACAATCTCCGCTTTCTGTTCATTCACGTGAAAGGATGCGCGGCTTTCTGCATCTAAGGTTAGCCATGATGGACAGTTGCCAGTCAGCTTCTCCACCAAAATGCGTTTCCGTTTCGCTGACCACGACTGACTAATGCGATCGGCCTTTTGCTTGGACTCCTGATGTGCAAGCGCCATCAGATTAAACGACCACATCAATTGCATTGTGTCTGAATTGGAATCAAACACCTGCCCATCAATCATTGTTGCGATAATAATTCCCTTGTTCAGCAAATTGAGAAATACAGGAATTGCTTGAGTAATCGCTTGCCGAGAAAGGCGATCAACAGATTCAACGAGAAGCCAAGATTTCTCTGGGATTTCTCCCTTTTCGACCTTGTCAACGAATATCCCAAATGCCCCACGCTCGCGATTTGCGCCTGTGTAGCCGGACAGACCGATATCTTGCAGATCGCCGTCTTCTAAAAGTCGCAGACCCTTCTCAGCGGCGAACTTTTTTGACTTCTCTTGTTGGCGGCGCAAACTGTCCCCTAACAGCTGTTCCTTTGTAGACATGCGTAAATATGAAAACGCGAGGGGGCGAAGTTCGTCGGGATGCATAAGACGCTATAACAGCTGGAAGTTTAATAGGCTACAATATCCTAATATAGTGCCCAATTAATTTAATACTTAATAATTAATTGGGCAGCACTAATTGCTCGTCGGGCCGCCCGGGGCTGGCAAGTCGATGCTGGCGGCGCGGCTGCCCTCCATCCTGCCACCGCTTGATCCACGTGAAATGCTGGATGTATCGATGATCGCCTCGCTCGGCGGCGAGCTTAAAGACGGCCAGCTCACGCGCCGCCGTCCGTTCCGTGCGCCGCATCATTCGGCCTCGATGGCGGCACTGGTCGGCGGTGGCTTGCGGCCCAAGCCGGGCGAAATGGCACTGGCCCATCATGGCGTGCTGTTCCTTGATGAACTGCCGGAATTCCAACCCCGCGTGCTGGAAGCCTTGCGCCAACCGATGGAAACCGGCGAAACGCTTGTGGCGCGGGCCAATTATCATGTGACTTATCCGGCGCGCTTCCAGCTCGTCGCGGCGATGAATCCCTGCAAATGCGGCCATGCCGGCGAGCCGGGCCATCGCTGCCGCACCGGTGTGCGCTGCGCCGAAGACTATCAGGCGCGCCTGTCCGGCCCGCTGCTTGACCGGATTGACATGCAGCTCGATGTGGCTGCCGTGCGTGCTTCTGATCTGTCGCTGCCGCCGGCCAAGGAAAGAAGCGCCGATGTCGCCGCCCGGGTCGCCGCGGCACGCAGCATCCAGATTGAACGCTTCGCCGCCCTCGGCCTCGCCAATCTCCGTTGCAACGCTCAGGCCGACGGTGGCTCCCTCGAAAAGATCGCCGCCCTCGACAAAGCCGGACAGTCTTTGATGAATGACGCGGCAGAAGCCATGAACCTCTCGGCCCGCGGCTATCACCGCGTGCTGCGGGTCGCCCGCACCATTGCTGATCTTGCCGGCAGCGAGGCCATTTTGCGCCTCCATCTGGCTGAGGCCCTGAGCTACCGCCAGCGCAATGCGCTGCTGCGCGCCGCCGCGTAACCCTTCTTTTACCCTAACTTCAGCTAAACACGCCGCAGCAAGCATTCGGAC
>Ga0207695_10006040_pt1 | contig 15816 bp, 10 predicted proteins | sample KBSC54metaG_FD_184354 | JGI IMG/M metagenome (GOLD analysis project Ga0207695, IMG submission 184354) | Corn rhizosphere microbial communities from Kellogg Biological Station, Michigan, USA - KBS C5-4 metaG (SPAdes) (version 2) | ecosystem: Host-associated > Plants > Roots > Rhizosphere > Soil... | reverse complement strand
CTTTGGGAGATCTGTCCCGTTTGCGGAGGTACCGGCAAGCCGATTTTCGATCAGTGATTTGTTCGGTTACGGCTTTCTCCGATGGCCGCTTCCAAAGTTCTCGCTGGCAACGGCTGAATATCCGAATTAAGACGCCAAGCGGACGAAGCTCACCTGCATTCGCTATCTATCTCGTCTCACGATCTCATATAGGCAAAAGACCTTCAGCCAGATGCGCCAACTCAGATTCGGGGCGGTACTCATCGTTGCGCCAACCCGGAAATTCTCGCCACTTGAAGCTCATACGGAGATAACCGACAAGGCGGACCACACCAAGCTCCAGTCGTTCTATTTCCACTTCACCGCCCCGCCGGTCCGCACCGACTCCTTCGCCATATCTATAATCCGAATCACCTCGACATTGATGTCCACAGCCGTGAGACCGTCGATCGGTTTGCCGGATTTCAACGAATGGATCATCATCGCCAGCGGCTCCGAACGCTCCGGCGGAAGCGGCTGCAATTCCACGGCCTGTGGCTTCTGCTTCGACTTCCTCAATTCCACACTGCCGTTTTTCATGTACACGCTCCCGCCGAGCCCGAACACTTCCAGGTCCTGGTAACCATCCGGCAAATCCCAGCTCCCTTCGAAGATTCCGACGCCGTTCTGGTAGTGCAGAATCATCGTCGAGTTGTCCTCCACTTTTGGAAAGGTCTCGGGGCGCAATTGATTCACTTGCGCATAGACACTCTCCGGTTTGCCCAGATACCAGAGGCTCCAGAGCGCGTTGTAGCAGCCGAAGTCCATTAAGGCGCCGGCGCCATTCTTCTCAGGATCGGTCAGCCAGTTAAAGAACCACTTGTTTAATCCCGTCGCTCCGCCGGGTCCGCCATGACCGACAATTCCACGTAACCGCCACATGCGTCCGATCGCCCCGTTGTCCACTTCGGCCTTGGCAGCGTAGTTCGATGGCCACCAAGCCATTTGATAGTTCGTCAGGATCTGAATATTGTATTTCCGGGCGAGGCTTTGGATTTCCAGCGCATCTTTATACGACGACGCCAGGGGCTTCTCGAAGATCACGTTGATTTTCCGCGGTGCGCAGGCCTTCACAATTTCCAGGTGGCGGTTGTTCTCCACGAACGACCAAACAATGTCCGGCCTCGTTTCGTCCAGCATTTTCACGTAATCGCTGTAGATGGGCGTGCCGGCGGCGCCGCGTTGTTTCACTTCCGCGAGCAGCTCCGGGACCGTTTCGGCTATACCGACAAGCTTTGCCTGATCGCCCTTGATCACTTTTCCGATATGGCCCCACACGTGGGAGTGCACCAATCCGACGACTGCAATTTTATAGTCTTGTCCGAGAAGTGGAAGCGTCAATACAAATACGAGCATGCGAAAAGTCATATCGCTACCGATCTTAACAATCTGATCACACAGCGTGAGGCAAAAGATGGTAAATTATGTAACCAAGAGCGGGGGTACGGGGAAGAGAGGCATGATGCGAGCGTTTGGATCATTCTGTTTGTTTTTTTTGGCCTTGAATTGTTTGGGTCAGGCTCAAGACGCCGCGAGTAGGGCGTGGCAGATGGAAAAGGAAGGGGACGCGATAGGCGCGCGCGCCTTGCTGCAGCGCGAAGCCCAGGCATCGGCGTCGGACGCAGGCGCGCAACTTGCCTACGCCGCGTTTCTCGATCGCCACCGCGATCCGGAATCGCGGTCCTATTATGAGCAAGCCCTCAAACTGCTGAGCCGTCCGCAGGATCGTCCGCAAGTCGAGGCAGCGGCCCGGCGGCTGCTCGTGCTCGATCTGCTGTCCGGTGATTCTGCCGCAGCCACCCGGCATTTTGAAATGTATAAGACGGCTGGCGGCGCAGGCTTGAGTGTCGCAGCGCTGCAATCTCCGAAACCGGCACCTCCGGTGGCCACCGTGGACATTCCCGGCCCGATCCGTTCTTTCGCCAGAATGGCTGCGCTTTCTCCGGAATTGAATCCGGACGACCTGCTCTCGGCGCTCGCGCGCAATGTCGTCACTAATGGATACCAGGCATCTTCCGGAAATGAATCCCTGGAGCCGACTGAGTACCTCAAGCTCATCGTTCGCTATCTTTCACAGTCGCGCGAATTGGAGAAACTAAGTGGCGAGGACAAAGTCATCAAGATTGAAACATGCGATTCGGCGCAGACCGGCGATCTGCTTCGCGTGCTCGGTTACAGAATGCGAGGCGGTTGCGGCAGCGAAGTAGTTCTTGAAACGGTAAACGCCATGCGCGCGTTCCTTACTATCGACTCCGGGTTTCCCCTCGCTCCGCTCGAGCAGGCCCTGCGCACCAACCGGCCGTTCATTTACGACTACAAGCCCACCAAGGTCCCGGTAATTTACGGCGCCGATTACTGGCTGGGCGCCAAAGATACCAAGGACAGGGGTAATTTCATTGACACTTTCCTCGGGGACCCGGCCGTCTGCCGGCTTTATCTGGGATTGTCGAAACTCGATCCCGAGACAGCAGAAGTAATCAAGAAGACGATTCCCATGCCGCGTCTGAGAGCCAACGCTCACGTGCTGGATTTCTACGGCAGCATGTTCTTAACCCGCAATGGCGAGGCTGTAGTGCCCGGCGGGGCACGTGGGGTGGCCGCATGGAAAGAGCTCACCGGGAAATCGCCACAGGACGGCGGTGCATTTTTTGAGCGAGTTCTAACCCGGGATGACGGTTGGCTCGCCAGCGTTTACGATGCGTTGGCTCGCATCGACGGCCCGACGCGCGATTACCTGCTCGATCCGAAACGCGTCACGCGATTTTATTCCGCCATCAAGGGCCGCATCACCAGTCCCGGACCGGCTCGCCCTGTCTTTCGCGCCAACACCGATATGATGCTGCTGACCCAGCGTCTGCGGATTGAGCCCGACGGCCGTCCGCATATTCCCGGCAATCTCGATCTCTGGAAGAATCTTTTCATCCATCACCCGCAAGGGAAATATGATGGAAAACTCACCAAGCTGGCCTCATCGTGGAAGGAACCCGACGATCTCATCGAAGCGCTCTTCGCTCTCACTCGCAAGGCTGTGGAGAATGAACCGCTGAAAATCTATATGGCTCTGACGGATGTCAACCGTTTCCGCGCCACACCTCTGGCGCCTGAGACGGTCGACCGGCTCGCCCGCGAGTTCCGTATATACGGATCGCAATATAGCATTTTCGCCGAAGCGCCTTCACTTTCAGATAAGACCATCATGCAGTACATGGATGTCGCGCAGGCGATTACCCAGATTCGCGACCAGGGTCTTCGCGCGGATGCCGCCGGCATCGTGCAGGCTCTCACCAGTTTGTGGCAGATTTTCTATCGCCAGGGATCCATTCCGGCGGCCGAGGCAGACGCGACATTCTCAGCCATGCTCGGCCAGTTCGAAAAAATCCATGGCTATCGCGAACTGTTTGACTCGGGCCGCACCGCCACCAGGACAATGCTGAAGGCCACCGGTCTTCCTGCGAATCTCTCCGCTCAGGACGGGGTTATCGATCTGCTGGCCGGTGCCGCACATCCGACTGATGCGGAAACACATCGCCAGGTTGTCGAAAGCATGATCCGCATTTTCGAAGCGCAGCGACTCATTGCGCTCGATACTATTTTTGATCTGGCCGACAATCTGGAAAGCGTTACCAAAGGTGAGAAGCTGAATTCGGCGCTGGTGGCGAAGCTCGCTGCCAAGATCAACGAAATCCAGCTTCCCCGTGCTTCTCTCTCGACTATGGAGAAGAACGCTCTGGCCTTTGGCTACTGGACGGAACGCCATGTGGAATCACAGCGGAAGTTAAACCTGCGTGTCTCGATAGAGAAGGCCGGTAATGATGCCGAGAAACTACGCGATGTTCGAGGTCATTTGGCGCCGATCCTTCGCGACACTCTGGTCGGCTTCAATTACCTGCATTACGCCCCTCCAGGCGCGCAGATCCTGATGACGAACCCGTTGTTTGTCCGCACTCACGATTTTCTTGGTGTGCAGGGCACGAACCAAACCTGGAAGACGACGGAAGTATTCGGGACCGGTTGGCCCTCAAGCGCGGGCGGACGTCTGGTCGGTTCGCTCTCCGGGCTTCCCTATGCACTAGCGGAAGCGGAGCAGAACTTCCTTATCCCCAGCCGTGAACAGGCGCTGATCTGGGGCGATCTTGTTCCGCAGATGATACTCACCGCGAAGATTGCCCGGTGGTGGACCGTAACGCCGCTCCAACTCCATTGGGTGGGACTGCATATGGCGGAAGGGCAGTCGCTGGTTGCGGAGTCGGTGCTCGATCCTGCAATCCGCAAGACCCTCCTCGAGCTGCTCGGACATCACGCACCGCCGGCCCGTGTAGCCAAAGTGGATGAATTGCTCCAGGAGGCCAGGGTCCGCGATGCCATCGAATCGATCACGCCGTCCGAACTCTTCATGGTTGCCGCCGATTGGTGGAATAGCAACAAGGACGAACACGATGTTTTCTCGAGCGAGGCACGGAAGCTCATGACGGAATCGCCGCGTGAAATCAGCTATCAGGCAATATCCCGCGCTTTCGGTACTCCTAAGCCGACGCTCTCAAATTCGTATCAGCCCGAATTGCTCAATCTGCGCACATTCCCCACGTTGATGGGTTACTCCAGCCGTATCATGGCGGAGAGTTGGGAATCGAATCTTCTTTACTATGCTGCGCTGGCAGACGAGTTGCAAATCACGCCGTCGCAAATGAATGTGCTGGTGCCCGAGTGGACTCAGGCTACGGTAGAAAAAATCTTCGCGACGCATCTGGAAGATTGGCCGGCATTGTTGCGCTCCCTGCGTCTCGTGGGTGATGATGTTCGAATGAAAATGCGAAAGCAGATGACTGCGGATCAAAAAGCGTCACTGCAATGAAGTATAAAATTCCTGCTGAATACTTTTGCTTAAACAAAGGAGGACGCGTGCAAGCTCGTTGGAAAATTGGAACTGCCTGCCTTTTAACCACATTCTTAGCGGCCGGCGTTTGGGTATACGCCCAGGAACGGCCGACCTTCAAGGTCAAAGTGGAATTGGTCGTACTTGGTTTCACTGTTGTAGACAGCAAGGGTAAGTATCAGACTAACCTGAAGCCAAAGGATTTTCGAATCACGGAAGACGGCATCGTCCAGAAGCTTGCGACGTTTGCCGAAGGAAACAAGCCTCCGGTGCAAGTGATGGAGGATGGCAGCATGCAACCTATCATCACGGCGGGTGGGGAAGGTGAAGGCAAGGGACCGGACGTTCGTTCGGACGCGTTTGCCGGAACGAATGTATTTGTATTGTTTGATACAAGCAATTATATGTACCGTGGGTTTGTGTACGCGTCCGACGCCATCGCCGACTTCGTCCGCGGCCTCGACCGCGCCGACTCAGTTGCTGTTTATACGTTCAGCCGAAATCTCTCACGTGCCTCAACGCTTACGAAAGACCGCGGCGACGCCATTCTTGGTCTTCGCAAAGCTGTCGCGGGCGACGATGCGGCCCTGTACAATGCTCTTCTGCTGTCGCTGCGCGATGCCGCGAAAGTGCCTGGACGCAAAGTGATCATCGTGTTCTCGAACGGACCTGATAACGCCAGCATGGTCGCGCCCGACGATGTACGCGCCGTCGCGGAGGACGAAGGAATTCCCATATACGTGATCTCGACCAGCGAAGTAAATCGGGATCAGATTTCGAGCGGCGTCTTCCGCCGCATTGCCACTCGCACCGGCGGCAAGGCCTACTTCGCCAAGACCTGGCAGAAGCAGGTAGAGGCGTTCGAAGACATCCGGGAAGACCTCGGCAACTCCTACACCGTGACCTACTATCCGCAAACGAATCCGAATGAAGGGTTCCGGAAGATCGAAGTGCAGGTGGTGTCGGATGCAGGTCACAAGTACCGTGTGCACGCGCGTCCAGGCTACCGCCCCCGCGGCGGTTTCTAAAACGATGGCATGAGTGGAGCACGTGGGCGAGTACTCATCTGGGTACTTTTGTTCGCAGCTGTTTCTCACGCATTGGGAGCGCCGCTTGCGACGCGAAGCGGATGGGTGTACGTGCCCGGTGCTCAGGACCTGATTCAAGCCGGACAGTGGGGCTGTACATCGAGCGTAACCACCGGTCCGAGTTCGCTCACCATCTCTGCGACAGGCTCGGGCTACAACCCGGTGGATCCTAATGGAAAAGCGTCTGACGCCGACCTGGCTGCCCAAGATGCGATTTATCAATACATCGCGGCGGCTTGCCGGGCCAACTCAAATGTACGGCGATGTTGACCTGGGGAGTCTCGGATGCTTATTCGTGGATCCCCGGCTCGTATAAAGGATTCGGTGCGGCGCTATTGCTTGACGCGCAGTATCAAATCAAGCCTGATTATTCTTCAGTGGCGGGCGTGCTTCGCTCCGCAGCCGGCACGGCATCGCCCGTGATTTACACCAACGGAATCGCAATTCATGGAGGCAAGGCGGCTGTGGCGTCTCCGGGATCGCTGGTGGATATCTACGGGGCAAACCTTGCGAAGGAAGCAGCGACGACGCCTGGTCTGCCGCTGCCGGCTACGCTCGGTGGCGTGAACGTCACCGTCAACGGTGCGGCGGCGCCGCTGTACTATGTGTCCTCCGGGCTGATTGTTTTCCAGATGCCTTACTCCGTTGCGCCCGGACCGGTGCTGGTGCAAGTGGATGCGAATGGCGCTCCAGGCCAGGCTGCGGCGATCACTGTGCAACCGGCCGCGCCCAGCATCCTGACCTATGGAAACGATCGCGCCGTCGTCCAGAATCAGGATTCCACCGTCAACTCTCCTACGAACTGCGCCTTGCCGGGAACTTATTTGACGGCATACATGATCGGCTCTGGTCCATTGACTCAACCCATCGCCACCGGCGCCGCGGCTCTGACGGCCCCGCTCTCCTACGAGACTCTCACCACCACCGCGACCCTCGGGAACGCGCCGGCGCCCGTGACATTCGCCGGGATGACGCCAGGTTTAATGGGCTTGATGCAAGTGAATCTTCAAGTGCCGAAGGTACCCGGAGATCTGCCTTTGCAAATCAAGTTGGGGAGAGTTTTCCAGTAACCAGGCGTTGGTCTGTGTGGGGACGCTACCCTAGCAACTCGGCAATCGGTTCGCCGGTCCGATCATCAAGCGAGTTCGCGATCTTGATCGGTCTGCCGATCGGGCTCATATATTCTTTCCGCCAGTCTATCCCGAGCGCTTTGTAAATCGTCGCGTACAAGTCGCCCATGGAGACAACGCGATCCGCGACGTTGTACCCCTTGTCGTCGCTCGCTCCGATCACCTGGCCGGTTTTCACGCCGCCGCCCGAGAGCGCCATGGACCAGCAGTTCGGCCAATGGTCGCGCCCCAGGTTGGGGTTGATCACAGGCGTGCGGCCAAATTCGCCCATCGCGATCACCAACGTTGTGTCCAACAATCCGCGTTCGTCCAGATCGTCGATCAGTGCGGTTAGCGTGCGGTCCAGCGGGGGCGTTAAGCGGTCCTTATGGATCTTGTCGTTATCGCTGTGTGTATCCCAGGAGGCGCTGTGGTAGCCCGCCGCGGTGACAAATCGGCTGCCCGCTTCCACCAACCGGCGCGCCAGTAGAGCCGATTGTCCGATCGGATCTTTGCCGTATCGCTCCTTGGTTTTATCCGATTCCTTCGATAAGTCGAACGCATCGCGGACTGCGGGAGTCAGAATCATTTTCCACGCCTGGGCCGTAAAGGCGTCGACGTTTGCATGGTCGGCGGTATCGTTTAGTGCGCGATAATGCCGGTCCACCACATTCAGAAATGCGGAGCGGCTTTCCACCGAAGCCTGTGACACCGATTTCGGCAGACTCAGATCGGTCACCTGGAAGTTTGGCCGGCTGGGATCCGGGATGCACATCGGGTCGTAATCGCCGCCCAGGAATGCGGCTCGAAAATAATCTTCATACTGACGGCCTTTGTCCCACTTCGGCGCCAGCACGTACGCTGGCACAGCATTGCGCGGACCAAGTTCCTTCGTAATAATCGACCCTACGCTCGGGAACTGCATCGCTGGGTTGATCTCGTGGCCGGTAATCACATAATGCGTGGCCTGTGGATGGTCGTTGCCGCGTGTGTGCATCGATCGCACCAGCGCGAGCTTATCCATTTTCTTGGCGATCTTCGGCAGCAGCTCGGAAACTTGAATTCCGGCGACGTTGGTCGAGATCGGTTTGAAGTTGCTGTTCGGCTTCGGGTCCCAAGTGTCGATATGACTCGGGCCTCCTTCCAGCCAGAACAGAATCACCGCGTTTGCTTTGCCCTTGTACGTCGAGGTAGTGGCTGCAGCCTGAAGGTATTCGCTCAGGGTGAGGCCGAGAAAGCCCAGCGAACCAACGCTCAGAAAATCCCGGCGTGAATTGAAGTGTGCCATCTGTCCTCCGTACTATCCTTTAATGATTCTCCGCGAATTCACGGGAGCTGGTCAATGCCCAGACAAATTCGCGCAGTCCGGTCTCCCGGTCACCGCGCTTCACCAGCGTTTGTTCCAATGACTGAATCTCGTCCGGCTCGGGAAAGCGCCCCAGAGCTGCCAGGTAGAATTCCTCAAAGATCTTTGCATCCGATGCACCCGATTCGAGCAATCGCGCCAGGCGACTATCCTTAGCGCCCAATCGATCGGCATACGTTGACCCCGCCAACATGTGCAAAGCCTGGCCCAGATTCGGGTGGACGCTGCGCTCTGGGATTGCGCCGCGATTCGGACGCCCGTACAATTCCAGGAAGCGCGAGAAATACATATCGGGATCTTTCAGATTGATCGCGCGCGTTCCCTTGGGAGCTTGGCCTACGGCCGATCCATCTGTCACAGCGGTCGCGAAGACCTCCGGTATGCCCGTCGCATCCACCATGGCGTCGAGCAAAACTTCGGCGTCGAGCGGCCGTGGTAAAGCATGGGAGTAGTTCACTAGGTCGTCCTTGTTGGTTGCGTTCGGCACGTCCGACAACTGGTAGGTCCGCGACATCACGATAGTCTTCATCAGCCGCCGCAAATCATAGCCGTGCTCGCGGAAATCGCTAGCAAGCGCCGCCAGCAGTTCCGGATGAGTCGCTGGATTTGTCGATCGGAAGTCATCCACCGGATCCACGATTCCCCGGCCGAAGAACTGCCCCCAAATGCGATTCACCGCCGCTTCGGCGAAGTATGGATGCGATGTCATCCAGCGCGCGAGTTCCTTTCGCGGATTGGATTCCGGCGTCAGATTGGCGCGCGAGCCGTCCAGCAACGCCGGCAGAACCGGAGCCTTTGTACGGGGATGCAAGAGCTGAATTTTCCCGTCCACGTCCGCGGAACTCAGGTCCATGTTGGTCGGGTGATCGAATACCACCGGCCCTGCTTTGAAAACCCGGGAGAAAAACGCGGCCATACCCCAGAACTGATCCTGGCTCCAGTTTTCATAAGGATGGTTGTGGCATTGCGCGCAATCGAGACGCCTTCCAAAGAAAACGCGAACTTCCTCGGCCATTACATCGTTCGGTGGACCGACCTGATTGTACGGAAGGAAATGCCGGGAAGCCGCCCCGTAGCCTTCCGCCGAAATGCGTTCGCGCGCAACCTCGTCGTAGGGCCGGTTGGTCTCGATATTCGAACGAATCCACTCCCAATATTTCTGGCTCCACTTCGGCGTCAGTCCGTTGGCGAAAATGGACACGCGGAAGATGTCGGAGAAGCGGAACGTCCAGTAATCTACAAACTCCGGCGAGGCGATGAGCGCGTCCACTACTTTTTCCCGCTTCCGCACATCCTTGCTGGCGACGAACTGCCGCACTCGTTCAGGCGGCGGAATTGTGCCCGTGAGATCGAGGCATACGCGCCGCAGAAACGTAGCATCATCGGCGACCGGCGACGGAATAATGTGGAATTTCTTCAGCTTGGCGAACACTGGTTCGTCGATGAAATTCGACCGTGGAACGTCCGGATAATTCGCGATTGGCGGACCGATGACGCCCACTCCGGCGCTCGCCACTTGGCCCGCTCCGCGAACTACTATCGCCGTTTCGCCTAAACCTTTACCCTTGATAATGCCGTCCGCGCTGACCGTGGCCACATCGCCGTTGCTGCTGGAATAGAGAACCTGATTCGTGAAGTCTTCACTGTGACCGTCGCTGAAGATAGCCGTCACCAGCAATCGGCGCTGCCCGTCTACAGGCACGGCGGCCAGCGAAGGAGTGACGTCGAAACGCGTCAGTTTCGGTGCTTTCCCGTCATCCTCGGCTCCGTAAGGCGCTCCGTTTTTAATCCACGCGAGAATCACCTTGTAGTCGTCGGAATCTTTTTCCAGGCGCTTTCCGCCGCCGTGCGGTTTCACCATGGTTGGCTTGTTCAGCAGCAGGCTTTCTTCCGGATTCTTCACGTCCACGCGCGGAATGCGTTCGCCTTTCACTTCCGCTGTCAGCACCTGATACGTGCCGCCCTTCGTAATCCACTCGTAGTCGTCTTTCGGATACAGCGCATTCGCCGAGAGCTTCAAACCGCCGCGCCCCTTCACACCGCCATGACACGCCGCCTGGTTGCAGCCGCGCTTGGTCAAAATACCTCCGATGTCGCGCGTGAAACTGAACGGACGCTCCGTTTGCGAGCCCTGAATCCGCAAGGAGGATTGCGCTCGAGCCCCACCGGCCAGCACTGCTGTGATGGTGAGCGGCCCGTCCTTGGCTGCGGCAACCCGCGCAGGTCCGATGAGCTTGACCAGGCTTGGATTCGACAACCGCCACTCCACTTCACCTGTCACATCGCGCTCGGTTCCATCGGCGTAATTCGCAATGGCGACGAATTGCTGCGAGGCTCCGGCATACTGCAGTGTGGCTTGGGCCGGTATGGTTTTCAGGAAGACAACTTGCGGCGCGCTCCAACCAGCGGTCATGAAAATCAAAAGGATTCCGATCGTCCTCACTGCTTGGCCACCACCATTAGAGGTATTTCCTTCGTGCTGATTACCGCGCCCGGTTTCCCATCCACAATCGGACGGACCAGCAGGCGCACCAACTGAGGTTCTTTCGTAGCGGCTGCATCCGCGGCGGCTGTGAATACCACCACCACTCGCTCCGTGCGGCCCGCGTAACGCTCGCGCTTGCCCACCGGCGCTTTTTGCTCCTTGTCCGGCGGCTCAAAATCGGCCCCGGCCAGCGCCTGTACTCCCGGGGGAAGGGAATCGGCCGTTACCGCGACTGCGCCTCGGTAATCTTCCTCGCGATCGAAGACTACGCGAATTGTTTTTGCTTCACCCGGCGTTATGTTGACGTGATCCTCGGCGATCTTTACATCGCCTACATGCGCGATCGCCGGCCGAACCAGAACGCGATATTGGAAGCCAGGATCGGCCAAGTCGGCCGTCACGTCGCGGATCTCCACCGTGTAGTCGCCGGCATCGCGGAGTGGAATGGTGGTCTTCGCCTGAAGCGATTTTGTCATCTCTCCGGTACACAGGCCCCGGCCGGCCTGAACATTCGTCGCCACCTCTTGTCCGGTAGCGTTCAGGAGTCTGACGACCGGATTGAACAGCGGCGGCGTCATGGCGGGTGTTTCAATTTCAATGGCGATATCTTGCGGTCCGTCGAGATGAAATCGCGACCGGTGCGTTTCAGCCGGCTGCGCCAAATCGCCCTCCAGCGTGGCGGGGAGCTTGAAAAAGGGCGCCGAAGCGGCGGGCGTCGCAGTCGCACGGTATGTTTCAATCGTGTCCTTGTCTTGCGGCAGGCCGCCACGCTCGGCCAGTTCATTCAGACGCTTATCGGAGAGATGATGGGAGTAGCCTCGTTCGGTCCACGTCTTGCCGCCCCCACGTTCCAGCGGTGTTTCGCCCGGCATCATATTGAACTGGTAACCGTAATCAGGTCCACCCTGTCCGGAAAAAGCCTCGATGCGGGCCAGGTAACGGCCGCCCTTCTCGAAGCGATGCACCATGTATGCGTCGGTCCCCTGGCCGATGACCCATAACGGTTCATCGTTGAATGCAATTCGGTTGACCCGCTTTGGGTCAAACCAACTCCCGGACTGTTCGTACAACGTGATCGAAGGATCAAAGCCGTTCGCATTGCCTCCGGGTGCGCCGGTGGAAGGAAGTCCGGAGACGACTGCGAAAGTCACAGTCTCACCGGCTTTCACGTCGAACGCGTAGTAGTCCGATTCACCGCGGCTGGCAATCTTGCCGGTGAAGGCCGCCGGCAGTTTGTCAACGGGTATCGCTGATTCTGGAGTTTCGTGCGATCCAGCGGGCTCTTCTCGGATTGGCTGCTCCATCACCGAAAGCGACGTGGCATCGGAGATGCCGCGAGGCGTAATTAACCGCATCGGGTAGCGGCCTGGCTTAGCCGTTGGTTCGATCTGGATTCGCAGACGGATGAGATCGATCGGAGTTTTCGATTTCCCCGCAGGATCGGGAGCTTCCATATCCGCTCCTTCTATCACCGCCGTGAAAGGCGCGTTTTTCAGGAAGACGGCGTTTGCGTCGTGCAATCCGTTGCCCCGAACGATGACTGTGATGGTTGTCCCGCCCTGGCCCGCAAATGGGTAGACCGAGATGATTTTCGGGTCGCCCGGCGCCGGAGCGGGCTTAGTCGCAGCGAACGCGCATCCAACCGCGAGCGCCATCACCCACCGGCGTGTAGGGATACACTTCACCGGTCGAAATATAACATATTTAACCTTGTTGGCGATATACGGGAGCCACTGGAGTGGAGCGCCACATTGAGATAAATTGTATTGCAGGCGACCAGTGCTTATGCTCATACCGTTTGCCGCGATCACTGCTCTTTGCATCGTTATCGGAATTGGCCAAGCCCAACCTCGCGATCAACAGACAGCATTCGATGTGGCGTCAATAAAGCCTAGCGCGGTGAGCGGCGAGGGCCGGTCGCGCTCGAAGATCGAGTATTCCGGGAACAGTCTTACGATGCGGAATGTGGATCTCAGCGATTGTATTACGTGGGCATACCAGGTCGAGCAGTATCAAATATCGGGGCAGGACGCGCTCACCGGCAATCGTTATGACATTCTCGCCAAGGCCGCCGGCGCCGCTCCAGTTAGCCAGCTCAGGCTCATGCTTCAGCAACTCCTGGCGGATAGATTCAAACTGAGCCTTCGCCGCGACACGAAGTCCCTTCCGATACACGCATTGACTGTTGCAAAAGGAGGGCCCAGGCTGCCGGCGGTCAAAAATGACGATGGTTATCATGCCGTGGAACGGCTGCCGCGAATCCAAAACGATAGCTTCCTGTTCCAGGACACTTCCATGCCGGAGTTTGCGGCAAAGCTGACAATCCTGCGGGGCATCGACCGGCCCGTCGTGGACAAGACGGGGATCACGGGATTTTTCGACATCGCGTTGAAGTCCGCCCCTTCGGCGATGTTGCAGGAAAATGGTCCTTCGCTTTTTACGTTGATCCAGGAGCAGCTCGGGCTGAAGTTGGTACCCGAAAAAGCTCCGGGTGGAAGTTCTCGTCATCGATCATGTGGAGAAACCATCGGAGAACTAATGCGTGGATCGGCGGGCGGGTTTGCTGTTCACTCAACCCGCATCACGGTTGCGGTCGTGCCTGTGCCCGGTTCTTCGTAATTCAGCGAGCTTCGACGGAAATAGAATAGAAAGTGATCACTGCCGGAAAAACGATATGGGGGCTCGTCAACGATGAATGACAGCAAGTCGCAGCCCGCGGCCTCAAAGGACGAAGCGGAAATCCGCACGCTTATCGAGCGATGGGCTAAAGCAGTGCGCGAGGAAAACCGAGCGGCCATTCGCGCTGATCATGACCCCGGCATTTTGATGTTTGATGTGCCGCCACCGTTCTTATCGCGGGGGTTGGATGCCTACATGGCGACTTGGGAAACGTTTTTCTCGTCCGCTGAAAAGCCCGTTGCCTTTGCTTTTGACGATGTGCAGGTCACTTGCGGCCTCGATGTAGCGTTCGCTACGACAGTGGGCCGGTGCGTCAACATGGATGCCAACGGCAAACGGGAACCCCTCGAATTCAGATTGACAATGGGTCTACGCAAGATTGACGGCAGGTGGCGTGTAATGCACGAACATCATTCGCTGCCTGCTACGTAGGATTCACAGAGCACCGTTTAGGAACCAGTCGAAGTACATATCAATCTGTGATGATAACTGCCTTCGTCGCGTTATGTACCCTGGGGCAAATTGATCTGCGTTTACCAGAAGTAAGAAGCCACCAGCCGCGGTGAACTCGGTGATCCCGACACAACTTTCACATGCAGCACCAGTTGCAAGTTCTTCTTTTCCCACCCTGAAGCCGCATCCCGTAGCGCCTCAGCCAGCAAGTCGGGATTCGTCACCAGGTCCGCCGCGGCGTCGGTTCCGTATTGCGTGATCCCCGCCAACTCCACCAGCATCGAGTGAGTATCGGGATGGAATACTCGGGTCACAATAGCGTAATCCTCGGTCGTGTGACGGTCAGCGGGCAGGTTAGGCAACGACCACTTTGTCGGCGAGCCATTGTCCGTGATCACGACGGGCCGGCGTCCCGCATCGATGAAATATCGAAGCGCGCTGCTGATATCTCTCCAGTGCGTGTAAGAATAACCGACCAGGACGGCCGGCGCAGTCTCCAGATCGCGAAACGAGACCTCGCCTCCAATCCGCACTTGGTAGGCTCTTCGTTTTCGTGTAAGCATTGCCGAAAGCCGTGATACGGCGATCAGGTCGCCACCTCCTACGAACTGGTCGGGAAGCAACAAGAAGTCCTCGGCCCCTGTCGGCCGCACTCCATTCGCCTGCCGGTTCAATCCATAAACGTCCGGAACAAAAGCTGCACAAAGAGAAACGGGAGCCGTACCCTGCAACACGGGTCCCCAGAACTGCTCCAGGATCGGGCTCATGGCCGGCGTCCTCATCCAAAATGCCGATACTCCGGCCGCACCCAAGATGCCGGCGGTCACCCCCGCCAGAACCGCGACCCAAATCTTCCGGCGAAGTGGCGCCGAAGCCGGAATTGGAATCGAAGCTACGGGGGCAGCCACCTTCGCGATAGGGCCCTCTACAGTCGTGGGTGGTGTTTCTATGGGCCGAAATTCCGGGACATAGGTGCCTGCCGGCAACTCTATACGCAGAGGGTTGTGGTGGCCCTCCCCGGAGTAATAAATCCCCAGGCGCTTCCGGACTTCTCCCGCCTTCACACGAACCGTGGCATCTTCACTCGGATCGTAAGAGGGCGGCCGCCCGAAAACCTCAATTCCAATGATCCGTTCGCGGAGCGTTTCGGTTCGCCCGTTGAGCGTGTTCTCCACCACGTAGCGAAGAAATTCTTCACTGCGTTTCGAACTTCGGAATTCATGGCTGGCGAGTACACGGCCGAGTTCCGCTCGTACCTCGTCTTCCGGAATCACAGCCCCACCTATGCGTGGCACTAGACCCTGAATCCTCCACGTTACTGTGAGAATTTTATCACAAATTTCTGGAGCGATTTAGGGTAGGTGCTCCCTAAACCGCACAAAACAGGAATGTTCGATTCTGTTACGAACGTTGTCATTAACAATCCGGCAACAGTTCTGAACTGGACATCATGAGGAATATACCGCAGTATCAGGTCAACATTAGCTTAGGAGTTTCCTTAAAGGGGATAGTACATGATCTCGAATAGAAGAAATGCCAGGTACTGGTTTGCCGACCTGCTACGCTGCCTGATCGTCGTTTGTGCCGTCGCCCCGGGTGCGTCCTGGGCTCAGCAAGTGACGGCGTCCATCACAGGGCAGGTGACCGACCCTTCCGGAGCGCCCATCAGCGGCGCCAAGATTACGGCTGCCGATGCCGATCGCGGCACGGAATACACTACCACTACAAACGCGGCCGGCTACTAT
>Ga0207695_10006038_pt1 | contig 15820 bp, 13 predicted proteins | sample KBSC54metaG_FD_184354 | JGI IMG/M metagenome (GOLD analysis project Ga0207695, IMG submission 184354) | Corn rhizosphere microbial communities from Kellogg Biological Station, Michigan, USA - KBS C5-4 metaG (SPAdes) (version 2) | ecosystem: Host-associated > Plants > Roots > Rhizosphere > Soil... | reverse complement strand
GAACGTGATCGCGACGATGCACACCGCGACCGCGGCCATCAGGTGATACGACGGCACGCCGAGCTTGTTGGTCAGCTTGTACAGGTAGGTCGCGAGCACGAGGTGGCCTTCCGGATCGCCGAGCACGAGCGGCAGCCCGAACACCTCGAAGCCGAGGAAGAACACCAGCACGCCGGCGAACAGCAGCGCGGGCATCGTCATCGGCAGGCTCACGTCGAGCGCGACGCGGAACGGACGGGCGCCCGTCACGCGCGCGGCTTCCTCGACGTCCGAGCCGAGGTTGCGCAGCGCGGCCGACGAATACAGATACACGTGCGGCACGTGCGTGAGGCCGACGATCACGGTGATCGCGAATATCGAATAGACGTTCCAGGGCACGTTTTGCACCCCGAACAATTCCTTGAACCACACCGAGTAGAAGCCGACCGGGCCGGCCGCGACCACGTAGCCGAACGCGAGCACCATCGGCGACACGAACACGGGCGTGAGCAGCAGCGGCTCGAGCCAGCGGCGGCCGGGCAGGTCGGTGCGCACCATCAGGAACGCGAGGATGCCGCCGAGCGGGATCGAGATGAACAGCATCCCGCCGGCGATGATGAACGAGTTCTTCATGGCCGACCAGAAATCGGGATCGCTGAAGATGAAGCGGAAACCTTCGATGCCGAGCGTCTTGTTCGCGTCGAAGAACGGCGCGGACAACAGGCTCTGGAACAGGATGAAGCCGAGCGGCAGCGCGACGGCGATGGTCAGTACCGCGACGACGATCCAGCGCAGCATGCCGGCGAGCGGCTGCAGGCTGTTGACCGGCAGCGGGGGAATCGCGCCGCGCTGGCCGGTGGTGGGCGCAACGGCCGGCGCCGTTGAGCGTGTGCTGGTTGAAAGCATGAGTTCGCCCCTGCGGCCATCCGGATGGCCGCCTCTAGGAAGTCGGTAAGGGGAAGGGGCCGCCCGCGCGATGCGCGGCGGGCGGCCGGCAGTCAGCGGATCAGCGCTTGATCGCCTGCTGCCATTGCTTCAGGAAGGCAAGGCGCTTCGACTGGTCGAGATAGACGAGCAGGCCGGTACCGATCTGGATCGGCTTCAGCGAATCGCCGAGCTCCTTCGTCAGGCTCGCGGCCGACGTTTCGCCCGTGACGTCCGTGCGGATCGCATACAGGTTCGCCTGGTCCGCGATCAACGTCTGGCCGCGCTTCGACAGCAGGTAGTCGACCCACAGCTTCGCGGCGTTCGGGTTCTTGGACTTCTTCGAGATCGTCGCGAGGCGGCTTACGATCTGCGTGTAGTCCTTCGGAAACACGTAGCCGATCGACTTGTCCTTCTTCGCTTTCGCGTACGCGTACGAACCGATGATGTTGTAGCCGATCAGGTTTTCGCCCGACGAGATCCGCTCCATCATCGCGCCCGTGCTCGACTGCAGCTTCGGGCCGGTCGCGCCGATCGCCTTCACGAGCTCCCACGTGACCTTCTCGTTCAGGTGCGCGTCCTGCGTCAGCGCGTTGAAGCCGACGCCCGATTTCTCGACGTCGTAGGTCGTGACCTTGCCCTTGAACTTGTCGGGTTGCGACGTGAGCAGCTTGATCAGGTCGGCGCGCGTTTTCGGTACTTCGTTTTCGGGAATCAGGCGCTTGTTGTAGACGATCGCGAGCGGCTCGAACGTCGTGCCGTAAGCCTGCTTCTGGTATTGCGCCCACTGCGGCACGTTCGCGCTTTCGGGCGAATCGTAGGACGCCATCAGGCCGTCGTTGACGAGCTTGACCTGCAGGTCCATCGCCGAACTCCACAGCACGTCGGCGCTGGTGCTGCTCGCCGCGTTCTCGCTGATGTAGCGGTTGTACAGCTCGGTGCTGTTCATGTCGTTGTACTCGACCTTCACGCCGTACAGGCTTTCGAAGTCCTTGATCAGCGGACGCACGAGGCCCGTGTCGGTCGTCGAGTAGACGATCAGCTTGCCTTCCTTCTTCGCGGCGTCGATCACGCCCTGGTAGTTACCCGGATACCCGGCCGGAACCTGCGCGACGGCGCTGCCGGCGGCAGTGCCCAGGACGATCGCCAGCGCGGCGGCGAGGTGCTTCGGTGCAAACGGCATGTCTTCCTCCAGTTACGCATTGATGTTGTTCGAGTGACGCGGATGTTAATTGCGAGGCACTTTCAGCCTGCTTTCATTCCGGTTCACAATCGCGTCGTTTGTGTCATGGATTTCCCGAGGTCGAAACGGCGGCGGCCGCGGTTTTCGCGGCGCGCGGGGCGGTTTGAAAAGGGAAGGCAGCGGGGTGCCGCCGGACGCGGCAACGATGGCAAAGGCGGCTATGCGGGTTGCGCCAGCAGCTTTGCGAGGATCCGGCCGCCATGCCGCGCGTGCGCGGCCGTCAGTGCCGAATACCCGACGACGACGCCCGCTTCGCACTCGGCGCTTCGGCAGAATCCGCGGATCGTCTGCAACGCGATGCCGGCCGCGTGGGCCTGCGCGACGTACGATGCGTGGTCCATCCCGGGCGGCAGCCACAGCACGAAATGAAATCCCGCGTGCTCGCCAGACACCGTGTACTGCCCGCCGGCGTGCTTCGCCAACTGGTCGAGCACGATGTCGCGCCGCTGACGGTACGCGTGGCGGCTGGCGCGCAGGTGCTTCGCAAAGTCGCCGTGTCCGATGAAGCGGGCCAGCGCGAGCTGGGGTGCCACGCCGACGGAGCGCGCGGTCGCATGCCACACGGCCGACAGCATCGGCCGCAATTCCGCCGGCACGACCATGAAGCCGATGCGCAGCCCCGAGAACAGCGTCTTGTTGAATGAGCCGCAGTAGATCACGCGATCGCATGCGTCGAGCGATTTCAGCGCCGGTAGCGGAGCGGCCTGGTAGCTGAATTCACCGTCGTAGTCGTCCTCGATGATCCATGCCCGGTTGCGCTGCGCCCAGTCGAGCAGTTCGAGCCGGCGCGACACCGACATCGTGACGCCGAGCGGCGCCTGATGGGCGGGCGTCACGTACGCCGCGCGCGCACCGGGATGGCGATCCAGCGACGACGTGTCGATCCCTTCCCGATCGACCGGCACGTCGATCACGGTCGCACCGGCCATCGTGAAAATCTGCCAGGCCGACGCATAGCCGGGATCTTCCATCAGCACCGTCGAGCCGGGCGTAAGCAGCGTTCGCGCGACGAGATCGATCGAATGCCGGATGCCGGTCGTGATGAAAATGTCGCCGGCGTCGCACGGGATGCCGCGGTATTCCCGCAGGTACGCGGCGATTTCGGCGCGCAGGCTTTCGACGCCTTGCGCAGGCGTCGCCCCGAGGTCGTTCGCCGTCGCGGCAAGCAGGCTTGCCCCGAGCGCCTTCTTCCATTGCTGCATCGGCATCAGGTCGGGATCGGCGAGCCGCGCGACGAACGGGACGCCGGGGCGTACGCCATGTTCCGGCGCGGCCGCATCGGTCGCGCCGGCCGGCGCGCGGCGCGTGTCGGGGCGGTGGGGGCTGCCGTCGCGCGACTGCGCGGCCGCGCGCAGATAGCTGTCCGGCACCACCGCGCAGACCCGCGACCCGGAGCCGCGCGTGCGTGCGATGTAGCCCTCGGAGCACAGCAGGTCGTACGCCGCTTCGACGGTTCCCCGTGCGACGCCCCAGCGCACGGCAAGGGTGCGGCTGGACGGCAGTGGGCTGTCGCCGGCAAGCAGGCGCTTCAGGATCGCGTCGCGAATCGCGTCGGCAATGCACGCCTGCTTCGACTGCGGGCTGCCGGTCGACAGCCCGGAAGGGCACGGCAGATCAAGCGGAATCGCGGCTTTGCCTCGCGGCATAGTGGTCCAGTAGTTGTTCGATTTAATGGTCCTTCAGCTTATATCACTTTCCCCTTAGATTGCTGTCGACCACGCCAACCACACCCATTCGACCGGAGACGGACTCACCGCATGAAGACACGTTCCTTGCCCCAATGGGGCTGGCTGTTCCTGTTGATGCTCGTCGTGTGCCTGCCGCGAGTCACGATCGATGCGTACCTACCGTCGCTGCCTGCGATGGCTGATGCGCTGCACGGCAGCGACGCCCAGTTGCAGCTCACGCTGACCCTCTACATGGTCGGGTATGCGCTGTCGATGCTGGTGTCGGGGCCGTTGTCCGATCGATACGGCCGCCGTCCGGTACTCGTCGGCGGCCTGTGTGTCTATGCGATCGCGAGCATCGCCTGCGCGTTGTCGACGAGCATCCCTGCGATCATCGCCGCGCGCATCTTCCAGGCGCTGGGCGGCTGCAGCGGGACGGTGATCGGGCGCGTCATCGTGCGCGAACGCTTTCCGACCGCGATGCAGGCCACGATGCTCGGTCGCATCTCGGCCGGCATGGCGCTGTCGCCGGTGATTGCGCCGCTGGCCGGCAGCGCGGTCGCCGCGTGGCTCGGCTGGCGCGGCGTGTTCGGGTGTCTCTCGGCGGGCGGGCTGATCGCGACGGCGATGGTGCTGCGCTACCTGCCCGAGACCCGCGAATACGACGTGCGGCCGGCGCCGAGCCGCGGGCTCCTGCGGACGTATGCGGGCCTGCTGCGCGAGCGTCGTTTCCTGCGCTACTCGCTGGCCATCAGCTTCGCGTACTGCACGTACTATCCGTTCATCGCGGAATCGTCGACGCTGTTTCAGCGGCAAATGGGTGTGTCCGGCCCGGTCTATGCGGCGATCTTCGGCCTGACCGTGCTCGGCTACCTGATCGGCTCGAGCGTATTCGCTCGGGCCAGCGGCCGCTGGAAAGCCGATTCGGTCATCGCGGCGGCAGCTGCCGTCAATCTGGTCGGCGCCGCCGCGCTGTGGGGCTGCGGGGCGATCGCCACCACGGCGGTGGCGGCCCTCGTCGTGCCGATGTTCGTCGTGATGATTACCGTCGGGATCGCGATTCCGGCTTGCCAGTTCGCGGTGATGCAGCCGTATACAAAGATCGCCGGTACGGCGTCCGGGCTCTTTTTCTTTATCCAGATGGCGATCACGGCCACGTGCGGCGGCGTGCTGGCATGGCTGTCGGACGGCACCGCCCGCCCGATGATTCTCGTCACCGTCTGCTCGAGCGTCGCGTTCCTGGTGGTGGTGGTCGGCCTTCGCGAGCGGAGCGCCGCCGACGGCCGACGCTTTGCCACGGAGAGCCTGCCGGCCGCCGAGCGGTGAGCGCAGATCGGGCAGGCCGGGTGATACGGGCTTGCGCCGGCGGCGCAACAGGTGTTTCCGCGAGACGTCGACATGGAAAGGATCATGTAATGTAGCGGCCTGTCGCTGACCTTACTGGAATCCCCATGCGTGTGCTGCTCGTCGAAGACAATCCGAACCTGGCCCAGTCGCTGAACGACGCGCTGAGCGCCGCGCGCTTCGCGGTCGATCACATGGCGGACGGGGAGGCGGCGGACCACGTGCTGCGCACGCAGGATTACGCGCTGGTGATCCTCGATCTGGGGCTGCCGAAGCTCGACGGGCTGGAGGTGCTGCGGCGGCTGCGCGCGCGGCGCAATCCGGTGCCGGTGCTGATCCTCACCGCGCACGGATCGGTCGAGGACCGCGTGAAGGGGCTCGATCTCGGCGCCGACGACTATCTCGCGAAGCCGTTCGAGCTGACCGAACTGGAAGCGCGCGCCCGCGCGCTGATCCGGCGCAGCCTCGGCCACGAGCACTCGCGGGTCGAATGCGGGCCGCTTTCGTATGACAGTATCGACCGCAGCTTCCACCTCGCGGGCGAACCGCTGTCGCTCACGCCGCGCGAGCGCTCGGTGCTCGAGGTGCTGATCCTGCGCAACGGCCGCGCGATCAACAAGGAAACGCTGTCGGAGAAGATTTTCGGGCTCGACGAGTCGGTCAACGCCGACGCGATCGAGATCTACGTGTACCGGCTGCGGAAGAAGCTCGAGAACACGGGCGTCGCGATCGTCACGCTGCGCGGGCTCGGGTATCTGCTCGAAGCGAAGGCAGTATGAGCTACGACCCCCACGCTCACTGGCGTTCGCTGCCCCCGAAGGGGGCGCACGGGGCCCGGCGGGAGCCATGGTGACCCGCCCGAACCTGCGCACGCAGGTTGCGCTGTGGCTGCTGCTGCCGCTGCTCGGCCTGCTCGCGCTCGACTCGTGGCTCACGTACCAGCGCGCGATGAGCGCCGCGCACGTCGCGTTCGACCGCACGCTGTCGTCGTCGCTGAAGTCGATCCGCGAAGGCGTGCGGCTCAACGACGGCGAGATCGAGGTCGACCTGCCGTATCTCGCGCTCGAAATGCTCGAATCGAGCGACGGCGGCAAGATCTACTACCTGATCCGCGAGGACAACGGCCACACCATCACCGGCTATCCGGACCTGCCGCTGCCGCAGGGGCGCGACGCGGGCGACGGCGCGCTGTTCGTCACGCGCTACTACGACGTCGTCTATCGCGGCGAGCAGTTGCGGATGGCCGCGCTGCGCATACCGGTGCACGACGTGCCGACCGCGCAGTCGCGCATCGTGTGGGTGATGGTCGGCGAGACGATCGAGGCGCGCCAGGCGCTCGCCCGCGAGATCCTGGTGGGTTCGCTGCTGCAGGAAGGGCTGCTCGTCGTGCTCGCGCTCGGGATCGTGTGGCTCGGCGTCGGGCGCGGGCTGCGGCCGCTGAACCGGCTGTCGGCGACGGTCGCCGCGCGCAGCGAGGACGACCCGACACCGCTCGACACCGGCGCGATGCCGAGCGAGCTTGCGCCGCTCGTCGATTCGATCAACCAGTACATCGGCCGCACGCAGCGGATGCAGGTTGCGCGGCGCCGCTTCTTCGCGGACGCGGCCCATCAACTGAAGACACCGCTCGCGGCCGTACAGGCTGGCGTCGAGCTCGCGCTGCGGCCCGACGAGCAGCCGCGTGTGACCGGGCACCTGCGGCGCGCGAACGGCGCGGTGCGGCAGGCCGCGAAGATCGTGCAGCAACTGCTGTCGCTGTCGCGGCTCGATTCGGACAGCGGCCATGCGGTCGCGCACAAGCCGGTCGCGCTGCACCGGCTCGCCCGCAGCGTGACGCTCGACTGGTCGCCCGTCGCACGCTCGCGTGACATCGATCTCGGCTTCGAGCACGAGGCCGATATCGACGTGCACGGGCAGTCCGACCTGCTTGGCGAGATGATCGGCAACCTGATCGACAACGCGATCCGTTACGCGGGCGACCGCGCGGTGATTACGGTGCGCGTATCGCGCGATGACGAGCACGCGCGGCTCGACGTCATCGACAACGGGCCGGGTATTCCGGCGGACGAGCGCGACGCGGTATTCGAGCGCTTCCATCGCGGCAGCAAGACGCAGACGGTCGAAGGGACGGGGCTCGGGCTGTCGATCGTGCGCGAGATCGCGCGTGTGCATCAGGGCAGGGTGGCGCTGGGCGATGCGCCCGGGGGCGGGTTGGTCGTGACGGTGTGGCTGCCGGTGGCGCTCGATGCAGAGCTGCAGAAATAGGAATAATTAAATCGACAATTCCGATTATTTTAATGTCGTCGTAACACGCTGCTATTTTTGATAGCTACAAAAGCGGAATCTTTATACCTACGATAAATTGGCCGTCTAATGCGCGGCCTCGTCTTGATGATTTAGGGGTGAATCGAAATTTCAGATTATTGAAAGGGAGCCACATCATGGCTACAGCACTCGATGAAGATGTCCTGCCGGAAATTGTTGTCGTGAAATTCAAGGTAAGCGGAGGGCAGGTCACGTCCGGGAACGGAAAGGCACCGCTCATCACCTTCGCCGCTGCTTTCAATACAGAAGGCGTGCAAGCCTCACTGCCGGAGGGCAGCGGCTCCGTGCAAGGTCCGGGTTTGGTGGTCTGGAGCCAACGGCCAGCACCGACAAAAATCGCGATTCGCGGGAATTACTGGAATTTTCCGTCAAAGGAAGGCGGGGGGCACAGCAATCTGGTGCGGACCTTCTGGATGCACTTGCACGGTTACATTGGATTGGTTTCCGTCGCCAACTGGCATGGCATTCCGCCGGCGCCATTCCCGTTGCTGGATTTGAGCTCGGTTACACCGCGGAATTCGAAAACCGGAACGGCGAACTATACGATCTATCTCGATCCGAAAATTCCGGATGAAACGATCACGGTGAGCGATGCAGTACTCACCGAATTGGAGATTCAAAAATAAATGATCGATATTATTTATGAATAAAGCATCAACTGAATTTCAGGGTTGAATCATTTCGTCCCGGTGACGCATTGCGGAAAATTACCGCGTGCGTCACATTTTAAATCGATGGCTGGCCCCGCCATACTGCGGCACAGGGGGCAGCACACCGATGCCGCGGGCCCGTCGACGACGATCGCGCCCCGGCCCGCCACGCACCGGAACGTACCGGCAGAGGGTTCCCGACGGGCGCGGCACGTCGAGCGATCCCCAAAAGGTCTTTGGCCCCGAGCCGTCGTAGACGACGTGCACGCTTTCGCCCTTGGTCAGGCACTTTGTCGATGGCGAGCGGTAGGCTCGATCTGCCGGCGCGTGTGCACGCAGGCCCGGTAGTCTGCATGGCAGGTCTATCAGTCGCCGAAGCCGATTTCCGCGTCGAGTGCCTGCCCGATTTCCAGGAAACTGCCCGCGCCGCGCACGACGATCGCATTGATGCCGAACGTCAACTCGCCGTTGAAGTTCGGGTTCGCGCGATAGGTCTGCATCGTGTCGGTCGGTTCGTGCGGCCATGCGGGGTCTGGCGCGCCGGTGACCTGGTCGATCGTCGGCATCGGGCAGCGCGTGCACAGCTTCACGAGGCGCAGTCGCACCGGCGTGGCGCCGTCGGTGTCGAGGTGTTCGACGAAATCCTCTTCGTATGCATCGAGATCCGACACGACGATGTTCGGGCGGAAGCGGTTCATCGGGATCGCCGGCGCGCCTTTCGCGACGAGCCGCGCGTTCAGGTCGTCGAGCGACGACTGGCCGATCACGAGCAACGGATAGCCGTCCGCGAACTGCGTGTGCGTATCGATCTCGCCCGTCCATTTGCGGTTGCAGCAGCGGCGCGCGTCCGCGCCGAAGCGCGCGAGCTTCAACGGCATGCCGAGGAATTCGGTGAGCCATGCGGCCGTTTCGGCGCCCGTGTCGATCGCGTCGACCGTGTCGCGCCAGACGGTCGCGGCCATTTTCGGCGTGGCGGGCGTCACGTCGCCGTCGAGCGGCGTGCGGATCTCGCGCATGCCCGGTGCGTTCAGCACGAGTGCATCGCTGTCGAGTGCGGTGCGGATCAGCGCGAGGCGCGGGTGCGTGCGCTGCGTGATCATCTGCCCGTCCGGATCGGTGATCAGCCAGTGGCGATCGTATGCGAGGCCCGTTTCGAGCAGTTGCGCACGCGGCAGCGCGATGCCGGCGCAGGATTTGATCGGGTAGACGAAAAGTTCGCTGATGGCTGGCATGGCGCTGGCTTCGAATGACGTGGAGGATCAAAGCGCGATTGTGCCAGATCGTGCCGACGCCGTTCGGGCGGTTGCGTACCGCCGGGCGGCCGGTCATGCGAGCGGGAAACCCGCGTCGAAGGTCGTGCGCACGTCGAGCGGCTGGCGCAGCAGCCCGGCCTTCAGATAGAAGTCGGCCGTGCGCTGCTGTTCGGCGATCACCGTCGCATCGATCGGCAGCCAGCGCGTGTTGCGGCGCTCGAACTGCAGCTTCGCGGCTGCCGGTGGAATGCCGATGATGCGTGCGAGCGCCGCGGAATACGCGTCGACATGCCGGTACGACCATGCCTGGGCGCGCACGACACGCCGCAGGAAATCGTGCAGCACGTCGCGCTTCGACGCGATCGCGGCGTCGGTCGCCGCAAGATAGCTGAGTCCCGACCACAGCCCGCGGCCGTTGACGAGCACGCGCGCTCGGCCGCTCGTTTCGGCGAGCGCCGTGTAAGGTTCCCACGTCGCCCATGCGTCGATCGATCCGGTTGCGAGTGCAAGCATCGTGTCGGCCGGCGGCAGGAAGCGGAACGACACGGCATCGGGCGGCAGGCCGGCCGCGTCGAGCGCCTTCAACGTGACGAAATGGCCGATCGAGCCGCGCGTGGTGCCGATGCGCTTGCCCTTCAGGTCGGCCGCGCCTTTCAGCGCCACGTCGGGCCGCACGAGCACGGCCGTGCCGTATGGATCGGAGCGGTTCGCGCCGATCACCTTGATGCGTGCGCCCGACGCGAGCGCGAAGATCACCGGCGCATCGCCGATCGGCCCGCAATCGACGGCGGCCGCGTTCAGTGCTTCGGCGAGCGGCGCGGCGGCCGGGAACTCGGTCCACGCGATGTCGTACGCGAGGCCGTTCAGTTCGCCCGCCGCTTCGAGCAGCGCGCGCAGCCCGCCTTTCTGGTCGCCGGCGCGCAGCAGCGGCCGTGCGCCCGATTGCGCGCGCAGCGCGGCTGGGGCCGCGGCGATCGTGGCGAGGGCGCTCGTCTGGGCGAGGAAATGGCGTCGGGTCGGATTCATCGTGAAGTTCGGTCGATCGAAAGAGAGGTTCGGGAAATCAGTGCGGGAGCCCTGCCTGCACGTCGCGTACGGGTTCCGCGTCGACGCGCAGCAGCAGCGCGGTCAGCGGGTCGCCGTTCGCGGCGGCCGCGGCCGGCCGCGCAGCGGCATAGGAACGACACAGCAGGTCGGCATCCGACCAGCCGGCGCTGCCCGGCAGCGCGCGTGCCCGCAGCCAGCCGCGCCGGTCGGCAAGCAGTTGCGTGCCGCCGAGCGCGTCGGGTGCGACGCCGGCAATCGTCGCGAACGCGAGCCATGCATCGGGCGTCGCCGCAACGCAGTTCGCACGTGTGCCAGATGCCGGCGGCACGGACGCGCCGCGTGCGGTGACGAGCAAGGTTTGCCAGCGCGCATCTTCCGGCGGTGGCGTGGCACCCGGCGCGAGCGCGACGATCCGCACGCGCTGGCCGTCGCGCCAGCGATCGAGCGATTGGGGCGCGGCGCTGCCGCAACGCACGTCGAGCGCCGGCAGCGGGACGGGCACGGGCCACGCGCCTTCGGCCTGCGCGCCGCTGCCTGCAGAGAGCGCTTTCAGGTAGTCGAGCACGGCCCACGTGTCCTGCGGGCCGAGCGTCGCGGTGAAGCCGGGCATCGTTGGTGTGCCGTGTTCGTCGTGCGTGCCGTGGCGCACGCGCCAGAACAGTTCGCCGTCGAGGCGACGGGCGAGCAGCGAGCCGGCAAAGGTCGGCGGCCAGTGCGCGAGCGTGGCCGCGAGCGGGCCTTCGCCACGGCCGTCCGCGCTGTGGCAGGCCGCGCAGTGTTGCGCATACAGATGCGCGCCGCGCATCACGTTCGTCACCGAAAACGGCGCGGGATCGCGCTGGAAACTCGTCGGCACGGCGGGCGCGAGCCACAGCGACGACGGCGGCCACGGTGCGAACCATGCAACGGCGAGCGCGGCGATCGCGGATGCGAAGCGCCGTTTGCGCGAGGCGAGCGCGATGCAGGCGAGCACGACGGCCAGCGCCGTCGCCGTACAGGCGAACGCGAGTTGTCGCGTGAGTCCCGCGTCGATGCGCAGCGTCTCGAGCGCGATCCGGTGTGTCCACGGCCATGCGGCCTGACCGTCGGCGTCGCCGGTCAGGCCGAGTGCGTGCAGCACGCGCGCCAACGCGACTTGCGCGCGATACAGCAGTTGCAGGAATGCGAGCGCCCAGTCGGAGAACGGCGGTGTGTTCATCGCACACGTCTTTGCCGTGCAAAGGCCAAGCGTCGAACGGCACCCTGCATCTACCAGCTCGCATCCAGCCCGAGATGCCGCAGCGCATCGTGGCGCAGTTCGGCGAGGCGCGGGTCGCCGCGATGGCGCGGGTAGGGCAGGTCGACGTGCAATTCGGCGACGATCCGTGCAGGACGCGGCCCGAACACGATCACGCGCTGCGCGAGAAACAGCGCTTCCTCGACATCGTGCGTGACGAGCAGCGCGGAGAACCCGTCGCGTTGCCACAGCGCGGTCAGCTCGGCCTGCATCGTGAGCCGGGTCAGCGAATCGAGCTTGCCGAGCGGCTCGTCGAGAATCAGCAGGCGCGGATCGTTGACGAGCGCACGGGCGAGCGCGACGCGCTGCGCCATCCCGCCGGACAGTTGATGCGGAAATACGTTCGAGAATTCCTGCAGCCCGACGCGTGCGAGCGCATCGTCGACGCGATGCTGCGCGACACGCGCCACGCCGCGCGCTTCGAGGCCGAGCGCGACGTTCGCACGCACGCGTCGCCACGGGTACAGCGTCGGGTCCTGGAACACGACGATGCGTGACGGATCGGGGCGCTCGATCGGTACGCCGTCCTGCGCGATCGTGCCTTGCCGCGCGGCGTCGAGGCCCGCGACGAGGCGCAGCAGTGTCGATTTCCCGCAGCCGCTCGGGCCGAGCAGCGCGACGAATTCGCCGGCCGCGACCGACAGCGTGACGTTGTCGAGCACCGGCAGCGGGCCGCCGGGGCCGTCGAACGCATGGCTCACGCGGCGGATGTCGATGCGCGCGCCGCGCGGCGCCGTGATGGTGGACGAAGCGGCGGGCGAAGCGGAAACGGACGGTTCGAGTACGGCGGCGCTTACCATTTGACGGTTCCTTTCTGCCACGCGAGCACGCGGTCGCGCACCGCGAACAGCAGCGCGATCAGCCCGGAAAACAGCAGCGCCATCACGATCAGCGCCGCATACATGTTCACGTACGATGCCCAGCCCTGCGCCCAGCTCAGGTACCAGCCGAGCCCCGACTTGACGCCCATCATCTCGGCGACGACCAGTACCGTGAACGATGCGCTCAGCCCCATGAAGATGCCGACGAACACGTGCGGCAGCGCGGCCGGAATCGCGACGCGCAGCACCAGGAAGCGCGCGTTCGCGCCGAGCGTGCGCGCGACGTCGTAATACTGCTTGTTGACGCTCGCGACGCCCGACCACGTCAGCACGGCGACCGGGAAGCCGGTCGACAGCGCGATCAGGAACGCGGCGGCCGAATAGCTCGACGGGAAGAAGTAGAACGTGAGCGGCAGCAGCGCGGTGGCCGGCACGGGGCCGAGCACGCGCAGCACCGGATGCACCCAGTAGCCGATCCGGCGCGACCAGCCGATCGATACGCCGACGGCAAAGCCGACCGCGACGCCGTACGCGAATCCGAGCGCGAGCAGCTTCAGCGTGTTGCCGGCGCTGCCGAGCAGTCGCGGCCAGTCGTCGACATACACCTCGATCAGCGCCTGCGGCGGCGCGAAGAACGGTGTCGGCAGCCAGCCGGTTTTCGCGGTGACGATTTCCCATGCGGCGAGCACGAGCGGCAGCGCGACGAGCCATGGTCCGGCCGGACGCACGCGCGCGAGCCGCGTGCGCGTCGCGGGAACGAAATGGCCGAGCGTCGCGACGACGAGCAGCAACGCGGCGATCGTCCATGCCGCCGCGCCGAACGTGTCCGTGTATGCCCAGTCGGTGAAGCCGACGACGCGGTTCGGCCACAGTTGCGTGAGCGCGCCGAGCGCGGCCCACGCGAACGCGGCGACGATGCCCGTCGGCCAGGTGCGTGCGCGGCGGGCGGCGGCCGCCAGCGTGGCTTCGCAGGCCGGGCAGGCGATGCGGGCGGACGCAGTGGAGGCAGCGGCGCCGCCGGCCGGTACCGATGCAGCGCGCGCGGCGGAAGCGGGTTCGATCGTCGACATCGCGTCACCCCAGCACGTTCGCATAGACCTGCTGCGCGAAGCGCTGCGGGTCCGTGCTTTTCTTCAGCACGCTGATGCGGCGGAAATCGTCCGCATAGAACGCGATTTCCTGCTGCAGGTCGACGTTGGTCGGGTGATGCGTGTAGGTGAGCGTCGCGTACAGCTTGCGCAGGTCGTCGGGGCTGATCTTCGGCGAGTACTTCGCGAATACCTTCGCGGCTTCGTTCGGGTTCTCGTGCGTGAACTCGGTGGCCTGCACGATCGAACGCGCGAGCGCGGCGGCGGCCGGCCGGTCGTTGCGCACGAGATCGCCGCGCGCGCCGATCACGCAGCACACCTTGCGCGCGTATTCGCCGGACAGGTTGGTCGCGAGTTCCGTATACGCGCCGTTGCTGCGCTTCTCGAGCAGGAAGAGATTCGGGTCGCCGTCGGCGATCGCGTGGATCTCGCCCTTGTCGACCGCGACGCCGAGCAGGTCGGCCGGATACTGCCGCCACGTGATGTCGCGCTCGGGATCGATCCCGTTCTTCGCGAGCAGGATCGAGAAAAAGTGCTTGCCGGGCGCGGCGAGATCGCTGACACCGACCGTCTTGCCCTTCAGCGCCTGCAGCGTCGTGACGCCGGCCGCCTTCGCGCCGACCAGCCGCACGCAGCCGCCGTGCGAGCTGCCGATGATCTTCACGTCGAAGCCGGCTTCGAGCGGTTTCAGCCAGCGATGGATCATCCCGACCGCCGCGTCGGCCTTGCCGGTCGCGATCGATTCGAGCAACTGGTCGGTCGACCCGCTGTAGTTGATCAGGTCGACCTTCAGGCCGTTCTTCTCGAAGAAACCGCGCTCCTGCGCGACGACGATCGGCGTCAGGCAGAACGCGTTCTGGTTCCACGCGAACGTGAGCTTCTTCAGCGGCGGCGCGGACCAGGCCTTGCGGCCGAGCGTGATCGCCGGCGCGGCGAGCGCGGCGGCGCCGGCCGCGCGCAGCAGCCGGCGGCGTTTGTCGTCGTGCGCGATGGCCGGCGCGGGTGCGGTGGGGTGGGTCATGGTCTGGTCTCCGGTCTTGCGGAAAGGCGCTCAGTCGAGCAGGTCGGGTTCGTCGGCGACGACGCGCGCGAACAGGCTGTCGAACGCATGCAGTGCGCCTTCGGGGCCGCCGATCTGGCTATGCGTGTGGCGCGCGGTCGCGTGATCGATCGGCTGCGGCGTGCCGGCCGCTTCGGCCAGCAACTGCGTGTGCGCGGCGTTGTCGAGCGCGATGTACCACCACGCGGCGGCCTCGACCGTCGGGCCGGCCGTCAGTATTCCGTGGTTCTTCAGGATCACGCCCTTGTGCGTGCTGCCGTCCGGTTTTGAAAGCGCGTGCGCGATCCGCGCGCCTTCGCTCGTGTCGACGACCATCCCCGTGAAGTCGTCGAACAGCGCGTGATCCTCGTAGAACACGCACGCGTCCTGCGTCAGCGGATCGAGCGGGCGGCCGAGCGTCGACCACGCCTTGCCGTAGGTCGAATGCGTGTGCGCGGCGGCGACGATGTGCGGATGGGCTTCGTGGATCGCCGCATGGATCGCGAACGCGGCCTTGTTCAGCGGCCGCGTGCCGATCGCGGTTTCGCCCTGCGCGTTGACGAGCAGCAGGTCGGACACCTTGATCTGCGAGAAATGCACGCCGAGCGGATTCACCCAGAAATGGTCGGGCAACTCCGGATCGCGCGCGGTGATGTGGCCGGCGAGCCCCGACGCGAAACCGTAGCGCGCAAACAGGCGGAATGCGGCCGCGAGTCGCTCCTGCCGGTGGCGGCGTTCGGCGGCGACGTCGATGCGCGGTGCGGGCGGGTCGAACCAGAAATGCTGGCGCGGCGCTTCGGCGAGCACGAGGCCCGATGCGGTGCGGACGGGCGCGGCGAGGACGTCGGACATGGCGTGCGGCTCCGTTGGGGTCATGCGGCGCGCCGTGCCGCGTCGCGTTCCGCGACAGCGCTGCGCACGCGCGGAATCAGTTCGCGGCCGTAGTCGATCGCGTCTTCGAGCGGATCGAAGCCGCGGATCAGGAACGTCGTCACGCCGAGGTCGTAGTAGTCGAGCAGTGCATCGGCGACCTGTTCGGGCGTGCCGACGAGCGCCGTCGAATTCGAACGTGCGCCGGTGAGCTTCGCGATCTCGGTCCACAGCCGCTTGTCGACGCGCGAGCCGCGTTCGGCCGCGGCGAGCAGGCGGCGCGCGCCTTCGCTC
>Ga0207695_10006036_pt1 | contig 15824 bp, 18 predicted proteins | sample KBSC54metaG_FD_184354 | JGI IMG/M metagenome (GOLD analysis project Ga0207695, IMG submission 184354) | Corn rhizosphere microbial communities from Kellogg Biological Station, Michigan, USA - KBS C5-4 metaG (SPAdes) (version 2) | ecosystem: Host-associated > Plants > Roots > Rhizosphere > Soil... | reverse complement strand
CGTCGGTCATGAACTGGTTTGCCCTGTTTCTTGGACCCGCCGGGGCCTGTATAAGGCGCGCCACGTCGGGGGCTGCCTGACACTCTGTTTAGCCAAACCCCGGGATTTTGGGAAATTCGTCCCCCCAAAGGGTGGCGAGCGGTTGGCGAAAGATTGGCCAGTTCGATGGCCGGGAATAATGGTTCAAGTATGACGGTTTCCGTGGTTGTGCCGGTCAAGGACGAAGTGGGCAACGTCGCCACCCTGGCGCGCGAGATCGCGGCCGCGCTGGCCCATGAGCCAGACCATGAAATCATCTTTGTCGATGACGGCTCGACCGACGGCACCGCAGAGGCGCTCACTGCCCTGAAAAGCGAAATCCCGCATTTCCGTCCCCTGCGCCATGACCGCAATCTGGGCCAAAGCCGGGGCATCGATACTGGCATCAAGGCCGCCAAGGGCGAGATCATCGTCACCCTGGACGGCGATGGGCAGAACGATCCGGCCGATATTCCCGCACTCTTGGCCAAGCTGCGCGCCAACCCGGGGCTGAGCATGGTCTCGGGCGTGCGCGTCAAGCGCCAGGACACAGCCAGCCGCCGTGTCGCCTCCAGGCTGGGCAACCGTTTCCGCAACGCCATGCTGGGCGACGGCGCCACCGACACCGGTTGCGGCATCAAGGCATTTTATCGCGCCGCCTTTCTGGCGCTTCCCTATTTCGATCACATGCACCGCTATCTGATCGCGCTGGTGCAGCGGCATGGCTGGAAGGTCGATTACGCGCCCGTCAATCACCGCCCCCGGCTGGCGGGGCGTTCGAAATACACCAATCTGGGCCGCACGATTGTCAGCATCCAAGACATGTTGGGCGTGCGCTGGCTGCAGCGCCGTCACGGCGGCGCCACCCGAACCGAGGAGCTGTAAATGGGTTTTGGATTCATGGCGCATTGGTACGCCATGGCGATGGAACATCCCTACGATGTCTTGTGGAATCTGATCGGCTTCGGCGGTCAGATGATCTTCGGCGTGCGCATGCTGATTCAATGGCTGAAAAGCGAACAGGAAGGCCATAGCGTGATCCCGATCTCTTTCTGGTATTGCAGCCTGATCGGAGGATTGTTCAGCTTTTCCTATGTGATCCATCAGGAAGCCTGGGCGCTGGTGATCGGCCAGGGACTGCCCTTGCCGATTTATGCGCGCAATATCTGGATGATCTATCGCGACCGTTGGCGCACCGCGGCCTGAATCGCGGCGCGGAAACATTAACCAACAATCCATCCGCTGCTGCTCCGGGGGCCGGATTAACCGTCAAGCATCTCTGTTTGGTATAAGAACCGGCAAAAGGGCGGACCGTGCGGCGGGAAACTTCCATCTATCTGAATGCTGTGCGCTTTTTCGCGGCGCTGGTGGTGTTTCTGGGCCATACGTCCGGACGCCGCTTCACCGACGGATTCCTGTGGGCGTTCGGCGAATATATGGACGTCGCGGTGATCATCTTCTTCGTGCTGTCCGGCTATGTGATCGCCTATGTGACGGACAATCGCGAACGCACCTTGGGCGATTATTCCATCAACCGCGTCGCCCGCATTCTGTCGGTGGCGATCCCGGCGCTGATCGTGACGTTCGTCCTCGACACGATCGGGCGGACGCTGCATCCCGAAGCCTATAGCGCGGCATGGGGCTTTTCCGCCGACCGGATATGGCTGCAATATCTGGCGGGCGCCACCTTCACCAACGAATTGTGGCGCAACCACATCAATGTGGGCTCGATGTTGCCCTATTGGTCGCTGGGATATGAAGTCTGGTATTACGCCATCTTCGCGGCCTTCTGGTTCCTCAAGGGCAAGGCCCGCTATCTGCTGACCGCGCTGCTGTGCCTGATCGCGGGTCCGAAAATCCTCTCTTTGTTTCCCATCTGGATCGGCGGCTTTGCGATCTATCACGCCGGCAAGACCCGCGCGCTTCCGAAAGGTTGGGCGCGGGGCCTTCTGGCGCTCACCTTCGCGGTGCCCATCGTCTTGTTCACCCTGACCTTGCAGACTCATTTCCAGATGAAGACCACCTATGCCGAGCGCTATCTGACGGCATTGGTGTTCTTGGCGAACATCTTCGCCATCCAGAGCGCGGGCTCCGTTTTCGGCCGCGTGCTGGGCGCGCTGGAGCGGCCAATCGGCTGGCTGGCGGGGATGACCTTCTCGCTCTATCTTTTCCACCTGCCGGTGGCGCAATTCCTGATCACGCTGATCTCTTGGCCGCCGCACGATATCCGCACGCGCCTGGTGATCATGGGCGGCACCTTGGTCATCGTGATGATCCTGGCCGCCTTCACCGAGCGGCAGAAAAATGCCTGGCGCGATGGCATCGCCAGAGCATTCGACCGGATCGGCCTCACGCTTCGTCCCACCGCGCCCTGACGGACCGGCCGTTCAACGAAGCCTTTTGCGGGCAGACGATTTGCGGCCCGATTTTTTGGCAGCAGACTTTTTGGCGGCGGGTTTTCTTGGGGCCGGCTTTTTCGCGGCAGGCTTTTTCGTGAGCGCCGTCTTTTCTCTCTTGCGCAGGAAATCGGCCAGCACCACCGCATGATTGTTGGCGCGGTCATGGGCGCCATAAAGCAATGTCACTTTCGGCCGCTTGAGTTCGGCGCCGAACGCCGCCACCGCCGGATTTTTCGCCAACTCGCCCAGATAATGATGCCGGAATTCGGCGAAGCGTTCGGGCTGGTGATTGAATTCCTTGCGCAGGTCCGGGCTGGGCGCCAGGTCCTTGGCCCACCGATCCAGGGCCGCCGCCTCCTTGGTCAGCCCGCGCGGCCAGAGCCGGTCCACCAGGACGCGGTAGCCGTCGCCGGCGGCGGGCGGGTCATAAACGCGCTTGATGGCAATGACGGCCATGGATGTTGCCCCAAGGGTTCCTCCGCCATCCTAATCCGCAAACGCCACTGGGCGCCAAGCCCATTATGCCCCGGAAAATCCTGTTAAATTTCCAGACCGCTTGCGGCGAACGCCCCTTCAGTATATCTCGCGGGGCGCAAGGACAGGTGGCCGAGTGGTTGAAGGCGCACGCCTGGAAAGTGTGTAACGGTGAAAGCCGTTCGAGGGTTCGAATCCCTCTCTGTCCGCCAAACCCTAAATTGACGTTCAATAAATTCAGGCAGTTATTGTGGGGTTGGCTAACCGGGAGCAAGGTGATCTCGAACCGCAAAATGAAACAGCGGCTGCAGTCTGCTAGCGGATCGGCTGCCAGGTCCAACGCTGCTCGGAAATATACTTGATCACGGCTTGGCCGATAATGTTATCGCGCCGCACAAAACCCAGACTATTACGGCTGTCCGCTGAATTGTCCCGATTATCGCCCAGGACAAAGTACGAATTCTCCGGCACCACCAAGACTTCGGTGTTATCCGAAGGGCCATTTCGCTCCAACTCAAGTACAGTATAAGCAACGCCAGAGGGCAAAGTTTCGACAAACTCGGCCGCTTCGCAGACGACAGCAGCATCGCAAAGCAGAACGCCGGGAATTTGAGGGCGACCATTGATCCGCTTTCGAGCGAGGGCTCGCCCGTTTATGAATACCGTACCGTGCATCAACTGAATGCGCTCACCCGGAAGACCAATTATACGTTTAAAAAAATAGGTATTTCCGAATTTCTTAGTGCGGAAAACAACAACATCGCCACGAGCAGGATTGGTGGAACTATACTTCCATTTTGACGTGAGAAAGAAATCTCCGACATTGACTGTTGGGATCATGCTCGCAGATGGCACGCTGAAAGGCTGGTAGAAAAAGGCTCGAACGAAGAGCAATCCACCGACTAGAGAGAAGACTGCCACACCGACCCAGTACCAGTTCCGAGTGAACCAATTTCGGGTCCGATCCGCCTGCCAACGTTTCGCGATACGGTAAGCTTGTATCGCAGCAACAATCGATATGATCGACGCTGGTATCTGGACGATCGCGACAAAATCATTGGGGCGCACAGCCTTCGGCAAATTCAAAAGGATAGCGGCACCGATCCCCAACCCAGCGATAGCATACACCAAAGCGAGCCGCCCCCGGTTGAGGTACAGCATTCCAACAAAAGGTACGAAAAAGCTAATTGTGGCGGCCACCCAAGGTCGTCTATTTTTTATCGCGGTGAACATGCGCGGCCCCTGCCCAGTCAATATGCCAAACACTACTTACAGCTTGGACGTGTGACCAGTACGGTCCATTTGAACCTATTCCGGCGGACCTATAGTGAGCGCTTTGGACGAGGAACGATATTTGGTCTAGTGAAATGCTTGGGTAGCCAACCTCGATATAAGCTATTCATAATTATCAGGAAGGCCTTTCGAGGGTAGCCAAGCTAACGCTTTGCTATTCCTTAATCGGGACACTCCCTCTCTGTCCGCCAAACCCAACACCAAATTTCAATCAGTTCATAGGGTTATTGCACCTCTGGCTAATCGCGAGCTCCGCGATCTCGAACCCATGGTGCGCCTGAGCGCTGCTCACGCTATCCTGCTTAACATCTGCAGCCATTATCTTACTCAATTCGACTATCAAATGCCGTTCGAGCAACCATGATTTCGCCCGCATGATCCCGCGCCCATTCCGCAAAAGGCTTAAGTGCCTTCCACATAGTGCTGCCGAGCGGCGTCAGCTCGTAATCCACGCGAGCAGGAGTAGTGGGGTAGACTGTGCGGGTGAGAAGCCCGTCTCGCTCCAGCCCTCTTACCGTGAATGTGAGCATCCGCTGCGAAATGCCGGGAACGGCCCGCTTGATCTCGCTGAAGCGCTTCGGCCCGTCACGTAGCAGTATAACGATCATCACCGACCATTTATCGCCGGCGCGGCCGATGATAGTCGCCAGCGTGCGGCACTCGTCTGATGCCGCGTCCATAAGTTCAACTGCCATTACGGATCCTAGTCACAGCGGTCTGCCTTCTAGATATAGTGCGCAATCGACGCTGCATGAAAGCTTGTTGGCTTTTTTACTCTTGGTTACAGCCATGTGCCTTCTTGCACTTTGAGCGAGCCCGACAACACTTACCAAATATCATATCGTTACGCGGATTGGACACCATGAGGATTACCTCAGAGATGGCCACGCAAGGGAGGATGCAGTGAAGGTTGGAATTATTGGGGCCGGGCAGATCGGTTCGACACTTGCCCGGAAGTTGAAGGCGCTCGGTCATGAGGTTAACATCGCCAACTCACGGGGCCCGCAGACGATCTCCCCCCTTGCTTCAGAATTGGGAATAACGGCGACCACGGCATCTGATGCGATCAAAGATGTGGACCTCGCAATTATCTCGATCCCAGTCAAAGGCGTAGCCGGCTTGCCAAAGGACTTGCTAAGCAATACCCCTGTCGACCTCGCTATCGTCGATACCTGCAACTATTACCCCAAATTCAGGGACGATCCGATCGAAGCCTTGGAAAATGGCGAAGTGGAAAGCGTCTGGCTCTCTCAGCAAATCGGGCGGGCCGTAGTCAAAGCGTTCAATAATATTACAGCGACCAGCCTCGCAGCCGGGCCACGCACCGATCCCAAGATTGCTCTGCCAGTAGCCGGCGACGATCCCCGCGCTAAGGCTCTCATTATTAAGCTCGTAAATGATCTTGGCTTCGAAGCCGTTGATGCCGGTAAACTCTCAGGATCGTGGCGCCAGCAGCCTGGGACACCGTGCTATTGCACCGATATGGACGCAAGCGGATTACGTGAGGCACTCTCCAAGGCGGATCGGGCGCGCGCCCCTCGGCTTCGGGACGAAGGTATGATGGCTTACATTCGTTCCCAGCAAGAAAAAGCGTAGATTAATCGCTGAACAATGGTCGCCGCCTTACAGGAGAACGCAATCAACGCTCACGCCATAACCAGCATTTTGTAATTATGGGATATCGCTTGAAGTATTTGGGTAGCCAAGCTCGATATAAGCCATTGATAGCTATAGCGACGGATTCTCCAGGTTAGCCAAGCTAACGCCTTGATATTCCTAAACCGGAGCACTCCCTCTCTGTCCGCCAAACTCCAATAACTAAATCCCATAGCCAACCAATGTGGCTCATTATTGAGAAATGGCCCCCTATCTGCGGATAGAGGGCCGATCCTCTTAGGCCGCTTGCGGCTTTATCGACTGCCCAAACCTACGCGAAAGATGTTTGGCTAAGCGTTCGGCCAAGTCTGATTTTGTGTATTGGGGAAAAACTTGTCTCTGCCCGCCGCTATTGCCTCCCACGCATCAGGAAAACTGAATTTTCCCATATGCCTCAACAACACATCCTCCTGTGCCTGCCATTCGGGATGATCGTGCAGAACCATGCATAGCGCTTCAATGACTGTGGAGCGGAGGTACCCCGAATTTCCGTCAGCCGTTTGAGTAATGCATCTCAGAGCGCAGAGCAGGACATCGCCGCCATAGCTATCCTGGCATCTCATAAGGGCCCCAACCGCGCTGGTTTGTCCGATCTTCATATTTGATTGTGTTGTGTTCGTACGGATAACCGTAACGCCCGCAGCGGAGCATATGCTCGCTACAATCTTCGTCCGCTCATCACCCGCTGCCATTTTGGCGTGAAACAGCTGCGTATGTGTGGTTTTTGTGACATTTCCGTTTATAGCCGCATATGCAGCGGCCTGTTTGGCGCGATCAGCCTGCACGATTTGACAGTGAACTGAGGTTAGTTTGCGAAGCATCGCAGCGGTGGTGCGATGTTGACCATCAACCACCGCAAATAGCCCGCCCTCAACTGGGGCGACAATGACGGGCGCAAACTTTGACCAATCAAAATTTTCCGCAATCTGGCCGATATTTGCTATGCCTCGGCGGCTAATTCCCCGCTGATACTCGCTGTCCACGACAAGCTTTTCTATATCTATCCAATTCAGAACTGGCGCTGGTCCAGGGGAAAAGTCGGACACAGGTTTTGAGAAACGCTCCGCGTTTAATGTCTTCAACATGCAAAACTCCTTTGACGCCGGAATTGGCGCGTCGGATGCTCCCGCACGATTTAGACAGGTTCTATCTTGTCTCGATATGCGTTCCCAGTTAGCCAAGCTAAGCAGTTGATATCCTTCAACTGAGGCACTCCCTCTCTGGACGGACGTCGCCGCCGCGTCTGGCGGGAAATTGCGCCGCGAGGCCGCCGTGCCGCTTCCACCTACACCCGAGGAAATGGTCGCGCTGGCATCCGCCAAAGGCATGGGCGCGGCGGAAGAGAGCGTGCAACGCTACAAGCGCGCGGCGCCCGGCGATATCATTGTCAACGAGGCCGAATATGATGCGCTGGGCCATGCGCTTTTGCAGAAGCACCAGGACAAGCAAGCTATCCTGGTGCTGACACTCGACACCTATATCTGTCCGCGTTCGGCCAATTTGGCCGACAGCCTGGGCGACATGTATGCGGGCACGGGCGATGCCGCCAATGTGGCCAAGGCATACTGTCATGGCCTGGAGCTTTTGCCCAACGACCCCGAACAGAATGCCTAAGACAAGCGTGACATGGAAGCGACCCTGCGCTAGGCGTTGCAGAAGCTTGCCGCCCGATTGAAGTGACGTTCGCCCGAATGAACAGTGGACAAAGAGCATTTCCGATCCGTGTGGAGCGTCCCTCCGACGTTTCCGCCATCAACGATCTGACCATCCGGGCTTTCACGGGCATGGCCTATAGCGAGGGCACCGAAGCGCCGATCATTCGTCTGCTGCGGCAATCCGGCGACCTTGCCTTGTCCCTGGTCGCGGAAGAGGGCGGGACCGTCATCGGTCATGTCGCATTCTCTGCGATCCGCATCGATGGAATTGGCGGTGACTGGTTCGGGCTGGGCCCCATCTCGGTCGAGCCGTCGCGCCAGCGTTCGGGCATCGGCAGAGCGCTGATCGAAACGGGTCTGAAAATCCTGAAAGATCGAGGCGCCGCGGGCGTGGCACTGATCGGCGACCCGGACGTCTATTGCTCCTCCGGCTTCACCAGCGATGGGCGCCTGACCTACAAAGGCCTGGAAACCCGCTTCGTGCAGCGAATCGTATTTTCCGGCCCGACCCCGGAAGGCGAACTTCATTTCGCCGACGCCTTCGATCAAGCTACAAAGCCCGAATGAATGGGCCGACCGCCAGCAGGGAGATTTCCGTGATAACCGCCATCGTTCAATTTCAGTTGCCCGCCGATGTGGATTCGGCAAAAGCCGCGGAGCTGTTTCGGGGCTCGGCGCCAAAATATCGGGCGCTCCCTGGCCTCATCCGCAAATATTATCTCTACGACAAAGACACCCACATTGGCGGCGGCTGTTATCTGTGGGAGAGCCGCGCGGCCGCGGAAAATTTCTACAATGCCGATTGGCGCAAATTCATCACCGACCGTTATGGCAGCGCGCCCAAACTCAGTTATTTTGAGACCCCGGTGATCGTTGACAACATCGCGGACGAGACGCAACTTCACACTTGATCTTCAACTTGGAATTCGCGGCTCCATCATGAATGCCGAAGTCAGGGAAAATTCCGCGCTGCATCGCTTTGAACTGCCGCTCGGCGGCGAAGCGATGGCGCTGGCCTATTATACAATCACCGACGGGCAACTTGTCCTGACCCACACCGAGGTGCCTTCCGAATTTTCCGGCCAGGGAATCGGCAGCCGCCTGGCGCGCGGCACCTTCGATCTGCTGCGCCAGTCGGGACGCAAAGCGGTTCTGAAATGCCCTTTCATGGGGCATTTTTTCGCCACTCACCCGGAATATGCCGACGTCGTTGCCGGATGATAGGATAGCGCGCAGAAGCGCGGCCCCGGCATGCCGGCCGGATCGCTTTGAGGGGATAAGGACATGCTGGTCGAACAGATGCTATCGCGGGCGAGCGAGCGGCTCGCGGTGATCGATGCGGGAGCCTCCATCCGGGATGCGGCCGGCCTGATGACGCAACCCGCCACCGATCTGATCATTGTTTGCCAAGGTGGTGCGGTGACAGGGGTGGTCACCAAAACCGATATCGTCCTTCATATCAGCCGCAATCCCGGTGCCGATCTGGGTGCGCCGGTGGACAGTATCATGCGGCGCGACGTCACCACCTGCCGGCCGTCCGACCCGCTCGATGATGTTCTCCAGGCCATGAAGGAAAACGGCTTTCATCGTATTCCGGTCGTCGACGACAAGCAGAGCCCGGTCGGCATTGTCTATGTGCGCGATGCGCTTCAATGCCTGCTGGAAGAAGTCGAAATCGATGACGAGCTGCTCCGCGATTTCATAACCGGCGTCGGATACCGGTGACTTTGTCCAACGGCCGCCATCAAACAGGAACTCAGCGCCTGAGCATGCCGCCCAGCGCGCCCCGGATGATGGCGCGACCGATGGTGCCACCGGTTTTTCCGCCCAGCGACTTGCCCAGATCGGCGGCGATCTGGCCCGCCACCCGGTTGGTCACGCTGCGTGTCACTTCACGCGCGATTGCCTGCCCGGCGGAGAGCCGCTGGCCGCGCGGATTGTTGGTGCCGAACACGCTGCCCAGCGCGCCCGCCAGCCCGCCCAGAAATCCGCCACCTGCGGGTGGTGCCGCGGCGGCTGCCGCCGCTTGCTCCGCCTTCCCGGCCAGCACTTCGTAAGCGGATTCGCTGTCCAGCGTCTGTTCGTATTTGCCTTTCACGGGACTGGCGTCGATCACCGCCTTGCGCTCGTCCGGCGTGACTGTGCCCAGCCGCGCCGATGGCGGGCAGATCATGGTGCGATCCACCATGCGCGGGGTGCCGTTGCCTTCCAGGAAAGAGACCAGCGCCTCGCCCTTGCCCAATTCCATGATCACGCGCGCCGTATCCAGTTTGGGATTGGGGCGGAAAGTATCGGCGGCGGTCTTGACCGCCTTCTGATCGCGCGGGGTGAAGGCGCGCAGCGCATGCTGCACCCGGTTGCTCAATTGGGCCAGCACGGTCTCGGGCACATCGAGCGGACTCTGGGTGACGAAATAAACGCCCACGCCCTTGGAACGCACCAGCCGCACCACCTGCTCGATCTTGTCCATCAAGGGCTTGGGCGCGTCATTGAAAAGCAGATGCGCTTCGTCAAAGAAGAAAACCAGCTTGGGCTTTTCCGGATCGCCCACTTCGGGCATCTGCTCGAACAATTCCGACAACAGCCAGAGCAGGAAGGTGGCGTAAAGCCTGGGCGTCTGCATCAGCTTGTCGGCAGCCAGGATGTTGATAGTGCCCCGCCCGTCCCGGTCGGTGCGCAGAAAATCGTTGAAGGCAAGCGCGGGCTCGCCGAAGAATTTGGTGCCGCCCTGATTTTCCAAGACCAGCAGCTGGCGCTGGATCGTGCCCAAGGTCGCCTTGGAGACATTGCCATATTGGGTGGTGAGTTCATCGGCATGCTCGCCGAGAAAACTCAACATGGCACGGAGGTCTTTCATGTCCAGCAGCAAGAGGCCCTGCTCGTCCGCCACGCGGAAGGCGATGTTGAGAACCCCTTCCTGCACATCGTTCAGATCCATCAGCCGCGACAGAAGCAGCGGACCCATTTCGGAAACGGTGGCACGGATGGGATGGCCCTGCTCGCCGAACAGGTCCCAAAAGATCACGGGGAAACGGTCGGGCTCATAATCATAGCCCAGGCTTTTTGCGCGGGCGACGAACGCATCCTTGGCTTCACCCGGCGCGGACAGGCCCGACAGGTCGCCCTTGATGTCGGCAGCGAAGACCGGCACCCCGGCCTTGGAAAATCCTTCGGCCAGCACTTGCAAGGTGACGGTCTTGCCGGTGCCCGTGGCGCCCGCCACAAGGCCGTGACGGTTGGCCAGGCCTAGGAGCAGATATTCGGGCTCATCACCCTTGCCCGCCAGAATTCCGTTTGCCTGGCCGTCAGACTTGCCGTCGGACATGGAAGGTGCCCCGTGAGAAAGATTCGAGACGCATTATGCACAGGATCGGCGGCGCCGCGCCGGAAAACCGGCGCCTGGCCCCGCCATCACCCGCGCGCCGGACCGTCGCGATACCGCCACCAGACATAAAGCCACAAAAGCGCAATGGCGGGGTACATCAGAAAGCTTGCTTCGGTGCCCAGGACCCCGCCGGTCAGCCACCAGGGTCCATCGAATGTGACATCCAAAAGGCGGCCAGCGGGAAATTGCGATCCGTTGGGCGTGCCGATCACAAAGAGCTGCATGTAATCGAACGCGATGTGGAACCCAACCGCGAACCATAAGGTACCCGTGCGCAACACCGAATAGCTCATCATCAGGCTGAGACTCACCAAAGTGATCACGTCCCAGATATTCTCGCCCGGCTTGTAGAAATAATGGTCGGCGGCGAAGACCAGGGCGACCAGAATGGCGCCGGGCCAGAAGCCCACGCTTTTCCACAAGGCCTGCAGAAAATAACCGCGATAGAACATCTCTTCGGCGACGCCGATGCAGATATTCGCGAAAAGCCACCAGAGCGCGAAACCCGCGATGGATCCGCCGCCGGACGCCAGGCCCTTCACCTGCATGCCGCCCAGCGCGATCATGCCCAGTGCCACCAGCCCAGCGCTGATCACGCCGGCCGCGGCACCTTCCAGGGTGGGCGGCCGCAACAGCTGAGCGAGGGGCATTCCATAGCTGTCGATGCGCCGCCCTTCGTAAGCAGCAAACACGGCCGTCAGGATCAGTGCGGTCAGGAGCGTGCCGATTTCCGCGATCGCGATATTACCGGCGGTCAGGCCAGGCGGAATATGCAGCGCCGCCGCAATCGCATTGGACGGTTCCGTCAGCAGGGGAGTGATGACCCAGGTCGCGGCGGCATAGAAGATCACCGCTCGCCAGAAAAAACGCAGCTTGCGGTCTGCGTCGAAGAAAAGGCGCCCTATTCCGTTCGCCATGCGCTTGCATATCCCAAGGCCCGCCCGGCGATGGTATTTCCAACACCACCGCCGGAGCAATCCGTCCGGGTGCCCGAAATGGGCGGCCGGTAAATCTCCCTAAAGATTTCGACAGCGATGGACTTTGGATCGCTCTATCGTCCGTTTGCTGCAAAGGAACCGACCTCATGACCGATCAATCCGCAAAAGCCCAAGCCTTCAAGGACCTCCACATTCCCGGAAACCCCCTGCTTCTGTTCAATGCCTGGGATGCCGGAAGCACCAAGGCGGTTGAAAAGGCGGGCGCACGGGCCATCGCCACCGGCAGCTGGTCGGTCGCGGCCGCCAATGGCTATGGCGATGGCGAGGAAGTGCCGCTCGCGTTGGCGATGGAAAATCTCGCCCGCATCGTGGCGGCGACATCCCTGCCCGTGTCGGTCGATATCGAAAGCGGTTATGGCGATGCACCGGAAGCGGTCGGCCAAACGGTTCGCAAGGCCGTCGCCGCGGGCGCCATCGGCTGTAATCTGGAAGACAGTTTCCCTGCCGATGGCAGCTTGCGCGATGCCGAAGCACAAGTCTCACGCATCGGTGCGGCACGGCAAGCGGCGAACGGCTTGCCCTTTTTCATCAATGCCCGCACGGACATCTTCTTTCAGAAACCTGCGCCGCAGCATGACGAAACGATGCTGCAAGAGGCGGTGCGGCGCGCCCAGCTTTATGCGGATGCAGGCGCGGACGGGATTTTCGTACCCGGCCTGATCGATCCCAAATTGCTTGCCCGGCTGGTGAAGGCTGTGCCTCTGCCCATCAACATCATGATCAGTGGCGCCACCCCCAGCTTCGATGTGTTGGCCGATGCGGGCGCCGCTCGCCTCAGCCATGGGCCGGGGCCGTATGTGACCGCGATGAAAGCGGTGGAAGATGCCGCACGCGCGGTCTTCGCCTGGACACCGCGCGCATAAAAAAGGGGCGGCCTTCGGGCCGCCCCTCTTCACGCATTCAGCGATCTTCAGGCCGTCAGCACCTTGTTGCAGGCGGCCATGAAGCCTTCCATTTCCTTCCTGGAGCCGATGGTGATGCGCGACACGGTGGGCCAGATCGCCCAGCGGCCGCCCGCGATCTCCACATTCTGGGCTTTGAAGGCGGCTTGCATTTCCTTGGCGGTCTTGGTCTTCCAATCGACCATCAGCATGTTGGCATGACTGGGGCCGATCACCCGAAGACCCCGCTTGGAGAGGAACGCCTCGGTCATGGCGCGCACCGCAACCAACTCTTTGCGGCGCTGATCGATCAGGCTGGTTGCGGTCAGGCTGGCGTTGGCACAAGCCGCGGCCGGAACCGGGATCTGGTACGACATCTGGCCGCCGTCATGGGCCCGCAATTTGTTGATCAGGTCGGGACGGCCCATCGCAAAGCCCATCCGCATCCCCGCCATGCCGAACACTTTGGAGAAGGTGCGCATGATCAGGACATCCTTGCCAGCGCGCACCAGATGATTGGCGGTGTTGTTGGGGAAATCCGAAGTCCAGTGAATATAAGCCTCGTCCACCACCACAACGGCGCCGGCCGGCTTGTTGGCAACCAGCCATTCGATATCGGCCATCGGCGTCAGGGTGCCGGTGGGATTGTTGGGCGAGCAGACATAATAGAGGCCCGCATCCGGATTGGCCGCCAGCATCGCCTTGACGTCATGGCGGTAATCTTCGGTGAGCGGCACGCTCTTGATCGGCGCGCCCAGGAACTTGGCGGCCGTGACCGCGGTCTCGTAAGACGGATCGGCCGTCACCAGACCCTTTTGCGGCGAACAGAATACCAGCACCGATCGCGCCAAGGCTTCGTTGGAACCCGGCCAAGTGGAAATATGATCCTCCGGCATGTTTTCGACCGTGGCGATGGTCTTAATCAGCCGGGCGTGAATATCGTCCGGCGTATAGCGATTGCATTTGGCGCTGATCTCGGCGGACGCTTTGAGGCCCGGCGCCATGGGCCCCGCCCAGCACTCGTTCAGGCTGATGCGAATCGTATCGGTTCCCGCCGCCGCCCGCGCGATTTCCGGATTAAGCGCCAAGGCGGTCGCCCCGCCGCTTACCAGCATCGCCGCCCGCATCATCTGCCGCCGCGAAAACCCGCGACTCAAAAGATCGTTCCTGCCCTCGTCGGTAATATTGAACAAACTGCTCTCCCCTTCGGATCAATGAAGCGACGCTAACCGGAACTTTGCTCCGCGTCAGCCCCAAATCGCAGGAAAAGCGAGGCTTTGCGCGGCATGCGAGATCCATCACCAGCGGTTTGAATTGTGCCGATTTTGCGGCGCGGTTCCATTTTCCGCGCCATACACTTGATTGATTGCTTTCCCGGAAAAGCTGTCCTTTGATGAAACGGCAAACTTGAATCGTACGATCGCAATGGCTCGAAGCCGTTTGGAGATACTGGCGGAAGAAGAGGCGGAATCGCAGGCCGAGCGCGACCGTTTCCAAGAACTCGCGGACCAGTATCGTCAACAGAGCCATCTGCCACCTGGGGGCGATCAATCCTGGCGTGAACGCGAAGCCATGCGCCGCGCCGCTTATGACAAGGGCTATGCGCCGCCGCCGGGCGATCCGTCCTGGCGCGAACACGAAGCCGCGCAACGCGCCGCAAGTCACGAGCCGGAGCCAATACAAGAATCCGCGCGCGAGGAAGACATCGCCGGTGGTATGGCGGAAGAACATTATGCGCTGCAGGAGCCGGACCTGCAGCCGGTGCATGTCGCCAAAGGCGGACAGGGCGGCACCATCCTCATATTCGTCCTGGTGGCAGCAATCGTGTTCGGCGTCACCGCGCTTGCCTATCCAGAGATGCTCACAGCCGATTATTGGCGCACGGCCGGGGCACAAACCAATTCCGTCCCGCAAAGCCCGTCGCGCGGGGCTGAGCCGGCGGCGCAGCCTGTCCCGCCGCCCGTAAAACAACCAGCGCCTTCGCCGGCTTTGAACGTCGCGCCCGCGCCGTCTGTGCCGCCGCCATCATCGCCGCCTGCGCCGGACACGAATATCGTGCCTGCACCGCCCGCGCAGGAAACGCCGCCGCCAGCGTCACCTGCTGCGAAGGCAGCACCGATCGAGGCGCCGACACCGAAACTCAGGCCCCGCGCCGCGGTGCCCGACGACCGCAGCGTCGGCGGATTCTATGCCAAGGTGCCCGCGCCGGATGGCACCATGGAATACAAATATTTTCCTGCCGATCCGAAGTCCGATGCGCGCGCGCCCGCGCGCAAAGAGCCTGCCGTTCCCGATGCGGGCGGCTTCTATGCCAAAGCGCCCGGACCGGACGGAACACTGCAAGACCGGTATTTTCCCCGCCAGCCGCCGCCACCACGCTGACGCACCGGACCGTCAGTTGAGCGCGGTCCAGATTTCGTTTTCGGAAATGACTTCGACCGGCGCGCCTTTACCGAAAAAAGCCGGCCGCTGATAATGCGACGCGCCCAGTACGCCGTCACAGATGCGCCCGTCGGACGCAAGCGGCAGCATGATGCGTTCGCCCGGCACAACGCGACCCATATATTTGAACAACGGCCCACGGTTCAGATAGATCGCGGGCGTCAGCGCCACCTTCGACATGGCGGCGTGGGAGATTTCGAACCCACGGGGTGGGTGAATATCCTGCAGACTGGTCCCGCGAAAATTCTTGCCGAAACATTCGCTGATCCGGTCCCCGGCCAGGCGACCGATGAATTGACGGCTGATACGATCAAAACGATAAGCCCAAACGATGGAAAGATGCTGGGCGATCTGCGACGGCTTTAGCCGCTGCCAGGACGGCATCCCGGTTCCGTTGCGGGCCGCCTGCCAATGGGCGGCAACCGCTTTCAGCGAAGGGCTTTCTATTGCGCTATGCAGAACTTCGAAATTCACGACGTGCCTGAGCGACAAAGAGGTGGGGACGCTAGTGCCCAAGCCTTTAACGCTTCGTGAACCCCTTGCGAAGCCGTACGAAGGCATATCAATCCAGAGTTGTACGCGCGTCACTTGTCCGTGCACGACAATCCCGGATCCGCCGCATC
>Ga0207695_10006032_pt1 | contig 15832 bp, 14 predicted proteins | sample KBSC54metaG_FD_184354 | JGI IMG/M metagenome (GOLD analysis project Ga0207695, IMG submission 184354) | Corn rhizosphere microbial communities from Kellogg Biological Station, Michigan, USA - KBS C5-4 metaG (SPAdes) (version 2) | ecosystem: Host-associated > Plants > Roots > Rhizosphere > Soil... | reverse complement strand
GCGTACAAATGTTTTGCAACCTCGCGGGGCACGGCATATCCCTGGCCATCGATTACCCACAATCTGGGAATCGCGTCAGTTGGATCTCTCTACAGATGATCGCAACTATAAATGTCAGTGGCCCGTATCGCTTTTCGGGACTCCTGACAGCTCACGATGACCGCGACAGCTTAGGGTCATGTACTGGATTCCACAGAAACTCGTAGACATTCGCAGGACGCGGGCCTAGTCTCTACGTATTCAATATCCCGATCGGACCGGCCCGTACAGTGCAAGGCACCACTCGGAGTGCTCCGTGAGCGTCCTTCCTCGAGCCTTGCATAGACTATAACGCCGGTAAACAACGATGGTCGTTCGTATTGTGGTTCGCGTCCAGCAATTGGAGAATGAGGATGATGCCGCGGGGCAGGTGAAAAGGATCTTTTACCGGCAGGCCGATCAGGTCCGTAATGGGCACTCCGCGGCGGTCGAGACGCTGGTACCACTCATCGCCGTTCGGCATAAGGAAATGTTTGAAACTCCATTCGTGTACTCGCTGATACCACTCTTCACACCAACTCTCTCCGGTCAAATCATGCGCCAGCAGCAGCGCGTATAGTGCCTCAACGTGCGGCCACCAGATTTTCTTTTCGGCATTGGCAAGGCGAGGCACATTCCCCTGTGCATCAATACCCAGGAAGATTCCACCGAATTCGGGATCCCATCCGGCTTCCAAATGCCAACGAATTACTTCCGCGGCCTGTTGGATCATTTTTTCATTGCCCCTGCGCCGAGCAAGATGCAGCTGGAACCACATGGATTCAATCGCATGGCCAGGCATGACGACGGTTCCTTCGGGAGGGGGAAGTTCTTCGTAATCCGAGCTAAGGAATTCAACCAGCAGCTTTCGCCGGGGACGCACGAAATGGTTCATCACGCGCGCGGCATAATCGTCGGCGGCTTGCTCTATCGCGGTATCGCCAGTGGTTAGCGCCAGCTCACTTGCAACCTCGGTCAGGATCATCGGAATGGCGTGGGGGCGGTGACCTAACGGCAACTTGTACGGCGCCGTTTCTTGAAAATCCGGTTCTTCCACCCGCCGTCGCACCCGTTCGAAGATGTCACGCGCCGTATTCAGCAATTCCGGATCTGGGACAGCGCGGCAATACTCACTGATTCCATACACGACGAAACAATCCGAATAAATACTGGTGGGACCCTCCAGTATCCGGCCTTCCCGGTTGGTGCAAAACGCAAATCGGCCCTGGTCATCGCGCGCGTGACTCAATAGAAAGTCAATGGTCTCGCGGGCTCGAATGAGAAATTCCGGTCTCGGCTCAATTCGGTTGTAGAGTGCGGACAGCGTCCAAACGAATCGCGCCTGAGACCATGTGTACTTGTCCGAACTGATGGGGGATCCATCCTCACGCATGCACGACAGGACGCCTCCGTACTCTCTATCCACGCCGTGATGCAACCAGAACGGCACTATTCCGTCGCAGAGGAGGTGCCGATATTGATCGTACAAGGCGGCACGATTCAATCCAGAACCTCGCGGCCGATAATCTCCGCGGATGTGAACAGTTTGGAAAGCAAGCGCGGAATTTCGCGCTCGGAGATCTTCTCTGGGGTATTCGACAAGCTTAAAGCGGCGACGGTCTTGCGGAACCGGTTGCGCACAGGAACGGCTATGCAGCAGCAACCGGGCACACGCTCCTGATTGGAAATTGCGTAGCCTTGCGAGAGCACGAGGTCCAATTCCTCTCTTAACGCCGCGGGAGTTGAGATCGTACGGTCGGTGTACCGCTTGAAGTTTCGGTATGGACCGACAAATTCGCGAAACGCCTCGTCCCCACCGAAAGCCAAAAGTATCTTACCCATGGCAGTGGCATGGGCAGGTCCACGGAATCGAGGCGATGGGCCAAAGATCGCGCCACCAGGCGGCGAGCTCCGTAACAATTCGAGAATTTCGCGGCCGTCCAGTTCACCCAGATGGGCGATGGAGCTGGTTTCATCGGCCAAATGCCGTAGCGGCGGGTCAGCTTTCCAAAGCAGCCGGCGAGTGAAACGGTAGGTGTGTCCAAGTTCCAGTGCCCGGTTACCCAGGCGATAACGGCGGGTCGCAGTGCGTGCGACGAAGTGATACTCCTCAAAACTGGTCATTATTCGATGCGCGGCGCTCTTGCAAAGTCCGAGGTGTCCGGCAATCTCGGATATCCCCCACTCCGGGTGCTCGGGTGAAAAGCAACAGAGCAGATCGAGCGCCTTTGAAACTGATTGCACACCCTGCGGTGATCGCAAAACGACTTTTTTTGTGGGTGACATGGCTGGTTCCACCTAAGTTGCAATACTACAACAGGGCAATATCTTGTGTTACAGAACAGGAACGATGTTCTGCCAGATGGAACACAAAGAGTAATGGCACATTATCGACTGCCAAGTTAGTCTGCGGAAACCGCCGCTGGCCCGTGTACTGTTCCGGCACTTGGAACGAGCCCTCCATTTTCCTTGCTCTTTCTGTACGGCAGGAAGTACCTTGTGTAGGACGTAATCCAAGGAGAACACATGGGGCGCACTTTCACTTTGTTGATAGTCGTCGTTCTGGCTGCCGGTTTGCGGCTTCCAGCTCAAGACGCGACTGGTCAGATTTACGGCACCGTAGAGGACGCTTCCGGCGGAATCGTCGGGGGCGCGCAAGTCAAGATCACGGAGACGGGAACCCGAGTAACCCGAACACTCAAGACAAACGAGAGCGGCAACTACTATTCTCCAAAGCTAAGACCGGGCGTCTATACGGTCGAAGTGGAAATGCAGGGGTTCAACAAAGATCGACATACCGACATTCCACTGGGTGCGGGCACGGTTGCCCAGGTCAACGTCGTGATGCAGCCCGGCAATGTGACGGAAACTGTCACGATAGAGGCCGCAGCACCCGTATTGGACACGACATCGGGTGCGGCTCGTACTTCGATCGATAGTATTTTCATTGAGCGTCTACCGCTGAATGGAAGGGATTCGAACGAAATGCTTAAACTTGTTCCCGGGTCGGTCTTACCGCTGGGACGTGCGGGCGGACCTGCGGCCGCAACGGAGTATAGCGTCAATGGTATTCGTAGTAGTTCGAACAACTTCACCCTGGACGGAACCGACAATTCAGATACCTATAACAGCAATAGCAGCCGGCTGCCATCGCCTGATGCGCTGCAGGAATTCACGGTGGAATCGAATTATTCGGCCGAGTTCGGACAAGGCGCGGGCGTCGCGGTGACTGCCGTCACTCGTTCGGGCACCAATTCTTTGCACGGCAGCGTCTACGATTACTACCAAACTGATGTTCTCAATGCGAATAGTTTTCAAAATAACGCTTCGGGCTTAGCAAAACCGGCTTTGGCCAAGCATCGGCTCGGCTTCGCCACTGGTGGACCAGTATATATTCCGAGAGTCTATAACGGGAAGAACAAGACCTTCTTCTTCTTCAACTATCAGGAGCTTAAGACGCCCGCGTCTCCGTATTTGTGGCGGCGGGGCGGCCTGACGCAGGCCGAGTTGAACGGCGACTTCTCTCAGTCCAAGATTATTCCGGTCGTGAGTTCAGCGGCGGCCGCGGCGCCCAATTCACCCTTCGCCGGAATGGCCGGACAGAAGATCACGAATCTCAAACCCTACCTCAGTCCGGCTGCACTTAACTGGTATAGCTACTTCAAGATTCCGGTTGTTCAGAACAGCGGCGATTTCGCCTTTACGCAGGAAACTCAGTCCCTGAGTCAACCGGAACTCTCACTCCGAATCGATCAGGTAATTACGAAAAAGAACAACGTTAGCTTCACGATGTTTTGGCGGCACGATTCGCCGGAGATCAAACAGATCAATGACGCGCCGGCTTCGTTCACGTCCGTGGATACATTCAAGAACGAGCATTATTCGATTTCGGACGTATGGGTGCTCAGGCCGAACCTGGTGAACGAAGTTGTGGCGGGTTACAACCGTCTCTGGGACAATCGGCTTGCGGGTTTTGGCGATACGGATTTTTCCAAACTCGGTTTCCCGTTTCCGCAGCCTGATCCGAATGGTTTCGTACAGACCAACACGCTTTCGCCGAGTTTCTTTTCCTTCAACGGGCAGAACTTCAAATATGAAGGACGGGACGGGCTCGACATGCGTGACACGGTGTCCATCATACGTGGCAATCACTTCATGAAGGCCGGGACGCGAGTGGCGCTGCAGAATACCAACGCGAAGCTGAGTTACGACAACGAGTACAGATACAACGGCGGTTGGCTCGGCAATCAGGCGGCGGAGTATCTGATCGGTTGGCCAGCGACGCTTTGCTGCGCGTCGGAGCCTTTCTATCGCAATTCCAGGAAGGATATCTTCAACCTGTTCTTCCTCGACGATTGGAAGATTACGCCGCGGCTAACCTTGAACCTGGGTGTCCGATGGGAACCGCAGTTCTGGGCTTACCTCAAGAACAATAAGGGCTTGCTTTTTATTCCTGGAGTGACGTCCTCAAAATATCCGAACTTCCCATCAGGGGTTATCAGTCTGGATGACCCACAATCGCCGTCCCGGAGCGGCCGCCTGCCGGATTGGAACAATATCGCGCCTCGCATAGGCCTGGCGTACCGCTTGGATTCCGCAGGCAGAAAAGTTATCCGCGCCGGCTACGGAATCTTCTACGATTCGACCGATTCCGCTCGTGATGGTATCAACCTGACGTCGGCGTTTCCGTTCAGCCAAAGCTACAGCGCAACGTTCGATCGCGGGTATCCGGGTCCTAACGGCTGGCTGAATATTTTCGCTTACACCAACCAGCCGATTCCGAATTTTTCGCAACCGGCCAATCCTGCCCGCGCAATTTTCGATCCTAAGGGCACATACGGTACATATGTTCCCGATAACCGCCTCGGGTATGTCCAGCAGTGGAACGTCACCTTCGAACACGAGTTTCGTACCGGCTGGAGTTACAGCGCTGCGTACGTGGGCAATCGTGGTGTAGATCTAATGGGCATCGATTTTTGGAATATGCCGATAGCGACCGGCGCGGGAGACAACGGGAACATCGAGAACGTAGCGGCAAGGCGTCCAATTCAGCAGTACCGCTATCAAACGTTCGCTTACTCGGCCGCAAATGCCAATTCCCGCTATCAGGCCGCGCGATTCACCATGAAGGCCCGGGTGCAGGATTTCCATTTACTCACACACTACACATATTCGAGCACCATGAGTGATATCGACGGCATCTGGGGGACATATCAGCGCTCGAACGCGAATTCCCTCGCCATCGATTGGGCGCGCTCCAATCTCGATCGGCCGAATAATTTCCTGGCACTGGTTACTTGGGACGTGCCGTTCCTTCGCCATTCGAAATCGTTCCTGAGCCGAATGATCGGAGGCTGGCAGGCGACCAGTCTGTTGCAAATCATGAGTGGTACGCCCGTGAACGTTGTGGCCGCTCAAAACAATACGTTTACTTGCTCCACCTGCGTCATCCGCCCGGACTTGACCGGACAACCACTGATTAATCCCAACTGGAGAAGCGATCCCAACCTGGTTTACGTAAACGCGGCCGCCTTTAGCCAGCCGAAGGATGAGACTTACGGAAAAGCTCCGCGGAATGTCATTCGGTGGCCGTACACAAAAAATGTAGATCTGAATTTCACCAAACAGTTCCGGCCGCTTGAACGCCTTACCTTCGAAGTACGTGCGGAGTTCTACAACCTGTTCAATTGGGTTAACTTCGCGCCGCCGAGTTCAATCAGCCTGGGCAGCCCGAACACTCTCACGATGAAGAATAGCTGGACAGCGCCGCCGCGGAACTCGCAGCTTGGTTTCCGTATGGTGTTCTGATAGCCTTCGCCCCTCTCGGACGCTACGGGCTACGGTTACCTGGAGCGTCCTTTCCACCATCGCTTGTCAGCCCTGCAGCGTCTGCGCATTAACGAGGTCCGCTGCACTGGTTACTACGCGGGATTGAGGCGTTCGCGCTCGGCTATGTCGAGGGCCGGAGCATAAAATTCCCTCAACGTTCGGACTTGAAAATCCGGGTCGCGCAGTAGAGCGAAGATTTGAGCTTCCTTTTGAACCACGGCAGCCGCCGCAGTAATGATTTCCTTCGTCCGTCCGGGCGGGATCACAATGGCGCCATTCTCGTCCGCATGAATCACATCTCCGGGAGAAATTGCGGTGCCTCCCAAGACAACAGGGATCTGGAACTGATGAAACTTAATCTTTCCCCGGTCGGGAGTCAGACCCTTGCAGATCACTGGGAAGTCCAGCGCATCCACCTGCCGGATGTCTCGCATGCATCCATCCAGGATTGCTCCAATCGCACCGGCGCCTTTCATGGCGAGGGACATTCCCTCTCCAATCATGGCGTCGCGTGCAGGCTGCCGCGAGTTGTCTTTGAAGACGGCGATAACCGGAAATCCGACGGCGGCGATCGCATCGAGGAATCCGAGCCAGGCTTCGAGATGTTCAAATTTTCCGCCGCGCTGCTCAGACATTGTGGCTGTGGCAGCTAATCCAACGAACGGTTTTGCACTGTCCGTCATCATGCGGAAATCGGTACCAAGCGTGCCCACGGGAGCGATTTGCAGCGTCTCCAACGCATTCGCAATTGTCGGAGTATCAAACTCGGCGAGCGCCGCAATTTCATCCCGCGTAATGGTTGTCATTATCGGTTCTATTCCAATCATGTTTTTTCCTGGATTTCCTGTTCCTATAAGGCTCTGAACGAAAAAAGCCGCGCATCGCGAAGGAAGAAAACCGGGCGAATGGTGCGGCCTGTCAACTCCCGTAACGACCTGTCCCCACGCCAGCGGACCGGCCGTGGCTTCGATTGGCCTGACTGCGGCGAGATGACGTTATGTTCCGCACCATTTTCGCCACTGAACTCCGGAATCGGCCGCTGATCAGCGTCCCAGATCTCGACTCGAATGTTGCCACCTTTGGAGTTCGGATGGGCTTCCGGGTAACGCGTGTTCGAACAATTCAATACCAAGTCGCCTCCCGGCCAGCGCATGCTACGGGTGATCAGCCTTCCCTCGACGAAATCCGCCTGAATAGCAGCGAACCTGTCAGCGACAATCGTAGCCAACCCGATTGCGCCGTACGATCGCGGAAATTCCTTGCCGTGCGCCCCACTGCGGCCACCAAAGTAGATCAACAACTCATTACCAATTTGAATCGGCGCGTTACTGGCGCAGGTGTTCCATGCTTTGTTCCAGGGGAAACTCGCCGATATAAAGGCGCCACGCTCTAACGGACGTTGCCATTGTTTGCCGTCGTGGCTCCAGGCAAGCTGCACTTCAATCACGTCCGGATTGTCACGCCAGCGCTCGACCATACCGAGGTACAAGTCTGCGTAGGGAAACCCGGTCATACCGTACAACTCGGTGTTCGCGTCGTCCAACAGATCCTGACGCAGAATCAGCTCTGGATCCGTCCACTTCAGAAAATCGCTGCTTTCACTTCGCCATACGCAGCGGGCCCCGTATATCTTCATCATGTCTCGATGGCGAAGATAGGCTACGAACTTTCCCGCACGGTCGCGCGTCCCCATCAAATTGGTACGATCGCCAGTGTTGGTCAGGACGGGCAAAGACTGCGGCTTCCATACAATTCCGTCCTTGCTGAACGCCACGTACTCTCCGGCGGTTTGAGATCCATGACTGGCGTAGTACATCATTTTGAATGGAGCCGCAGCGTCTTGCGGATCGTGGCAAACGGTGGGGCAATCCTGCTTCTCGCCGGCCTCGGGAGCCCAGAGGATGTTATTCGCCTTGCTTCCGCGGAAATTAACCAGATTTAGTTTTGGCCGTATCCAGTGGATGCCGTCATCGCTCGTGGCGAGACAGAACAGCGACGGCTGAGGCGGGTTGTACGTGCCATAGTACATCCGCCACTCATCGTTCAGTTTGAACACGGATCCGTACATCACGATTTGCGTGCCTTCCCACGGCGCTTCAGGACGTAACACCGGCTCAGGCAGAATCTCGGCGGAATTCCACATTCTCTTCAGACGCGTCGTATCTTCGATCCACGTATCGTCCAGAAAGAGCTGCGAGTTTCGTAAATCCCTAGTGTTTCGATCGGCAGCGATGACCCGGGGACGCGCAGGTGTCTCGGCTGCCTGTAAGCGGACCAACGCGGCCATGCCAGCCGCACAAAAGCCTCTTCGGTTCACGGTGAGATCGTATACCGGCCGTCTAGGATGCGTCAATTCATTGTTCCATCATGAAGAACATAAGCTCTGTCGAACTCTTGCGGTAGGCTCCGGCGAGTCAATCCGTTGATTTTCGCGGACGCCGGGGGCGCAAAGCAGTAGCTTGCCAAATAACCCGCTGCGAAAGTAAGGACCGCGCCAAAGGTGCCGTAATAGAAAGTTGAAATTCGGGCAAGATACTGAAAAGATGCTGAACCCGGGAATAGGAAACGGCCGGCCGGCAGCGCAATGGTCCCGAGGAAGCCCAGAATCCCCCCGATTAGGACGCCCGGGCCGTTGGCCCTGTCTGACAATAGGCCGAGCAGGAAGATACCGAGCAACACTCCTGCAAACGGATACATGACCATGTTCAGAATCTGAATAATGCTGTTATGCCTGCCGAGCGTGTAGATCCAGTATGCGCCGTAAGTGATTGCCAATCCGTTAAGGAAAAGCAGGCAGCGGGCCAGCAGCACAGATTCGCTATCATTGAGCCCGTGTTTGAGATTGGGATTGACGAAGTTCACTTGAATGGCGGCGGAAACGGCAGCCAAACCGGATTGAACGCTGGTGAGTACTGAGGCCGTCAGCGCCATCGTCATCAGACCGCGCGCACCCTGGGGCAGCACGCTAACGACGAAGACCGGCAGCGCGTCGTCGGCAACTCTCATGAGCCGCGCTACGTCTGTGTGCGTCCGGTAGTAAGCGAACATGATCAAACCCAGCACGGGATAGATCAGGCTCAGCGGTTTGAGAAGAAATCCGTTGCGCCACAATGAGGCCTTGGCTTCACGGTCGCTCCGCGCAGTCAGGTACTGTTGGAGGACGACCTGATCGGCGCCGGCGCTGGAGAGCATGCCCGCGAATCCTAACAACAACCCGCCCGTAATACTCAGATCGTCGGTAAGACTAAAAGCGTGCGGGGCGGTGAACCGTCCGAACTCACGGCCAATTCGGATCACGTTTCCGGCTCCGCCGCTCAAGCGGACGCCCAGGACGACCATGCAGGTCAGGCCGGACATCAGTACTCCAAACTGCATCACGTCGGTCCAGATGACCGCCCGCATTCCACCGATCAAAGCAAACGCCGTTCCAAGGGCACCAATTATTACCACGGCCCACAACTGACCGTTCGGGACGCCTTGTTCGCTGGTCCAGCCGAGTATCATCGACACCACCAACGAGGCGGAATATAGGATCGTCGACATCCACATCAATCTCGCGCCGAGGAAAAAGGTGGTCGCTGCATTCCGTACCGCGTGATTGAATCTCAAATCGAGGTATTCGTACGCGGAAGTGATGCGCAGCCGGAAGAATAGAGTGGGATACAGCCAGACGATAAACGGCACTGCGAGAATGATCCCGATGTTCTGAAGTCCAATCCAGATCGTCCCATCCGGGCGGTTCACCCAACCGGTGACGCCCAGGAAACTGTTCGTGCTGAAGAGGGCCATGTACATACTAATTGCGATGGGCCAGCGGCTCATTGACCGGCCCGCAAGGAAGATATCGTCTTGCCCGCGCATTTTTCTCGAGTGGTAAAGCGCGATACCGATCAGGGCGAGCGAGTACAAACCGATAATCAACCAATCCAGGGGACGAATTCCGTTTTCCATGCCGCTCGCAACCGAAGGTAACTGTATCACGCTTCGCGCGTACTGACTTTCTCGTTCCGTGACGTGGAACGCGCCTGCCAGCAACGTGGGTCATGCCCTATACTGGGCACAAATCGAGCCCGTAAAGACCTGTCGCAAACGATATGGCAACCCGACCACAACCAGCTTGGAAAGCGGATTCACTATCGGTCAAATTGTCTCCGGACAGGCATATGCTCGGAGTAACGGCGGGCACGTCAATCGCGGCGGCTCTACGGCAGGCGATCGCCGTTCGCGGTCAAGCAAACGTTATATTTGGCTCCGCCCCTTCACAAAACGAAACACTTTCGGCTTTGGGCGACGAAGATCTCGATTGGAGCAGCATCACGGCGTTTCATCTGGACGAGTACGTAGGTGCATCGGAGGCGGCGCCTTATTCCTTCCGGCGCTACCTCATCGACCATCTATTCTCCAGGCGGCCACCGCGAAAGTTCCACGCGATTGATGGTCAGGCCGCTTCCCCGGAGCATGAATGCGAGCGTTACGCCGCGCTGCTAGGGCAGCACTCCCCGGATATCGCTTTGCTCGGTATCGGTGAAAATGGGCATCTGGCGTTCAACGATCCCCCAGCCAATTTTGAAGATCCGCTGCCTGTCCGTCTAGTTCACCTTGCTCAATCCTGCAGGGAACAACAGGTTGCGGATGGCGTATTCAGCAGCCTGGAGTCCGTGCCGCGCACCGCCATTACGCTAACGATCCCTACACTCATGCGAGTGCCTCAACTTTTTGTTATGGTGCCTGGCCCTGCCAAAGCACGGGCTGTCAAAGATGCACTCTTGAATGCGGTTTCGCCGCTCTGCCCTGCCTCTATACTGAGAACACATCCAGCGGCGACTTTATTTCTGGATCCGGATTCGGCCGGTGGTTTTACAGAGGCAGTCACACCTCCCGACGCGGCAGCCTCATGACGCGACGACAACTTCTCGCCGGAGGTTTGGCTTATACCCAACGGAGTTTCGCATCCGCCCGTATCGAATCCTCCGGAATGTTTCTCGAAGAATGCGGTGTTGACGGCGAGACCAGAAAGGACGGAGTTTTCCCGGCTCACCCGAACGGAATCCGACTCGGCAAGAATCGTTTTCTTCTGGTCTACGCTACTCGCGGATTTCGCGGCGTCGATGAAGACCGCAGCATCATTTATCAGGTACGCTCCAGCAGTTTCGCCGGCCGTGTGCTCAAAGAAGGAATCCTTGCCCGCTCGATTGACGATTGGAGACCTCTCGACGACGGGCGCCTTTATAAGAAGAACAATGGCTCTCCGACGGTTTTTGGGGTTCCGAAAGGTGCGCGAATTCATGGCAAAGTTCCGCCGAACGCAAATCTTTTCGTCGCCAAGTGGTACCAGCACGCTCGGGCGTTCGCCGAGTCCGGGCGGTTGATCAAGGCCACCGAGTCGCTCGACCTCATGGAGAAGACGCTGCACGTCGAGGCTACCCAGTTTCGCTTAAACAATGCCGGCGATGACATCGAGATACTCCAGCCCCCAGCGGCCCTACGGCAAAAAGGATACGAGACCGGGGAGGCTATGTGCAGCGCAAGCCCACGCGGAGACATGAACCAGTCATTCGTGAACCCCGTGCCTTTCAACACAGACCTTACCGAATGGATCGATTGTCATCACTTCGGCTGGTCCGATCCGAAGCATCCCGGTGGCAACCGCATCGCAGCGATCAAATTCCGATACTCTCCTAAGCGGCACCGTTACGAATGGGTAGAGACAGGGCCCGTGCTTTTTTATCCGGAGTACTCGGCTATTGAGGCGAGCACGATTCGGCTGAAGGATTCCTGGGCAATTGGCGCGCGCGCACAGCAAAAAGGATTACCGGTGCTTTGGCTGCGTAGTGAAGATCCGTTCTCCTCAAAACCGAAATACATCAGTTCGGAAGTGTCTGAGCAGCACCCGCCGTCTTCCGGACCGATGACCGCATACCTTTGCGCCGATGGCGTGATTCGGCTCCTTTCGGGAGATGGCCGGGAGTCCCCTTATAGAATCGCCCGCAACCCACTTTATTGCTGGGAGGTGAATCCAGACCGGGGCTTTGCCCTTTCCAACCGAAGGGTGGTGATCGATCTGCTTCAGGCGGGGCTACCGATCCGTCGGGAAGCCGGCCCGGTTGCGGACATGGCGAAGGTCCTTCCACACAGTGGCGGCCGTGAGCAGCTAATTCTACATCGCGTGCGCACAACCGCGATCGGCGTACCAAACCCGGATCGCAAACTCGCGACAGACTCGGAGAAACGCGTTCACGGCATTTACTCGGCACACCTTCTTTTTGAGGAGGATCAGGCCGACACTTGGGACTTCGCGTGACCAATCAATCGGCTTCCGTCGGCGAATTTTCTGGAATGCGCCGAATCGAGTCCTGAAGATCGCGAAGTCTTATCGGGTGAAGCTTTGGAAGAGCCCGAGGTCAGCGTGCGCTGGGGGCCTGCGCAGGCTTGGCAAGAAAAGGAAGGTGGTATTTGAAAAGAGTTCATGGTATATCACCGGCGTCGCAAGTATGAATATTTGTACACGGCCTTGACCTCGGATGGGATTGGGACGGATACGTATTGAAGTAGTCCCAGAGAACAAATAGCCCGTATTGCTGCTGTACATTTGCTGTACAAGTATCAAAACGGGTTGATTTTTAGAGAGTTGTGTTCTGACCGACGAGCTACCAGGCTGCTCCACCCCGCGATAAATTCACCTCCGTCTGAGGTGATGAATTCGTCGCGATTTAGAGCAGATTGGCTATTTCTCTTTGTTCCCCCGTGGCGCTCTCCGGAGCCCGATTTGCCCCAGGTTTCGCCACTTCTTGCTGTACCGCTGCTGTACGATCCAAGGGCTCCAACACGCGGATTCGGGAGTAATCAAAGCTCTTCCATTTTTCAAAGACCCTCTGCTCGTTTACGTGCGCGTAATGCGCAATCGTTCGGTACGAGTTCCCGCTTATCTTACAAACTTCCGGGACGGAATAGCCAGCCTCCAGAAGCGCCGAGATCCCCGTGTGCTTGGTTTCGTGAAACCGGACACCGTACAGTTTCTCGCGTTTCGCCTTCTTGTACACGGCTTCGCGAAAGGCTTCCAACGTCTCCCAGTGATCAAAGATCTGGCCGGACTTCGGCGTTCCCATTGCTTCGAGCGCTTTCGGGTGCAGGGTGATCCAGCGCCCCTCCTGTCCTTTAATGCCGGGAACCCACAACTGGTCCGGCGTTTTGAAGTGCGACCAGTCGGCATTGAAAACCTGACTGATGCGCAAGAGCGAGTAGAGTCCGAACGTTAATGCTCTGTTCAAGTGAACATCGATCCCGTAGCGGGGATTAACAGACAGGAATTTTGCGCGCTCCTCCTCTGTGAGATACCGCCCAACAAATTCCGACCTCGGAATCTTGAAATCGTCGAACGGATACACGGAGAGCCAGTGCTTTTTTTTGCAGAATCGACAAAAGGTCCGCAGGATCCGCAAGCTGAGGCTCTGGCCCCCGGGATTGTTGCCGATCGACTTCAAATGTCCCAGCCAAGCGTTAACGAGATCCGAGGTCAGTTGCTCCACCGTTCGAAGATTGAAACGAGCTAGCAGCGCTTCCAAGTGCCGGCGGTTCAACTCGTGCGTGCAGGATTTGACATCTTCACGGGAAAGAAAGGCCGCCAGCGCCACGCGAATATCTTTCCCCGATACGGCCTGTCCAGCACGGACTTGGCAGGCCTCAATGGCCATCTTGCGGGCGAACTCTTCCGCAAGCGCTTTACCAGCGCCGGTGGGATGAGCCTTGGAGTGGCATCGGCCGTACTCATCCCGCCAGCCACTGTGCCATTTCTTGTTTCGCCTAAACGTCCAGTCGGACTGTAATGCAGCAGCTTTGCGACTTCTTCAATGGTCATCAAGCTCATCGATTCAGTCATATGACCTCCTTTTTAGCGCGTGCGCTGTTGGCAGCGGCGAGGCGGATATCCCTCTCCATCTACAGGCCCGCGATGGGATCGCTATGCACAATGAGCTGAATGTCTCAGTCTGCTGGGTCCCCTGTTTGTGGATGCTCAGTCTTGACTGGCGGGGTCGATTTTGGGTTAGATGAAATCAGCCGCACAAGTTGTTGTTCACTTTCGCTGAACATCCCACCGTCCCACAGCATCACTTCGGCGAATCCGGCAGCATCAGGTCAAGCCAAAAAGGGGTTCCATGAACACAAAGGCATTTAACACCTAGAGCGACGGTAAGCAGCTCGCCGTAGAGGTAAACGGGCGTTCAATCGTTTCCTAGAGACACCTCCGTCGGGATGTTTTCTCCATCGATGGCCGCCTCAGGGCTTTCGCGTTCGTGACCTCGGGCGTGTCGTTGTACGTCCGTGCGCGAGCCGACGCATGAGAGCGATTCTCGTGCGACGATTGACGCCTGGGAACTGGAGCAGATCCGAATTGCCGCCGGGCGCATCCGCACGAGCCACAGGGACGAACTTGAAGCAGAGCTCGCCCGAAAACTTCTCGCACTCAAAATCCAGCAGCGCTCGGATATTCGCAACTGGAAGTTCTTCCTGGCCAAATTTCTTCGCAACAAAGCCAGCAACTGGATTCGGGACCAGCGGACGAGAGAGGCAAAAGCATCTTCCCTGGACTCATTGACCGAAGAAAACGATGACGCGGTAATCCGTCTCGCCGAAATTCTTCCATCTCGCGAGCCCGAGCCCGGTCATGGCATTGCGTTTCGCCTTGCATGGAAAGAGCTTGATCCCGACCTCAGGTTTCTATGGAAGGCCCTGCTGGAGGAAAACGGGAACCAGGTGCAAGTGGCCCGACGACTGGGGCTACATCGCAATATAATTCGTCTTAGGATTAAGAAGATTCAGCGGGTTCTAAAACGCCACGGCTTTTCCGGCGAATGAAATCTCTGATTGTGCATCTTGCACCACTCGCGGGCCTGTATCAGTAGAGAATCATGAACTCCCGAGAAATTGATCGGTTCGTTCGTCTTCCAACTGACTTATTGGAAGCGCTGTTGAAGGTTCCGCTGAGCGGGGCGCAGTGGCGCATCCTTTTCTGGGTCATTCGCCAAACCTACGGCTGGAATCGGGACCAGACTCCGTTCAGTTGGTATCGCATTGCAAAGGAACTGGGGCTGGATCGCGGCGGCGTGGCCAGGGGCGGCCACAAACTGCTCTGTGAGAAGTTGCTGATTTTGGAAGACGACCAGCTTCATGTCGAGCGGGATACCAACCGATGGAATGTTCTCCGGCTCGCGCCGTCCCAAGGAGAGGTAAACCCGGTGGGGAGGTCGGATGTCGACGCTGACAAGCGTCATCGAAAAGCGATGACGGGAATCATCGGAAGCGATGATAAAGATCGCCTAAAGCGATGTCCAGCGTCAACGCTTTTCCGTCGAGCGAAAGACAGTAGTAAAGACAGACTAAAGACATATAAAGACAGCGACGAACCAGAAGTGCGTCGTCACACCATCGGCATCGGAAACAGCGGAGTCCGACATTTAGCAGGGGCCGCCAAACCTATTCCCGGAAAATATGACCGCCTTTCTGAAGATTGACGAGTGCAAGACTTGTCACCGCTCCCTCCCTTGGGAATGGGTGCCTACCGTTCTTCTTAGCAGTAGGCGCTTAGCAGGAACCGGCGTCTGGCGCAGCCAACTTGCAGATGGCCTCTGCCCGGCGTGCATAGCTGAACGGGAAACTCAGCGCCAGAATGCGCAGCGTGCCCTCGCGATTCGAAAAGATCTCGTCGAGATGCTCGGCGGCGAGAAGCCCTACCGCGAGTTCACCTTTGAAAAATATCAGATCACACCGGGCAATCGCCTGGCCTATGAACGAGCCAAGCACCTGAATCCTGCCACGGAGAGTCTCTATTTGTGGGGATCCTGCGGCGTCGGTAAGACGCATCTAGTGTCCTGTCTTAGATAATAATTGACATTTTGGTAGAGGTGAGTCATAGTGGCTTATGTTCGTTCCTGCCTCTGCTCTTGCATTGAGCGAAAGCCAGAAATCCCAGATTGAGGCGCTGGTTCGA
>Ga0207695_10006031_pt1 | contig 15833 bp, 17 predicted proteins | sample KBSC54metaG_FD_184354 | JGI IMG/M metagenome (GOLD analysis project Ga0207695, IMG submission 184354) | Corn rhizosphere microbial communities from Kellogg Biological Station, Michigan, USA - KBS C5-4 metaG (SPAdes) (version 2) | ecosystem: Host-associated > Plants > Roots > Rhizosphere > Soil... | reverse complement strand
CGTACTTGGCGAAGGTGGAGCGCACGGTGGAGGCCGAGCGGTTGCGGTTGTCGGTCAGCACCTCGACGATCACGCCCACGCCGCCGGGGCCGAAGCCCTCGTAGCGGATCTCCTCATAGGCCTCGGCGTCGCCGCCGGAGGCCTTCTTGATGGCGCGGTCGATGACGTCCTTGGGCAGGGACTCGGCCTTGGCGTTGTTCACCGCCAGGCGCAGGCGCGCGTTCATGGCCGGGTCGGGCAGGCCGGACTTGGCCGCCACCGTGATCTCGCGGCTGAGCTTGGAGAACAGCTTGGAGCGCGCGGAGTCGGCGCGGCCCTTGCGGTGCATGATGTTCTTGAACTTGGAATGTCCGGCCATGGTCCGTCGGTCACGTCTTCGAAAAGGGGAGCGATGCTTCTAGCCGCCGAAGGGCGGCGCAGGAACCCCCGGCAAGCGGGCGGGTTAGCGCCAGGTAGACGGAGGCCGATCATGAGCGAGCAGCTATACGACGAGGCGGGCGAGGTTGCGCCGGCGCCGCCGCCGCCCAACGGAGAGGTTGTCCACTGGGGTCCGCCGAAGCCCCTGCGGGTCGGCCCGGCCGGTGTCTCGATGACCGCCGGCGCGGCCTTCGCGCTGGGCGCGGCCGTCGCGGTGGCCGTCCTGGCGCTGGCCCACTGGCTCGGCCCGGAGCGCGAAGTTGCGCTACCGAGACGGCGGGTTAGGCCCTAGTCCAGCGGCTCGCAGTCGATGCGGCCGACGCCGCCGTTATGGAGCAGGAAGACCGCGTCCTGCGGGACGTCCTGTTGCGCGGACCGGTCGCGGTCGAGGCCAGCGTAGAGGCCGCGCAGGACGCGGCCGGAGACGCCGTGGCTGACGGCGATGATCCGGCGCTCCGGTTCGGGCGGCAGGTCTGCGAGCCAGGCCCCGACGCGCGCCGAGACCGCCTCGTAGCTCTCGCCCGAACCGGCGTCGAAGGCCCAGCCGGTTCGGCCGAAGGTCTCGGGATGCTCGGCCTCCAGTTCGGCGCGCAGGCGCCCGTCGTGCGGGCCCCAGCTCATCTCCTTCAGCCGCTCGTCGAGCTCGACCGGCAGGCCGCCGAGCTTGGCTGAGATGAGATCGGCCGTGCTGCGGGCGCGGCCAAGTGGGCTTGAGACGAGGCGCCAGCCTTCGGGCTCGCGGATCAGGTCGCGCAGCAGGCGGCCGACCGCGTGGGCCTGGCGCAGGCCCAGCTCGGTCAGCGGGCTGTCCACATGGCCCTGGATGCGCCGCTCGCTGTTGAACTGCGTCTGGCCGTGACGAACGAGGTAGATCACCGGGGCGTCTTAGCGTTTCCGGCGCACCACGGGGTGCGAGGTGGAAAGGCCGCCGTCGACGGCGATGGTCTGGCCGTTGACGTAGGAGCTATCGTCCGACGCCAGGAACAGGCCCGCCTTGGCGATCTCGTCGGGGACGCCGTAGCGGGTCAGCGGGTTGAGCTGGCCGATCTTGTCCTCGTTGCCGCGGGCCCGCGCGCCGTCGAAGATCGGCTTGGTCATGCCGGTCTCGATCAGGCCCGGGGCGATGGCGTTGATGCGCACGCCGGTCCCGTAGAACTCGTTGGCCGAGGTCTGGGCGAGGCTGATGACCCCGGCCTTGGAGGCGGAATAGGCCGGTCCTCCCGCGCCCGAGCGCAGGCCGGCCACAGAGGCGGTGCAGATGATCGAGCCCTTGCCGGCCGGGATCATGAGGCGGCTGGCGTGCTTCACGGCCAGGAAGGCGCCGATCAGGTTGATGCGCAGGATCTCGGTCCAGTAGTCGGGCGTCTGTTCGTCCAGCGGCAGGAAGCCGCCGGAGACGCCGGCGTTGGCCCAGACCACGTCCAGCGAGCCGTACTGCGAATGGGCGGCCTCGATGTAGGCCTTCACGAACGGCTCGTCGCCCGCGTCGCCGGTCATGGCGGTGGCGTGGCCGCCGGCCTTGATCACCATCTCGGCGGTCTCGACGGCGGTGTCGGCGCGGTCGACGCAGACCATGTCGGCGCCTTCGCGGGCGAAGAGCAGGCAGGCGGCCCGGCCGATGCCGCTGCCCGCGCCGGTGATGACCGCCGTGCGGCCCTGGAGACGTCCCATGGCGTGTTCTTCCTATGCGTGGGCCCGGTCGGCGGGCCTGGAGGCGCGGCTGGCCGCGGTGGCGATGGCGTCGACGAAGATGTCGTAGAGGCCGGGCGGCAGGTCGTGGCCCATGCCGGGGATGATCCTGAGCTCGGCGCCGGGGATGGCGGCGGCCGTCGCCTCCCCGCCGACCTTCATGAGCAGGGGGTCGTCGGCGCCGTGCAGCACGACGACGGGGATCTTCAGCCCGCCGAGCGCCGCGGTGCGATCGCCGTCGGCGCGCACGGCCGCCATCTGGCGAGCCACGCCCGGCGGGTTGAAGGCGCGCGTGTACTCGGCGATCACCCGCGCGCGGTTCTCCTCGTCCGTCCACGGATATTTCGGGCTGCCGATGGTGACGGCGTTGGCCATCCGGTTGGCCACGAAGGCCTCGAAATCGGCCTTGGGGTCGGGTGGCGGCAGGTTCAGCACGGCGGACGCTTCCGGCGTCGACTTGAAGGCGTCGGCCGCGCCGGTGGTGGACATGATCGAGGTCATGGAGAGCACGCGGTCCGGATGGTCGAGCGCCATGCGCTGGACGATCATGCCTCCCATCGAGACCCCGGCGATATGGGCCTTCCTCACGCCCGCCGCGTCCAGCACGGCGACGGCGTCGTCCGCCATGTCCTTCAGCGTGTACGTCCGCTCCGGCCAGCTGGAGAGGCCCGTGTCCCGGTTGTCGAAGCGGATGGCGCGGTAGCCTTTGGCCACCAGCTTTTCGCAGAAGGCCTCAGGCCAGCGGGTCATCTGCGAGCCCAGGCCGTTGACCAGCAGGATCGTCTCCGGCCGGTCGTCGCCGAAGCTCTGCCACTCGATCTCGACGTCGGCGTTGTGGGCGCGGGGCATGGGCGCTCCTTCTTCTCAGGGGATCAGCAAGACGCGGCCCACGGCCTGGCGGCTTTCGATGTAGCTGTGGGCGGCAGCGGCCTCCTTGAGCGGGAAGGTCTTGTCGATGACCACCTGCAGGCTGCCGTCGGCGACATCCTGGATGAGCTGCTGGATCAGGTCGTGGACGCGGTCGGTGGCGATCTCGGCGCCCAGGAAGACGCCGGAGAGCGTGCGGTTGCCGCCCATCATCGAGCCCACGTCGACCTTCATCGGCTCGCGGCCGGCCTGGCCGACCATCGACACCCGTCCGCGATAGGCGAGGCTCAGGATCGAGGACTGCAGGGTCGGGCCGCCGACGCTGTCGACGATGACGTCGGCCATGTGCTTGTCGGTGAGGCGGGCGACTTCGGCCGGGACGTCGTCGCGCGTGTAGTTGATCCCGTGGGTGAGGCCGAGCGCCTTCAGCCGCTCCAGGCGCGCGTCGGAGGAGGCGGTGGCCAGCACCATGGCGGCGCCGGCCCGCGCGGCGAGCTGGATGGCGGCGACGCCCACGCCGGAGGCGCCGGCCTGGACCAGCACGATCTCGCCCTTCTTCAGGCGGCCGAACTCGAACAGGCAGTCGTGGGCGGTGCCGAAGGGCACCGGGATGGCGGCGGCCAGGCGCACGTCCAGGCCGGGCGGGATCACCCAGGCGGTGCGGGCGGCCACCGCGCGCAGCTCCGCATGGCTGCCGAAGGCGCCGGTGGTCACCGCCTTGTCGCCGACCTTGATGTTCTCGACGTCCTCGCCGACCGCCACCACCTCGCCCGCCGCCTGGTAGCCGACGACATGGGGCTTGGCGGCCAGAGCGCCCCGGAAGCGGTTCAGGGTGTCGCCGCCCTCGATGGAGACCGCCTCGACGCGGATGACGATTCCCTTGCGATGGCACTCGGGGTCGGGGACGTCCTCGTACCGGAAGACGTCCGGCGCGCCGTTCTCGTAATAGACCGCAGCCTTCATGATCGCGTCTCCCAAACCCGGAAAATGGAGGCAAACATCTGTTTGGATTTGAGGCATCCCACGACCCATCCGGACGTGCAATGGCCAAGCGGGCCCGGCCATTAGCCTGGCGGTCATTCTTATGGTTTCATTATGCGTCGGATTCGGGTCGGCGAGAGTCCTTCCAGCGTGAATATCTTCTTCGTGTGCGGCGCCCCCAAGTCGGGCACCACCTGGCTGCAGCGCATCCTGGACGCCCATCCGGAGGTGGTCTGTTCGGGCGAGGGGCACTTCATATCCCGCTTCAGCAAGCCGGCCGCGGAGCTGATCAACGCCTACAACCGCGAGCTGACCCTGGAGGCCAGGCTGGTCTACGAGGACCGGCCCTACTACGCCGGCGTCGGCCAGGACGAGTTCGACGAGCTGGTGCGGGGCTTCATCCTGCGCCGGCTCAGCCAGCGCGCCGGGCCGCAGACCCGCTGGATGGGCGACAAGACCCCGGCCTATTTCCGCCAGCTCAACTTCCTGCACCGCCTGTTCCCGGCGGCGAAGGTCATCCACATCGTCCGCGACCCCCGCGACGTGGCGGTGTCGCGCATGGTGTTCTCCCGCCGCGCAGGGGTCGAGGAGGCCTGCACGCCCGGCTCCGAGCAGCACCGCAAGACCATCGAAGGCGCGCTCAAGACCTGGACCGAGGCGGTGACGGCCGTCGACGCCTTCGCGGCCGAACATCCCGGGCTGACGCACGAGCTGCGCTACCGCGACCTCTACGACGATCCGATCGGCGAGGCGGAACGGCTGTTCGGCTTCCTGGGCGCGCCGACCCCGCGCATCGTCATGGAGCAGATCGTGGCGGCGACCTCCTTCGAAGCCCTGAGCGGCCGCAAGCCCGGCGAGGAGGACCCGCGGTCCTTCCTGCGCAAGGGCCTGCCTGGCGACTGGCGCACGACGCTGGACGCCGAGAGCGCCAGGCTGATCGCCGAACGCTGCGGCGAGCTGATGCGCAGCCGGCGCTTCGCCGCCTGAGCCCGCGGGTCCGCCGATCCGGCGTGACATCGCCGCGCTCTGCGACGATGCTCGCGCGGTCTGTGGGGAGAGCCGGGTCATGACGCGTGCGCTGGTGTTGGGCGGCGGCGGCCCCGTGGGGATCGCCTGGGAAAGCGGCCTGATCGCCGGGCTGGCGCAGGGCGGCGTCGATCTCGGCCAGGCGGACTTCACGCTCGGCACCTCGGCCGGCGCCTTCGTCGGCATGCGGCTGGCGATGGGGGAGAGCGCCGCCACCCTGGCCGACCCGATCTTCGCCGACGACAAGCGGCTGGTGCGCAACGTGCACCGCAGCAGCCGGCGGCCGCCGGACCTCACCAAGCTGATGCGCCTGATGGTCAATGCGCAGGAGGCCAACCGCCACCCCGCCGAGGCCCGCGCCGAGATCGGCGCCTATGCGCTGAGCGCCGACACCATGAGCGAGACCGAGTACATCGAAAGCTTCGGCCGCGCCTTCGCGAGCCTGCCGGAGGATGCGTGGCCGCAGAAGGACTTCGCCTGCACGGCGGTGGACGCGGAGTCCGGCGCCTTCCACCTGTGGACCCGCGAGTCCGGCGTGGGCGTCGCCCGCGCGGTGGCCTCGAGCTGCGCCGTGCCCGGCGTCTATCCGCCCGTCACGGCGCAGGGCAAGCGCTGGCTGGACGGCGGGGCGCGGTCGTCCACCAACGCCGACATGGCGGTGGGCCACGAGACGGTGGTGATCGTCGCGGTGCGCCTGAGCGACTGGACCCCCGGCGGGGCGCTGGCGCGGCTGTTCGCGCGGCTGGACGAGGAGGTCCGCACGCTCACCGACGGCGGCGCCACGGTGGTGACCCTGCTGCCCGACGACGCCAGCTGCGCGGCCATGGGCGGCGACCTGATGAACTTCCAGAAGCGCGCCGACGCCGCCCGCGCCGGCCTGGCCCAGGGCCTGGCTGACGCCGCGGAGCTGAAGAGCTACTGGAGCTGAAAACCTCCCCCGATCTCGGGGGAGGTGGCCTGAAGGGTCGGAGGGGTGACGAGCGGCGGATTGCGAAGCGCAATCCGCATGGAATCGACGCGGTGCGTCGATTCCCGCGAGGAACGCCTCGGCCAGAGGCCGAGGCTCGGGGCGGCCGTGCGCTGGACTCGGTGCGCCGGCAGCGCCCCCTCCACCACTTTGTGGTCCCCCTCCCCCGAGATCGGGGGAGGTTTTTGGACGGCCGCGGTCGATCCTACCGGTTCGTCTTCACGAAGGCGCGGATGGCGGCGATGACCTGGTCCTGGTCGTCCGTGGAGAGATAGGGGTGCATGGGCAGGCTGATCACCTGGCCGGCCTTGGCCTCGGTGACCGGCAGACCGCCGGGCGCGGTGGGATAGACCGAATAGACCCCCTGCTTGTGGATCGGGATCGGGTAGTAGACGGCCGTGGGGATGCCCTGCTCGCGCAGCTGGGGGCCCAGCGCGTCGCGGCCTCCTTGGCCAGGAAGATTGGCAAGCTCGATGGTGTACTGCGCCCAGACGCTGACGCCGCCTTCGAGCACCGTCGGCGTCTTGACCAGGTCCGAGAGGCCCTGGGCGTAGCGGTCGGCGACGCGGTTGCGGGCGGCGATCTCGTCTTCGAAGATCTTCAGCTTCTCGATCAGGACGGCGGCCTGGATGGTGTCCATGCGGGAGTTCATCCCGATACGGACGTTCAGGTATTTAGGGTCGTGCTCGAAGGTCCTGCCCGCGATGTCCGACTTCACCGCCTGGCCGTGGACGCGCAGGGACACCAGCAGGTCGTGGAACCGCTCGTCCTTGGAGAGCACCGCCCCGCCGTCGCCGTAGCAGCCGAGCGGCTTGGCCGGGAAGAAGGAGGTGGTGGCGACGTCGGCCCAGTGGATCGGGTGGCGGCCGTCGAGGGTGCAGCCGAAGCCCTGGGCGGAATCGGCGATCAGCTTCAGGCCGTGTTTCGCGCAGACGCGGGCGATGGCCGGATAGTCCGCCGGGCCGCCGAACAGGTCGACGGCGATCACGGCGCGGGGCGTGAGCTTGCCCTCGCGCTTCACCGCCTCGATGGCGGCCTGCAGGCTTTCGGCGTCGAGGTTGTAGGTCTCCGGGTCGATGTCCACGAAGACCGGCGAGGCGCCCACCAGCGGCATGGCCTCGGCGGTGGCGGCGAAGGTGAAGGAGGGGCAGAAGACCGCGTCGCCCGGGCCGATGCCCCAGGCCATCAGCGGCAGCACCAGCGCCTCGGTGCCCGAGCCGCAGGAGAGCGCGAAGGGCGCCTGGCCGAAGGCGCAGAGCTGGCGTTCGAGCTCGGCGATCTCCGGGCCCATGATGTAGGCGCCCGAGCGCACCACCTTGAGGATGGCGTCCTCCAGCGGCTGGCCCAGCCGGGCGCGCTGCGCCTGCAGGTCGATGAACGGGATCATGGCGGGCCTCTCGTATTGCGCGGGGCGCCTATGCCACGCGTCGCGCGGATCGGCCAAAACACGCTTGGTGACGCTGTGTTGCGGCATAATGCGGTTCGCCGAATGCGGGCATGCTCGGATGATCCCGAAGACTTGGGGGAATACGGACATGGTGGCTTCGACGATCAACCCGGCGCGACGGGCGATGGAGACCTTCTACGTCTGGATGGCGGCGCTCTTCGTGCTGATCGCCTTCAGCGGTTTCGCGGAGACCTATTGGCTGCAGCTTCCGGCGGGGACCTTCACGGGCTCGCCGCTGCTGCACCTGCATGGCCTGCTGTTGGCCTTCGCCATCGTGCCGATCAGCTCGGCCGTGGAGTTCGCGGTGCTGATGACCTGGGCGGTGGTCGCCGTGAAGGACGGCGAGACGCACAAGCGGCTGATGATGCTCAACACCATGCAGATCCTGCAGGCCCCGATCGGACGGTTCTTCTTCCTGACGGTGGGCGGCGGAGCCATCGGGCCAGGGTCGCGCCCGGGCAACGGCCCCGCGCCGCCGGTGGCGACCACGGTGGGCGCCGGCGTCGTGGTGGGCCTCCTGATCCTGGCGGCGGTGATCTACGACTGGCGCAAGCGCGGCAAGCCGCATCCGGTCTATGTGGTCGGCGGGATCGCGGTGATGGCGATCATCTTCCTGCGCGTGCCGCTGGCCGAGACGCCGCAATGGCAGGCGATGGCGCACGCGCTGGATGGCTTCGCGAGCTACCGCTGAGCCGATCCGGGATCCAGGGGCGACCCATGCCGGCCAGCAACGCAAGAATGGCTCAGCGGAGGTCCGCGCTTTCGACGCAGGCCTCGTGCCAGGTGCCTGGGACGTCCTCAAGCGTGTAGAGCACGTCCCCACCGTGATAGAAGCCGACGTCCGCCACAGTCGCCGTGCGGCCCGCGAACTCTAGCTGTTCTTCGGCCAGCGGGTGATGAAGCTTCCACGAACTGCGGAATTCCTGCAGCGCGCCGAGCGGCCGGATGCGAACCCGCGCGCCCGCCTCGAAAAGAGCCTGATAAACCGCCATTGGGCAAAATAACTACAGCCGCGGGCCAGACGTCCGCAAGCCACCCCTCGCAGGCCCCGATCAGGTCTGATTTCGGGACCACCGCCCATTTTGGCGGACCTCCGACGTCTGGGTCCCGGCTCTCCGCTTCGCTGCGGCCGGGATGACGGATTTTGAGAGATCCGCGAGGGATTTGAGCCCACACAGCTCTGGCCTCAGATCTGCCGGGCGCGGCCTTCCCAATAGGGGGCGCGGACCTTGTTGCGCTGGATCTTGCCGGCTTCGGAGCGGGGCAGGTCGGTGACGAAATCGACGCTGCGCGGCACCTTGAAGGCCGCCAGGTTGGCGCGCGCGAAGGCCAGGATCTCCTGGGCCAGCTGGTCGGAGGGCTGGTAGCCCGCCTTCAGCTGGATCACCGCCTTGACCTGCTCGCCCCACTCGTCGTGCAGCACGCCGACGGTGGAGCTGTCGGCCACCGCCTCGTGCTTGATCAGCTCGTTGTCGATCTCCTGCGGGTAGATGTTCACCCCGCCGGAGATGATCGTCTCGGCGTTGCGCCCGGTGAGGAACAGGTAGCCGTCCTCGTCGAAATAGCCGACGTCGCCCATGGTGAAATAGTCGCCGACCCGGTTGGCCTGGGTCTTGGCCTCGTCCTTGTAGTAGGTGAAGCCGCCGCCGGGCGGGAGCTGGTGGTAGATGGTCCCGGGCACGCCGGTGGGGCATTCGTTCCCCTGTTCGTCGAGGATCTTGGAGCCGAGCAGCGCCGGGCGCTTGCCGACGCTGCCGGGCTTGGCCAGCCACTCCTCCGAGGAGATGACGAAGCCCGCGCCGCCCTCGGAGCCGGCATAGTATTCGTTCAGCACCGGGCCGAACCATTCGATCATCGCGGCCTTGACCTCAGGCGGGCAGGGCGCGGCGCCGTGGACGATGTATTTGACGTGGGTGATGTCGTGGGCGTCCTTCACCTCCTGCGGCACGGAGAGCAGCCGCTGGAACATGATCGGCACCAGGTGCATGTGGGTCACCCGCTTGCCGGTGATGGCGGCCAGCACCTCCACCGAATCCCACTTGTCCAGGAACACCAGCTCGCAGCCCGCGCCCATGGCGCCGCGGACGTCGAAGGCCAGCGGGGCGGCGTGATAGGCGGGGCCCGCGCAGAGCTGCACCGAACTGGTGTGGTCGTAGCCGCGCATGGCGTAGAGGCCCTGGACCGGCACGATCGGGGTCGGGCGGTAGACGCCCTTCGGCCGCCCGGTGGTGCCGGAGGTGTACATCATGGCGTTGCCGAGCGCCGGGTCGTCGATGTCGGCGCCGTCCAGCGGGGCGAGCGCGGCCTCATAGTCCAGGAAGCCCGGGATCGGCCCGCCGATCGCCACCTTGACCAGCACGTCCGGGCACTGGGCGATGGCGGCGGCCGAGGCCGTGACGCGGGCCTCGCAGAACACCGCCTTGGCCTCGCAGTCCTTGACGATGTAGGCGATCTCGTCGGCGTTGAGGTGCCAGTTGACCGGGGTGATCCGCCAGCCGGCCCGCTGGGTGGCGGCCAGCACCTCGACGAACTCGGCGCGGTTGGAGCAGACCAGGGCCACGGCGTCGCCGGCCGCGAGACCCTGGGCGCGCAGCAGGCGCACGATGCGGTTGGCCTGGGCGTTCACCTTGCCCCAGGCGTGGGTCCTGCCGTCGGGATCGTGGATGAAGATCGCGTCCGGCTTCAGCCCGGCCCAGACGGCCAGGGTCATGCCGCTCGTCGCGGCCGCGGCCAGCCGGTCGTCGAGGCTCATCCCATCAAGGCTTTGGCCGTCGAGGCCTTGGCCATCGAGGCCTTGGCGGTCCTTCAGGTCTTCCATCAAAATCCTCCCGGCGCCTCACATGGGCTGGCGCGCTGCACGGCTATTGGAGGCGCTGGGAGACGGGACGAAATAGTCCGCGCCCCGCATGGTCCGGCGGTCTCGCGGGCACCATCACACGAGAGAAAGCGGGCGACAATTGGGAGGCAGGCGCTAGCCGAAGGTCTTCGCCGCCCAGCGCCAGGCGAGATAGCCGGCGCTGGCGCCCACCGTCGTCAGGACCGTGCCCCAGCAGATGTCGATCAGCGTGATCCGCGTCGCCCAGACCTTCAGCGTCGCCTGGTTGGTGAGGTCGTAGGTGGCGTAGGCGAAGGCGCCCAGGAGCGCGCCGGTCAGCGCGGTCTTGCGCAGGCCCGCCGCCCTGTTGGGCAGGACCGCCAGGACGACCACGCCCAGGACGTACATCAGGTAGAAGGCCACGGCCGCCGGCATGGCGGGCTTGTCGGCGAGCGCATAGTCGAGGAGCGGGCGATAGACCCGCTGGCCGGCGACGGTGAGATAGACCGCGTCCAGCGCCGCGATGCTGACGCCCGCGCCCAGGTAGGTGATCAGGTATTTCAGCATGCCGCCCCCTCTGCTCTATTTCCGCTCATCCCCGCGAAGGCGGGGACCCAGGCTCTTTTCGTTGCGGAGCCGGTCCGCCGGCCCCCGCCAGTCCGAACTCGGAAACACAAAACACCTGGGTCCCCGCTTTCGCGGGGATGAGCGGGTGTTGGGGACTAGCTCGGCCGCAATCTGTAGTGGCTGACCCCCCATTCCTCGCCCCCACGGTGGCCGAAGAGGCCGGCGGTGGCCAGGAAGAACAGCCGCCAGCGGCGATGCCAGAGCACGGCCTTGTCGCCATAGACCTGGCGTAGCACGGGGCGGATGGCCGCGATGTTGCGGTCGTAGTTCTCCAGCCAGTGCAGGGCGGTCTTCGCGTAGTGGGCGCCGCTCCAGCGCCAGTCCTCTTCGACGGTGAAGAGGTCGGGGAACTGGCGCATCAGGTTGTGGCTGGGCATCACCCCGCCGGCGAAGAAGTGCTGGGCGATCCAGTCGGCCTCGTCCTCCACGTCGAATCGGTAGGGGCCGGTCCTGTGGGTGAAGATGTGGATGAAGAGGCGCCCGTCAGGCTTCAGCCAGGACTTCACGCGCGACAGCAGGGCGCGCCAGTTGGCCATGTGCTCGAACATCTCGACGGAGACCACGCGGTCGTACCGGCCGGCCTCGCCCTTCTGGAGATCCGGGGGATCGAAGTCGTTCATGTCGGCGGTGACGACCGTCAGGTTGGTCAGGCTCTCGGCGGCGGCGCGGGCGCGGATGAACTCGCCTTGGCTCGCCGAATTGGAGACCGACGTGATCCTGGCGTTGGGGAATTCGCGGGCCATCCACAGCGACAGCGAGCCCCAGCCGCAGCCGAGCTCGAGGATGCGCTGGCCGTCCTGCAGGTCGGCGTGGAGGGCGGTCTCGGCGAGCGCGCGATCCTCGGCCTGGGCCAGGGTCTCGCCGGGCGCGTAGAGGCAGGAGGAGTACTTCAGGCGCGGTCCCAGGCAGGCCTGGAAGAAGGCGGCCGGCACCTCGTAGTGCTGCTCGTTGGCCGCGTCGGTATGCTCGGCGATCGGGCGCTCGGACATCTGGCGCGCGAAGGCGGCGTCGGCGCCCTGGCCGGCCTGGGCGGCCTGTTTGCGCGCGCCGGAGACCAGCACCTGGATCGCGGCCTTGCGCACCGGATCGGGCAGCGGCGCGCCTTCGAAGGCCTGCAGGGTGGTGGAGACGAGACTCATGGACGTCCTCAGGAGGTTTTCGGGGGAAGCGGGAAGAAGGCGCTGACGCGCTGCTGGTAGCGGCGGTAGGCCTCGCCCTTGGAGGCCAGCTGGGCCGCCTCGAGCGGCGGGATGCCGGAGACCCGGGTGAGCAGCAGGAACATGACCGCCGGCGCCGTGAAGCTCAGCCAGGTGAACGGCCGGGCCGGGTCGAGGCCGATCACCGGATAGGCCAGCCAGCCTAGCCATTCGAAGAAGTAGTTGGGATGCCGCGACCAGCCCCAGAGGCCAAGGTCGGCGACCTTGCCCCGGTTGGCGGCCTGCGCCTTGAAGAGCTTCATCTGGGCGTCGGCCAAGCCCTCGCCGCCGATGGCGATCAGGAGGACCGCGACGCCGAGCACGTCGCGCAGGGCGAGGTCGTGGCCGGGCGCGCGCGCCGCGATCAGCACCGACAGCGCCAGGAGCGCCGAGGCCGGCGCCTGCGGCAGGGTGACGAACAGCATGTTGCGCGGATAGGCCTGGCCCCAGTCCTGGCGGAATTTGGCGTAGCGCGGATCCTCCGGATGGGCGGCCACGCGGGGCGCGATATAGGTCCCCAGGCGCAGGGCCCAGAGCGCCACGAGGCCGGCCACAAGCCACTGGCGCGGGGCGGGCGCGGCGCCCGGCTCCAGCGGGAAGAGCGCGGCGGCGGCGAGGCTCAGGCCGGTCCCGAAGGTCCAGAAGACGTCGGTCCAGCCGCCGTTCTTCCGCGCGAGCCCATAGGCCCAGGCGCAGACCATCACCGCGGCCATCGCGGCGAGCACCGCGAGGCTCAAGGTCACCACCATGTCGGATCCACTTCCCACCTAGCCGATACGCGGTCATACCTTGGCCCGGATGCATCCGCTGGGGGAAGCCTCCCGTAGCTCAGTCAGGTCGCGCCGCCCCGGCGACGCGACGCGGTTTGGCCAAGGGGTTGTGGGCGTGCACGATTCGAATGAGCGCCGTCTGAAGGTCGCCGTGGTGGGCGGCGGGATCGCCGGACTGTCGGCCGCCTGGCTGTTGTCGAGCCGCCACGACGTGGTGCTGTTCGAGGCCGACGGACGGCTGGGCGGGCACGCCAACACCACCGAGGCGCCCAACGCGTCCGGCGCCGCGACGCCAGTCGACACCGGCTTCATCGTCTACAACGAGCCCAACTATCCGAATTTCACGGCCCTGCTGGACCACCTGGGCGTGGTCTCGATCCCGGCCGACATGGCGCTCTCGGTCAGCCTGGACGACGGCGCCTTCGAATATTCCAGCTTCGGGATGAGCGGCATGTTCGCCCAGAAGCGGAACATCTTCTCGGCGCGCTTCTGGAGCATGCTGCGCGACGTCACCCGCTTCTACAAGCACGGGCCGAGGGACCTGGCGGCGCTCGAGGCGCCGCTCACCTCGCTGGACGACTACCTCGCGCAGAAGGGCTACTGCCAGGCGTTCCGCGACGATCACCTGCTGCCGCAGGCCGCGGCGATCTGGTCGACGCCGCTGGCGGCGATCGGCGCCTATCCGGCCGCGGCCCTGATCCGCTTCTTCCAGAACCACGGCATGATGAGCGTTTTCGGGCGCGGCCTGTGGCGCACCGTGCAGGGCGGCAGCCGCGCTTACGTCCGCCGGCTGACCGAGGCTTTCGGCGGCGAGGTGCGCACCGGCGTGCGGGTGACCGGCGTCAAGCGCATCGCGGGCGGCGCGGAGGTGCGCGACGTCACCGGCCACGTGGAGCGGTTCGACGAGGTGGTGATCGCCGCCCACGGCGACACGGCGCTCGCCCTGCTCGACGATCCGACGACGGAGGAGCGCCGCATCCTGGGCGCCTTCAAGTACAGCCGCAACCTGACGGTGCTGCACACCGACCCGAGCCTGATGCCCAAGCGCAAGGCGGCCTGGACGAGCTGGAACCACATCGGCCGCCGGGACGCGCCGGAGGACGGCTGCGTCACCTACTGGATGAACCGCCTGCAGACCCTGAAGTCCGACACCGACCTCTTCGTGACGCTCAAGCCCACGCGGCCGATCGCGCCGGAGGCGGTGATCAAGACCGAGGTCTACGAGCACCCGCTGTTCGACGCCGGCGCCATCGCCGCCCAGCGGGAGATCTGGAGCCTGCAAGGCGCCAGGAACACCTGGTTCTGCGGCTCCTATTTCGGCCACGGCTTCCACGAGGACGCCCTGCAGGCGGGCCTGGCGGTGGCCGAGCAGCTGGGCGGCGTGCGCCGGCCCTGGACGGTCGCCGACGAGAGCGGCCGCATCCACGTGTCGCCCGCGCCGGAGCGCGTGGAGGCCGCGGCGTGAGCCTCAACTCCGGCCTCTATGTCGGCCGCGTGAGCCATGCGCGGGTGAAGCCGCGCCGGCACCAGCTCGCCTACAGGATCTTCATGCTGCTGATCGACCTGGACGAGCTGCCGAAGCTTCGCGGGCTGAAAACCTTCGGCGTCGGCCGCTTCAACCTGGCCGGTTTCGATCCGGCGAAGTTCGGCGATGGGTCCAAGCGTCCGCTGAAGGCGCAGGTCGAGGGCCTGCTCGCCGAGGCCGGTCTCGCCCACGGCGGCCCGATCCGCATGCTGGCCATGCCGCAGATCCTCGGCCGGTCGTTCAATCCGCTGAGCGTCTATTTCTGCCACCGGCCGGACGGGACGTTGTCGGCCATCCTCTACGAGGTGAACAACACCTTCGGCGAGCGGCACAGCTACCTGATCCCCGCGCCCAACGCGGCCCTGATCAAGCAGGGCTGCGCCAAGGCCTTCTACGTCTCGCCGTTCATGGACATGGACCTCACCTACGCCTTCCGCATCCTCCGACCGGAGGAGCGGGTCCTGGTGGCGGTGGACACCAGCGACGCCGACGGCCTGATCCTGGCCGCCAGCTTCTCCGGCGAGCGCCGGCCGCTGACCGATGGCGAGCTCGTGAAGGCCTGGCTGACCCATCCCTGGATGACCGTCGGCGCGATCGCCGCCATCCATCTCGAGGCGCTGAAGATCTGGCTGAAGGGCGAGAAGGTGCGCGTCCGTCCGCCGCTTCCCGCCCAGGCGGTGACGGTGGCGCCGGCGGCGAAGCTCGCGGCCTAGAACGGATCGACATTCATTTCCCGGCCGGAAGGTGAACTCTCCTCCCCCTACGGAGGAGGAGAGCAGACCCGGTCACTCGCCTGCCTGAATGTCGATCCGCCCTAGGGTCTGAAACCTTCCCGAAACCCCTGAGGGGCAAGCTTACGCGAGGTCACCCCACGACGAGGCGCCCATGCGTGCGTTCCTAATCCTCGCGGCCGCCACGGCGCTCGCATCCCCGACCCTCGCCGGGCCGCTCGGCCCGCTGGGGCCTGCCGCCGAGGGCAAGGTGCAGTGCTTCCAGCCGAACGAGGCGGCCAGGACCTGCCAGTCGATCGGCGCCTACCGTTTCGGGCCGAACGGCGAGATCGAGAACATCGCCACCATGATGATCCTCACCGGACCCGTGGTGATCATGACCACCCGCGCCCCGGCTCATATCAAGGGGGACCGCGACTGCGGGACCCTGCGCCCCGAGCACATCGACCGGTCCACCTTCAGCTTCGACGGCAAGCCGGCGAACGCGGCGCAGACCGCGGCCCTGCGGGCGCAGATGAAGGCGTCCCTGGCCGCGACCTTCGGCCACGAAGCCTGCAGCGCCTATATGCCGAACGGCTCGGCGCTGCTCGCCACCTCGACCCTCGACGGCGCGCCGCGCCCGGCGCTGGACCAGAAGATGATCTGGGTCTCGCCGTCCGACGGCTATCGCGTCGCGCCCTAGGTTGATGACTCAATTATCTGGCCCAGAAGCTGAGGGTTGCAGCGAGCGCGACGGCTGAGAGGAAGTTCCTAGCGGTGCGGTCGTAGCGCGTAG
>Ga0207695_10006030_pt1 | contig 15834 bp, 18 predicted proteins | sample KBSC54metaG_FD_184354 | JGI IMG/M metagenome (GOLD analysis project Ga0207695, IMG submission 184354) | Corn rhizosphere microbial communities from Kellogg Biological Station, Michigan, USA - KBS C5-4 metaG (SPAdes) (version 2) | ecosystem: Host-associated > Plants > Roots > Rhizosphere > Soil... | reverse complement strand
TCCCCTGATCGGAACCGATGAGCGAGCTCGTCGGTACCCGACGCGGATCAGGAACCCCTCTTCACGTACTTGCTTGAACCTCCCCTGATCGGAACCGATGAGCGAGCTCGTCGGTACCCGACGCGGATCAGGAACCCCTCTTCACGTACTTGCTTGAACCTCCCCTGATCGGAACCGATGAGCGAGCTCGCCGGTATCCGACGCGATTGAATTCCCCCCGGGTGGGGCCCCGGCAGTGAAGGTCTGGCGGGGGTGACGCGACCCCTTGTAAAGGGGCCTATTCAGTTTTGTTTCGAGGAGAGAGTGGGAGTCGAACCCACGTTGGACTTGCGCCCAAACCTGATTTCGAATCAGGCGCCTTCGGCCACTCGGCCATCTCTCCAGGTTTTCAGAAGAACGGAAGGCCGATCGTTTATCACCGCGAGGCCGTCACGTCGACAGGTTACGAGAAGCGCGCGATGCTGAGCGGCGGGAATGACCCGCCTTTTGCGCCTCCGTCGGAGATCCCGGAACCTGGACGGGGCCGGCCGCATCTGAAACCCCGAATATGAACACCCCACAAAATGCTCGGGTTCGCGTCTACGGCACGGATTATTGCGGTTACTGCCGCAGCGCGGAGTCCCTGTTGAAGGGGCGCGGCATCCCGTTCGAATACGTCGACGTCACCCACGACATGGAGGCCCGCTCGTGGCTGGTCGAGCACGCCGACGGCCGCCGCACCGTCCCCGTCGTCTTCATCGACGGGCGGGCCGTCGGTGGCTATCAGGAGCTGGCGCGGCTGGCCGCGCGTGGCGGCCTGGACGGCCTGGGCGCCAAGCCTCAGGCCGCCTGACGAAGGCGGCGCCGCCTACCCCGAGGCGCCCATGCTGAGCACGCAGAAGCAGAACGAGTTGGCCATGCTTCCCGACGTCGTCGGCACCACGATCTGTACGCTGGTGATCTTGGTCGTCGACGTGTACGCCGTGCCGGGCGGGCTGTTGTAGCACTTCTCGGTGAACGAACCCCACGGGATCGTGCCCGTGTTGGCCGTCGGGACGGTCGCGCAGTAGTCGTTGCCGGCGGCGTCCTCGACCTGGATTCGCATGCTGGTGGTGATGCCGGGGACGTTGTAGGCCAGGCCCGTTCCGCCCGGCGCGATGGCCGGCTTGGCGCCGCCGGTGCTGCCGCTCTTTCCGGCGGTGCCCGTCGAGCCGGTGCCGCCGATGTCCCAGCCGAATCCGGCCGAGGCGCCGAAGCTGGGATCGGGGCCGACGCTGCCGGTCACGCAGAGCTGCTTGGCCGCGGTGGTGAAGCAGGTCCCGGTGCTGCCGCAGGTGGGGGTGATGGTGGCCGGCGTGCTGCCGACGTACGTGTATGCGTAGCCCGACCAGGTGCCGTTCGTCGCCATGCCGTTGGTGACGGTCATGGTCGAGTCCTGCTTCGTGCACGCCATGGCCGTGGTACCGCCGGTGCCGGTCGACACCGTGCCACCGGTTCCGGTGGTCGTGGTGCCGCCGGAGCCCACCCTGCCGCCGGACGAGCTGCCGGTGGTGCCGCCGCTGCCCTTGGAGCCGCCGGAGGAGCTGCCGCCGCTGCCCTTGGAGCCGCCGGAGGAGCTGCCGCCACTGCCCTTGGAGCCGCCGGAGGAGCTGCCGCCACTGCCGGCGGGCGAGCCGCCGGACGAAGTGCCGGTGTTCCCGCCCGAGCCCGTCTTACCCCCGCTGCCGCTGGCGGAGTCGCCCCCGCTGCCGTCACCGCTGTCGCCGCCCGAGCCGGTGACGAATGCGGGATCGGTCTCGCCGCTGGCGCACGATTGAACGATAGCGACCGACAGACCCAGCAAGAGGGCAGGCACCAGGAGAGACGACGCCTTCTTCATGAGTGAATCCTTTTCCTGAAGGGGGGGACCGCGAACGCTATCACAAATACGTGGCTGCGGATCTGTTAAGGCACTCACAGCCTAGCGACGCGAGATGGGAATCGGTGACAGTCCTTGCCCGGAATTCGGGCGCGGAAAGCGCGCCGCCAGCCGCGTGGCCGTACTCCTTGAGAGTGACATGACGCGCGCCGTTCGCCCCGGAGTCATTCTCGCCCGGTCCAGTCTGGCCGGGGCCCTGTTCTGCGTCGCCTGCGCGTCCGGTTCGACGGCCCGGCTGGACGCGTACCGGTCGGGCGCCGCGCCGACGCACGCCCAGCCGACGCTGCGCCGGGGCATGAACTTCGGCGACGCCATGGACGCGCCCAACGAGGGCGAATGGGGCGTCGCGCTGCAAGCCAGCGACTTCCAGGCGGTGAAGGATGCCGGGTTCGACCACGTGCGCATCCCCATGCGCGTCAGCGCCCACGCCGGCCGCCAGCCGCCCTACGCCATCGAGCCCCGCTTTCGCGCGCGCATGGACTGGGCCGTGGACCAGGCGCTGTCGCGGGACCTGGCCGTGATCATCGACGTGCACCACTACAAGGAGATCATGCGCGCGCCCGCCAACCACGCCGAGCGTCTGGTCGGCATCTGGCGCCAGCTGGCGGAGCACTACCGGGGCATGCCGGCGGGCGTGGTGTTCGAGATCTTGAACGAGCCGACCGACAACCTGACGGCCGAGGAGTGGAACCCCATCCTGCAGCGCGCGTATCGCGCCATCCGCGAGATCGATCCGACGCGCCTGATCATCCTGGAGGGCGCACACTGGGCGTCGGCGCAGGACCTGCGCGACACGCTGTGGATCCCGGAGGGTGACAGGAACGTCGTGGGCAGCTTCCACATGTACGCGCCCATGTACTTCACGCACCAGGGCTTCGACTGGATGCCGTCACACTACGCGACCCGGGGCGTGACGTTCCCGGGCCCGCCGTCGCGGCCCATCACGCCGGCCGGCGCCGCGCGCTCGTTCGGCGAGAGCCGCACGTTCTTCGAGCGCTACAACAGCGAGCCCGCCGCCACCAACCCGGGCGGGCCGGCGGCCATCATCGAGGTCCTCGAGCTCGCGCGCGCGTTCAGGGACCGCACCGGCCTGCCCGTCTATCTGGGCGAGTTCGGCGCCGGCATCAACGCCGACACGGCCTCGCGGGCGGAGTGGACCCGCGTCGCCCGCACCGAGGCCGAGAGGCGCGGCTTCGGCTGGGGCTACTGGGACTTCTGTCATAACTTCGCCGCCTACAACAAGACGCTGTTCGGCGGCGAGTGGATCCCCGAGATCAAGGCCGCCCTGGTCGACTGACGCGGCGGCCGCGCGACGCAGCTGCGCGCGCGGGGGTTCGCGGTCAGGGCGCCGTGAACGGCTCGATCAGCTCGTCGCCGTCGCCGCTGTCCGTGGTGATGTGCGGCGCGATCTTCTCGAACGACGGCGCCAGGATCGCGTCGGGATCGAGGCGGCCCAGCCGGCCCGTCCGCCGCGACACGGCCGACCAGGTCTCGGCCGCGAACAGCGGCTCGATGATGGCGTCGGGATCGTACAGGTTCATGCGCACCCGCGCGCGCGGTGGCACCCGGGAGGCGCGCGCCGGATCGAAAGGCGCCAGCGCATCCGCGTCCCCGCGCGCGAGCTGCTGCGGCGTGTCCCCGGGCGGGGGCGCCGGGTGCAGCGCCGCCAGCGACACGCGCAGCCGCTCGAGATCGACCCAGGTGTAAGCCCGCCAGTCGACGGCGATGCGGTAGGTCGCCTGCAGCTCGTCGGCCTTGCCGGCGCGCAGGCGCATGTCCAGCAGGGTCGCCAGGGACACCGCGCGCCAGTCCACGTCGGTGGCGTACCGATCGTGAAGGGCCCGGGCCGCCTCGATCCGAGCGCGCCAGTCGGTCAGCTCGGCCAGGCTGTGCTCCTGCCAGCGCACGACGATGCCTTCGTCGGCCAGCGCTTGGGCCAGGTCCTGGCGGCGCAGCTCGTCCACCTCGCGCCGGCGCGACGCGGCCAGGTTGCCGGGCGGATTCGCGGGCGCGCGGGCGGCCCGGCCCGGCGGTGGTTCGGCCGCCATCGCCAGGGCACTACCCAGAGCGGCGCCCAGGGCAGCGCTCAGCAAGGCCAGACGTGGGGGGCGCCGGAGCATGGACTATCCATGAAAGCAGCTCGCAAACCAGCGGACAAGCAAATTCCCCGGGCATTTCACCTCCTCCGGAGATCACCCGACGCGTCGCCCCGTCGCGGGGGCGGACCCCGCCGGGCCCGCGGGAGGTCTCCCTCAGCGCGCGGGCTTGCCGAGCAGCGGCTCGACCTGGTCGTTCGGCTGCCCGATGACCTGACAGAGGCGCGCCACCAGCTGGTCGAACTCCCGGGCCATCGCCTCGGGCGTGTCCACCGCGGCGAACAGGCGGGCGCCCGCCATCGTGCCGTGCCCGCCGGCCGCGCCCGTGGTCCCCACGACCTCGCGCATCAGCGCGCCCGCGCGCCGCTGCGTGGGCTCGTTGCGCAGCGACAGGAAGGCCCTGCCCTCGTAGCGGCCGGCGCACAGCACCATCTTGGCCGGCTTGTACGACAGCAGCAGGTCGGCGATCTCCGCCACCAGGTCGGGATAGTCGAGCGTCTCCAGGTTGACGGTGACCAGGTTGCCGCGGACCTCGGCCGAGCGCAGGGCCCGGTCCAGCGCCACGAAGTGCGCGCGCGGCACCTTCGGGTGCGTCATCTTGTAAAGCAGGGTGTGGTCGACCAGGGGAACGACGGCCAGGTAGGCGCGCCGCTCTTCCTCCGTCGACTCCCGCCCCAGATCGCGCGTCTCGGTGCGCAGCGCGAAGAAGAAGGCGGTGGCCAGCCCGGCGTCGATGGGCACCTTCCGCGCGCGCAGGTACTCGAAGATGATGGTCGAGGTCGCGCCGAGATCCGGCCGGATGTCGCACCAGGCGGCCGAACGGCTGTCGGGCCGCTGCGGGTGGTGATCGATGACCACGTCGATGCCGTGCTCCAGCGGCAACGAGTTGTTCCCCGTCGCCGGCTGGCTGTCGACCAGCGCGACCAGATCGTACGCGGTGGGATCGAGCTTCTCGATGCGGGTCAGCTGGATCCCCAGCCAGTCGACCATGGCGCGGTTCTGGGCGCGCCCGACGATTCCGCCGTGCGCGATGGTCGAGTCGACGCCCAGCTCGTGCTTGAACAGGCGCGCCAGTCCCCAGGCCGCCGCCAGCGAGTCGGGATCGGGGTTGTCGTGCGTGTAGATCAGCGGCTTCTTGCGGCCGCGCAGGGCGCGCAGGTGCTTGCCGATCGGATAACCGGGGCGGCGAGGCTTGGGCTTCTTCGACGGCGATTTCGCGGACGTGGACATCAGGGGAAGGGCCTCACCGAGAGGTTGTCGAAGCTGACGTCGGCTTCCCAGTCGTTGACCGCGAAGAAGCCGTGGTCCGCGCCGTCGAGCGGTTCCGGATCGGTCCAGGCGAGAAAAGGCGCGCCGTCCACCTTCCAGTCGATCGCCCCGTCCCGCCGCGTGATCGCGAAGTGATAGGTCTGCCCCGGGTTCACGCGGGGCGCGTTGCGCGTGACCTTGCGCCCCTCGTCGTGCTCGTTGTTCCGGCAGATGACGGACAGGCTGTTGTGCCAGCCGCCGAAGATCAGCACGTAGCCGGTCGACACGTAGCCGCCGCGATCGGGATCGAACGAGTGGCCGTCGCCGAACAGCTCGACCTTGATGTCGCCGGCCGGGCTGTTCGACTGCACGTCCAGGTCGATGGCGACGTCGCGGGGCAGCCGCTTCTTCAGCCAGGCCGGGTGGTTGTAGGCGCCGTGGGCCAGCAGCTTGCCGCCGCTGACGCGATAACCGCCGCCCGTGTCCAGCCAGTCGGGGCCCAGCTCCTCGCGCTCGAAGTGGTCTTCGAAGGGCGCCGTCATGGCCACCGTCCGGGCCCGGCAGGCGGGCGCGGTCAGCGCCAGCGATCCCAGCAGGAAGAGCCGCGTCCGGCGGCGCGCGTGTGTCGCGTGTCTGGCCGCCGCACGAGACCCAGTCACATTCCGCAAAATACCGTCGTGGACGTCGCGCGGCAAGGCTTATCGGCCCGCGCCCGCGGTTTCAGCCGCCCCCGCCCGACGCCTGCTCGAAGAACAGGCCCCAGCGAATGCCGCGATCGCTGACCCGCACCTCGGGGACGCCGGCCAGGCGGACGATCTCCCGCAGCAGCAGCGCGCCGGCCAGGATCACGTCGGCGCGCCGGGGATCCAGGCCCGCCATCCGTTCGCGCTGGGCCTGCGTCGCCCCGGCCAGCCGCGCGATCTGCGCGTCCAGCGCCGCCTGACCCAGGCGGCTGCCGTGGACGCGCGCCGGATCGTAAGTAGACAGGTCCATCGACATGGCGGCCAGCGACGTCACCGTGCCCGCCACGCCCACCAGCAGGTCGACCGGCGCGCGCCGCAGCTCGGGCGCGGCGTCCGCCAGGGTGGTCGCCACCTCGCGCTCGACGGCCGCGCGCTCGTCGGGGGTGGCGGGGTCGTGATGGATGTGGCGCTCGTGCAGGCGGACCGAGCCCACCGGGAAGCTGCGGCGAAAGCGGACCTCGCCGCGCTCGGTGACGATCAGCTCGGTCGAGCCTCCGCCGATGTCGACCATGGCCACGCGACCGCGCGCCACCTCCGCGGGGAATGACGCCGCGACCGAGCGGAACGTCAGGGCGGCCTCGCGCTCGCCGGAGATCACCTCGACCGGGACTCCCAGGATCTGCGCAGCCGGCGTCAGGAAGTCCGCCGCGTTCGGGGCGCGGCGCAACGCCTCGGTGCCGATGGCCGCCACGCGGGCGCCGTGTCGCGCGGCGATGGCCGCGTAGCGGCGCAGGGCCGCCAGCGTCCCCGCGATTCCCTCCGCGCCCAGCTTGCCGTCCCTGCCGATGCCCCGGCCCAGGCGCGTGATCTCGGCCTGCTGATCCAGCACCTCCGGCTCGCCCCCGCCCTCCGCGGGCCGCGCCACCAGCAACAGCGTGGTGTTGGTGCCGATGTCGATGGTCGCGATGGGCTTGCCCATGATGCGTCCAGCTTAGCGGAACCGGGCCGCCGCACCCGCGCTCAGTGCTTCGGCGCGGGGCCCCAGGACGGCGAGGCGGCGCCGCCGTGGGTGATCTGCACTTCGTGCCGCGTCTCGGGGTTGGCCACGAACAGGCCGCCGCGCGACGACGCGTAGACCAGCAGGCGCCCGTCCGGCGACCACGACGGATCCAGGTTCGAGCCCTTGCCTTGCGTGATGCGCGTGACCTGCTGGCTCTTCAGGTCGATGTAGAACACGTCGAACACGCCCCGCTCGTCGCGGCCCGTGAACGCGATGTAGGGCTTCTTGGGATCCGGATTCCAGCGCGGCGTCTGGTTGTACTTGCCCTGGAAGGTGACGCGCTTGGCGGCGCCCCCCGACGCCGACATCACGAAGATCTGCGGCGAGCCCTGGCGGTTCGAGACGAACGCGATCTGCGAGCCGTCGGGCGAGAACGTGGGCGAGCTGTCGATGGCGGGGTTGTTGGTCAGGCGCGCGTGCACCGTGCCGTCCGCGGGGCTGATCCGGTACAGCTCCGCGTTCCCTTCGTGAGACAGCGTCAGGACGATCGAGCCGTCGGGGGCCCAGGCCGCGCCGGTGTTCATGCCCGGCTGCTTCGACACGCGCCGCGCCCGCCCCCCGGCCGCCGACACGATCCACAGGTCGGGGTTGTCACGCAGGTAGGAGGTGAAGGCGATGTCGCCGCCCCCGGGCGAGAACGCCGGCAGCAGGCAGTCGGACTGCATCTTCGTGACCACGGCGTTGCGGCCGCCGTCCATGTCGACGACGGCGATCTCGTGGCTGCCCCTGCCGACCTGCGCGTACGCGATGCGCGAGCCGAACACGCCGCGCGTCCCGGTGAACGACTGCAGCACGTCGTTCATGAACTGGTGCACCGCCTCGCGGACGTCGCCGGCGCTGTACTTCTTCGACAGCGTGGGCGTGTCGCCGCGCGCGACCACGTACAGGCGCCCTTCCAGGCTGCCGCCCGACGCCTTCATCTTCACCACGGCCTGCGCGCCCACCTGCGACCACAGCGCCGACGAGAAGGCCAGCCCTTCGCTGACCAGCTGCTGCGGGAACGAGCCGGGATCCAGCACCTGGAACAGGCCGCTCACGTCGGCGTCCTTCGACAGCGTGTCGGTCGCCGTGCGCGCCGACTCGCCGTCGCCCTCGGCCCGCGGCACCGCCAGCCGCAACAGCTCGGCGCCCGCGCCCGAGATGCGGATGGCGGGCAGGTCTTCGTCGCCGCTGGGGGCCTGGGCCCGCGCCGTCGCGCAAGCGAGCGCCAGTCCCGCCACCACCGTCGCGCAGAATCGTCGTCGCATCATTTGTCGCACGCGACGCTAATCCCACGCTTCTTGAAAGTCGAGGGTGGGGGCGGCACCTTGTGGGCCAGCTTGGCCGCGTCGACGCAGGCGTCGTCCACCAGCGGGTTGCCCGACGGCTTCGTCAGCTTCACGTCGAAGATGGTCCCGTCATCGGTGAAGCGAAAGCGGATCTCGGGCGGCGTCGGGACCGAGTCGGGCGCCATGCCGGCGGGCAGGTTGTAGTTCTGCAGCAGCAGGCCCTTGATCGCCGCCAGGTACTGATCGCCGACCGCCTGGTTCGACGTCCCCAGGGCCGAGCCGGTCAGCGAGCCCTCGTCGGGATCCTCGGGCTCGGCCAGCGCCGCCAGCTTGCGCGCGCGGTCCAGGGCGTTGCGCAGGTCCTTCTTGATGTTCTTGTCCTCGGGCTTGGGGGCTTCCTTGGGGGCGGCCTTGGCGTTCGGATCGTCCGCCACCTTCAGCGTGTCGGGCGCGGCCTTGGGCGGCGGCGGCTGGGTGATGCGCGGCAGCCAGAACTTGTCGCGCGGCTTGCCCAGCTTCACCATCTCGGCGCTGACGTAGTCGTGCTGCACGATCAGGGGCGGCTGCTCCTTGCCGTGCGCCAGCGCCACGGCCGCCAGCACCCCGCCGTGCAGGGCCAACGTGACCAGCAGGCCCGCGCTGTTGCCGCGGCGTCCGCGGCGAATCTCGTGCCGTTCCACGTCCGCGCTCACTCCAGCGGGTCGGTGACCATCCCCAGCTTGTCGACGCCGGCCTGCTTGACGGCGGCCATGATCTTGACGACGTCACCGTACAGCAGGTCCTTGTCGGCGTGCAGGTACAGCTCCTTGTCCTCGTTCAGCTTGGCGTTGTTCTTCAACATCTTCTCGACGTCGTCCCAGGGGATCTGCATCTTGCCCAGGAACACGCGCTTGTCCTTGGTGACGGTCAGGATCAGCTTGCCCTCGTCGTCGGGGATGGTCTGCGCCTTGGCCTGGGGCAGGTTCACGTCGACGCCCGTCTGCAACATGGGCGCGGTCACCATGAAGATGATCAGCAACACCAGCATGACGTCGACCAACGGGGTGACGTTGATCTCCGTTATGGACCCGCCCTGGGGGCCGCCGGTGCTCATCGCCATGGCTAGAAGAATCTCCGCCGCACGATGTTCAGGAAGTCGCTGGAGAACGTCTCCATCTCGGAGGAGATCACGCGGATCTTCCGCGAGAAGTAGTTGTACGCCATGACGGCCGGGATGGCGGCCATCAGGCCGATGGCGGTGGCGACCAGCGCCTCGGCGATGCCGGGCGCCACGGTGGCAAGGTTGGCGGCGCCCTTCGCCCCGATGTTGCGGAACGAGTTCATGATGCCCCACACCGTGCCGAACAGGCCGATGAACGGGCCGGCGCTGGCGGTGGTGCCCAGCAGCGGGACGCGGCTCTCCATCTCGGTGATGGCCGTGGTGCGGGCCCGCGCCAGCGCGCGCTCGATGCTCTCGATGTCGCCCATCAGATCGTCGCTGCCCGCGTTGGGGTCGCTGGCCTGCTCCTGCCGGCGGCGCTGCAGCTTCGCCAGCTCGGTGTACCCGGCGCGGAAGACCTCGCTGACGGGCGAGGGCTTCGACGCCTCGGTGGCCCGCCAGATGTCGTCGAGGCGCCCCGTCTTCCAGAACATCTCCTGGAAGCGCATCGAACGGTTGACCGCGTTCGACAGGTAGATCGACTTCGACCCGATGACGAACCACGACGCCACCGACATCCCGATCAGCAACCCCATCACGCCCTTGACGACGGGGGACGCGTTCAGGATGAGGGCGATGATATCGAGGCGGTCCCCACCCCCGGCTTGCAGCAATAGCGGTAGCGTCGACATGCGGTCTTCGCGGCTCCTGTGGTGACGAAGTTGCGGGTGGTTACAGGTGGTTTTCGGGGCGAGGCGGGGGCGGCAGGTCGATGTCCGACGCGCCGGCTGGTAAGGTGCACCGGGGCGCCCCCCGCAACAAATACCAGACGGACGCCGGCTTGGACACAAAGTCAGGGGCTTCGGGTGGCCTGCGCGGCCCGAATTGGTCCGATTTTCGCTTGTAGCTGGGCTGTGGACAGCAACCGGACGGCAGAGGGCAGGGAAAGGGCGCCGTTTCCGCGAAACGGTGCGGAATCCCAGGCGCGACCTAGACTATCCAGTGAGGCGTTTCGACCACGGAGGACGAACATGACGAAGCAATTGGGCACACTGTGGCTGATCGGCTTCATGGCCGCGGTGGTCGCACCGGCGGCCGGGTGCATCGAGACCGTTCATGACCACGGGCGCGGGGGCGGGGCCTCCGCTTGCTCCGACTACCAGTACTTCAGCGTGCAGTGGGGCATCGATCACGGTCCAGGGACCGCCCCGCTGACCTGCGCCGACATCACGCAGATGGCCTCGCACGTCGAGCTGACGACCGCGCCGGCTGGCAGCACGCTGATCCCGTCGTACAACATCTACTGCCACGACGGCGACTACTGTCCCGACGGGTCGCCGTGCAACATGTCCGCCGATACGGCCGCCGGCATCCCTGCCGGGACGTACGTGACGGCCGCGACCCTGGTGGGCCCCGACGGTTCGCAGCTGTCCAGCTCGCCCGGACAGGGGCCCGCTTACGGAATCACCACCTGCGACGGGATCGTGCTGCCGTACATCTTCACGATCCAGTAGAGCGCCGTCGGCTTCACCCTCGGGCGCCCGAAGGCGATCTGCCACGTTGCGCGGCGAAAGGTGCTACCGTCTGGGGCTGTCGTTTCCGTCCGTCGTCTTGCCCGAAGGAGCGCCCATGCCGAACGAGACCGGTCCCGTCACGCGTCCCGCCCGGGCCCCGCACCCGCTGAGCGGCACGTCGCTGTCGTTCGACCTGGCCGCCGAGGCCGAGAAGCTGCGACGCGAGCCGACCTGGCAGGCGCACGGGCACAACGCCAAGACGCTGGTGAAGCACCCCGATTTCCGCGTCGTGCTGATCGCGCTGCGGGCCGGCGCGCGCATGTCCGAGCACAAGACCGACCACTGCGTGACGATTCACGCGCTGGAAGGGCAGCTGCGCCTGCAGCTGCCGGACGGCACCCTCGAGCTGAAGGGCGGCTCGCTGCTGGCCCTGGAGCAGACGGTCCTTCACGACATCGAGGCGATAACGGACAGCCTGTTCGTGCTGTCGCTCGGGTGGTCGTCGTAGCCGGCGGCGGCGCGGCATTGACAACCCGGGCTTCCTGAGGCTTGCTGGCGACCCGATGCTGAACGATCTGACGGAGAAGCTGCGCGCTTTCGCGCACCGAGGGCTGGAGGCCGATCTGCGCAAGAAGCATCCGGCGGTGCAACACGCGCGCAACCTGGTCAGCATCATCAACGAGCTGCTGGGCCAGCCGATCCGCCCCGCCGGCGCCGCCGGCGACGGATCGGCGTCCCCGATTGTCACGGCCCCTGCCGCGGCGGCGGCCAGCCAGCCGGCCGTGCGACAGGCGCCGGTGCTGCTGTACTTCGACGGGAAGGATCACCGCACCAAGACCAAGGTCGAGGAGTTGCTGCGCGGCCGCGACATCACCTTCCAGGTGCTGGACGTGGGCGACGACGAGGCGGAGCGGTCGTGGGTCACCACCGCCGCCAAGACGAACGAGTTCCCCATCGTCGTCATCGGCGGGGCGCCGGTGGGCGGCCTGGCCGAGCTGACCCAGATGGATCTGTCGGGCGAGCTGGTCCGCCGCGCGTTCGCGCCCAACTGACCGAGCCGCGCATGGGACAGCTCGACGAGCCGGGATTGAACCGCTTGATCGAGCGCGGCTGTCCGGCGTGCGGCGGCCACAAGCTGCAGTTCCGCACGTACGTGGACGGCCGCATGCCGTTCATGGGCGGCGAGCCCGTCGGGCGTGTCACCTGGATCTACGACGGCGAGAAGTTCGTGGACGGCGTCCATCACGTCACCTGCGGCGACTGCGCCCAGGTGTTGTTCCAGTCCGACGCTTGCCCGCGCTGTCACGCGGCCGGCGGGTTGCCGAAGGCCCTGCAGGGGACGAACGACTATCCCGTGCCGACGGCCTGCCCGTCATGCGACGAGGACGAGGTCACGTACTTCGCGTTTCTGCCGGCCGAGGTGGCGTATCACGACGGACGCGCCGGCAAGGCCCTGTCCCGCGTCGAGCCGCACGAGCCCGGGTTTCACGGCTACCGCGCCGACTGCCGCTATTGCGGGACGATCGCGGCCCGCACCGCCACGTGCCCGCTGTGCCACGCGCCGGGTCCGTTGCGGGCGCGGCCGGGCTGAAACGACCGCGGGCCGATGCGGACCCGTCTGCTAGATTGATGCGGCGATGTCGTCGTTCCGCCGGATAGCCGCTGCCTGCGCGCTGGTCGCCGTCATGGCGATGGGCCTGGCGGCGCCTGCGCAGTCCGGCGCGCGCCGCGATGACGCGACGGCCAGCGCGGGCAGCCTCGACACGGCGCTGGTGGCCGGGTCGGTGCGGCGCGCCCGTGTCCGGGGCACGGCGGCCGAGATCGACGGCCAGCCCCCGGGCCAGGGCACGGGCCTCTTCACGCTGTTGCATGCGCTGTGGCTGACGGCGGCGTCGCCGTTTCCGCCGCCCGCCGCTACGCCGGCCGGCTCGCTCGCGCGGTCGATTTCGCGCGCGCCCGCGGCGCCGCTCCTCGCCTCGCGCACGTCTCGCGGTCCTCCGTCCCGTTCGTGACCCTGTAAACCCGAACTGTTTGGGTGCCGCGGCCCCGGGGGTCGCGCGCGCCTGCCCGCATTTCATCGGAGTTACGTCATGAACGAGATCGAGACCGACGTCGTCACCCGTCCCGCGTTCCGCGCTCCCGCCGAGAAACCGGCGCGTCCCAGGCACGACAAGAAGTCCCTGCTGGTCTTCTTCAGCTTCGTGGCCGCGCTGGCGCTGCTGGTGGCGCTGAACATGAAGTGACCGCCGCCGTGGGAGGCAGGCCGCATCCCCTCCACGGGCCCCGTACCGGGCTGGCTCGGCAAAGCGAGCCCCCCGGTGTCGGACCCCGGCGCGGCCGTCACCTGCACACAATCCGACGAGGCCGGCGCCCCGAAGCGTCGAGGGTTCGCTTCGGGGCCCGGCCCTGTCATTAGACTCAACCGGCAGGCGCCCACCCATGCCCGACTTCCTCGCCAATCTAGCCGTCGTCCTCGGCGTCGCCGCCGTGACGACGATCGTCTTCCAGCGCCTGCGCCAACCCGTGGTGCTGGGCTACCTGCTGGCGGGGTTGATCGTGGGGCCGCACCTGCCGGTCCCCGTGTCGGCGAACGAGGCGCTGGTGCACACGCTGTCCGAGCTGGGGGTGATCCTGCTGATGTTCGCGCTCGGGCTGGAATTCAGCATCCGCAAGCTGGTGCGCGTGGCGCCCACGGCGGGCCTGATCGCGCTGATCGAGTGCAGCCTGATGGTCTGGCTGGGCTACATGGCCGGCCGCGCCTTCGGCTGGACCAGCTTCGAGAGCGTGTTCACGGGCGCGCTGGTCGCCATCTCGAGCACGACCATCCTGGTGAAGGCGTTCGCGGAGATCGGCATCAAGGGCCGCATCACCGAGGTCGCCTTCGGCATCGTCATCGTCGAGGATCTGGTGGCGGTGCTGCTGCTGGCCATCCTCACCGCCGCCGCCTCGGGCGCGGGGTTGTCGGCCGGCGCGCTGGTCAAGACGATCGCCCGCCTGGCCGGCTTCCTGGTCGCCTTCGTGGCGGGCGGTCTGATGGTGGTGCCGCGGGTCATGCGGGCCGTCGTGGGCCTGAAGCGCGTGGAGACCACGCTGGTGGCCAGCATCGGCCTGTGCTTCGGGCTGGCCCTGCTGGCGCGCCACATGGGCTACTCGGTGGCGATGGGCGCCTTTCTTGCGGGCGCGCTGGTGTCCGAGTCCGGCGAGGGCCACGAGATCCAGCGCCTGGTCGAGCCGGTGCGCGACATGTTCGCGGCGATCTTCTTCGTGTCGGTGGGCATGCTGATCGAGCCGCGCGAGGTGTTCCATCACGCCGGCGCGGTGGTGACGCTGGTGGGCGTGGTGCTGGTGGGGAAGTTGCTGGGCGTCTCGGTGGGCAGCTTCCTGGCCGGCAACGGCTTGCAGACGTCGATCCGCGCCGGCCTCAGCCTGGCGCAGATCGGCGAGTTCTCTTTCATCATCGTGGGCGTGGGCACGTCGCTGGGCGTGGTGCGCGGGTTCCTGTACCCGGTCGCGGTGGCGGTGTCCGCGCTGACCACGCTGACGGCGCCCTGGCTGATCCGCGCGGCGGGGCCGCTGGCCGCGGGCATCGATCGGCGCTTGCCGCGGGCGTTCCAGACGTACGCGGCGCTGTACGGGTCGTGGGTGGACGAGCTGCGAAACGCGCCGCCGGTCCGTTCGGCGGGCGCCCGGCTCCGCCGCGGCATCATCCTGCTGCTGGTGGACGTGGCCGTGATCGGCGTGCTGGTGGTGGGCGGCTCGTTCGAGTCGCGGCGGGCCGCCGCCGTGGTCGCCCGCTGGGGCTTGAAAGCCGGGCCGGGGATGGTCAAGGTGGCCATCCTGCTGGCGATGTGCGCGCTGGCGTTGCCGTTCATCGTGGGCGCCATCCGCACGTCGCGCGCGCTCGCCGTCGGCCTGGCCCGGCGGGCGCTGCCCCCGGGCCCGGGGGGCGCGAACGGCGGCGTGGATCTGGGGGAGGCGCCCCGGCGCGCGCTGATCCTCGGCCTGCAGCTGTCGATCTTGCTCGGGGCGGGGACGCCGCTGGTGGCGCTGACGCAGCCGTTCTTACCGTCGGTTCCCGGGCCCCTGTTGCTGGCGCCCCTGGTGCTGGCGCTGGGCGTCCTCATCTGGCAGAGCGCGGGGAACCTGCACGGTCACGTGCGCGCGGGGGTCGAGGTGATCACCGAGGCCCTGGCGGCGGAGGCGCGCTCGGGCAGCGCGAGCTCGGGCGGGCAGAGCCACGTCGCGCCGTCGCCGCTGGACGCCACCACGCGCCTGCTGCCGGGCTTCGGCGCTCCGCGCGCCATCCGGCTGAAAGAGGGGGCCACCGCCGTCGGACGAACGCTGAAGTCGCTGAACCTGCGCGGCGTCACCGGCGCCACCGTGCTGGCGATCAGCCGGGAAGCGGGTCCGGCAGGCGCGGAGAATGTGTTGCCCACCGGCGACGAGCCGCTGCGCGTGAACGACACCCTGGTCATCGCCGGCAGCGCCGAGGCCACCGCCGCCGCCGCCGAGCTGCTGTCGTGAGGCCAGCGCCGCCGATCCTCAACGCACCAGCTCGTTGACCAGCGCGCGCAGCTGGATGAGCTCGAAGGGCTTCTCGATGTGCCGGTTGGGGGTGCGGGCCAGGAAGACGCCCGCCTGCGGCGTGAACGCGCCGCCGGTCATGAACACGACGGTGCGGGCCACGGCCGGATCCAGCTTCAGGAGGGCCGCGTGGAAGTCCATGCCGGTCATCTGCGGCATCATCAGGTCGCACAGGATCACGTCGAACCGTTCGCCCTCTTCGATCGCGCGCAGGGCCGGCCGCGCGTCGGTCATCGTGACCACCTGGTGGTCGGCCGCCAGGATCTTCGCGGTGGCGTCGCCCACCAGCTCGTCGTCGTCGATCACCAGGATGCGCCCACGCCGCGCCGGCGGCGCCACGAGGGTG
>Ga0207695_10006027_pt1 | contig 15839 bp, 10 predicted proteins | sample KBSC54metaG_FD_184354 | JGI IMG/M metagenome (GOLD analysis project Ga0207695, IMG submission 184354) | Corn rhizosphere microbial communities from Kellogg Biological Station, Michigan, USA - KBS C5-4 metaG (SPAdes) (version 2) | ecosystem: Host-associated > Plants > Roots > Rhizosphere > Soil... | reverse complement strand
GAACGTCACAGCCTTCGCATCGAGAAGCTTGAACAGCAGGTCGTAGGTCCGCTGGCCATCCACCGTCGTGCATTCGAAATTCTCGTTGTGGAGTCCCTGCACAATCCCCGCTGCCGCGGCACGCTCGCCGATCTTGTTGTACTCATCGGCTTCGCGCTTCACGTCATCCATCGTGGGATTCTTCGGGCCGCCCAGACTGGCCACCAGCATCTGGGTCATGCCCATGTCTTTGGCCCATGCGATGCGCCCGTCCTGATCCTTGCGCAATTCATCCAGCGAGTAATGGCTGCTGACACAGCTCAGCCCCGCGTCCTGAATGATCGAACGCAACTCCTTGCCCCTGTATTTCTTCAAGCCGCCGAATCCCATGTCGGCGTACCCTACCGGCGAGCACATCTCGATACTCTGGAAACCCGCGGCCGCCAACTGCTTGAGAGTTCCCGGAAAATCCTTCGCAATCATGCTGCGCACCGGCCAAGTCTGACAGCCGATCGGAAGCCCGACAGGGTTCGCATGGAGCATCTTCTCTCCCGACAATAGAAGTTCACCAAGGGCTACGTACATGCCCGCCTGTTTTACAAATGTTCTTCTCGAGAAATTCCGCACCTGTTTCTCCTTCAGTTACGACTGCGAGGACATTGTAAGCGGGGCGGCGCAGCGGCGCTGTAACAAACGCAACGCTGTGCGCGCTCGAAGCCTCGATTGACTACGCCGCTGGATAGGTACCGCAAGCTCGGCCAGGGTCGAAGAAAGCCACACGATCCGAGAACGGCTTGTGCTCTTGAACACTTCGTCTCGATCCCATCGCAAGAACGCAATGGCACCTTCACGTCAAAGTGGATCGCCTGCCACATTTCAGCTTCCAGCTAGCGAACCAGCTCCAATCATCTGCCAATCGTCCGTACCGCTCACGAGTTTCCTACTGATCCATTACCTCTCCGGGGCGACCAGATCTAATGAAAGTAGCCCTCAATGACTGATTCTCGGTGGAAAGACCCCTCTTGGCCCAACAAACAACTGGCCAAATTGGAAAAGTTGCCCGATGATGATACGAAACACTCCGGTTTGTTGTTATATACACTGAGCGGTCACCCACGCACGTCGCCTGCCGCCGCTCTTCGAGGTCGAGGGGGAAAAGGACATGAACAGCAAGAAATTGCTACTATTCGTGGGCTCTGCGGTAGTCATAACGGGTGGTCTGATCTATTCGCTCGGCATTTTTCCGCCGTCCGCCCGGCGCGACGGACTGGGCGCAATTGGAGAGCGGAAGGTTTACCGAGCCGAGCAGCCAGCCGACGCCGCCGTCACGCCCGGTGTTGCGCCGGTGGCGTTGCAAGCGACTGTCGACGCAATGAAGAACCACCAGTTGCCGGAACTTCAGAACGGAATGATCTTCCAGTTGAAGACCGGCCAGATGTATCAGCTCAATAATGGTCAGTTGCTTGCGGTGCAAAACGGCCAGATGTTTGCATTGAAATCCGGCCAGATGCTGCAATTTAAGAACGGCATGCTTTATCAGCTGAATAACGGTCAGTTGGTCGCGCTGCAGAACGGCATGACCTATCAGTTGAACAGCGGCCAGATGCTGCAGCTTCAAAATGGGCAGCTGCTTGCGCTGAAGACAGGTCAGATGTTCCAGCTGAGCAATGGCCAGATGTTCCAGTTGAACAACGGCCAGCTCTTCCAACTGAATAATGGGCAGCTATACCAGCTGAACAGCGGACAGCTTCAAACGCAGATGAAGTTCTAGGCTGCTGCGTAGCAAAAACGGGCGCAGTTGCTCGAAATGCAACTGCGCAATCCCTTGTGTCCCCCCTTGCCGTAACATTGTCGAGATTTGCTGATGCGACTCAAAGCGGCTGGGAGCAGGTTGGAGATCACTCCAGCTCTGAGTTGGCGTGTCCTGTTTCCAGTGCTGGTTTGTTTGATCCTGACGGCATTTGGCGACAATGCGAGAGCGCAGCCTCGCCTTTACACTCAGGAAACGAAGCAGTTTCGAATCGTCTACTACTCGCCCGCGCACGAGTATCTCGCTCCGCTACTTATCCGGTCGCTGGAGAACGCGGCAAAGTTCTACAACCAGAAATTCGGCTATCAACCAAAAGGCAAAATCACGGTCCTCATCCAGGACTTTGACGATTCCGGTTACGGCGGAGCGGGAACCGTCCCGGTCAACTTCATTCAGATAGGGATCGAGCCTTTCAATCTGGTCTTCGAGACTCTGCCCTCGGCTGAGCGCATGGGTCTGATGTCAAGACATGAACTGATGCACATCGTAATGGGCGACGAGCTGGCTTCGCGAGATGCCTCATTCCGCAGGATCTTTTTGGGAAAGATCATGCCGAATGTCGACGATCCGATTTCAATCCCCTTCAGCTTCATGGGCAGTCCCCGCGTCTATTCGCCCCGCTGGTATCACGAAGGCGCGGCAGTATTCATGGAAACCTGGCTGGGTGGCGGGTTTGGACGTGCCCTGGGCGGCTACGACGAGATGGTGTTCCGCGGACTGGTTCGCGATCATCGATATATCTACGATGTCGTAGGTCTCGAGTCAGAGGGAACCTCCGCGGATTTCCAGGTAGGCGCCAACTCATACCTGTATGGCACACGCTTCATGAACTACCTGGCGAGTCAGTACGGCCCGGAGAAGCTTGCATCATGGGTCGTTCGCAACAATGCAAGCCATGCATATTTCGAGAGCCAGTTCCGCAAGGTGTATGGTACGTCCCTGCGTGATGAGTGGCGTCGTTGGATTGGCTCCGAACGCGAATGGCAGCAGACCAATCTGAAATCGATCCGGGAGTATCCGCTGACACCGGTCAAGGCCATCTCGCCCAGGATACTTGGATCGATCTCGAGGTCCTATTACGATCCCAAAACTAACGAGATCTATGTGGCCGTGCGTCATACAGGCCGCATGCCATACATTGCGGCCATTCATGTTGAGTCCGGACAAATCGAACATTTTACAGATGTCCAGGGCGGCGCAATCTATGACGTTACATCGCTTGCTTTCGATCCTGAAGGTAGAAGGTTATTCTTCACGACGAATAACAGCCATGGCCTGAGAAGCTTGAATGTCTTCTCTCTAACCACGCGAAAGAGGAAGGTCATCGACCGCAACCTCCGCGTGGGCGATCTCGTGTTTTGCCGGAGTGACAGTTCGTTATGGGGAGTGAGACACGATAATGGTCTATCGAGCATCGTTCGCCTCGATACTGACCTCAAGTCTCTGAAGGTCCTGTACACACTGCCTTACGCGTCAGATATTTTCAATCTTGATCTCTCACCGGACGGCACGGAGTTGACCGGCGCGTTCGTTGATCAATCAGGAACTCAACGACTGGTCCGATTCCAAACGGCGAATCTGCTGGTTGGGAAGACCGAGTATGAAGTACTGCATGACTTCCAGTTCAATTCGCCTGACAGCTTCACTTTTTCCGCGGACGGCCGCTACTTGTTTGGATCTTCGTATGTGACCGGTGCTTCAAATCTGTTTCGATTGAATCTAGAGAATAGAAAGCTGGAGGCCCTCAGCAATTCAGACACGGGCCTTTTTCGTCCCCTGCCGCTCTCTGATGGAACTCTAGCTGCCTTTGAGTATTCGGCGCGAGGATTTCGTCTCGTGAACCTTCCTTTGAAGGTCATTGACGATGTCAACGCTATTCCATATCTCGGGCAATCTGTGCTCGAGAACTATCCTGAATTGAAATCATGGAATCTCCCCTCGCGCAACAACATCGACGACCTTCGCCTTCGCACGTATGCCGGTTTCTATCGGCCACTGCACAACCTCGAATTGCAGTCTGCCTATCCGATCGTGCAGGGCTATCAAGACGCGAAAGCCGCAGGTTTGCGCTTCGACTTCGGCGACACCCTTGGCCTCAGCCATATCACGACGACATTTTCGTATTCGCCGAACAGTGCACCGGCCTTGAGAGACCGACTCCATGCAGGGGTCGAAGCGAAGTACTGGGATTGGATGCTTTCAGGGTACTTCAATAAGGCAGATTTCTACGATCTTTTCGGACCAACCAAAGTGTCGCGCCGTGGATTCGAGCTGATAGGCGAGAAGCGGAGGAACCTCATCCATGATTCGGATCGCACACTGGATTTGACGGTGAATCTCTCCGGATATTCAGGACTCGACAAGCTGCCGAATTATCAGAACGTAACGGCCTCGCACTCGAGGTTTATAGCCGCAAGCGCGACGCTGGGGTATTCGAATCTCCAAAAGTCGCTGGGCGCAATCGAAGACGAAAGCGGCGTCCAATGGTCGATGAATGCGCAACTCAATGACACCTTCCCCAAGCTCTTCCCGAACGTGTGGGGCGAATATGATCGCGGCTTTTTACTGCCGCTCAGAAACTCAGCGCTCTGGATTCGTTCATCAGCGGGTGGAGCGTTCGGCGATTCAGGCGATGCTTTTGCAAACTTCTACTTCGGCGCCTTTGGAAACAACTGGGTCGATAAGCGTGATTTCAGTCGGTATCGGCAATACTACAGTTTCCCAGGCGCTCACATTGATCAGATCAGCGCACACAATTTCGCGAAATCTCTGGTCGAGTGGGACCTTACGCCCTTGCATTTCCGCAATCTTGGTTCGACGAAGCTATACAGCAATTGGGCCAGGCTCGCACTGTTCACGGGAGGGCTTGCGGCGAATCCCACCGGCGATGACCGGGCTGGGTATGCAGATGCCGGTGCACAGATAGACCTGCGGCTCGTCATGTTTTCACAAGTGAAGTCAACATTTTCATCCGGGTTCGCTGCTGCACATGACCGTGCAAACCACACGGGAACAGAATTCATGTTCTCGCTGAAAATCTACTGAATACCGTCGACGCTTCATCCGCCGATGGCCGAACGCCCGGTTCACGATCCAGCATTTGCATTAGAATTCGATCCATTTCAGTGGGTATATCGACCCTCAGCTTGGAAGGCGTCATTACCTGGCGGCATTCGATGGCTTCATAAACATCCAGCGGGGTTTCGCCTGCAAACGGATGCTGCCCGGCCACCAACTCATAGATCAGTGCTCCCAGAGAAAACACGTCAGAAGCTGTAGTCGCCATCTCTCCGCGCAGAATCTCGGGCGACATATACAGCAGCGTTCCCGACAGTGTTCCCGAGATAGTTCCAGAAGCTCCGTGTATTTCAGGCTCCAACCGCAGGGGACCTGCATGGCGCGCGAGACCGAAGTCCAGGATTTTCAGCACTCCGTCCGTTCGAACGATAATGTTTTCCGGCTTGATGTCGCGATGCAGGATCCCCGCATCGTGGGCAGCAGCCAGAGCCCTTGTGGCCTGTTCGGCCCAATCGAATGCCTCATGCAGGTTGACCGTTCCGGCGCTGATCAATTGACGAAGTGTGGGACCCTCAACCCATTCCATGACGAGAAATAATCCGGAAGGCGAGTCACCCGATTCACGGATCGTAACGATGTTCGGATGGTGCAGCGCGGATGCTGCGCTGGCCTCCGTTTCGAAGCGATCGAGTGCTTGCGGGCTCAGAGAAAGATGGCGGCGGAGAATCTTAAGCGCTACAGGGTCCCCGGAAGAATCGTGGGCCAGATAAACTTCGCCCATTCCACCCACTGTGACCAGGGCATCGATTTCATAGGCTCCAACGCGTTGGCCTGCTGCAAGGGCCGCAGGCTGACGCTCCAAGAGGTCAGCTGCCAGTTCGGCCGGCGGCGCCACCAGGAATTCTTGATCACTCGTTAGCAGCAGTGACTCAACTTCCGCCCGCACTTGATCACGAGCCACGGCGAGCAATGAAAGCCGTTCGGAAGGCGCAAGATCCACTACTTCATTAAACAGCCGTTCAATCTCGGCCCAGCTTTCCTTTGTAGTCATGAGCGCTCACCGTTGATTTCGCGGATGAGCCACGTGCGCGCGAGACGCCAATCACGATTAACGGTGATCACCGAAACTCCCAGAGCGTCGGCCGTTTCTTCGATGCTCAGTCCTGCGAAGTAGCGCATCTCGACAACCTGGCTCTTGCGCGGATCGATCTCCTGTAGACGCGTAAGCGCGTCATGGAGAGCTACGACCTCCGCTGCCTGCTGGGTCACTGCAAGCTGGATGTCATCGATAGGGACCAGGAGTTCTCCGCTTCCGCGCTTTCCCGTGTGACGGGCCTTGGCATGGTTTACAAGAATTTGCCGCATGGCTGTGCACGCGACAGCCATGAAGTGGCAGCGATTCTGAAAGGAAGCGTTCTCAGCACCCGCGAGCTTCAGAAATGCTTCGTTGATCAAAGCCGTGGGTTGAAGAGTATTGCCTTGTTGCTGGCGGCTCCAGGCACGCCGGGCCATCCGGTGAAGCTCGCTGTAGACCAGCGGCATCAATTCGTTCAGCGCGCTCTGGTCCCCGTTCCCCCACGCTGCCAGCAGGCTGGTGACCTCACCATGAGAATTCAAGGGTCCTGACCTCCATCGAGAGACAAATCAGGTACATCATGCCCTTTGTTTGGGGGAATCAGGGACTCAGTATCACTGCAGGCTTTGGCCGAGCCGATGCAGCTCCCACAAATCACGAGGTGTTTGCGACAGCAGCGGCCGGATCGCCAACATGCCCGTGGGCCCGATGCTCTTCTCCAGGTACTTCAACTCCGTCAGCAGGCCCTCCAGCTCAGGATCTGGTTCAACCTCGAGGCCCATTTCACGAAGCATAAGCTCGCTTTTGGCGCGCGCGCTCAGTTCACTCGTCAACTGCAGAAGAGACAGCATATCGCCGCGAACTGCGGGCGGGAAAGCTTCCTGCAGAGTCGTCAAATAAGCTCCCACCCGGGTCTCCTGAAATTCCTTCGAACCTATCATGCCGATCATGTCTATGTCCTGATCGAGCTTGCCCCCGAGCCACGCGCGCAACGATTTCTCGCTGAAATAGAAGACAAGCGCGAGAATGACCGGCAAACCCGCGCATGCGGCTATGGTGGATGCCACTGGGTTCTGAAGGCTCTGGTTGAACATAGAGTGCAGTAGCACGGCTGCCAGCACGCCGGGGACAAACACGCGTGAGCTAACCACTCCCCGCCCCTCCAGCAGGTAGACCGAAAGTGTTGCGCCAAGGGCTGCCACTCCTCCGTGCATTACGGCTGTGCCGAAACCACGTAGAATCCAGATCCCAATCCCTTTACCTTCGAGGAGCTTAAGGTATGAGATGTTTTCAACCAAGGCAAATCCGGCACCCACGGCGAATCCGCAGATAGCCGAATCTGCCATAAATGCTGCCCTGGCAGTCGCAATCAAAAAGATCCAGTAGACAGCTTTCGCCGATTCCTCCACGATCGGGGCGCCCAATTCAGCGTACTGATCCTGATATTGGGGATAGATGTGAAAAACGAATGTATTGATTGAGAAGCAAAGGACTGCTGCCACTGCTCCTGCCGCCAGCGCCATCATCACGGAACGTGCCGACACCAACTTGTAGCTATCCAAAGCGCGCAACGCCATGAGAAAGAGGAGCACCGGTACCAACGCCAGGGCGAGCCGCACCAGATCGACGTTATGGATGATCGCGGATATCACGAGTTCGCCGATATACCGAATGTCAAACGGTTCCAACCTTGCTCGCGACGATAGCTGAGGGATTCCGCGAACGACTTCAGGAGAAAAATGCCCAGGCCACCAACCGGCCGCTGCTCTAAATCGAGAGTCAAGTCTGGGGCAGGATTCATCAGTGGATCAAATTCGTTCCCCTGATCACCAACTTCAACCCTTAGTTCCCCGGGGGTTGGAACCGAGTAGCTGACCACCACCGATCCAGGAGCATCCTGCGGGTAGGCATACCGTGAGATATTGACGAAAATCTCCTCAATCAGGAGCTCCAGCTGGCGCACCTGCAACTCCGGCAGATTTGCCTCCCGCGCTCCATCCCGAACAAACTCCGTGACGCGGCTGAGCGAATCTGCTCTCGCAACCAGCGTCAGAGATTGAGGTGTCGCTGACAAGCTTTCGCTCATCTCCCCACAAGTGCTGACTCGAGTGAGTCGTGCAGAAGCAAAATATGGTTGAGCCTTGTGATTTCGAATACCTGCTTTACGAGGCCAGTCAAACGGCAGATCCGAAAATCTCCGCCTTTTTCGCGCATCTTCTGACCCATCACGACAAAAGAACGGAGCCCCATGGAGCTGACATACTTCAGCTCCCCCAGATCGACGACAAGGCTGGTGATTCCTTCTGAGATGCAGGATTCACATTCACGTTCGAAAAGGACAGCGTTCTCAGCGTCCATACGACCAGCCACGTGCAGGACTATCTTACCCGCGACTTCGGTGCGCTCAATTATCACAGTGTTTCTAGGGTGCCTTTAGGAGGCCCGAACCGTCAATCCGAATCGCTCCGAAAATTTTGATTGTTCGTTTGCGTGCTGACCTGGAAGACCCGTGGAACGTTCATGCCAGGATGATCTTACGGGCCTCCCCCTCGGGATCATCTACAACCCTGCACCGATCGTCCCAGATCATCGCCTTGTTGCTCTCCGGATCGGTCGGTGCCCAACTCAACCCTGGAATGCTGGGGTTTCCAGTCGCTGCAAACGCCGCCCAGGCAGACGCCATCTTCTTTGCCAGTGCCTGCGCCTCGGGAGTATTCCCCGTCCCTTGCTCGCACCGCTTTGTGTTATCGAAGCAGAACTGCAACTCGGCCGTGTGCCACGCTCCCGCCACTCCATCCAGCATCGGCGACTGCCAGGTGAAGTAGTACGCATACGCGGGCGCGGCCTTCAGCTCGTGCTTCAGGCGCGCCATCTTCACGACGTTGTTCCGCATCACCAGCCCATTCAGTCCCGGAGTCCCACTGCACATGTACGACAGCGTCTGAATCTTCTTCTTCGGATACGCCTTCTTCAGCGCGGCAACAATCGCGGTGGCCTTGTCTGCGCCGTACGTCTTTGAGAGATTCGCATGCCACTCCTCTTCCGTGGGTCGCGACGACATTTGATTCCCTTCTTCGCTCACTGAGCCCACCAGCATCGGAACGTTCTTCGACACCTCCGGAGCAGCATCGAAGAATGACCGCATGTTGATCACCTTCCCATCAACGCAAGGCGACCACCCCACCCGCGGCGTGCCCGGCGCTCCCGGCCCCATCATGGGCCGTCCCGGCGGATTGATCTTCGCAGCCGCCGCATTTCCCGCTGCGAATAGTTTTGCCCACTCCATCTTCTGCAAAGCCCCTATGTCGTTCGGCGCAACCCCGAGTTCCTTCATCGTTTGCCGCGCAAGTTCCTTCTGCTGATCCCTGCTTGGAATATTTCCGCCGCCGCCCGACTGCGCGGAGGCGCGATGAATCAGTCCAACAGCTGAAGGCATGCCCATCAGCGTCGTCACCTTCGACCCGCCGCCCGACTGCCCATAAATCATCACCCTGTCCGGATCGCCCCCGAAGTTCTGAACGTTCTCCTGAACCCACTTCAGCGCCGCCACTAGATCGGTCATGCCCACATTCGCCGAATCCTCATATTCCGAGCCGCCAATCTCCGCAGCATCGAAGAATCCAAGAATATTCAGGCGATGATTCACCGACACCTGCACGACATCGTGATGACGCGCCATCTGCGCACCCTCATGCGAAGGCAGCTCATACGACGACCCAAAGCTGAACCCGCCTCCATGCATGTAGAACATCACCGGCCGCTTCCCCGTCAGGCTCGGCGTCCAGATGTTCAGCTTCAGCATGTCCTCGCTCTGCCAGCCGTCGTCCCAGTCAAACAAAAACGTCTGCTCGATGCTCGTCCACGGATGCAGAGTCTGCGGACAGTTCGCGCCATACGTCAACGCCGGATACTCATCCGTCCATGGCTTCGGCGTCTTCGCCGGCAGCCACCGATTCTCCCCCGCCGTGGTCGCTCCGTACGGCACGCCTTTGAACGTCAGCACGCCGCCATCTACGAATCCGCGCACTTTTCCGTACTGCGTATTCGCAATCGCTGAGCGCGGCGTTGACACGTTTCCCGGCTCCTGATGAGCGCCCGTCTTCACGCTGTCAGAACCAAATGCCGGCTTGCTCAGCGCGGCTCCTAGTCCCGCAGTGGTCGACAACAGCAGCGCCTCACGCCGCGTCAGAACAACAGACTTCTCGGGCTTCGACATCAACAGCATCTCCTCTCACGCTCGTTATCCATTCAACAGTCTCGGGAATTGCACAGTTGCGCAGCCGCCACCGATGCCACGCTTCACAGGTAATCGACTATACGAAATGAAGCGAGCTCCGAACAAGAGTAATAAATCGCTTTATGCGAGACGAATCTGACCTACCATGCCGATGATCAGCAACTCAGCACTCTTAGGGAATCCCGCGATTTGGGAGCTAGCAGTGCTGCGGAGGCTTGGTCGATATAAATAGTCGCGTGTGGATGATTGCGCAAGATCGAGGCAGGCGCCATGGGGCTGATCTCGCCATTGAAGCAGGATTTGATTGCCTCGGCCTTGCGCGCCCCAGGCACGACAGCGATCAACTCCTTGATCTTCATAATCTGCCGCACTGACATGGAGATCGCTCGCTGCGGCACTTCGGACATATCTGAAAACCAGCCTTCGCCCACTTGTTGGCGACGGCAAGCCTCGTCGAGTTCGACAATGAGGTAAGGTTGTTCAGTTTCGAAATCTGCCGGCGGGTCGTTAAATGCAAGGTGGCCGTTTTCGCCAATGCCCAGGAATGCGAGATCAATTGGTGCCGAGGTCAGCGCGGCGCTTGCGCGTGCGACAACGGCCTCTGCATCGCCGTCACCATCGAGCAGATGGTATTGGACAATTCCGGTCTTCTGAATGAGCTGCTCAAGCAGCATCTTGCGAAAGCTTCCTGGATGACTGATTGGAAGACCGATGTATTCATCCAGATGAAATGCCTCAACCTTGGTCCAGTCAATGCCGGGTGCGGAGGTTAAAGCCTCGAGGAATTCCTTTTGCGATGCCGCAGTGGCCGCCACGATCCGTGCCTGCCCCCGGTCGACAATGGCTTGCCTGATCGAAGCCGCCGCTTGAGCTGCCGCGGCCCGCCCCAGCGCATCCCTATCTTCGAAAACCCTGATGTCCATTCTTGTCCTTAATCAATGTTCTTCTGTCCGAACCTTTATACCGAAGCAGTCTGTAAGGATGGCAAGAAGGCCTGAGTACCGTCTCCAGCATCTTGCTAGCGGAAGTTTAGCCCTCCCATCCTCTCGAAAGCACGTGGAGAGAATGGCATGAGCCGATCTTCGGCCTCGCCATGATGAGCTTGAACACCATGGCTACCGCATCGGGCCAGGTACGCTTTACCCGCTCCTCCACGGTATGGAATGCGGCGGCCTCCTGAAGTCGGATCTCAAAAATCTGACCGGCCGAAGACGACGGGGGTACAGGATTACCACAGCCGGCAGAAGAGCCTTGGAGAAGGCCAGGATCAAGGTTGATGAGTTGCATCATGAGCTGCACGAGGAACACCCAAGGGAAATCGCGCCTGTATAAAAAACATCGGCAGTATGCGACAACATTGCCTGGCCCAGATTGCTTTACAAAGGGACCACCGGATTTCGGGAATCTATTGACTCTGCGCAAAAAAGAGGGCTATCCTCGACCTACTTTTCCTGAGCGTCGCTGGCCGCCAACGGTCCGTCCTTGCAGTTTCCTCTAGCCGGTGACCTCATAACCGGGCCCTGCTTGATGTTCGCGCGAGCTTCTGAATTAAACGACTCCTCAAATCAGAATCCAACTTGCGTTTGCTGGATCGTGAGCGATGACTCCTGAACGCTGGAATCAGATCAAATCGGTGCTCGCGGAGGCGCTCGATCTTGCCCCAGAGGAGCGCGACGGATACATCTCGGTTGCTTGCGCAGACGACGTGGATCTTCGGCGCGAAGTGCAGATGTTGCTCCTTGGCGAGCAGGACATGCACTCGAAGTTTCTCGAAAAAGAGGAACTGGGGGATGCGGCAGCCGAGTTCGCAGCACGGGAAACGAGCTTCTGGATCGGCCGCAGAATCGGCTCCTACCACATTGTCGAGCTCATCGGCACCGGGGGCATGGGTGAAGTCTACCGCGCATTCCGCGCAGATGATCAGTACCAGCAGGAGGTAGCGCTTAAGCTGGTGCGCGCAGGGAGCGACTCGGGCCTTGTCATCAAGCGGTTCAGAAACGAACGCCAGATATTAGCCGGCCTCGAACATCCGAACATTGCACGGCTGCTTGACGGAGGAACGACGGAGACCTCGACCCCGTACCTGGTGATGGAGCTGATCAAAGGACAGTCAATCACCGAGTACTGCGATGCGAACATGCTGACCGTGCCGGAGCGGCTGAACCTCTTTCTCATGGTGTGCTCGGCGGTGCAATACGCACATCAGCACCTGGTGATTCATCGCGACATCAAGCCCGGAAATATTCTGGTCACTTCAGAAGGGGTGCCCAAGCTGCTTGACTTTGGCATCGCGAAGATATTGAGTTCCAATGAGGCGACGCAGGACTCAACCATCACTTTGTTTCGCGCTCTGACTCCGCGGTACGCCAGCCCAGAACAAATTCGAGGCGAGGTTATCACGACGGCCACAGACGTCTACTCGCTGGGCGTTGTTCTTTATGAACTGCTCACGGGCCAGAGCCCATATCGGACGAACACACTACGGGGAGAGCAGTCGATCACTGCAATCCTCGAATCCGATCCGGCGAAGCCCAGCGCGGTTAAGCTTCCCGAGCAGAGCAATACAGCGAACTTCTCCTTAAAGCGATGGGGACGACGCTTGCCCGGACGAGGACGGCAGATTTCGGCAGACTTGGACAACATTGTAATGATGGCGCTCCGCAAGGAGCCGCAGCGCCGATATGCCTCAGTAGAACAGTTCGCCGAAGATATCCGCCGAAGCATGCAGAATCTGCCCGTTGCAGCACGGAAGGACACCGCCCGTTACCGTGCCTCCAAATTCATCGTGAGGCACAAGCCGGGGGTGGTCGCAGCGGCACTTGTCACGCTGATCCTGATTGCGGGAATCGCAATCACCACTGAGGAAGCGCGCAAGGCGAGGAAGCGATTCAATGACGTCCGCTCTCTGGCCAACTCTTTGATCTTCGACATTCACGATTCCGTGCGCGACCTGCCCGGTTCAACACCTGCGCGAAGGCTGATTGTAGAGCGCGCGCTGCAATACCTGAACCAGCTGTCCAGCGAGTCGGCCGGAGATCTGGGCCTGCAGCGTGAACTCGCCGCCGCCTACGAGCGGGTTGGTTCAGTGCAGGGAGACTACCTCGAGAGTAATCTTGGCGACGGGAAGGCTACGCTCTCGAGCTACCGCAAGGCGCTCGATCTGCGCAAGCAGGTTGAGACCTCTTCAAAAGAGCGGATCGACCGGCTTGCGCTGGCCCAGGACTATAGGCTCGTTGCGCATCAGCTCTGGGCCAACGGCGATCCCCACGGAGCGCGCGAGCCAATCGCGAAAGCTATTGCCATTTCTGAATCGCTGAACTCGTCCAATCCCCGCGATCCAAAGATACTCGCCGAACTCGCCTTCGAATACGAGGTGTCAGGCCGAATCGGTTACCCGGGCGATCCGAAGGTGAACCAGAAAATGATTGAGGACTACCGCAAGGCGCTTGCAGTCGACCAGATTGCGTTGCAAATCAATCCCACGGACATTCATACGCTCCATGGCTACTCCATGGATCTGAGCGACATTGGCAACATGCTCGAAGCAGTGGATCCGGCTGAAGCACTGAAGCATTATCAGGAAGGGCTCGAGATCAATAAGAAGCTGACCCAGCTTTCGACAGACGTACGATTCAAGCGAAGCATTGCAGTAGCATACGGAAACATTGCGAGTGTCTACGACGACACCGGTGACTACGCGCATGCAGTTGAAAACAACACCCGCGATCTAGCGATCTACCAGGAGTTCGTTCGCTCGGATCCGCAGAACGCCCTGCTGCGGCAGGGACTTGCGATTGCTTATATGAACACCGCTGGATCCAGCTCACGAGCGGGCAACATCTCCGAGGCACTGGCTGATTCCAGAAAGGGACTGGATATCATGCAGGATCTCGCCGGGTCAGCGTCAGAGAATGCTTTTCAGAAAGGGATACTTGCGGCTATGCACGTCGTTCGAGGGACGATCCTAACTGCGGCGAATCAGCCCGAGGCTGCCATCCCTCTCATCGAGCGCGGAAGATCGCTCTACAAAGTCCTCGCAGATGCAGGCGCAACAAGCGTCGCGAACCTCGGTGCTTGCGAAGTGAAGCTCGGCGAGGCTGCATTAAAGGCGAGGAGCTACGCACAGGCTTCAGAGCATTTCCACGCGGCGCTGGCGATCGTTCAGCCATTGATCTCCCTCGAGCCTGCAGACCTCGATGGCCTGTACACAGCGGCGGACGCATTCTCCGGTCTCGGTGAAGTCAATTCGGCAAAGGCCAGAGGCGCAGGACTGACGAAGGCGGAGAGAATCTCGGCGTGGGACGATGCGAAATCATCGTTCACAAGCAGCCTGAATGTTTGGCGGAGAATTGAATACCCGAACCACACGGCCCCAAGCAGCTTCCAGGTTGGCGACCCTTCAACTGTAAAGAAGAAGATGAAAGCGGCAGAGAGCGCGCTGGCTGCATTACAGTAGACCATCACGGCAAGCACGAGAGAGAAGCATGAATTCAGCTTCGCTGATGATCCCCTGCGTTCATCGCGCGGTGCAGCCACAGGCGGGCAGTGGCCCATTCTCTCTTGGTGGTTGCGGGGGAGATTCTCTCCACTTCGGCTGTTTCGTCAATGGACAAGCCCCCGAAAAATCGCAATTCGACAATTCGACACTGACGAGGATCGAGCTTTGCCAGCCGTTTCATCGCATCATCGAGAGCCATCAGATCGAGATTCGGGGCACTGCTGGGAGCGGGAAGGTCGTCCGCAAGGATCGTAATGGCGTTCGATCCGCGTTTGGCTGCGGCGTGCTTTCGAGCGTGATCCACCAGAATCTGACGCATCATGCGCGCGGCCAGCGCAAAGAAATGCGCCCGGTTCTGCCATTCAACGGGTTGGTTCCGCGCGAGGCGCAGGTAGGCTTCGTGCACAAGGGCGGTTGGCTGCAGTGTATGAGCTGCGGACTGGCTCGACAGGGATCGTCTTGCGATCCTCCGCAATTCTTCGTAGACCAGCGGTATCAGGGCTTCCCGGGCATCAGAATCTCCCTTGCTCCATCGTGCGAGCAATTCGGTGACCGGCTGCGACGGAGTTGCTCTCACAGGAACTCCCTGAGGATGAAGGATTTGACTGCATCTTAGCTGTCCTTAAACCGCGAAGTCAACGGAACTGGTTCCGCGGTCGCTACTGCTGCGGCAAAATTGTCGAATCGATTTCAATTTCGTTGATCCGCTTATTCGCGATTCTGCGTTTCCCACAGTAGATACCGTTCGCGTGAACAACAGCTCATGCCCCGCTTCCCGCTCAATCTGCTGCTCTGAGGCTGTGCTTTCAAGACCGAACGGTGGAGGTAACCCATGCACATGCGTTTCCTGTCTCTCCTGTGCCAGCTCTCTCTAATCTCTTCCCTGTCCCTCATCGCGTCGGCACAGGATCTGCACTTTAAGAAGAGCGTCTCGATGAACGGCAACACGCTGTCCACGTCGGAGACGTGGGTGAGCGGCAAACGCGAACGCACCGTGACTGCTTCGCCCGCCGGAGATCTGGTGACCATCCAGCAGTGTGATCTGAAGCGAACAGTCAGCGTGAGCGATGCAGCTCAGTCCTACTTCATCGCAAAAGATGCGGAAGACGAAGCGGCGATAAAGGCAGCCGCGCTGATGACTGGGCAACCATCCCCGGCGGCTGGCGGCTCCATCACACAGACGCTCACTGTGATTGATACCGGAGAGCGGAAGCAGATGTCG
>Ga0207695_10006026_pt1 | contig 15840 bp, 15 predicted proteins | sample KBSC54metaG_FD_184354 | JGI IMG/M metagenome (GOLD analysis project Ga0207695, IMG submission 184354) | Corn rhizosphere microbial communities from Kellogg Biological Station, Michigan, USA - KBS C5-4 metaG (SPAdes) (version 2) | ecosystem: Host-associated > Plants > Roots > Rhizosphere > Soil... | reverse complement strand
AAGATCGAGGAGTTCAGGGGAAAGCCTCAGATCGTTCTTCATCAGCCGGCTCAGCTGAAGGAAGAGTAGTGGATGGCGGCGGCCGGCTCGGTTGAAGGAAGAGTAGTGGATGGCGGCGGCCGGCTCGGTTGAAGGAAGAGTAGGGTTAGCGGCGGCACCAGAACGAAGACCGGTGGATAGCGGCGACTGCCCGGATGGACGTCTTAGTTGAGGATGCCCGATTTGTCTACAATCTCATCCATCGTGATTCCCATATGACTTTCTTCATAGACGCATTTGCCGTCGCGGATCAGCAATACCTGTGGGGATTCGTGACGGACATTAAAGGTGTCGGCGATCTTGTTGGAGACGGGCCGGTTGTTGATGAGGTCGAGGTAGTAGAAGTCGATGGAGTCGGGAGCCTGATTCCTTTCCAGCCGGTTCTTGACCAGGGCGCTGGTGGAGCAACGGATACTGTGTTTGAAAATTAGCTGGGGGCGGGAGCTGGATTTTGTTCTGATCTCATCCAGTTGGTTCTCGGACTCTAATTTGATCCAATTCATGGGCGCAAAGATAGCATGTGGTTTGGACATACCCCACTATAACAATAGACATAAAAAAAGGTTATCAATAGGATGATAACCTCTTATAATATGATTTCTACTAGTTCCGGGGAGAGTTAGGGTCCGGATGTATTAGCGACCGCCGTATCCGACAAAGCCCTGGCTCATTTTGCAGCCACCGTGAGCACCGACACCGCGGGAAGAGGCGCAGGAAGCAAAGGATGCAGCAATAGCGAATACGAGGGTTACAATTACAATTGTCTTTCTCATTTTTTGTGGTATTTAAGATGCGTAATAAATTGCCTGGTAATCGAAGTCTGTCCCGGGGACAGGCGGAATTGGAACCAGGTAATTCAAAGGACGGGATCCGGATGCGGATAGAAGAAATTAGAAGAGGCTGTTTCTAAAGGATAGAGAAAGATTAACTGTGGAGCTGACACAAAGTAAATACAAAAATCCGGAATTCGCAAGAGGGGGACGCGCCGGAATGATAAAATTATGTAAAATTGATCCATGAAAATACATTTTATAGCGATTGGGGGGAGTGTGATGCACCAACTGGCCATCGCGCTAAAGCGGAAGGGATATGTGGTTACGGGTAGCGATGATGAGATATTCGAGCCTGCGAAAGGCAATCTGGAGAAGGAGGGGATACTTCCGGCGGCGATGGGGTGGTTCCCGGAAAAGATACAGCCAGGTCTGGATGCGGTGATCCTGGGGATGCATGCAAAGGCGGATAACCCTGAACTGCAGCGGGCGGGCGAATTGTCCCTGCCCATTTACTCCTTTCCGGAATATATTTATCAGGAGAGCAGAGATAAAACTCGGGTCGTGGTGGGTGGAAGTCATGGAAAGACTACGACTACTGCCATGATTATGAATGTTTTAAAGGATGCGGGCAGGGATTTTGACTATCTGGTCGGGGCCCGGCTTGAGGGGTTTTCCCAGTCTGTGAACATCACCCAGGCGCCCGTGATCGTTTGCGAAGGGGACGAATATCCGGCCAGTACCCTTGAGAAAAGGCCGAAATTCCATTTTCTGTTTCCGCATATTGCGGTGCTGACCGGGATCGCCTGGGATCATATCAACGTATTTCCGACTTTTGATTACTATCTGGAGCAGTTCCGCATATTCATGGATAAGATCGAGTCTGGCGGGGTGCTGATCTATAATGAAACGGATGAGGTGCTGACACGGCTGGTAAAGGAACAGATGGGGAAGAAAGGTCTACGGACGATCGGGTATGGGGTCCCGGAGCACCGTATCGAAAACGGCATAACAGTTGTGACACTGGAAGGTCAATCCGGCTCCCTGAAGGTATTTGGTGAGCATAATCTGCTAAATCTACATGCTGCATATCTGGTTGCCAAGGAGTTAGGTGTAGGAACTGCCGAATTTCTGAAAGGAATGGCGTCTTTTTCGGGGGCGGCCAATCGGCTGGAACTTCTGGCTGCTAATGGAAATGTGAATATTTACCGGGATTTTGCGCATGCTCCATCCAAGGTAAAGGCTACCATCCGGGCGGTGAAGACCCAGTTCCCCGGGCGGCGGCTGATCGCGGTGCTGGAACTGCATACATATAGTAGTCTGAACGAGCAGTTTTTGTCCGAATACAGGGGATCGCTGGACCCGGCGGATGACGCTGTAGTTTTTTATTCCCGGCATGCATTGGAACTGAAGCGGTTGCCTCCGTTGCCGGAGGAGAAGGTTAAGGCGGAATTTGGAAAGCCGGGGCTGGCGGTGATCCAGGACAGAGAAGAATTAAGGGCCTGGTTGATGCGGGAATCTTTCAAAAATGTTAATTTGCTTTTAATGAGTTCGGGTAATTATGATGGGCTGGATCTGACGGCCTTGTCGGCCGAGGTCATACAACAGAAGACCATATAATTATTATATAGAGAATGTTACAACTTACACGCCCCTTAGCGGTCATTGACCTTGAAACGACCGGTGTCAATCTTGGGACCGACCGCATTCTGGAAATCGCCATCGTGAAGATGATGCCTGATGGCAAGCAAATCGTGAAGCGCAAGCTGATCAACCCCGAAATGCCAATTCCGGCGAGTTCTACGGATATTCACGGGATCACCAATGAAATGGTTAAGGATGCGCCCAGCTTCAAACAGGTGGCGAATGAAATGAAGCAATTTCTGGATAATTGCGATCTGGCGGGGTACAATTCCAATCGTTTTGACATACCGATGCTTGTGGAAGAATTTTTGAGGGCGGGTATGGACTTCGACGGCAAGGGCCGCAGACTGCTGGACGTTCAGAAGATCTTTCATATGATGGAGCAAAGGACGCTGAGCGCCGCCTACCGGTTCTATTGTAATAAGGAACTGGAGGGTGCGCACGGGGCTGAAGCGGATGCATCCGCTACATGGGAAGTGCTGGTAGCCCAGGTCGTAAAGTATCCGCAGTTGGGTACGAATATTGAGACAATACTTAAGTGTATAGGCGAAGAACCCGTTGTGGATTTTGCGAGGCGTTTTACGATGGAAAATGGGGTAGAAGTGTTTAACTTCGGAAAACATAAGGGGCGTAGTGTAGCAGAAATACTGAAGGCTGAGCCTCAATACTATGATTGGATGATGAAGGGGGATTTTCCGCTTCACACCAAGCAGAAACTGACGGAGATATTCAACAGGACTATGTTAAAAAAGGGCTAACGGACGGTCGCAGGCGGTAAAAATTGTTACCTTTGTACATCAATCACATAAACAGGCAGTTGGAAAAGATAGTTATCATACCTACTTATAACGAGAGGGAGAACATTGTAAATATCCTCGATGCCATATTTCAGTTGGGACAGGGATTCCATATCCTTGTCATCGATGATAGCTCGCCGGATGGTACAGCGAATATTGTCCGGAATTACCAGTCGAGGGTTCCGGGCCAGCTCTTCCTCGAAGAAAGGCAGGGTAAACTGGGTCTTGGAACCGCCTATATCCATGGATTCAAGTGGGCGGTGCGGAACAACTACCAGTTCATTTTCGAGATGGACGCGGACTTTTCCCACAGTCCTAAAGACCTGGATCGCCTCTACAATGCGTGTAAGTATCAGGGTGGGGATGTGGCGGTAGGTTCCCGTTATGTAAAGGGCGGGGGCTTTGTGAACTGGCCCAAGGATCGAATTCTGCTGTCCCGCGGCGGCTCGATCTATACCCGGCTGATCACCTGGATGCCGGTGCAGGATCCCACGGCGGGGTTTGTCTGTTACAAAAAGGAAGTGCTGGAAACGATCAACCTGGACCAGATACTTTTTGTCGGTTATGCATTTCAGATCGAAATGAAGTTTGCAGCCTGGAAACTGGGTTTTAAGATAAAAGAAGTGCCTATCATTTTCGAGGACCGTAAGTTCGGGGTTTCCAAGATGAACAAGGGAATTGTCAAAGAGGGCATACTTGGAGTATTGAACCTGCGCTGGCAGTCATTGTTCAAGAATTACCGTAACCGGGTCAAGAATGATGTTGTGCCTATGCGTAATTTTTCCCGTGAGCCGGTCGCCGAGGGAAAATAGCGGTAAATGAAGAAAGCATTTATCCAGCTGCATATTGCTGTCCTACTCGCGGGGCTTACCGGTGTCCTTGGTAAGCTAATCTCACTCAACGAAGGTTTATTGGTTTGGTATCGGCTATTGCTGACTGCGCCCTCGCTGTGGCTGCTTGCAATGGTGCGCAGGCAGCAGGTGCGGATCGACAGGCGCGATGTCTGGCGGATCTTTGGTATCGGGGGTATCGCTGCGCTGCACTGGGTCGCCTTCTACGGCAGCATCAAATACTCGAATGTGTCGGTTGGGTTGCTTTGCTTTTCGGCGATCGGATTCTTCACCGCGCTGGTCGAGCCGCTGATCTTACGGCATCGTGTAGACGTAGTTGAATTGCTTCTTGGCGTGCTGGTCATCGTCGGTATATTCTTTATTTTCCAGGTCGACCCGCATTTCAAGGTCGGGATTGCGATCGGACTTATCTCGGCATTTCTGGGCAGTCTTTTTCCGGTGCTGAACAAGCGTATTTTGCGCCGGGTCTCATCGGAGAATGTCACGCTGTACGAGCTGAGCGGCGGATTCCTGGTGCTGACGGTCCTCATGCCGTTGTATCTATGGCTTTTTCCGGCCCCTTCGCTGTTGCCGGGCTGGTCGGACCTCGGCTGGCTGCTGATACTTGCGTGGGCTTGTACGGTGCTGGCTTTCAATCTTTCCATGAGCGCCCTGCAAAAGATATCTGCTTTTACCGTGAATCTTACCTATAATCTGGAGCCTGTATATGGGATACTTCTTGCCTTTGCATTATTCAGGGAAGATAAATATTTGAGTACGGGATTTTATGTCGGTTTTTTGCTGATATTGCTTTCGATTGTGCTACAGATGATGAGGCTGAAGAAAAAGCAATTGAAAATAACGTAGTGCGTATTGACCGGGGTGGGAATATAGTGTCCAGGATTGGGAAACAAGAGAAATGGAGACTGTTCCGAACATTCGGGTTCTTAATTGGTTATAAGCTGGCATCCGGTTGGAAAACGAATGGCTGCCGAGAGATGGGATAGAGGATGGAGACCAATTGAGACCCTGAAAACTATTAACACTATGGTAAAAGAATTTTACAGAAGGCTTTTTACCGGCATTTCGTTCTTGTTCATCATGCCTTTTGCGATCGGTTCCGGAAGTTCTCATTCCGTGGACGGGTCAACGGACCGGATGTATCTGGACAAGCATTCAAAGGAATTTGTGCTGCACTATGTTCAGAGTAATACCCCCACATTATTCGCCATCAGGCAAAAGAGTCATCTGCCCTTTATTGTTGCCGACTCGATCTTCCGTCAATATGATCTGCCATCATCGCTGAAATATCTTGCGGTGGTGGAATCCGAACTGAACCCGAATGCGGTCAGCCATGCAGGCGCTGCGGGGGCCTGGCAGCTGATGCCCGCTACGGCGAGGATGCTGGGGCTGAGAGTTGGTCAGGGCGTCGACGAGCGGACGGCGTATAACAAGAGTACGCGTGCTGCTGCCCGATACCTGAAGGATCTGTATGTGCAATTCGGGGACTGGCTGCTGGTGCTGGCGGCGTACAACAGCGGTGAGGGAACGGTATGCCGTGCGATCCGTCTTTCGGGTAGCCGTAATTTCTGGGAGCTTCAGTCGTATTTACCGGCAGAGAGCAGGATGTACGTGAGGAAGTTCATCGCCTCTTATTATTATTTCGAGGGACAAAATGATGAGCTATCAGGCAGCCTTGCCGCTAATGTACCGCACCAGGCTTCTTTTGGCGATCGGTAATAGGGTCTCTTCCATGGGGAACTTCAGTTCGGTTTCGATGGAAAAGACAGCAGGGTTCGGCAGGTTGTTGTTGATCCGAATGAGTTCTGCCTTTATATTCTCGTAGGTATTGACGATGTTGCGCGCCCAGCTGTCGATGTATTCGGTGCGGATGCTGCGGTATTTTTCGTCGTGCTTTTCAAAAATGGAAAGTCTGTACTGATAGACCCTGGTATCGGAGTAGTGGCCCGAGCTGAGGAAGAAATAACCTTCATGGTTGTCCAGGGGTACGATGCCGACGGGGTAGATCACCAGTTTTTCTTCTACAAATTCATATATCTCCGTGCCGCTGCTGATGGTCTGGCGGATCTCCTGGGTGGCGTAGTTGATGATCTCTTCCAACTCCTGCATCAGCTCGTCATCCTCGATGAGTTGTTCGTATAGCACCTGGAGTTTCTCTATCTGAATGCCGGTGAGTTTTTTAGGGAATTGCTCCTGCAGGTATTTTTTATTCTCCCTGAAGGCAACGAGGTTGTTGTAGTGGAAGATGATGTCTGCCAGCTGTGGGTAGAGCTTGTTCTCATTGAATTGCCGGTGTATCTCCTGGAGATACGCGAGCAGGGTATACTTTTTCAGCTCGAAGTCGATGTAGCCATCGGCGAACCAGGTCTCGGATAGTGCTTTCATGCTATTGAATTTACGAAAATCCGGCCAGAAATGCAAGTGGGTGGCTACAGCTGTCTGTCGGGTGAGAAGTTTTCCAGCTCACGGGCCACTGCGGAGCAGAAGGTAGCGCCGAGGCTGCCGTCCACGATGCGGTGGTCATAGGAGAGGGAAATGTACATCATGTGGCGGATGACGATGGCGTCTCCTTCCTGTGTCTCGAGGACAACAGGGCGCTTTTTTATTGCGCCCACGGCGAGAATCGCTACCTGAGGCTGGTTGATGATGGGGGTTCCCATGAGGCTGCCGAAGGTACCGACGTTGGTCAGGGTAAAGGTACCGCCCTGGGTGTCTTCGGGGCGCAGGCGGCCCTGTCTTGCATTGTCGGCGAGCGAGTTGACCTGACGGGCGAGGCCGGTGAGGTTGAGCTGGTCGGCGTTGCGGATGACGGGAACTATCAGATTGCCGGAGGGCAGGGCTGTGGCCATGCCGATATTGATGTCTTTTTTTATGATGATCTTGTCGCCGTCGAGGGAGCTGTTGATCAGCGGGTATTTTTTGATACAGCGGATAACGGCCTCGATGAACAGCGGGGTGAAGGTGAGTTTGGTATTTTCTCTTTTTTCGAAGTCCTTCTTCACTTTTTCGCGCCAGTGTACCAGATGGGTCACGTCGGCTTCCGACATGCTGGTGACGTGGGGGCTGGTGTGGACGCTGCGCACCATATGGTCGGCGATGAGCTTGCGCATCCGGTCCATTTCGATGATCTCCACGTTGCTGCCGTAGAGGTTCATGGGCTGTTGTGTGGCCGGTGGTTCGGATACTATCCGGGCGGGAGTGTACGCCGTGGTTATTTCGGCGGGTGTTTCTACCGGGGTTGCCGTGGTTGAGGGTGCGGAGTTGCCTGAGGCGGCGGTTGTACCGGCTGCGCCGGACCTTTTATTGGCTATATATTGAAGAATGTCTTTTTTCGTGACGCGCCCTTCGTTGCCGGTGCCGGGGATGGATTCCAGCTCGGAGAGGGGAACGCCTTCGCCTGCGGCGATATTGAGGACGAGGGGAGAGTAGAAACGGGCGTTGCCGGTGCCATTTGCAGAAGGAGGCGGGGGCGGCGTTGAATGGGTTGTGACCGTCGCCTGCGTCGCGACCGGCGCCGACTGCTGCGCGGCAGCGCCATTGGTGCGGATGCGGGCTATGACGGCGCCGATGGGTACTACGTCATTTACGTTGTAGAGTATCTCTTCGATGACTCCTGCCGTAGCGGAGGGGACTTCGGAGTCGACCTTGTCTGTAGCGATCTCCAGGACGGTTTCGTCCTGCTTTACGGCATCACCGGGTTGTTTGTTCCACTTTAAAATGGTGGCTTCCATTATACTTTCACCCATTTTTGGCATTACCAGGTCGACAAGAGACATAATGTTAGTTGAATTTGAGCCAAAGGTAATTAATTTGGGGATAATCGCGTCAACCGGGGGACCGGCCGGAGCCGGCTGTGGACCAGGGGAAGTGGGCGATGGGACAAAAAGATAGATCGATTTTAATCAGTCATCCGAGAGAATGAATTTTCTCAACAGATTCATCGCATTTGTTGCAGCCAGTTCAATATTTCGTCCCCTGTCAAAACGGAAATTGAATTTTTGGGTGAGTAGCCTTTGACGATTGCCGACGGCGATCCAGACGGTGCCTACCGGCTTTTCCGGGCTGCCGCCGCCGGGACCCATGATACCGGAGGTGGCGATGGCATAGTCGACGTCGAGCAGCCGGATAGCGCCTTTGACCATTTCTTCTACGGTGGGTTCGCTGACCGCCCCGTTGGCTGCGAGGGTATCTGCGCCGACCCCAAGGACCTTTTCCTTTACGGAATTGGCATAGCTGACGACGCTGCCGTTGAAGTATCCGCTGGAACCGGGGATGGTCGTTATCAGGTGTGCGATATGGCCGCCGGTACAGCTTTCGGCTGTTCCGAGGGTTTTGCCGCGGGCTTTCAGGAGTCGTCCGATGGCTTCCTGGATGGAGATGTCCTCGTCGGTGACCATCCATTCCGCGACCAGTCCCTTCAGGGTATCGAACTGTTGCTGGATGAGTGATTCCAGTTGGGTAGCGTCATTTCCCTGAATGGTGAGCCGCAGGCGTACCATGCCGTAATTGGGCAGATAGGCCAGCTTGATAGAAGGGGGGAGGGCTTCTTCAAAGACCCGGATATGATCGGCAAGGAAGGATTCCCCGATGCCTGCCGTCAGGAGGGTTCGGTGGGCGATGAAGGGGAACTTAAAATGTTGCTGCAGGGCCGGGATAACGGTGTCGGTCATCATACCTTTCATTTCGTGAGGTACGCCCGGCATGCTTACGAAGATGCGGCCTTCTTTTTCAAACCACATACCGGGGGCTGTTCCGCGGTGGTTGGGAATGACTGTGCAGTTATCGGGGACCTCCGCCTGTGAGAGGTTGCGGGTGATCATGGGTCGCTGGAGCCGCTCGAATATCTTCTTTACGTTGTCGAGGGCTCCCTGGTCGACGACTAGGCGGCCGCCGAAGTATTCGGCCAGCAGAGGTTTGGTGATATCGTCTGCGGTAGGTCCCAGGCCGCCGGTGATCAGGATGATGGAGGCCCTGCGGGATTCGTCGTCGAGCGCCTGCCAGATGTCTTCGCGGGTGTCGCCTACGGCGACGCGGTGACCAACCCAGATGCCGTTCTTATTGAGCTCCTGCGCCATCCAGGCGCTGTTGGTATCGATTACCTGACCTATCAGTAGTTCGTCTCCGATGGTGATGATGCTGCAAGAGATCTTTTCCATGGGATAAAGTTATCATTTAAAATATGAACTGGGCTCCGCCAGTTAGGCTCGGGTGAAAAAAGGTTTGAGCTTTTCGGCCATTTCTTTGGGCATGGGCGTCCTCTCCATGGTGGCCGACCGCAGGAAATAAAGGAGGACGTCCCCTACCGTGAGCAGCTTGCCGTCAGCGTTGAAGACTTCCTGACGGAAGCGGAGGCGGTGGTCGGTGGGCCATTCGCTGAGGGTGGTACGGACGGTGAGGAGGTCGTCGTACCGGGCGGGGCGCAGGAATTTGGCGTTCCATTCGACGACGGGGAGGATGGTGCCGCTATCTTCAAGATCTTTATAGCTGAGGCCCAGCTGGCGGATGGCCTCTACGCGGCCCACTTCGAAATATTGGGCGTAGTTGCCGTGATAAACGACGTTCATGCGGTCGGTCTCTGCGTACCGGACACGGATATTTGTTTCGCTGATGTACATGGTTGACTTATTTACCCATCATTCCGTCTACGCTGATACGGCCGGGTCCGACCATGAGGATAGCGAAGAAAGCGGCGAGGTAGGTGAGGGCGGGTTCGTGAACGGAGAGGGAGGTCCCTTTATGGAAAAGGAAGGCGGCTACCGCCATTTCGATGACCAGCACGAGGGCCGCTGCCCGGGTGAAGAGTCCAAGGACGAGCAATAGGGCGCAGAATACTTCCGCGAAGATGGCGAGCACCAGGGACCAGCGGTGGCCGATGTGGAAGGGATCGAAGAAAATATATTCGAACTTGCCGAAGTGAAGCATTTTTTCAAAGCCGTGGTTGATACAAAGGAGGAGGCCAAATACCAGGCGCAGTGCAAGAGACGCCACGTTGAAGGCGGTTTCCGAATACTGCGTTGACAGGAATTTTTTCATGTTAGATTGGAATTTTGGGTCCTAAGATAGGGGTTTTATAAGGAAATGTTAATCTGGGCAGTTATCCACAGGTGTTTGGAACGATGTTTGGTCAAAGGCAAAATAATTGGCAATTTCACACGTTAACGGCTCAGGGAGCCTTCCAACGAAAACCAAAACGGCCCACGGGGCCGTTGGCCGCAGGCCCATCATCAATGTGGCCTGGAGGTTCAGCACACATTGGGAAGGTGAAGATGAACCGACAAGCCGGGGACGATAAAAATCAAATCATTTTCCAGTGAAGTATACTGTATTATTTTTTTTCGTCGTTCTCTTCAGCTCTTCGTCATTCGCTCAGCAGACCCGATATTATGACGACCCGCAGGCCAGCTTCAGGCAGGGTGTAGAGTTTTTCGAACACGAATATTATTCGCTTGCGTTCCCCATCTTCCGGGACCTGAAGTATTCACTGCGTGAGACCGACAAAAGCAATAACTACGTTGAATACCAGGACGTAAAATACTATTATCTGGTGTGCGCCCTGGAACAGAATGACAAGACGGCCGTGACGGCGGCCCAGGAGTATATCGATCTGGAGAACAACGCACCGAGGGTGGGGATGATCAGTTTTCATCTGGGAGAGTATTATTTCCGGCAGAAGGATTATACCGCTGCGCTGAAGTCTTACGAACACGCGGATATCGACAACCTGAGCAACAAGGATATAGCGGATATGAAATTCCATCAGGGGTACTGCTATTTTACGAAGAAGCAGTTCGATAATGCCCTGCCGCTGTTCAATGCCATCAGGCAGCTGCCGAAGGACCCCAACTATATCGACGCGAATTATTATTATGGCTTCATCTGTTTCTATCAAAAGAAGTATTCTGAGGCGCTTGCAGCGTTTAAGGTAGTGGAAGATAATCCCACATATGAGAAAGTTGTTCCCTATTATGTGGCGAACATCTATCTAGCACAGGGAGAGAAGGATAAAGCGATCGAATATGCGGAGGCCCGGCTGAAAAAGGGGAATCAGTACTATGATGCAGAGCTGCGGCAGCTGGTGGGGCATGGCTATTATGAAAAGCAGGATTTTGCAAGGGCATTGCCTTATCTCGAGCAGTACGTCAATATCTCGAAGAAAGTAACGCGGGAGGACCTTTATGAGCTGAGCTATTGTTATTACCAGACTAAGAACTGGAATAAGGCGATAGCCGGGTTCAAGCAGATGGCGGGCAGCAAGGACTCGCTGGCGCAAAACGCCATGTATCTGCTGGGGGATGCTTATCTGAAGACGGCGCAGAAGGCGAATGCGCGGAATGCGTTCCTGTTCTGTTCGATGAACAGCAGCAACGCCAAACAGAAGGAGATATCGAAATTCAACTACGCCAAACTCTCTTACGAACTGGGTTACCAGGACGTGGCGCTGACGGAGTTTCAGGGCTTTCTTCAGCAGTATCCCAATTCGGAATACGGCCGGGAAGCGCGCGAGCTGCTGGTGAGCGTGCTGGCGGGCACCAATAATTATAAGGATGCACTGACCCTGATGGACAGTCTGGATCATCCGTCCGACAATGTGCGTCGCCTTATTCCCACGATCCTGTATGGCCGCGCGACCGAGCTGGTGAATGACGGTCTGCTGCTGAATGCCAACGAGCTGCTGGACAGGGCGCTGAAGGATCCGAATAACGGCAGTGTGCTGCCCTATATCCAATTCTGGAAAGCGGAGATAGCCTACCGGCTGAACCGGATAGACGATGCGATCCGGTATTTTCTGGAATACCTGAAAAGTGGTGGAGTCAATGGGGAAGTCAATCCCACGGACGCGAGATACAACCTGGGTTATTGTTTCCTCAAAAAGGAGAATTACCGTCAGGCGCAGGGCTTTTTTGAGCAGGTGGTACGCAATCCAAAGATCGGGTCCTCGCCGCTGGAGCAGGACGCATATGTTCGGGATGCGGACTGTTATTATATGAACCGGGATTACAGGACGGCGCTGGCGATGTATAACAAGGTCGTAGATTTTTCGTGGCCTGCGAGCGACTATGCGACTTTCCAGAAGGCGATGATCGCGGGCGTGGGCAGCGGGAAGGACAAGATAACCCTGCTGAATACGATCAACCGGCTTTATCCGGGGAGCAATCTGTCGGCGGACGTGAATATGGAGATCGCGGGTACTTATCTGGCGGGAGAGAACTATCGCGAGGCGCTGCCGTATCTGAAGAATGTCCTTCGGAGTTCCGGGGCCGATGCGCTGAAGCCCAGGGCGTATCTGCAGTCGGGTATCGCCTGGTACAATCTCAATAACAACAAGGAGGCGCTGAACCAATACGATTCGTTGCTGCGGCAGTATCCCAATTCTCCCGAGGCGCAGGACGGGCTGGACAATGCAAAAACCATCTATGTAGAGGAAGGGCGCAGCGCGGAGTACGTGAATTTTGCGAAGGGCATGGGGGTTGAGGTCAGCGCCAGCCAGGAAGACCAACTGGCTTATCAGGAGGCGGAGGTGCAGTTCAATAACGGCAATTTCCCCGGCGCGACGCAGCGATTCGAAGCCTATCTGGCCAAATTCCCGGACGGCAAATATTCTATCGAGGCCAATTATTATAAGAGTGAGATCTATTTCTCCCAGAAGGACTGGGCGAAGGCGGTAGTAGGGTATGCTGTAGTTGGGGACAAGGCGCCGAACAAATTTGCCGAGAAGTCGCTGCTGCAGGCGGCCCGGTTGTATTTCTTCAACCTGAAGGACTACGCCAATGCGGAAAAGTATTTCGGCAAATTGAAGGATTTCAGTTCTTCCCAGGAGAACAAGATGGAGGCCATGCGGGGGATGCTGCGCAGCCAGTATCAGTTGCAGAAATGGCCAGATGCCGTCACCAATGCGAAGGAACTGCTAACTCAGAAGGGGTTGAGCGTGGACGACAAGGTGCTTGCGAATATGGCTATCGCCAAATCCTATCAGTCGGCGGGCCAGTGCGAGACAGCGCTGCAGTATTTCCGGGTGGCGGCGCCATTGACGAAGTCGGCTTATGCGGCTGAGGCCCGTTATCAGATCGCGGACTGTCTCTTTCATCAGAATCAGCTGAAGGACGCTGAGAAGGCGGCATTCGAGGTCATCAACAAGTCGGGTTCGTATGAGGAGTGGGTGACGAAGGCTTATTTGCTGCTGGGGGATGTCTATTTGGCGGAGAAGGACTATTTCAACGCAAAGGCCACATTCCAGAGTATCGTGGAGAATGCCAAGATAGAGGAGCTTCGGCTTCAGGCTCAGCAGAAGCTGGCGCAGGTGACGGAAGAAGAGAAGAAGAACAGCAAGGTTGATTCCGCTAACTAATTATTACACCAGAAATTCGATCCATGTATAGAGTATCATTCTTTTTGCTGGTATTTGGGTGTGCAGGGATGTTTGTGCAGGCGCAGGATACGACGAAGCGCAGGACCATCGATATTACGTCTTCCTTCAAGCCGGTGCTGCGGGATGCGGTAAAGATCAATTTCAACGCTGCGCCGCCGGCGGTGGATACGTCCCGGCCGCGGCTGGCGTATAACATTCCCGCCCAGTACCTCTTCCTGAACTATCAGCCGGGGGAGATGAAACCGGTGGCCCTGCAGCGGGATTCGGTGAAGCCGTGGGAGAACTACAACTATATCAAGGTGGGGGTTGGGAATGTGCATATTCCGTATATCAGGACCGGATTTAGTTTTGGCGACGGGAGGAGCACTTTCTTCAACCTGTTTGCCAACCAGCTATCATCGAAAGGGAATCTGCCATTTCAGAAGAATAGTCTGACCGATGTTAAATTCGTGGGTACGGTTAAAACTGCCTCAAAATTGGAGTGGAGTGGAGGGCTGGGATTTAAGAATGACGTGTATTACCGGTACGGCTTCCGGCCGGATACGCTAAAGTTCACGTCGGATCAGCTGAAGCTAACCTATCAAACCTATGAGGGACAGTTGAGCCTGAGAAATACGGAGCCGACGGAATTTGGGCTGTTGTATCATCCGAATATCAAAGTGAATGTATTTTCCGGTAATAACAATCCCGACGCCAATGAAGTCAATACGGTGCTGAACCTGCCGCTTGAGAAGACCATCGGAGACAATTATGCGTTCGATCTTGGTTTTACTGCGAACCTGACCCATTATCATGAGGCGTTGACGGGGGTGACTGTCGACCAGAATAATAATATTTACATGGTGAATCCGGCGTTTTTGGTGAAGACGTCGAATCTTTTCCTGCAGGCGGCGGTGACGCCGTCGTGGGACCAGAAGGTCTTTCATCTGCTGCCGAATTTTCTGGCGGATATTTCTACTTCGGACCAGCGGTTTACGGTGCAGCTGGGATGGATCGGGTATTATGACAAGGGGTCTTATCAGCGATTCCAGTCGATCAATCCCTGGCTGGCGGCTCCGGATTCTTTGCTGAATACGCGGGTGCAGGAGTGGTATGGCGGGTTTAAGGGATCGATCAGTAATCATTTCAGCTATGCCGCGAAGATCGGGTTTCAGCAGTATAAGAATATGGCTTTGTTCGTGAATGACTCGGCTATAGCGAAGAACAACCAGTTCGACGTGCGGTATGAGCCTTCGATGGATGCGTTGCAACTGCATGGCGAACTGAGCTATATAGTTGGGGATGAGTTCTCGGCTACTGCCGGTGTCAATCTTTACGACTACCGGCACCTGAAAGTAAATGCGAAGGCTTATGGGTTGTTGCCGATAGAGTTCAATACACACCTGAAATGGCAGGCGTTCAAGGATTTCTGGGCCAAGGTCGACTTTTTTGCGTTTGGTGGTGCCCGCTATCTGACGGCAGACGGCAATGCCCTTAAGGGGAATAGCGGTGCGGACCTGAATGCGGGTGTGGAGTTCAAAATATTGAAGCAGCTGAACCTCTGGTTCCAGATGAATAATGTTTTCAATAACAAGTACGAGAGGTGGCACCAGTACCCTGTCTATGGGTTTAATGTTTTAGGGGGGGTGGTGTTTACGTTTGGACAGAAATGACGTAGATTCGCAACCAAAGCTAAAAAATAAGCCATGTTTGCGGTTTTGAATGCCTATTTATTTCAACACAGAAGTATCAGTATTCCGGGTCTGGGTACGATCTACCTGGAGACTTTGCCTGCTGAGGCAGACGTGGCTGACCGCACCATGTTGCCGCCGGTATACCGTTTCCGATTTGACAAATATTTTGATGCTCCGGACAAGGAGTTCTTCTCTTATCTTGCTTCCCAGCGAAATATGCTTGATTTTGAGGCTATTAAATGGTATAATGAGTTCTCATTCGAGCTTCGTAACCGGATACGCGCGGAAGACGAGGTCAGCTGGGACGGGGTGGGGATACTGAAGAAGGATGGCTCGGGCAACGTGTTGTTCGAGTCGGCGAGGGCGCCTGCTTTTTTCCTTCAGCCTACTCCTGCCATTCGGGTAGAGCGTGAGGATGCCCAGCATACGCTGGTCGTTGGGGACAGGGAGCGGACCAGCGGCGAGATGAATGAATGGCTGCAGGAAGAGAACGCCGGGCGCCGGCGTCTTTCGTGGTGGGTGATCGCCATTGTGCTGGCCGTAGCGGGGCTGGCTGTTCTTGGCTGGCATTTTTATACTCATGGCTGGTCTACCGGCAACCGGATAAAATTTTAATTCTTCCAAAAGGCCCTGTAGGTGTTTATGTCTCTAATCCATTATAGTCAATGTCCTTCCTGTAGTTCGGAGAGCTTAAAGTTT
>Ga0207695_10006024_pt1 | contig 15842 bp, 13 predicted proteins | sample KBSC54metaG_FD_184354 | JGI IMG/M metagenome (GOLD analysis project Ga0207695, IMG submission 184354) | Corn rhizosphere microbial communities from Kellogg Biological Station, Michigan, USA - KBS C5-4 metaG (SPAdes) (version 2) | ecosystem: Host-associated > Plants > Roots > Rhizosphere > Soil... | reverse complement strand
GCGCTGATCTCGGGCGGTGCGGATACGGCCGAAGCGAAGCTGGAAATCATGGAAGCGTGCGGCATCACCGTCACGCGCAACCCGTCGGAAATGGGCCGTCTGCTGAAGAAGGCGCTGTAATATTTCCCCTGGGTTCGTCCTGCAGAAAACGCCGGCTTTGCCGGCGTTTTTTGTTATGCTCGCGCAATGAATTCGTAAGCACCGGGCATGCATCGCGCATGTGCCGGCGATGAACCGGGCCGCCCGCCGGGTGGCCATATCCTGCACATCACCCCCATGCTCGAATTCCTGACGTCGCTGCACTGGGGCGCCGTTCTCCAGATCGTCATCATCGACATCCTGCTCGGCGGCGACAACGCGGTCGTGATCGCGCTCGCGTGCCGCAACCTGCCGGCGAACCAGCGGCTGCGCGGCGTCGTCTGGGGCACCGCGGGGGCGATCCTGCTGCGCGTCGCGCTGATCACGTTCGCGGTCGCGCTGCTCGACGTGCCGTTCCTGAAGATCGGCGGCGGGCTGCTGCTGCTGTGGATCGGCGTCAAGCTGATGGCGCCGGCCGCCGACGCGCACGATCACATCAAGCCGGCCGACCGGCTGTGGGACGCCGTGAAGACGATCGTGATCGCCGATGCGGTGATGAGCCTCGACAATGTGATCGCGATCGCAGGCGCGGCCGAGCAGGCCGATCCGTCGCACCGGATCGCGCTCGTGATCTTCGGGCTCGTCGTCAGCGTGCCGATCATCGTGTGGGGCAGCACGCTGGTCCTGAAAATGCTCGACCGCTTCCCCATCGTCGTGACGCTTGGCGCCGCGCTGCTCGGCTGGATCGCGGGCGGGCTGATCGTGAACGACCCGGTCGGCGATCGCTGGCCGGTGCTCGACACGCCACCCGCGATCTACGGTGCGAGCATGGCCGGCGCACTGTTCGTCGTGGCGGCCGGTTACGCGCTCAGGAGGCGCCGCGGCGCATCGGGCGCGCGCTGACGTTGGCCGTCCGGCCGACTGCCAGGTTCGCGGCCCGCTGGCTACGATCGAGACGCCTGCCTTTACCGGCAGGCGTTTTTCGTTTCCGGAGCCTGCCATGTTCGAAGCCTTTTCCGTTTCACTGTTCCGTCGCGTTGCCGCCGATCTGCGGCGCGCGAACCGGCCGTCGCCGCGCTGGCGGCCGGCCGGCTTCACGCTGATCGTGCTGGCGATCGTCGGCGTCGTCGCGGCCTATGCGATTCCTGCGTACCAGGATTACCTCGCGCGTTCGCGCGTCGGCGAGGGGCTCGCGCTCGCGTCGTCCGCGCGGCTCGCGGTCGCCGACAACGCGGCGAGCGGCGCGAGCCTCGACGGCGGCTACAGCCCGCCGGCCGCGACCCGCAACGTCGAATCGGTTGCCATCGACGGCGAGACCGGCCAGATCACGGTCGCGTTCACGACCCGCGTCGCCGCGGCCGGCACGAATACGCTGGTACTCGTACCGTCCGCGCCCGACAAGGCCGATGCGCCCACCGCGCGCGTGGCGCTCAAAAAGGGCGCGATGCAAGCCGGTGCGATTGCATGGGAATGCTTCGCCGCCGGCAAGGATGCGTCGTCGCTGCCGGCGCCGGGGGCCGGGCCGCTGCCGGGCACCGCCGCGACGCTGCCTGCGAAATATGCGCCCGCGGAGTGTCGCGCGTAGCGCCCGCGGAGGAGGAGGGCGGCGGCGCGCGCGGCACGCCGGCCGTCGCTTCGGCCGGCCGGCCCGATCGCGCCGAGTCGGGTGGCCGAGCGACGGCCCCGCACAGAGGGGGGAAAGTTTTGTATAGTGCGCCGGTTGCTGACATCCGGTTCGCTCATGCCTTCTACTTTTTCCCGTTCGTTGTCGCTCGTTGCGCTGGCTGTCGCCCTGATCGTGCCGTACGCGATCACGAATCACACGTATCCGATCCCGACCTTCTATTCCGAATTTTCCGCGCTGGTGCTGTATCTGCTGGTGGGGCTGTCGGTCGTCCTGCTCGTACGGACGAGCCGAGCGGCCGAGCCGTTTGCCGCACCGGCCGCGTTCGTCGTGCCGCTCGGGTTCGCCGCGGTGCTGATCGCGCAGGTTGCACTGATGTCGCTCAAGGTGCCGTCGATGAACTGGCTGGCGCTCGGCTATCTCGCCGCCGCGCTGGTCGCGATGCAGGCCGGCTACGCGCTCGCGCGCGACGGGTTGGCCGAAACCGTCTCGCGGATGATGGCCGGTGCGCTCCTCGTCGGCGGCGTGTTCGCGGTCGGAACGCAGATCGTGCAGTTGTTTCACCTCGAGTCGGCCGTATCGCCGTTCGTCGTGATGTACAACATCGCGGTCGATCGCCGCCCGTACGGCAACATGGCGCAGGCGAACCATCTGGCCACCTACATCGCGTTCGCGCTCGCGGGCGCGCTGTATCTCGTGCAGACGCGCCGGCTCGCGGTATGGGCGTGGTTCGTGCTGTCGATCGTGCTGTCGGTCGGTCTCGCGCTGACGGTGTCGCGCGGGCCGTGGCTGCAGGTCGCGGTGATGGTCGTCGCGGGCTTCTGGATGGCGTGGCTCGAATCGCGCCGTGCGCCGGGCAATACGCGTGCGTGGCTGATGCCGGTCGTGCTCGCGGTTGCGTTCATCGCGGTGAACGTCGCGGTGCGCTGGGCCAACGTGCACTATCACCTGAATCTCGCGGAATCGGCGGCCGACCGGATGCGCGATGCGGGGCAGATCGCGCCGCGCCTCGCACTGTGGAAGTACGGGCTCGCGATGTTCCGCGAGCATCCGCTGCTCGGCGTCGGCTGGGGTGAATTCCCGTCGCACCAGTTTGCGCTCGTGCGCACGCTCGGCGGCGTCGAGATCGCGAACAACTCGCACGACATCTTCATCGACCTGCTCGCGAAGTCGGGTCTCGCCGGCCTTGGCGTGCTCGCCGTCACGCTCGTGATGTGGTTCGTGCGTGCGCTGCGCGCGCCGCAGTCGAGCACGCGCGTGTTCGGCTTCGCGCTGATCGGCATCCTGCTGATGCATGCGCTCGTCGAGTATCCGCAGCAGTACATGTTCTTCCTGCTGCCGGCGATGTTCGTGATCGGGTTGCTCGACGTGAAGCCGCTGCGCATCCTGCCGGGCCGCGCGGCGTTCGGGTTGTTCGCGGTGCTGTCGTTCGGCGGCGTGCTGGCGGCGGTGCCCGTGCTGCGCGACTATCAGCGCGCGGAAGTGCTGTATTACGGCAGCGACCCGGCCGCGCAGTATCGCGACGCGCCGTCGCTGCTGTTCGGCGCGTGGGGCGATTACGGCGCGGCGACGCTGCTGACGATTTCGCCGGAAGACCTGCCGGCCAAGCTCGCCGCCCATGAGCGCGCGATCGCGCTGCTGCCCGGCGAGACGGTGCTGCGCCGCTATGCGGCGCTGCAGGCGCTGGCAGGCCGCGAGGCCGACGCGCTCGATACCGTCGCGCGTCTGCATGTGTTTGCGAAGGAACTGAAGGACTGGCCGCAGCAACTGGCCCTGCTGTACAAGCTGTGCGACCAGCAGCCGGCGCTGAAGACGTTCAAGGCGGCCGTTGTCGCGAAGTACGGGGAGGTGCCGGCCGATGCGGCCGACGACTCGGACGACGACGACTCGGATTAACACGCGCAGCGGCCGCCGGAACGGGGAATTCCGGCGTTTGCCGCGTCGTGGCACCCGGCAGGGGCCGCCGTCGGACAGATCGGCCCTGCGTGAACCGCGTGAAATCGGCCGGGTATCGATTACCTCGCGAATGGCGTGGATTCCGGCCGAAGGCGCGTCGATTCGCGTCAACCATTGTCAAATCGGCGCCGCTGGCCGCGTGGCGCGTGCACAATGCGCGCAAGCGCTCGCGAGCCGGCCCGCATGTGGCACGGGGCCCGGCGTGAGCGCGGGCCACCCCGGCTATCCGGGAACCCCGCCAGGGCAGGATCGCGGCCGAGCATCGATCGGCCGTGCGGCCGTAACGGGGCGCCGGTCCGATGGCCGCGGCGCAGTGCGACGCACGTGATGCGGGAGCGAGGTCTTCCGGTGCGCGGCGCGTTCGTCCAGAACAGTGATGAAGAACGATATTCGATCATGGCCATTCGCTCGACCTACCTGATCCTGCCCGCCGTCGCGATGCTGTTTTCCGGCTGCGCGATGCTGTCGTCGTCGCAGGAAAGCAAGCTGACCTGCCACATTCCGCGCGCCGTCTATCCGGACACCGCGAAGCCGCTCACGCGCCCGGCGACCGTGCTCGTGCGCGCGCTGATGACGACGTCCGGCGAAGCGCAGAACGTCACCGTGACGACGAGCAGCCGCAATGCGGCCGCCGATCGTGCGGCCGTCGACGCGATGACGCACGCGACCTGCGCGCAGACGGGCGCGACCGCGAATCCGTTCCTGCTGACCCAGCCGTTCGTGTTCGAGCCGCGACGCGGCGAGTGATGTCGGACGGCGTGCCCTGCGCGCCGTTTTCCGTCCGGTTTTGCCGCTGGCCGGCCGCACCGTTTCGCGCGGCCGTCGAAAGTCGATACGCGCGGCCGTTGCGCCGAGCGCGCCCGATGTTCAGTGCTGCGGCATCAGGTTCGCGCCGCGGCAGGCCGGTTCGGCCGAATTGCGCAGCCCGAGCATCGTGAATCCGTTGCGCTCCTGGCGAATCAGCGCATAGCGCCGCGCGACCGTTTCCCCGCGCTTGCCCGTCAGATCCAGTTCGACCTGAAAGCGCTCCTTGCTGTCCGAGCAGCCGCGCACGGGGCCGTACGCGAAGCCGGTATCGGGCGCCTTGCTTTCCGCGTTGAACGCCTGCCGGGCTTTCAGCGCGGCCGCTGCGGCGGCGGGCTCGCTCCATTCGCGCGCAAGCGCATCGTCCACCTTCAGCCATTCGTCGACGAAATCGCGGCCGTTGAGCACCGCGGGCTGCACGCGTTGCACGGTGTCGCCGTCGACGCGGTAGCGGAAGATGCCCGGTCGAGTCATGACTTCGCTGTCGAGCGAGCCGACCGTCGTGCGCAGCTCGAAGCCGTCGGGGCGCACCTTGAACCGGATCGCGTCGTCGTCGATCACGTAGCCGTGTTCGGTATGGAACAGCGTGCGTTGCGCGGTCGAGCCGTTTGCCGGTGCGACCACGTCCGCGCCGAACCGGCTCCAGCGCGACGAGCACCACGGCGTGCCGTGGACGACCGCGACCTGCCCGCCGGGCAGCACCGAGAACCGGAAGCCGCCGCCGTAGGCGCCGCCGATGTCCTTGTAATCGTCGGCCTGCCAGCGCAGCACGCGCCGCCAGCCGCCGTTTTCCCAGGCGTACGCGGTGAGCAGGTTGTCGTCGCCGCATGCGATGTCGAAGCCGGCGCGCACGAACAGAAGCGGGCGGGACGTGCCGCCGCGTTCGACGTCGACGTCCGGATTGCGGCCGAACGCCGATTCGCCGTTTTTCGGCGCGGCCGACTGGGCCGACTGGGCCGACTGGGCCGACTGGGCCGACTGGGCCGGCACGCCGAGCGCGGCCGCGAGCGTGCGTTTCAGTGCAGCCGGGTCGACGTGTTCGTCGCTGCACGCGATCCGTGCGTCGATCGCGCCGACGAGCGCCTGCTTGTATGCGCGAAGCGCGTCGCGCAGCGGTGGTGAAACATCGACGTTGCCGCCACCGTCGCCTTGCGGATTGCGGATCTGCTGCACGCGGTGCTGCGCGTCGATTGCCGCGCGTGCGGCGGTGTCGGCGGCGGGGCAGGTGCCGGCGAACGTGACGGACGGGATGGTACATAGCACGAGCGTCGCGAACGTCAGCCCTTTGTTCATGAAGATGGCCCTATTCGTAGTGGAGTACTTTGCGACGCCCTGCCTGTCAGGAGGTTGGGGGCCGAGTTGACGGTCAGAACGTTCGCTTCTTCAGCGTGTATGCAAATAGGGAGTAGAGCGTATTGGTCTGCGGATCGAAATATCCACCTTGATCGGGATTGTTGACCGCCTGCTTCCAGGTTTTGCCTGCATCGGTGCTGCTGAATGTCAGATTGATCGGTGCACCGCCGCCGTTCTCCGTATTCGGGTCGGTCGCATGGACGAGCAGGACACCGTCACGGCCGACATTCAGATCTTCAAGCCGGAGCTTTCCGTCGAACGTGTGCAGTTGCTGTACGGACTCAGGATGTCCATTCGCCCAAGTTGAAATTGCTCCGGTGCGGCGGTTGTTGCCATGCGTGCTCTCGGCATCCTGGGGGCTATCCAGAAGGGATACCGTATACAGCGAGTAACGCTCGGCAGACACCGGTGTGGCGTCTATGGCGAGGACAACTTGATTCGGCAGCGTGGTGTCATGCACAAAGGTCCGCTGTTCCCAGTCGAGCCGATCGACGATGCTCACTGCCGGCGATTGAGCGGTTCGACCGACGTAATAGACGACGCGCAAGACGCCGTCCGGCCCAAGGTTGACTGCACTGAAGTCCTTGCGCGGTTTGCCTACATCGTGTGCAGGGACGGGCACTTCGATTGCTTGCCACGTATTTCCGCCATCCGAGGTGCGCCATACGTGCGGTCCGCCGCCGACGGCGTAGCCGCGCTGCGGATCGAGAAACAGCAAGCGGCCGATGTCCTGGTTCTCGGGCCACTTAACTTGCGACCACGTTTGGCCACCGTCAACCGACTTCCATAATTTGGTGACTTGTGGCGCGAAACCGTCTGGGCCGTTCGGAGCCTTGTAGTCGATCCACAACGTACTGATGAACTGGGTACTCCAATCCTTCGAGTACCACCATGTCGAATCCTGACCGGGTTGCTGAAAATGTCGGCGCATGCCACCGTCTATGGTTCCCCGATAGAAGTTGACTGTCATCCGGTTTAGCAATTCGCTTGTATCGTTCATCCACGCTTCCGTCGGCTCGGCCCGTTGCGGATCCTTCAATTCGGATGCAGGTTTGAACGTGACTTCGGGGTGGGCGAGCTTCACGCTCATTACCTCATTTCCGTTGATGCGGAAGTTGCCGCCGCCATACGGGGTGTCATCCCGCATGAAGCTTGTCGAAATAGTCTCCCAGCCCGTCGTCATATTTACGTATCCATATGTTGCAATGGCCAGGGCAACGAGGCCTCCGGCGACCCATTTCCAGCGCTTGTGCTTTGCCATGTCATTTAGTCAGCAGTCTTCCCAGCGCGCGGCCGGCTTGCTCGTCCGGATCGGCTCCGTTTTCCATCACATACGCGGTCCAATCGCGTATTTTCTGTTTGGCAACGGGGACTCCTGCGTCCACCGCCTGGTCGCGCGTCCGTCCGTCTCCCCATTCTTGAAGGTTCGGCCGCATACCGATTTTCACGAGATCCCGAACGGGAAGGTTGGCTAATCCACCATTCAAATAAGCCAGCGGGTGTGTCTTGAAGGCGAACGTTTTGAACGTTTCGCCGTTGTTTTCCACTTCCAGTTCGAACTGTGGCACCGTCATTTGGCAGTCGCCGTATTCCTGCTTCAAACCCACCAGCGAGATTTTCCCGCGTTTCATGTTCTGCTGGAGTCCCAACTCGATGTACTTTTGCAGCCACCACCTGGCATTCCGAAGCCAGGCTTGCCCTCTTTCGGTGAGGTGCGGGTAGAGGTTTGCGCCATAATCCGAGCAATAGTAATAGCCGTAGCTGACATAGTAATCGGGAGGTTTATGTCCGCATCCGATATGACGCATCATGAAATTGCCATGGCGTGACCAGTCGGAATCGGTGCTTTCCGGTTTGATCAGATTCTCCCGGCGATGCAGCAGTTCATGCACGACTTTCTTGTCTTTCCAAGGATCCCATGACGTGGCGAATTTCTTGACGGTCGCCCATGCGCTCGACATGCTGACCTTCTCGACCGTCTCCCAATACTCGCCGTGAAGTGGTTGGTAGTAGAACGTGCACGTGCCGATTACAGAATCGGCGGCCGGCGTTACATGCTTGTCGCAGATATTGATCTCCACCTTCGGCCGATCCTTGTACCCCGTCGGCGTCAGCATCCCCGAGCCGGTGCCGAGCACCTTTTCCTGTTGTCCGTCAGCCATTCGATTTCCCTAGAAACTTGACGACGACGTCATGCGGTACATGGCTCTGTGTAAGCCCCGTCTCTCCCGCCGCGTTGGTGACGCCTTCCGAGAGCAGCTTGCCGTTCGAGAACATCTGGTACCGCGTGTTCGCCACCGGAATGTCGGTGCCGGCCCAGTGCGCGATGAACGCCTGATCGTAGTTGCCGGTCGAGTTCGGCAGCGTCGGCATGGTTTGCGACAGGTGCGTGGGACCGCTGAACGCATGCTGCGCACCCTTGATGTCGATCTTGCCGGGCGCGTGCACTTCGATGTTGCCGTCCGCGATGCGGATGTAGGCGCCGCCGGACGTCAGCAGGATTTCCTTTGCCGCGGCGCCTTCGATCGACTCGGTGACGGCCATCAGCTTCAGCGCCTTCTGCGCGGTCAGCTCGATGTTGTCCGCGTGCGCCTGGACTTCGACCTTGCCCTTGCCCGCGAACAGTTTCATCCCCGCGTTCTGCGCGAACAGGCTGATCCGGTCGAGGACGCTCGCGATCAGCGACTGTCCGGCGGCGACGTGCGTGCTTTGCCCGCTGACGAGGTTGATGTGACGGTCCGCGGCAAGCTGCGTGGACTGCTGCGTGGACATCCCGATGCCGGCCGGGCTGCCGAACAGCATCACCGGCTCCTTGAACGCATTGGCGCTGCCGGTTCCGCCGCCGGCGGTTCGGCCGCCCGATGCACTGCCGCGCACGCTGTTTTGCGTCGCGTCGGTGAACTGCTTCAGCGCCGCGTGGCCGGGGTCGAGCGACTCGCCTTGATGTTGTGCGCTGACATCCGACATCGCCTCCATCAGGCCTTCCGCGCGAACGAGTTGCTGTTGCGTCTCCTCGACGTCGAGCGGTTGGCTTGCCGGCCGTTTCGGATGCGTCGTGACGTACAGGCCGCGGTTCGCGCGCACGGCGCCGTATGCGTCGGACCGCAGGTCGAAGCCGCTGCCGAGATAGCTGCCGCGGTTGTTGCCCGTGTGGTCGATCAGGTAGCCGAGATGCAGGTGTGCGTTGGTCTGGCTGCTGTACAGGTGCACGCGGTTCTGCGAGGTCGCGTCGTCGAGCACCAGCTGGTTGTAGCCGGCGCCTGCGTATTCCTTGGACCGGTATCCGGACAGGATCCCGTTGGTGTGCCACTGTGGGCTCGTCGCGCCGTTGTACAGCTTGCCGACGATGATCGGGCGATCGCAGTCGCCGCCGAGGAAATCGACCAGCACCTCCTCGCCGCTGCGGTGCGGGTGGACGGCGCCGTAGCCGTTGCCCGAATCCGACGTCGCGGCACGCAGCCAGCACGATGCTTTCTCGTCGCCGTCGTTGAGGCGGTCCCAATGGAAGCGGACCTTGACCCGGTTGAGTTCGTCGGTATGGACTTCCTCGCCTTGCGGTGCGACGACGATCGCCGATTGCAGGTGCATCGGCGGTTTCGCGTGTTCGAGCGGGCTGCGGAACGGCACGGTCGTGCGCTGCGCTTCGATGCTGATCCGGAAAAAGCCCTCGCTGCCGTCAGGATGGCGAACGCGCGACGAGTCGGCGCCACCGGCCTGCACGATGCTGCCGATCTCGGCCTGCAGGCTGTGCGGGAAGGCGGCCTGCCCGTCGCCGACGGGCAGGTTGTTGACGATGATCCATGCGGTCTCGATCACGGCGAATTCGCGCTGGCCGGCATCGTCCTTGTCGTGTTCGGGGTGATCCGCGAACTCGAACGTGCGTCCCGCGCCCATGCGGCGCACGCCGCCGACGCCGTGAAAGCGCTTCGCGTGAGACTCCTGCTCCTCCATCCAGATCTTCGACAGATGGTCGCCGCGGGACTGCTCGGGGTACGTGTAGGCGCCCGTGTATTCGTAGACTTCGAGCTGCTGCGGCAGGTCGCCCTGGTTCGCGATCGTCGGCGTATGGGTCGCTTTCGGGTTCGACGCGGTGGGCGGCTGCTTGTAGTCGAACGTGCGCGTGGTGCGCTCGACGCTTCGCAGCGTACGCGTACCGGAGAACTGGACGAGCGTGTCGGCTTCGTCGCCCGTGCCTGCGTGATGAAAGCGCACGGTTCGCGGCGACAGCGCGGGCAACGCGTCCATGCGGTCGACGATGACGAGCCGATGCGACTTGCCGTCCTTGTCCTGTTCCCAGAAGCCGTACAGGCCTTCCGATTCCATCAGGCGATGCACGAAATTCCAGTCGTCTTCGTATTGCATGCAGAACGAGCGGGACGGCAGCGGCTGGTAGAGCTTGAAGGTGAAGCGCCCCTTGGCCTGCGGGTGCTGGTTCAGCACGTCGGCGATGATGTCGTCCGCGGACCGGTCCTGCCAGATGCGCTGATCGCGACGGAACTTCAGGAAGTGCAGGAACGACGCGAACACGATCTGATAGTGCGTGACGCCGCTGTCCGATCCGAGCCGGCGGGCGGCATGCACGTAGCCGTGGTGAGGCGCGTACGACCGGTCACTCTGCTGGATCCACAGCGTCACCGGCTGCGCGATCAGTTTCTTGAGTTCGAGGCTGTCGGACACCGAGACGGTATCGACGGTGAACTCGAAATGGCGCCCGAGCCGCGATCGTCCCTTGACTCGATGCGGCAGCAGGACGTCGGGGCCGAGCGGCGTATCCAGTTTGACAAGCCGCTCGTGCTGAACCGGTCCGGTCAGCAAGGCGCTTCTTAACGCTTGCGAATTCATCACCAGTGCTCGCTTTTTTTTGTGCGGGTTCGCACGCTCTCTCGTGCGGAATCCGGTAATTGTATGAGAAAACCGGTTCTATCTCGAATTTGCAGGCGGGCGGCGCCCTGGCTTCAACCCGCCGCGTCTTCCGCCTTCCAGTCCCCCGACTTCCCGCCGCGTTTTTCCCGCACGCTCACGTCGGTGATCACCATCCCGCGATCGACGGCCTTGCACATGTCGTAGACGGTCAGCAGCCCGACCTGCACGGCGGTCAGCGCTTCCATCTCGACGCCGGTCCGGCCGAACGTCTCGACCTGCACGCCGCAGTGGACGCCCGGCAGCGCATCGTCGAGTTCGAAGTCGACGGTCACGCGCGTCAGCGCGAGCGGGTGGCACAGCGGAATGAGGTCGGCCGTGCGCTTCGCGCCCTGGATGGCCGCGATGCGCGCGACGCCGAGCACGTCGCCTTTTTTCGCCTTGCCGTCGCGGATCAGCGCGAACGTGGCCGGCAGCATCCGGATCGTGCCGCGCGCGATCGCGATGCGTCGGGTTTCCTGCTTGCCGCCGACGTCGACCATGTGCGCATGGCCGGCGGCATCGAAATGGGTGAGTCCTGACATGTCTTGCTCCGTCTCAACGGGCGCTTATCATAGCAGCGGCGTTCGCGTCGCCGGGGGCGCAGATGACGCATGCGCGGCACGAGACAGTCGCGCATGCGCCGGTACAATGACCCGAATATTCAGACCAAACGCCGCGATGCGCGCCCGGCGCGCGGGACGGCGTCGTTTTCATCCTGCCATGCGTGTCAAACAGTTGCTTGCCGTGTCGCTGTCGGCGGCGCTCGCGTTGCCGCCGAGCGGCCATGCGCAGAGCGCATCCACGCCGCCGCTCGAGCCGGCGGCCGGCGGCTCCTCGTCGATTTCCACCGTGCCGTCCGGCATCGCGACCGGCGTATTCGGCACGTACGGCGGCGCGGAGAGCCGGTTTTCGGGCACGGGCGGCGCGTCGGCGCCGGCCGCGAGCCTGCGCGCGCCGCTGCGCGCACTCGAGCTGCCCGATCTCGGCGACGGCTCCGGCGGTTCGCTGACGCCGCGTGCCGAGCGCCGGCTCGGCGAGCGCGTGATGCGCGAAGTGCGGCGCGATCCCGATTATCTCGACGACTGGCTCGTGCGCGACTACCTGAACGCGATGGCGGCGCGCCTCGCGGCCGCGGCGGCCGCGCGCTACATCGGCGGCTACATGCCGGACTTCGACCTGTTCCCGGTGCGCGATCCGCAGATCAACGCGTTCTCGATGCCGGGCGGCTTCATCGGGATCAACAGCGGGCTAGTGGTCACGACGCAGACGGAATCGGAGCTCGCGTCGGTGGTCGGCCACGAGATGGGCCACGTGCTGCAGCGGCACATCGCGCGGATGATCGGCGCGAGCGAGAAGAGCGGCTACACGGCGCTCGCGACGATGCTGCTCGGCGTGCTGGCCGGCGTGCTCGCGAGAAGCGGCGATCTCGGTAGCGCGATCGCGATGGGCGGGCAGGCGTACGCGGTGGACAACCAGTTGCGCTTCTCGCGTTCGGCCGAGCGCGAGGCCGATCGCGTCGGCTTCCAGCTGCTCGCGGGCGCGGGCTACGACCCGTACGGGATGCCGGGTTTCTTCGAGCGGCTCGAACGCGCGTCGATGGGCGATGCGGGCGTGCCGGCCTATGCGCGCACGCACCCGCTGACCGGCGAGCGGATCGCCGACATGGAGGATCGCGCGCGCCGCGCGCCGTACCGGCAGCCGCGCCAGTCGGCCGAGTACGGATTCGTGCGTGCGCGGCTGCGCGTCCTGCAGAACCGCGCGCCGACCGACATCTCGGCCGAGGCGCGCCGGATGCAGCTCGAGATCGACGATCGCACGGCGCCGAACGTCGCGGCGAACTGGTACGGCATCGCGCTCGCGAACATGCTGCTCGGCCAGTACGACGCGGCGGACAAGGCGCTCGCTTCGGCGCGCGGCGCGTTCGATGCGCGCGAGCGGCGCGAGGACGACCCGGCGACGAGTTCGCCGAGCCTCGACGTGCTGGCCGCCGACATCGCGCGCCGTGCGGGCCGGACCGACGACGCGGTGCGGCTCGCGGCGCTCGCGCAGCGGCGCTGGCCGGCGTCGCACGCGGCGATCGTCGCGCACCTGCAGGCGCTGATCGCCGCGCGCCGCTTCGCCGAGGCGCAGGCGCTCGCACGCGCGCAGGCGAAGGCCGATCCCGAGCAGCCGGACTGGTGGGACTACCTCGCGAAGGCGAGCGACGGCAAGGGCGACGTGCTCGCGCGGCGCCGCGCGCTCGCGGAGAAACTTGCGCTCGATGGCGCATGGCCGTCGGCGATCCGCCAGTTGAAGGAAGCGCGCGATGCGAAGGACGTGTCGTTCTACGAGCAGTCGATCATCGGCGCGCGGCTGCTGGAATTCGAGGCGCGCTACAAGGAAGAGCGCGACGACGAGAAGAACGGCCGCGGGTAGCGGCCGGCGCGCGGCGAACGCGGGAAGGGCGGGTGCCGGTCAGTTGCCGTTGTCGGCCGCGTCGCGTGCCTGTCGCGCCGGACTCGCGACGTAGCCGAACCGCGCGGGCACGTCCGCGCAGACGATGGTGCCGAGCGGCAGCGCGCGGCCGTCACGCCAGCGCAGCACGGGCGGCGCGGCGTCGAAATCCGCGTGATCGGCGAACAGCCCGAGATCGTGGTCGTGCAGCGCCGCGATGCGCGGCGGCGCGCCTGCATCGCGAAACAGCACGCCGCCCCCGTCGTCGAGCCATGCTTCGTCCGGTTCGAACGCGGCGCCCGTCTGGTCGGTGAGCGTGAGCTGTCCGTCGCGCTCGGCGAGCCGGACGACCCACGGCGTATAGGCGAGCTCGACGTACACGCGCTGCGGCCCGTTCTGGAAGAACCACCGGCCCTGCGCGTCGCATTCGTAGTTGCGGCCGATGAACGCGTTCAGCGCCGCATGCCGGATCGGCGAGCCGAGCTCGCCGGTCGCCTGCGCCGCGTCGTCGCGCAGCCGCCATTCGCCGCGCCGGTCGAGCAGCAGCCAGCCGGTGCAGTGCGGCACGTTCGGCCATTTGGCGAGCGCCTGCCTGACGATGTCATCCATGGTCGACGAATTTCGAGCAATAGCCGAACACGCGCGCCGACAGCCAGTCGAGACGGCCGGGGAACGGCCCGGTCATGAATCCCGCGTGCCCGCCGGCCTCGGGCTGGTCGAGCTCGACGGCCGGCGATACGTCGGCCGGGCCCGGCAGTGCCGATTCGGGCAGGAACGGGTCGTTGCGGGCGTTGAGGATCAGCGTCGGCACGTCGATCGCGGGCAGCAGCGGCCGCGTCGTCGCCTTCGTCCAGTAGTCGTCGGCGTTTGCGAAACCGTGCAGCGGCGCGGTCACCGCCTCGTCGAAGTCGCGCATCGTCACGGCCTGCAGCATCGCGTCGCGGTCGAACAGCCCCGGGTACTGGTCGAGCTTCGCGAGCGCCTTGCGCTTGAGCGTCTTCAGGAAGCTGCGCGTATAGATCATCGCGAACCCCTGCGACAGCGCGCGGCCGCCCGCATGCACGTCGATCGGCGTCGAGATCGCGGCGGCCGCCCGCAGGATCGACGTGTCGCTGCGATGCTCGCCGAGCCAGTGCAGCAGCACGTTGCCGCCGAGCGACACGCCGGCCGCGACCAGCGGCCCGCGATGCTGCGCGGCGAGCCGGCGCAGGATCCAGTCGACCTCGGCGCTATCGGCGAGATGGTAGAAGCGCGGCTGGCGGTTGATCTCGCCGCTGCAACTGCGAAAGTGCGGCACGACGGCGTGCCAGCCCTTCGCGCGCGCGGCGGCCATCATCTCGAGCGCGTAGTGCGAGCCGGAACTGCCTTCGAGGCCGTGGAACAGCACGAACAGCGGCGCATCGGGCGGCGGCGCCGCACTGTCGAGATGGGCGACCCAGTCGAGATCGATGAAGTCGTGATCGGGGGTTTCCCATCGCTCTCGTCGGTAGGCGACGGCCGGTCGTCGCGCGAACAGCGCGGGCACGATGGTTTGCGCATGGCTGTTCGGCAGCCAGCGCGGTGCGCGATAGCGCAGTGTGTCGTCGTCCGGGGCCGGGGCCCCGGCGAGCGGCGAGGTGGGCGGAGAAGCCGTACTCATGATCGCCCCGCGTATGCGTTGCTTCGTCTTTTCGTCAGTGCAGCGGGCCCTGCCCATGACGGATCTTCGCGGCGAACTGCCCGGCCGCTTGTTCGGGAATCGGGCTCGCGTGGATGTGCGCGATGCGCCACTCGCCGCGTTCGTGGATCATCACGTACGTGGCGAAAACCATGTCGGGTTCGGCCGTCAGGTCGGCCTGCTGATGCGCTTCGGCGATCGTGTAGACCACCGTGCCGAGGCTGTCGTAGACGCGGATGTCGAGCGGTTCGATCGTCACCGGGCGCGTCGCGAGCCGGTTGGCGAGCCCGCTGCGGATCTGGTCGAGGCCGTGCAGATGCTCGCCGTCCGCCCACACGCAGCTGGCGAAATCCTCGTCGATCCACAACGCCAGCAGCGCGTCGAGATTGGCATCGGCGACGGCCTGGTAGTAGGCGTTCAGCGTATCGGCAGCGGCTTCGAAGAGGCGGGCAAAACGTGGCATCGGGGTTGTCTCTCGCGCGCGTCGCGCGCCGTATTCAGCACGGCGGCCCGGATGGGGCCGCCGCACACCGGTGAATCGGATTGCCCGGCGCGCCGTGCGACGCTGCCGGCCAGGGTCAGCGCTGCCCGACGAGCATGCCGCGCAAATCGCCGAATACCTGCTCGGGACCGAGTTCGCGCAGGCACTTCAGGTGGCCGAGCGGGCACTCGCGTTCGAAGCAGGGACTGCATTCGAGATGCAGCCATTGTACCTTCGCCAGGTCCGACAGCGGAGGGGTGTGGCGCGGATCGGTCGATCCGTACAGCGCGACGAGCGGCCGGCGCAGCGCGGCGGCGACGTGCATCAGCCCCGAATCGTTGGTGACGACCGCGTTCGCGCGCGCGATCAGCGCGCACGCCTCGGACAGCGACGTCTGCCCGCACAGGTTGCGCACGTTCGGCGCGTGGTCGGCGATCGCCTGCGCGGCCGCGGCGTCCTTCTGCGAGCCGAGCGCGACGATCTGCGTATACGGGAACGACTGGTGCACGATCGTCGCGAGCGACGCGAAGTGCTCGGGCGGCCAGCGCTTGGCC
>Ga0207695_10006021_pt1 | contig 15848 bp, 10 predicted proteins | sample KBSC54metaG_FD_184354 | JGI IMG/M metagenome (GOLD analysis project Ga0207695, IMG submission 184354) | Corn rhizosphere microbial communities from Kellogg Biological Station, Michigan, USA - KBS C5-4 metaG (SPAdes) (version 2) | ecosystem: Host-associated > Plants > Roots > Rhizosphere > Soil... | reverse complement strand
GAATCGCCGACACGCTGCGCCTTTCTGAAAGGTTGGGCGCCGAGACCGTCATACAGCCGGGACGCGATATTGCGGAAGCGATCCTTGAACTGGCGCGTAAAAGGAATGTCACGCAGATTCTGATCGGGAAGTCGGAGCGATCTCGCTGGTTTGAATTGCTGCATGGTTCGGTGGCGCGGGATTTGATGCGTCGCTCGGGAACGATTTCCGTTACCGCCGTCCTGGCGCAGGGAAGCGTGGTGGCTCCGAAAACCGTGGCAACGGCGGCGCCTCAAGCGGAAACAGACCCGAGGCCCTACGCGCTGAGCGCGATCGTCAGTGCCATGACCGTGCTGGCGGGCATGGCGCTGCGGGAGGTCTCGAACCAGGCGCTGGCCAGCATCGGCATGCTTTTCCTGGTCCCGGTGATGGTCAGTGCCGTTTCCTTTGGGCTCAGGCCCGCCTTGTTTACGGCCTTTCTGAGTCTTATCGCCTATAACTTCTTTTTCTTGCCGCCGCTTTATACGCTGACGATAGCAGATCCGAACAATTGGCTGTCTTTCGGCGTTCTGCTGTTCGTGGCGGTTTTCACCGCGAACCTGGCGGCACGTGTGCGTGCCCAGGCGGAGCTTGCGGGAAAGCGCGCAGGCGTTGCCAGCGAATTATACAAATTCACCGGCAAGATGGCCGCGATTGCCCGGCTCGACGACATACTATGGGCCGCTTCTGTCCAGATCGCCTCGATGTTGAGGACGAATGTGGTGATCCTTCTGCCGGAGAAAACAACACGTCAGCTTGAAATCCGGGGCGCTTTTCCGCCGGATGACGAACTCTCCGCGGACGATTTGGCGGCTGCCACCTGGTGCTGGGAACGAAGCAAGGCCGCCGGCCGCAACGCTGAAACCCTCCCGGGCGCGAAGCGGCTCTTCCTCCCCATGCGCACCGGGACCGGGTCTGTGGGCGTGATCGGGCTCCAGCATGAAACAGACAAAGGCCTTTTTAGTCCCGAAGAGCGACGTCTTCTGGATTCATTGAACGATCAGACGGCCTTGGCGATCGAGCGCGCTCAACTGGTCGAAAAGATCGAGGAAGCCCAAATCATAGCCGAAGCGGATAAATTGCGGGTCGCCATGCTGACATCGCTCAGCCACGATCTTCGCACGCCGCTGGCTTCAATTCTCGGGGCGGCCACGACGCTCCTCGCCAATCTTGGCCTGTATGATCTTTCCAAGACCAAGGACATGTTGCAGGTGGTGCGGGAGGAAGCAGAGCGGCTTGACCGATTTGTCGGGAATTTGTTGGACATGTCGCGCCTGGAAGCTGGCGCGCTGGGAACCAAGACTGAAACCGTCGATATTTCCGACGTGTTTTCCGCGGCGGTCGGTCGATTGTCGCGACGCATTGCCGGCCGGCAAGTGGTCGAGGACATTCCCGACGACATTCCTTTCGCCAATGCCGATCCGCTTTTGCTGGAGCAGGCGCTGGTGAACATCCTGGACAACGCGGTCAAATATTCGCCGGCCGCCTCTGCGATTCTGGCGAGAGCACGTGTTGAGAACGGCTTCATTTGCCTGGCGATCGAGGACGAGGGGCCGGGAATTTCCGAATCCGAATTGGCTCACATCTTCGATAAATTCTATCGCGTTCGTAAGGCGGATTCCGGAATCGCGGGGACCGGCCTGGGCCTTTCGGTTGCCAGGGGATTTATAGAAGCTTTCGGCGGCGCATTGTCGGCCAGGAACCGGAGCGACCGCAGCGGCGCCGCTTTTGATATCAAAATCCCGATCAGCAAGACGGAAGTCGCGGCATGAATAAGCTTCCTCGCATATTGATAGTCGATGACGAACCGCAAATCCGGCGATTCCTGCGAACCAGCTTGCCGCTCGAGGGCTATGAATGCATCGAGGCTGAGGATGTAAGCGGCGCGCTTGTCGCCTACAGGAGGGACAGGCCGGACGCGATCATCCTGGATCTTGGGCTGCCCGGCAGCGACGGGTTCGAGGTGATCCAGGCCATTCGCAAACAGTCCCTGACCCCGATTGTGGTTCTATCGGCCCGGGCGGACGTGGAGGGGAAGGTCAGGGCATTGGAATTGGGTGCCGACGACTATGTCACCAAGCCATTCGATATGATCGAATTGCTTGCCCGGTTGCGCGCGGCACTCCGCCACGGATTGCAGAGCGGCGGCGAGACCCCGGTTTTCCGGACCGGCCCCCTGGCCGTCGATCTTGTCGGCCGCCATGTCTTGCTGCGCGGGAGCGAGGTCCATCTTACGCCCAAAGAATATGCGCTGCTGCGCTTTCTTATCAGTCAGGCGGGACGGGTCGTCACCCATCGGCAGATTTTGGAGGAGGTTTGGGGGCCCGCAAACGTGGACGACGTTCAATATCTCAGGGTTCTCATGCGCGCATTGCGCCGGAAGATCGAACCGATGACGAAACCTCGTGCGATAGAGCTGATTGCGACAGAGTCCGGGGTTGGATATCGATTGCTTCAACTCCCTCCCGAAGATGGCGCTGATTAATAAGGCCGGTTTGGCGGCGTTTTTATCTTTTTCCGATCATTTCGATATCGAAATTTTATGCGCATGCGCGTTAGGACCGATGCTCCTTAAGGGCTTCGAGCAATGAGCGTCATTCGCTTAGACAGCCGGATCGGAATTCACAGACGAGGCCTCCCGGATAGCCGATATTGCGGCGCGCCGGCGCGGCGGGAACAGAGTGGTGTTTGGCCCGACTGTGGGACGGAGCTTACGCCACCCGAGTTGAAAACCGTGCGCGAAAATAATCGCTTCAAAGACGTGCTTTGGGAAGGTGCCCGCGCCGCCGCGATCTCGGTCGGCATGATGATCGTCCTGATGGCGGTGCTCAATTTTTTGGGCGTTCGGTGAATGATGGATGCCCCATGACCCCATCGAATTCACGTGCCATTGGCGCATCGCGTCGGCACCGCTCAAAAAATCCGGATGGCAAAGCCGGCCAATTCGAGCGCCTGGGTCTGCGTGGCGAGAAAATCTTCATCGTCGCCGATCAAGACGATCCGGGGGACAGTTCGGCATTCTGGTCATCAGGAATTGTCACGGCCGTACCTTTTCAGTTTTACTATGAATGTGGCCCCGTTTTCTGAGTTCTCGACGTTCAGCTCACCACCAAGATCCCGGACAATGTCATGAGCGATCACGAGGCCGAGGCCGAGACCGTTTTCTTTGGTCGTTGTAAATGGCGTAAAAAGAACCTTGGCGACATCCGCCGGCAAGCCGGGTCCGTTGTCGATGATGCGAACAAGAACCCAATCGGCTTCGACGGCGACGGATATTCTGATCTGAGGGCGGGCCGAGCATTCGAGAGCCTCGAAAGCATTCTGCAGCAAATTCACGAGCACTTGCTCGAAGCGAATTCGGCCGCCAATAACTTGAAGCTTGGGATCGAAGGGATCGCGAATTAGCTTGACCTTGTTCTTCCGCAACCGGGACTGGCTGAGTAAGACAGCCGAATTAAGTGAATCCTTAAGAGAGATAGGCCCGGCGTCTCGGTTTCCCTTTCGAGAAAAGGCGAGAAGTTCCCGCGTTATGTGGCCAATTCGCTCATTGAGGCGAACAATGCTGTCCAAGTTGTTGTTAATCAGATTTGATGCTTCGCGGCCTCTTTTCTCAAGCAGCGCTATGCAGTTATCGGCGAGAATGCGAATTGCTCCGAGAGGTTGATTGATTTCGTGGGCAACGCCAGCGGTAATTTGGCCGAGTTGGGCCAACTTGTTCGCTTGTACGAGGTCGGCCTGGAGCTCGTTCAAGCGGCCTTCGGCCTGTTGCCGTTCGAATATTTCTTTTGAAAGCAAATCATTGACTGCGCTTAACTCTTGAGTGCGCAAGGCGACGTCCTGTTCCAACCGGACCCGGTACCTGGCCTCGGCATTAACCCGCTCGGTGGCATGTTTCCGGCGACGGGATAGCCAAAGCAGGGATATCGCCAGGAGTATTTCAACCAGGACTGCTATCAGCGCGGCTGCTCGAGCTGATCTGAGGGCGTCTTTTCTGGAACTGTCCAGGGTTAGCGTCCACCCGGAAATCGACGCGGGTAGCGAAGTCGTAATTTCGCCGGGTGAGGGCTGCGGTAGTGTTTTAAAGCGTTGCCCCGGAACGCTGGTCAATAGAATTTGATCGGCGGAGTTCGTTACGAAAGTTTTCGTAGATGCGTCACGCCACGATGCCTCTATTTCATCGAACTCAACTTTAACAACGACTACGCCGGATGGGCCCGCGCCGTCCTCGATCCGATGTGAAAAATAAAGGCCAGGATGCTTGCTCACTGAGCCCAGGGCGAATTGTTCTGCTTCGCCACGCTTTAGGGCGTCTGAAAAATACTGGCGAAAGCTGAAATTTTGTCCGACGAACGTGTCGGGCTCGGCATAATTGCTCGCCGAAAGCGTGCGCCCATGTTCATCGATGACATAAATGACGGTGCTGTGGATAGCCCGTTGGAGGGTTTCAAGCTTCTTGGAAATAGCAAGAGATTGTTGCGGTGATGGGTTTCTGACGGATTCGACCAGATCTGCATCCATCGCGAGAACCACTGGCACTGATCGCTGTTTTTCCAGCTCGCTCTTCAAGACCGCGGCTTGCAACTGCGCCTCCGCTTTCGTTTCCGAGACGAGCATTTCCGCTTCGCGTTCGTAGACGACACCATAGATAGTTATGTCGATCAAAGATGCGACCAACAGCAGAAACAACGCTGCGATCCAGCGCCATGCTGGTTTTGCTGAATCGGATGTTTCATCTATGGCGATGACTGTCATCGCGGGCCTGTCTTGGTTGTGCGGAGATCCACACGGGCCGACAATTTCGATAGGCGGAAATAGTAACAATCCGGGACCTTCGCGAACCGCGCACGCTTATAAATCAATACCTTAGGCATCGTCGTGCCTCGAATTGCGCAGATCACTTCGCCGAATACTCTTATCCTTGAAATAGAAGATCAACGTCGAAAGTATTTTTTGCGATGTAGGTGAGGTGATCCGAAGGCGCAAGGGAGTGCATCGTCTCGGATTTCCGAAATGGCCCGGCCATGAGTGCGCAGCATTGGTTCAACACGTTCAAATTTCGGGGGAAGATATGTTCTGTTCTGTGTCGCGTGATTTTGGGGTGCTGAACCCGAGGCTTTTCCTCACGTCTTTGTTAAAAGTATCTGTGTGTGCCACCGCACTTTTTTCTGCTGGCTCTGCCAGCGCGCAATCGGCGGCTCCGAGTGATAAACCGGCCGTGGAAGAAGTTGTCGTCACGGGTACGCGCGTTCAACGCGATGGATACGAAGCGCCGACGCCGGTATCGATTGTCAGTGCCGACGAAATTGCAAAGTCGGCCACACCGAATATCGCCGACTTTGTGAACACGCTTCCGGCGGTTTCGGGCAGTACGACCCCGATAACGACGTCCAACTCGGTTGGCGCAGGTCGTCAAGGGGTCAATTCGCTGAATCTGCGCGGCATCGGCGATATCCGTACCTTAACCCTGCTCGACGGCCGCCGCGTCGGCGGCATGCTCAACAACGGCGTGGTCGATGTCAGCGAGCTGCCGCAGCAGCTGATTTCGCGCGTCGACGTCGTGACGGGCGGCGCCTCGGCCTCCTACGGCTCGGACGCTCTGTCGGGCGTCGTCAACTTCGTGCTCGACACCAAGTTCACCGGCCTCAAGGGCGATCTTTCGGCCGGACAAACGGAGTATGGCGACGATCGCCAATGGAAAGCCGATTTGAGCTACGGCACCGGATTCGCCAACGACCGCGGTCATCTCCTGCTCAGCGGAGAAGCCTCGCGGGAAAACGGGATCTATAATCCCAGCAACCGCCCATGGGCCAAAGTCGGCTGGGCGTTTATCAACAACCCGGCCTACACGACCACCAACGGTCAGCCTCGGGTCCTGCGTCGGCCGCAGGTGGCCCTCGACACGGCGACACTCGGCGGTGCAGTTGCTTGTTCTGCGACCTCTGCATGCAAGTCGCTGCGCGGTATCGCGTTCGGCCCCGGCGGCACGATGTACAATCTCGTCTTCGGGCCCATCGTTTCCGACCCGATCATGTCGGGTGGAACCATGGGCGACAACAACCTCCGCAACGGGGTGGACAACAGCCTGGTTCCCAAACAGAATCGCCAGAACCTGTTCACGCGCGTCAGTTATGACATTGCAGATGACTGGAACGTCTTTGCCGAAGGGATGTTGTCCCACCTGGATACGGACACCCGGTACTATTATGGCGGCTTTGCCAACAATCTGACTGTAAAAGCCGACAACCCCTACATGCCCACAGCTCTCGCCAACCAGATGACGGCGCTCGGCCTCACTTCGATCCCGTTCGGCACGATGAAGGGGGACAACGGGGCGTCGGGCGCCCACGCCGAGCACGGCTATTTGCGCGGCGTCGTCGGCGTCGACGGCACGTTCGGCGCCTTCGGCACGGACTGGAAACTCAGCGCCTACTACCAGTATGCGCGCGCCAGCCTGGCCAACACCGCGACAAGCGCCACCCTGCTACCGAACTGGAATCAGGCCATCGATGCTGTGCGCGCACCGAACGGCTCGATCGTCTGCCGCTCGACCTTAACCAATCCCACGAACGGTTGCGTTCCCTACGACCTGTTCGGCACCGGCGTAAACAGCCGCGCCCAGATCGCCTATGTGACCGGCAATCCGAACCAGCACAGCCACTTTGAAGAGAACGTCGTCAGCGTCAATATCACGGGCGAGCCGTTTGAAATTTGGGCCGGCCCGGTCTCGCTGGCCTTCGGCGCCGAACATCGCACGGAAGCGGCCAACGGCTTCGCCGACGCCATCACGCAAGCCAGCCCGGGCAACTGGGACACCACCGGTGGCCTGCCCACGATCGGCAGCTACGATGTGTCGGACGCCTATATCGAAACCGTTATTCCGCTGGCTAAGGACGCGGCCTGGGCGAAATCGCTGGACATCAACGCGGCCGCCCGTGCTGTGAAGTACGACACCGGCACCTATGGCACATGGAAAATCGGCGCTGAGTATGCGCCTATAGATAGCGTGCGGTTCCGCGGTGTCGTGTCACGCGACGTGCGTGAAGCGAACCTTGCCGACCGTTTCGCCGGCGTGTTCCAGGCCCAGAGCTCTTTCCAGGATCCGAACAACAACGGCGCCCCGGCGACTGCGCGATCATTGGCTTCGGGAAATCCGAACCTCGCCCCGGAAATCGGCAAAACCTACAGCGTCGGCATGGTGCTTCAGCCGACCTTCCTGCCGGGCTTCAACGCGTCGATCGATTTCTATCAGGTTGACATCAAAGGCGGAATCAGCAGCTTGACGGTGCAACAGATCGTCAACCTGTGTGCTGCAGGAAACCAGCAAGGCTGTGCGCTGATCACCGCAACCCCGGGCGCGACCAACCAGTACGATGTCGTCGTCAAACCTCTGAACCTGGCTTCGGAGAGCACCAAGGGGCTGGACTTTGAAACCAGCTATCACTTCCAACTGGCCGACCTGTTCTCGGACATGGATGGTGGGATGAGCATCCGGGGACTTGCGACCAACTATATGGATTACACGGTGAATTCCGGTCTTCCGGGTTCTGTTCTTGTCCAGCGAGTTGGTCAGACAAACGGCGGCGGCGGCTCCGGGCTGCCGGATTGGCGTTACAGCTTGTCGATCAACTATTTGAATGGCCCGCTCTCGCTGACCGGTTCGATGCGTGGCGTCACCCCGATGGTCATCGACAACAATTTCGTCCAGTGCCAGTCTGGTTGCCCGGTTTCAACGACGGACCACCCCACCTACGACAACATCCAGGTGTCCGGTGCGACCTATTTCGACCTGGCCGCGAGCTACATGTTCGGCGGGGAGGGGCAGTACGAAATCTACGTCAACGTGCGCAACATCTTCAACAAAGATCCGGCCATCGTGCCGAACGGTCCGACCGGCTACCAATCCTGGACGAACAACCCGGTCAACTCGTCGCAATTTGACGTGCTTGGCCGGGTATTCCGTGCGGGTTTCCGGTTTAAGATGTAACGCGTCGGAATATGTGCCGGAGCGCCACGCCTCGCGGTGGCGGCGCTCCGGCGGCAAATTGGAGGGCCGGACAATGAATGGGAATTTGAATTTCAAGGGACTTGCTCGCGGGCTTATGCTGGCCGCAGCAGTCCTGCTCTGCTCCCCCGCCTATTCGCAACAGCCGAAAACAACGGTTCTTGTCGGTGGCATGCTGATCAACGGATTGAGCGTGCCGCCACTGCACAATGCCGCCGTCGTCATTCAAGGTAACCGGATTGTGCAGGTCGGCAGGGCGGGTGAAGTGAAAATTCCCGCCGGCGCGACCGTCATCGACACCAGCGGCCAAACCATGATGCCCGGGCTGATCGAAGCGCATGCGCATCTCTTTATGCTTGGTTACGGGGACGAAGGCGACTGGTTCAAGTGGCTCAAGACGGACGGAAAAAAATACTCCATTGAAGATGTAATGGAGCTTTCCGCCTATCAGCTGCTGATGTCCGGCGTCACCGGCGCCATTGATCTGGGTGGCACCCCCCAAGACAGCGTCAACCTCCGCAATCGCATCGACAAGGGAGAGATTCCGGGGCCCCGGCTGCAGGTGGCGGGGCCTTTGATTACGCGCACCCCTTATCTCGGCTTTCCCGCCGATGCGTCTGCCGTCATTAAGAATCCTGAAGAGGGCGCTGCAGAAGTCGAGCGCCTCTATAAAATGGGTCTTGATGTGATCAAGGCTCATGCAGGCCTCACACGCGAAGACTATTTTGCGATTGTGAAGGCGGCGCACGCCCATAAAATGAAAGTGCACGCGCACGTCTATGACGAGACAGCCGTGCGCAATGCGTTCGAGGCAGGCGTGGATGTGCTCCAGCATGTGGGTTCTGCCGGCGGCCCCACATTCTCCCCCGAACTGGTAAAGGCGATTGCGATGGCCAACCGTCCCGTCGTCCTGACGGCGGCCCATCGCAGCTGGATTTACCCGGACACGGTCAATTTCCCCGAGCGGCTGCAGGATCCGGTGCTCAAGAGCCTTTTCCCGAAGGACATGTGGGAAGCCGTTCAAGATTCACTGAAAGAATGGCCCGCACAGCCTTACTTCACCCAGATCGATCGGCAAATGAAGTACCGCGACCCGCAAGTGAAGCAGTGGATCGCCTCGGGCGCTGTGATGGGAGTGGGGACCGATAGCGGGACGCCTATGAATTTCAATACCGACGGGCTGATCAGGGAAATGAAGGTGCTCGCCGATGAGGGCGTTCCGCCTCTGGAGGTCATCTCTGATACCACGCGCGTCAATGCGAGGATCATGAGCAAGCGCGACCTCGGCACCATCGAACCGGGTAAGCTTGCGGACATTATCACGGTGCCCGGTGACCCGATTTATAACGACCTTACCAATCTTGCATACGTACAGACCGTGATTAAGGGCGGCGTTATCTACAAAGAGAATGGTAAGCCGACAATTCCAATGCCGAAATGACGCGCAAACGCAACACTTACCCTGGCTGCGTGGATTGGTTTGTGAGGGGTCGCCAGTCTGACCTCGGGTGTGCGCCGCGGCTCCCCTTTCCGCGGCGCACACTTTTTTCCGCAGCCCAAGATCTCGCGAACAGTACGTGACGACAGGGCGCGCCAAGAACGAAAGTAAACGGGGAAAGATCAAATGAACGCGCTGAAGACAACGAACCTTGCCCTCGCGATCGCTCTTCTCGCCACGCCCACGTCCGCCCAGGCCCAAGCCAAGGCCAACGGCAATTGGGCACATTTGGGCGGCGACATCGGGGACACGAAATATTCGGCGCTCGGTCAGATCAACGCCGGGAACATCAAACGACTAAAAATTGCTTGGCGCAGTCCGGCGCTCGATCCGGCTGTACGGGCCGGAAATCCGGATTTGGTGCCCTCAAACAACTACCAGGACGCTCCGCTCGTTTTTGATGGCGTCATGTATATCAGCAACCAAATCGGTCAAGCCGAAGCGCGTGATCCAGGCACCGGAAAGGTGATCTGGCGTCAGGCGAACTTCCCCGGCGACGGCCCTCTGACCGCGCTCCGCTCGAGCCGCGGCATAGCAATTTGGGGGGAGGCCGCGAGCGCTCGCATCGTGACGGTTCGTGGCCCCTATCTCTATCTGCTCGATGCGAAAACGGGCGCGGTCATCCCTGGATTCGGCAACAACGGCCGCGTCGACATGCGCGCAAATCCCAAGGATGCCTTCTACTGGCGCACGCCTAGCCCAATCGTCGTCAACGATGTGATTGTCATCGGTGGCCAGCCGATTGCTACCGGCACCGCCGATGTCAACAAGGCGTCCCTGGCCGGCGATATCCGCGGCTACGATGTGCATTCGGGCAAACTGCTCTGGACATTTCACACGGTGCCTCACGAAGGCGAGCCAGGTACCGAGACTTGGGAGAATGAGTCTTGGCGCGAAGGCGGCAAGACCTACACCTGGAATGGCTTCAGCGCCGACGAAAAGCTCGGATACGTGTATGTGCCCCTGAGCGCGCCCCCCAACGACTATTACGGTGGGATCCGGCCGGGAGATAACCTCTTCTCCGACTCCCTCGTTGCCCTGGACGCCAAGACCGGCAAGAGGGTTTGGCACTTTCAGACCGTGCATCACGACCTTTGGGACTACGATATTCCGACGCCACCGATGCTGGCCGACATCAAGGTCAATGGCCGCATGCGCAAGGCGGCCATCCTGGTGACCAAGACGGCGCAAGTGTTCGCGTTCGACCGGGCGACCGGCGAGCCGCTGTTTCCGATCGTGGAGACATCTGTTCCGGCCTCGACTATCCCCGGCGAAAAAGCCGCGCCGACGCAGCCCATTCCAGCCAAGCCGAAGCCTTTCGATCGGCAGGGCATGAGCGAAGATCAATTGATCGACTTCACCCCCGCGCTGCATGCCGAAGCAGTCGAGATTCTGAATCGTTACGAGCATGGCGCAATTTTCACGCCGCCATCGCTCAAGGACTCTAATGGCAAGCAGGGCATACTCTATATGCCCGGCTGGGTTGGCGGGGCGAACTGGAACGGCGCGGCCCTTGATCCGCAAACCGGCATAATCTACGTCCCTTCGGTGAGCGTGCCTTGGGTCGCCGGGCTCGAATCCGATGGCAAAGGCGGCTATCGCCGCGCCCGCACCCAAGGCGGCCTCTATCTGGACGGACCTCAAGGTCTGCCGCTGGTCAAGCCGCCCTACGGCAGGATCACCGCGATCGACATGAACAGCGGTGATCATCTCTGGATGGTGCCCAACGGTGACGGCCCTCGCAATCATCCGCTCTTGAAAGATCTCAACCTTCCGCCGCTCGGCCAGGCGGGGCGCGCGACGCCGCTCCTCACCAAATCTTTCTTGTTCATGGGTGAGGGCAGCGACGCCGGTCAGAGTATGCCGAAGTTCAGCGGTGGTAACATGTTCCGCGCTTACGACAAGAAGACCGGCAAGGTGGTTTGGGAGGCTGATCTCGGCGCCGGCACGACGTCCCCTCCGGTCACTTATATGTACAAGGGTAAACAATACATCGTCGTTGGTGTCGGCAGCTTGGACCATCCGGCGGAGCTTGTGGCGATGAGCCTCGAATAGCGAGTGGCCGGCAACAAGCCGACCCTCGCGCAGTCGATGGCTTCCTGAGAAACGGCTAGTAACCGATTGCGTAGCCCATCCGCCGCGGATCGGAGCCGGCCGAGCGCGTACCATAAGGGGACGCGAGAACCGCTTGAATGCTGCCGATCGAATAGGGTCCGACGGTCTCCACCTTGTGTCCCATCGAACGCAGGCCAGCGAGGGTCTCCGGCGAGAACCGCGATTCTGCCTGGACGGTGATTGCCGCGCCAGGCGTATAGAAGCCGGGGTCCGGATCCAGCGCGATCCTGGGGGCTTCGATCGCGGCCTGTACAGGCATGCCGCGATCGATGACGTTGATCAGATGCTGGAACTGCGTCTGGCCGATGGTTTCGCCGCCAGGGGAGCCGAAGATCATCTTGAATTGGCCCTTGTCCATGACGATCGTCGGGCAATTGCCCAGCAGCGGAATCCGCCCTCCTTTGACGAAATTCGGGTGATCGCGATAAGGCGCGGTCGAGCCGGTACGCAGGCCGTTGTTGCAGAGCAGCCCCGTGCTGCCCATCACAATGCCGGTGCCAAAACCGCCGCCCAAGGTCGTGGTGACGCCAACGGCATTGCCCTCGCTGTCCACGATCGAGAGGTTCGTTGTATCGCCGGAGACCTTTTTCACCGCATTGACGTCATGTGGCGGCTTCCACGCACCGCCAAGGTCGGCGCCTTCGGGAAAGACGCCGGCGCGATTGGGATCGATCAGCCGGCGCCGCTGCGCAGCGAAGTCTTTCGAGATCAATGTCGATACCGGTGCCGAGAACGACGTGGTATCGGCGGCGTTGCGATAGACGTCCGCTTTGGCGACTTTGATACATTCAGCGATCAAGTGGACCGCCTGCGCGCTATCGGCCGGCATGGAGGCGATGTCGAAGGCCTCGAGCAGGTTCAATTGTTCGCAGGTCTCCAGCCCCGTCCGCGAGGTAAGCGGCGCGCAAATCACGTTGAGACCGCGATAGGTCGTCGCCACAGGCTCAGCCCAGCGGGGCTTGTAATCGCGCATATCGTCCATGCGCAGCCAGCCGCCACTCGCTTCGGAAAAGCGCGCCATCTCCTGTGCGATGGGCCCGGTGTAGAAATAGTCGTAAGCAGCCTGCAACGCGCGGTCGCGGCTGGCGCCGCCCTTTAGCGCGCGGGTCTCTGCGTCGGCCAGTGCCTGCAAGGTGCGCGACAGCGGTTCGTTCTTGAACATGGAGCGCGGCGGCGGCGGTTTGCCGCCAGGCAGGAAGATTGCCGCGGTGCTGGGAAATTTGGCCAGCTGCGCCTGCTGGCGTTCGATGGTGCGGGCAATGGATGGATCTATCGGATGACCGTCGCGCGCATACCCGATCGCCGGTTCAAGCAGCTTGGACAAGGGCAAGCGGCCGAAGCGCCGGGTCAGCTCTATCCAACCGCCGAACGAGCCTGGGGTCACGACCGCCTTGGGCCCCCAGGTCAGGTCCTGCACAGTGGCCCGATCGTCGACAAGCCGAGGAGCGGCGCCGGTGAACGCCAGTGAGATGATCTTGTCTGTCTTCTTGTCGTAGCAGGTGGCCAAACCGTTGCCTGCAGCGCTGGACGCCCAGGGTTCGCAGACGTTCAGCACGGCCATCACTGCGACGGCGGCATCGGCGGCGGTGCCGCCTTCCATCAGCATGCGCACGCCGGCCATCGAAGCCAGCGGATGTCCGGCCGCAACCGCTCCGTGGGGCGCAGGAACTTCGACACGATGCTGCACCACGGCCGCGGCGCCGCTGCGAGGTGCGTCGGGTGCCTGTCTGCCCACGCCTGGCTGCGAGGGGGCTTGCGCAAGCGCGGTGACCGCGGTCGCTGAGATCGCCGCACCTGAGAGGCCACCGATCAGGACCTGACGGCGACCAATCTTGCCGCTTTTCGATGTTTCGTCCTTGGTGATGTTCTTCCTCACGTCAGCCCCTCCCAGGTAAAGTCGATTTTCCCGCCGCAGGAAATGGAATGCACTGCGAACGAAGTTCGTGGCGCGCATTTTGGCCGGCGATTGCCGTGGTGATATTCCCGTCGTCGTAGAATTTCTTCATGGCGCGCAAATTCGCCGTAGACTGAACCCTGGTCCGCACTACGTGCAACTGCCTCGGGAAGCCCATCCCAGGCACAGGGGATTTCTCTTTTTAATTAATGCCTTACGCTCAAAAAGTGTTGTCTCGCGGTGAAATATTGTGCGGAAATTCGCACACAGAAATCTACGCCAGTGTGTAAGGCCACACCCCGTCTGTACGAAGCAGCTTTTGCCGCCGCTGCGGAGCAAGACGGCAGCGTTGATGAGGCCTGCACCGACGGGAATGAAGCACCCTGCCGGCGGGCAGATAGCCGCATTTATCTCGATCAACTTGAGCCGGGGCTACCATGTAGTCCGGAGGTGTTTCCGTCGGGTGTTCTTTTTCCCACTCGCTTGGCGCATCCGCTGCTCGGCGCCATCGGACTCGTGACCTAGGAAAGTGTGAGCCCGGGCCAAATTTCCGTCCACCCAACACCCGTTAACCATTTTGTCATTGGCACGAAGGCAGATTTAGTCTCCATGTCTAAACGTCTCATCATGCTTCGGCGTGCACCGGGCCTCTGGCGCTGCCAATGCCGCTGATGCCCGACTTCGAAACTTTCTTCAGGGCGTCTCTGGATTTGCTCGTCATCCGGGATGCCAAGTTCAGGATCGTCAAGGTCAACCAGGCTTGGGAAAAAGTGCTGGGCTACAAGGCTGAGGAGCTCGAAGGCCGGCCGATGCTCTCATTCATCCATCCGGATGACGTGGCCGCCAGTCATTCCCAGATGCAGCGGATCGAGACCGAGAGGGACGTCAACGGTATTATCAACCGTTACCGCCGTCGCGACGGCAGCTACAGATATCTCGAGTGGCGTGCGCGTCAGGAAGGCGACCTGGTTTATGGAATAGCCCGCGATGTAACAGAGAGACTGGCTATCGAAGCCGAGATGGCTGAGGCCAAAGCTGCCGTCGAAGCGGCCAGCAGGGCGAAGAGCGAGTTCCTGGCGAATATGAGCCATGAGTTGCGGACGCCGCTCAACGCCATCCTGGGTTTTTCGGAAGTCATCCGCGATCAGGTGCTGGGCGATACGCCGTCCGCGTGGATAAAATACAGGGAATATGCCGGTTCCATTTATGCCAGCGGAACGCACCTGCTGTCACTGATTTCCGAAGTGCTGGATCTGTCGAAGATCGAATCCGGCGGCTATCGGCTTTATATCGAACAGTTCGACATGCAGGCGGTGATCCGGGATTCACTGATGCTGGTGAGACCACAAGCTGAGCGAGGCAAGGTCTCCATCCTGCCGATAGATGTGGCAGGCGATGTGATGGTGGATGCCGATATGCGTGCGATCAAGCAGGTGATCGTCAACCTGCTTGCCAATGCGGTAAAATTCACGCCGGGCGGTGGAGAAATCCAAGTCCGCTGCTACGAAGAAAACGGCACCGTGCATGTCAGGGTCCGGGATAGCGGCATCGGTATTGCGGAAGAACTCTTGGAAAGTGTGTTCGAGGCGTTTCATCAAGGTGATGCGAAGCTGGCGCGCCAATATGATGGTACGGGCCTGGGCTTATCGGTCTGCCGGCGGCTTATAGAGATGCATGGTGGCCGCATCCGGCTGGAGAGCACCCCGAATATCGGCACGACCGCCTTTTTCCATCTTCCCAAGCGCAACGGAGCGGCAGCCAGCGCCGAGCGTGCTGCCTGAATAATGTGCCGGCTACGCCCGCGATTCAGCCAAAGCAAGAATTTCTATTCATTTTCAGGTGCTTATTGGAAAGTCGCGTGCACCCATACAACTACCCATATGAAATGGTCCGCATGACGTTTTAAGGCGCTGAACCCTCAACGTCAGAGCGAAATATATTTTCCCGATGCAATTTGACGCTGGGTCTACAGTGACTACGGGGGCGGACATGCCCTCGGAGGTGGGCATGCCCGATCGCGTTGTCGGAAGAGCTCTTCGAAGCGATCTGGTTCGCCAGTTCGCAGTTCGCGCGCGCAATCATGGCGCGTTGAAGGTTCGCGGCCAATTTCGAATTCGCCCGCTATCGGACGTTGCGTCCAAAGCCGTGAAAGCAATCCGGGAAAGTGTGGGCGCTTTCCGGGCTCGATGAGATTCGTTTGTAGCCGCCCAGAGTGAAAGGGAGATTTTCGCATTATCGAAACAAATTAGGCAGCCCCGCATAAACGGGCGCCGATTAAGGGGAGGGAATGATGCGTAGCTTAAGGACAGAAAAGGTCCGTG